>ERZ778018.30-NODE-30-length-349049-cov-127.841613_pt1 | contig 349049 bp, 335 predicted proteins | sample MGYA00375748_ERZ778018 | MGnify/ENA primary metagenome ERZ778018 (study PRJEB29350, sample SAMN05509839) | bioreactor metagenome | biome: bioreactor; material: wastewater | place: South Africa: University of Cape Town | collected 2014-04-22 ...
TCGAAGCCGTGGCGTCGGAGGTGTTCATTCCCTTGACGGTCGGCGGCGGCGTGCGTGCGGTGGGAGATGTCCAGCGTTTGCTCAACGCCGGCGCGGACAAGGTCAGCATCAATACCTCCGCGGTGGTGAACCCGCAACTGGTGAAGGATGCCGCCGACCGCTACGGCAGCCAGTGCATCGTGGTGGCGATCGATGCCAAGCGAACCGGCGATCACTGGGAAGTCTTCACCCACGGCGGCCGCACGGCCACCGGACTCGACGCCATCGAATGGGCGAAGAAAATGGAAAGCCTGGGCGCGGGCGAACTGCTGCTCACCTCGATGGATCGCGACGGAACGAAAAGTGGCTTCGATCTGGAACTCACGCGCGCGATTTCCGAAGCGGTCGACATCCCCATCATCGCCAGCGGCGGCGTCGGCACCCTGCAGCATCTGGTCGACGGCGTGAAGGAGGGCCGCGCCGACGCCGTGCTGGCGGCGAGCATCTTTCACTTCGGCGAATATGGCGTGGATGAGGCGAAGCGTTACATGAAACAACACGGAATCGAGGTGCGCCTGTGAGCGCCGCGTCCAATACTGCCTGGCTCGACGCCGTCAAGTGGGATGCGCACGGGCTCGTTCCGGCGATCGCGCAGGACGCCGCCAGCGGCGAGATTCTCATGGTGGCGTGGATGAACCGCGAGGCCTTGGAGGAAACCGCACGCACGCTGCGTGGCGTCTATTTCTCACGCTCGCGCAACAAGCTGTGGCGCAAGGGCGAGGAATCCGGCCATGTGCAGCATGTCAGCGAAATCCGGCTCGACTGCGACAACGACGTGGTGCTGCTGAAAATTGAACAGGTGGGCGGCATCGCCTGTCATACCGGGCGGCGCTCGTGCTTCTTCCAGAAGCTGGCCATGGATAACCAGGACGGCGGCCGCTGGGTGGCGACCGCCCCGGTGCTGAAGAACCCCGACGAGATCTACCATAAATGAGCGACATCCTCGACCGTCTGGCCGATACGCTGGAAGCGCGCAAGCAGGCGTCGCCCGACAGTTCCTACGTTGCCAGGCTCTACGCCAGGGGGACGGATGCCATTTTGAAGAAAATCGGCGAGGAAGCCACCGAGACCGTGATGGCGGCGAAGGATGACCAGACCGAAAAGATCATCTACGAAATCGCCGATTTGTGGTTTCATACTCTGATTCTGCTGGCACACAAGGGATTGAAACCGGCGGATGTGCTGAACGAACTGGCGCGCCGCGAAGGTTTGTCCGGACTGACCGAAAAAGCGAATCGACATGAATGACTGCATTTTCTGCAAAATCGCAGCGGGACAACTGCCGAGCGGGAAGGTCTATGAAGACGACGAGGTCCTGGCCTTTCACGACATCCATCCGTTTGCACGGGTGCATGTCCTGATCATTCCGAAGATGCACATTGCCACATTGTCCGATTGCCTGCCCGAGCATCAGGCGCTTCTGGGCAGGATGCTGTGGCTGGCGCCGCGTCTGGCCAGGGAACATGGCCTCGACGCGGGGTTCAAGACGCTGATCAACACCGGACGCGGCGGTGGCCAGGAAGTGTTTCATCTTCATGTTCACGTATTTGGCGGGGGCGACCCCGTCAGGAAAAGTCAAATTTAAAGGAGATATTCCATGGGCGGCTTTAGCATCTGGCACTGGCTGATCGTTCTGGTCATCGTGCTGCTGATTTTCGGTACCAAGAAACTGCGCAATATCGGCAGCGATCTGGGCGGCGCGGTCAAGGGCTTCAAGGAAGGCATGAAGGAAGATACGCCTCAATTGAGCAGCAAGGACGAGACCGGGAATACGATCGATGCCGAAGTGAAGGACAAGCACCATTCCTGAGCGTGTGGCATGACGGGCCCCGGCAATTCTGTGCCGCCGGCCTCGCTGCCCCCGGCATCCTGACCTGTAACGCCTCTTATGTTCGATATCGGATTTTCTGAGCTTGTCGTCATCGGCGTGGTGGCGCTGATCGTCATCGGCCCGGAGCGGCTGCCCAAGGTCGCACGTACGGCTGGACACCTGTACGGCCGTCTGCAGCGTTATGTGTCGTCAGTCAAATCGGACATCGGTCGCGAGATTCAGCTGGACGAGCTTCGCCGTGCCGGGCAGAGCTTCAAGGAGTCGGTCGAATCGGCCGCATCGGACGTCGAGCAGCGGGCCACGGTGGTCGACGATTTTCTGCGCAACGAGGCAAACAATGTCACGCAGGCCGTGACGGCAGGCGTGGCCAGTGTGAAAGCCGTGGTCGTGGCGGAGCCCGCCGCGCAACCGGACGACACCGAAACCGGACACACGCTGCAGCAGAGCCTGCCGCTGGATGAACCCGACCAGAATACCGGACGCACGGCGCCGGCCGCGACAAACACGGCGTCCGGCGGGCATCCGGATCAATCCGCATGAGCGATACCGAAGATACCTTTATCTCGCATCTCATCGAAATGCGGAATCGGCTGCTGCGCGCCATGCTGGCCATCGTGATCATCTTTGTCTGTCTGTTCCCGTGGGCGCAGGATATCTACGCGCTGCTTGCCCGGCCCTTGCTGGCGGCGCTGCCCAAAGGCGGGCAGATGATCGCCACCGAAATCACCACGCCGTTTTTCGTGCCGATGAAGGTCACCCTGATGGCCGCCTTCCTGCTGGCCCTGCCGTGGGTGTTCTACCAGGCTTGGGCTTTTGTGGCCCCGGGACTGTACCAGCATGAAAAACGCATCGGTGTGCCACTGGTGATTGCAAGCATCATCCTGTTTCTGACGGGTATGGCGTTCGCCTATTTTCTGGTGTTTCCGCTGGTATTCCATTTCATTGTCAGCGTGACGCCCACTGGCGTGGCGGTGATGACCGATATCGGAAAATATCTCGATTTCGTGCTGACCATGTTCATGGCGTTCGGCATCACATTCGAGGTGCCCATCGCCGTGGTGCTGCTGGTGAAGATGGGTATGGTCTCGGTCGCCAAGCTGCGTGAAATCCGGCCGTATGTCATTGTCGGGGCGTTCGTCATCGGCGCAATCTTTACTCCGCCCGACGTCATTTCCCAGTTCATGCTGGCGACACCGCTATGGGTGCTCTATGAGATAGGGATTATCGTCGCGGCCATGATCAGCAAACCCCGGCCCGAATCCGGATCCGATTATGCGCCCATGTCCGACTCCGATATGGATGACGAATTCGACCGCATAGAAACGGAACAGGCCAAGCCGGATTCAGACCGGCGGACGTGACGCACCTGAGTGGTGCGCAACATGCTGTCATGCACTAACCTGGTGCCGGCATGGTGCCCTGTTCAAGGGCCTGCCCTTTAAAATCAACAGCTTGTCAGACGGGAACGCAACTTGCGTGTTAGCCGGCTTTGCAATGGGGAGTCGGCTGCATGGAGGCATTGAAATCGGGCAGTGATGTGCTGTTCGTATTGCTGGGCGGCATCATGGTGCTGGCCATGCATGCGGGGTTTGCCTTTCTGGAACTGGGGACCGTACGCAAGAAAAATCAGATCAACGCACTGGTCAAGATCCTCACGGACTTCTCGGTTTCCACCATTGCCTATTTCTTCATCGGCTACAGCATCGCCTACGGCATCAGCTTTTTTTCCAGTGCCGAAGTGCTGTCTGCCAGGAATGGCTACGATCTGGTTAAATTCTTTTTCCTGCTGACGTTTGCTGCGGCCATTCCGGCCATTGTGTCGGGCGGCATCGCCGAACGCGCACGCTTCAATCCCCAACTGGCGGCCACCTTCGCCCTGGTCGGGGTGGTCTATCCGTTTTATGAAGGAATCGTCTGGAACGGCAACTACGGCATCCAGGACTGGCTGGCTGCAAGCGTCGGCGCCAGATTTCATGACTTTGCCGGTTCGGTGGTGGTGCACGCAGTGGGAGGCTGGATTGCCTTGCCTGCCGTATGGTTGCTGGGTGCGCGACGCGGGCGCTATACACGGGACGGCATGGTCTCCGCGCATCCGCCGTCCAGTATTCCGTTTCTGGCCCTCGGGGCGTGGATTCTGACCGTGGGCTGGTTCGGCTTCAACGTGATGTCGGCCCAGTTGATCGAAGCCGTGTCGGGCCTGGTGGCGGTGAATTCGCTGATGGCGATGGTGGGCGGTACGCTGGCCGCGCTCGTGGTGGGCCGTAACGATCCGGGTTTCATCCATAACGGCCCGCTGGCCGGTTTGGTGGCGGTGTGTGCAGGCTCGGACCTGATGCATCCGCTCGGCGCACTGACTACCGGGGCGATAGCCGGTGCGTTATTTGTACGGATGTTCATGGTGACCCAGAACAGATGGAAGATCGATGACGTGCTCGGCGTGTGGCCCCTGCATGGGCTGTGCGGCGCATGGGGCGGAATTGCGGCAGGGATTTTCGGCGCCAAGGCACTGGGGGGGCGGGGCGGCGTCGATCTGGCGGCGCAGCTGATCGGCACGCTGGGCGGCGTGGCCGTCGCGGTGCTGGGCAGCCTCGTGGTGTACGGTCTCCTGAAACAGTTCGTGGGCCTGCGGCTGGATCCTGAAGCGGAGTTCAACGGAGCCGATCTCAGCATTCATAAAATATCCGCGACGGCAGAACGCGAGATCAACTGGTAGTCGATCCAGGGTGTGAAATGGGGGTTGACTCGCCCTGTTTTTTCTTCCGTTGCTTCAGGTAACGGTTGCGTTCGATGCGTAATTGTTCGAGCTGGCGATCGATCTGGACCACGTCAGGATGCTTCCTGGTGTATTCCAGCAGGAGTACGGTGCGCTTGATGCGCAATTCAACCCGCTTTTTGTCGAGGCCCGCCAGATAGGCGTCCGGCTCCGGATGCGTGCCCGTTGTCTGGTCCGGTACGGATGGTGGCTGTTTGTCTTCAGTCGTGCCTTCCACGGGGCGTGGAGGGGTATGTTGCACGACGAGGGGCCGGGGCGTTTGTGGGGGAGGCGTTGCCAGGAAGTGCTCGATCACGACGAACCCAAGCCCGATCAATAGAAATACGCCGATGGGCGTGCCAAATGCCAGGACGCGCAACAGCCGCGAAACACGATTGGACGAGGGAGCCGGCCTGGACGCGGCGGGGATCGGTCTCAGCGTGTGAAAAGCGCTGACCAGGCTGCGGGCATCCGGCCGGGCATCCGGTTTTTTGTTCAGCATCTGGGCCAGCAAACGGGCGACATCAGGCGGAATCTGGGGGCGTAGCGTCGTGGCTGCCACGGGGGATTCGTTGATGACGCGATATAAGATCGTAGGCAGGCTGTCGCCATCAAAGGCATAACGTCCCGTCAGCATTTCGTACAGGACTGCGCCCAGCGAAAAAATATCGGAACGTCCATCCACTTCGCGCCCCATGGCCTGTTCCGGCGACATGTAGCGGGGCGAGCCGAGCATTTGCCCGGTCTGGGTGTGATCGCTGTTGACGAGATGGGCAATACCGAAATCGGTCAGTTTGATGTGCCCACGTTTTCCGGTTACGACGACGTTGGAGGGTTTGATGTCCCGGTGGATGATGCCGTGCTCGTGCGCAAACGCCATCGCTTCGGCCATCTGCATGGCGGTGTCGAGCGCCAGATCCAGCGGCATCGGTCCCTTGTTCATGAGGTCGCGCAGCGTCCGGCCATGCAGATACTCCATGGCGATATAGGCCAGACCGTCGGCTTCGCCCACGTCGTAGATGGTCACGATATTGGGATGCGACAGGCGCCCGGCGCTCTGGGCCTCACGCAGGAAACGCGCTTCCGCGCCGGCGCCTTCCTGCTGCAACTGGGCGATCGGGACGGTTTTGATGGCCACCGTCCGCTCGATCAGCGGATCGCGTGCCCGATAGACCGTGCCCATTGCTCCCTGACCGATTTCGTCGAGAATTTCGTAACGGCCGATTTTCATCATGACGCAGACGTCAGATCCGGCATTCCACAATCTGCCCACGTACCGCGCGGCTGTCCGCGCCCATCAGGTACAGATACCAGGGCATCAGGTCGTCGGTGCCGGGGAGGGTGTCGGGCGACAATCCGGGATGGGTGCGTGCGCGCAAGGTGGTTGCCACCTGGCCGGGAATCAGGGTGTTGATGCGCAGGTTCTCATTCGAGTCGAGTTCGTCGGCCCAGATGCGGGTGAGCGTTTCCAGACCCGATTTCGCGACGGCATAGCCGCCCCAGTAGGCTTGCGGCCGGTGGCCGTGGGTTTCGCCGGTGAAGACCACCGATGCATCCGGCGCCTGCTGGAGCAGCGGCAGGCAGGCGCGGGTGAGGGCGAAGGGCGCGATCAGGTTGACACGCATCAGGGATTGCCACTGCTCCAGCGTTTGCAGATGCAGCGGCGTGAGGCTATAGAACTGGTGCGCGCTGTGCAGCAGGCCGTCGAGTCGTTTCAGATGGTGCGCGAGGGTGCCGGCAAGCGTTTCCAGACTGCGGTCGTCGGCGACTGCAAGGTCATACGGGAACATGGCGGGTTCGGGTCCGCCGGCAGCGAGGATTTCGTCGTAGACCGCCTCGAGTCCGGCTTCGTTGCGCGCAAGCAGGGCGACGGTAGCGCCATGGCGCGCAAATGCCAGACTGGCGGCACGACCGAGGCCGGAACTGGCTCCGGTGACGAGAATGACGCGGCCTGCGAGCAGATCGGGCCGAGGGAGATAGTCTTTCATAGCTGTTCGAGTAATGCGCCGGCCGATTGTACTCCGCTCCGCGTTGCACTTTCGAGCGTGGCGGGATAAGGCCCGGCAGTGTAATCGCCCGCCAGGAAGATGCGCGGGTGCGGGGTGTGTAGGGCAGGACGCGCCATGCCGGGTACGCAACTATAGGTTGCCTGTTTTTCGATGATGCGCTTGCGCCAGCGAGCGGGGCCGGGGTGAGCGATCCGGTGCAATTGTGCTTCGGCCAGATCCAGCCAGTCCGGGGGGAGGTCGGTCGCGGTGCTGGCCACAAACGCCAGCAGGCCGGCCTGGCCATGACTCTGGCCACGATCGAATACGAACTGCGCCGGCCCGTTGTTCAGTGCGAACAGTGGCCTCGACAGCCGGAACGCCGGATCGTATTGCATGTAGGCGGTGGCAATGGGCTGATAGCTATAGCGTGACACGGCGTGGCCAAGCGGTTCGAGCGCCGGTACCTGCATCGCCAGCGCCGGCAGGTGCTGCGGCGCCACGGCGAGAATGACATGGCTGTAGGCCGAGGTATTGTCGTGCGTGCCCAGCGTGACGCTGTCCTGCGTGGCATCGACCCGGATCACGCGGCAGCCCAGGCGGATGGCGCTGCCGAGTTCGGCCACTTGCGCCGCGGCGGGCGCAGGCAGCAAGGCTGTCAGATCGCAGCGTGGCAACACCAGGTCGCTGTGCCGGGCGCGACCGCCGAATGCGGCACGAATCACGCTGCGAAAGACCCGGGCGCTGGCTTGCTCGGGAGGGGTGTTGAGTGCGGACACGCACAGCGGGTGCCACAGCACGTCACGCAGTTTCTTCGGCTGCCCTTGAGTGAACTGGCTGACGGTCAGTCGATCCGGGGGTTCTGCATGGCCAAGCACGACACACGCCCAGCGTGCGGCGGCCAGCTTGTCACGCCAGGTGAGACCTCGGGCACCGAGCAAGCCTGCCAGGAGGTGCAGGGGTGCCGGCAGGCCGGGGCAGGCAAGACTGAAATCCGGCGGCAGCTCTACCGTCAGCGGCAGATGCCAAAGACTGGCTTGCGAGGCGGCGGGATGCAGGCGTTCGATCAGTTGCAGCGTCTGTTCGTAGGCCCCAAGCAGGATGTGCTGGCCGTTGTCGAGCGGTTGGCCGCCGAGTTCGACGGCGCGTGCACGGCCGCCCAGTGTGCGGCTGGCCTCGAACAGCGTGACGGGCACGCCGGCTTCGGCCAGCGTCAGGGCCGCCGAGCAGCCGGCCCAGCCACCGCCCACGACCGCGACGCGGACCCGATCTGCGGCAACTGTCATGGAAACAGCCAGGTCTTGCCGGCCAGCCATAGTTTGCGCAACGGCGTGAGCGAGACGCGTGCGCGCAGGACAGGAAATCCAGCCTCCCGAATTTCGTCCGCCAGCGTGCGATAGATCGCCGCCATCACCAGCCCGGGACGTTGTGCGCGCCGTGCGCCGGAAGGCAGCGTGGCCAACGCGCGGTCGTAGCAGGCCTGGGCACGCTCATACTGGAACTGCATCAGAGCCTGGAATTGAGGCGTATCGCGGCCATTCAGCAGGTCGGCTTCGGCGACGCCGAAACGCGCCAGCTCGTCCTGCGGCAGGTAGATGCGGCCGCGCCGCGCATCCTCGCCGACGTCGCGGATGATGTTGGTGAGTTGGAATGCCAGCCCCAACTCGTGCGCGTAGCGGCGGATGTCGCGGTCGTGTTCGCTGCGCGCCCCGTCGAAAATTGCTGCCGCGATCTCGCCCACTACGCCGGCAACGCGGTAGCAGTAGAGCCTGAGCGACCTGAAGTCGGGATAGCGCGTGTAGTCGAGATCCATCGCCATGCCGTCGACGATTTCCAGCAGCAGCGTCGGCGCAATGGCCCGGCCCTGCGTGGTATCGAAGAGCGCGCGGGTGGCAGGATGCTCTGGCTCTCCGCCGGCAAAACGGCCGATTTCGGCGCGCCACCAGTCGAGCTTGATTTCGGCCACCTGGCGCTCGTGGCATTCGTCCACCACGTCGTCGAGTTCGCGGCACAGGGCATAGAACGCCGTGATCGCGCGCCGTACGTCGAGTGGCAGGAAAACGAAGCTGTAATAGAAGCTCGAGCCGCTGGCCGCCGCCCGCTCCTGGCAGTATCGATGAACATCCGCGCTCAAAACAGCCCTCGCGCGAGCATGACGATCCAGTCTTGCCTGGTCAGCACCGGACGGTTGTGGAAGACGCAGCCGGGGTCGGCATGCAGCTTGCGCAGGATGGTCTCGCCGCCCCGGAGGGTGACCCGCAGTTCGAGCCCGATGCGTCCCTTGAGCTGCCGACCGAGCGGCGCACCGGCCTGCAGCAATTTGCGCGCACGCTCGATCTGCTTGTGCATCATCATGTGCCACAGCCCATGCGTGTTGCCTTCGGCAATCTGCGCTTCACTGACGCGGTGAGCGGCCAGTTCGTCCTGCGGCAGGTAGATGCGGTCTTTTCGGTAATCGATCGCGATGTCCTGCAGGAAGTTGATCAGCTGCAGGCTGCTGCAGAGGGCGTCGGAATAGGCCAGGTGACGCGGGTCGTGGTCGCCGTACAGATGCAGCATCAGGCGCCCCACCGGATTGGCCGAACGGCGACAGTAGTCCATGACCTCGCCGAAAGTTGCGTAGCGTTTTTTTTCCACGTCCTGGGCAAAGGCCGACAGCAGGTCGCGAAACGGCGCCAGCGGGATGGCGTGCGCGCGGATGGCGGCAGCGAGCGGGCCGAACACCGCATCGGCCGGCGTTTCGCCGCGCTCGATGCGGTCCAGTTCGCCGTGATACGCCGCAAGCTGCGACAGCCGGTCGGCCGGCGATGCGTGGCCTTCGTCGGCGATGTCGTCCGCGCTGCGGGCAAACCGGTAGATGGCTTCCACCGGCCGGCGCAGCCGTTTGGGCAGCAGCCAGGAGGCGACAGGGAAATTTTCGTAGTGATCGACCGGCACCGGCAATAAAAAATGGAATGGGAATAATGACTTAGGCGGGATGCCGGGCAGGCTTGGGTGACAGCATCGCTTTGATTATATTACACTTATCGGTCGATGGTTTTGCGGCCGAGCCGCGAGAGTGGCGGAATTGGCAGACGCACTGGATTTAGGTTCCAGCGCCGCAAGGCGTGGGGGTTCGAGTCCCCCCTTTCGCACCATAAAACTTATGATCGCCCTTACACCCAATCTCAATTCAGCCAGGAAGTATTTTGATGCAAGCAAATCTTGAAGTTCTCGAAGGACTGGTCCGCCGCCTCGATATCAGCGTGCCCATGGGGCAGCTGGAAACCGAGGTGCAAAATCGCCTCAAGCGCCTGACACGCAGCGTCAAGATGGATGGTTTCCGGCCCGGCAAGGCGCCGTTGAGCGCCGTGACGCGCCAACATGGACCCGGCGTCCGTCAGGACGTGCTGGGCGAAACCCTGCAGGCGCGTTTCGGCGAGGCGGTGGAAGCCCACCAGCTGAGAATCGCGGGCTATCCCCGCTTCGAGCCGAAGACGGATCAGGGCGATGCAACGGAAATGACCTTCAGTGCCAGTTTTGAGGTCTATCCTGAAGTGAAGATCGACGATTTGAGCACTGGCAGGATGAGCAGGCCGGTGGTGGACCTGAAGGATACCGATGTGGTCAAGACCCTGGAGGTTTTGCAAAAGCAGCGTCGTACGTTCGAACCGGCGGGGCGGGCCGCCATGGAAGGCGATCTGGTCAAGTTCGACTATCAGGGTACGGTCGATGGCGCAGCCTTCGAAGGCGGCAAGGCCGAGGATTTCGCCGTGGTGATCGGCGAAGGCCGCTTGCTGAAGGATTTCGAACAGAGTCTGACCGGCCTTGGAGCGGGTGACAGCAAGGGGTTCGACGTGACCTTCCCCGCCGGGTATGCAGCCAGGGAGCTTGCGGGCAAGGTGGCGCACTTCGAAGTACAGGTCAAGGAGGTGCAGGCGCCGGTGCTGCCTTCAATTGATGCGGAATTTGCCAGGGCACTGGGAGTCGAAGACGGTGACCTGGATAAGCTCAAGACCGAGGTGAGATCCAACCTGGAGCGCGAGGCAAAACGTCGCGCGGCGGCGAAACTGAAAGAGCAGGCGATGGAGTTGTTATTGCAGAAAAGCACGCTGGATCTGCCGCAGAGTCTGGTGGCGATGGAAACCGGGCGACTGATGAAAATGACGGAAGCGGATATGCAGTCACGCGGGGTTCAGACCGTGAAGCTGTCTGCCGATATGTTTACAGGACAAGCCGAGCGCCGTGTGCGTCTGGGACTGATCTTGGCCGAGATCGTGCAGGCGAACAAACTGGTGGCCCGGCCTGAACAGATCCGCGAGCTGATCCAGGAGCAGGCGCAGAGCTACGAGGAGCCGGAACAGGTGGTGCAGTGGTATTACCAGAGCCCGGAACGGATGCAGGAGATCGAGTCTCTGGCCCTGGAGGAGAATGTGGTAGCATGGATTGCAGGTCAGGCCCAAGTGGAAGACGTGTCAACCTCCTTTGAAGAACTGATGGGACGTGCCTGATGCATATTGATCCAGAATATGGCGTTTCCGATTCACAGCCCTTCGAGCCCCGGGGGCTTGGGCTGGTGCCCATGGTCGTCGAGCAGAGCGGCCGCGGCGAACGTGCTTACGATATTTATTCGCGCCTGCTCAAGGAGCGGGTGATTTTCCTGGTCGGTCCGGTGAACGACGCGACGGCCAACCTGGTCGTCGCGCAGATGTTGTTCCTCGAATCGGAAAATCCCGACAAGGACATCCATTTCTACATCAACTCGCCGGGTGGGTCGGTGTCCGCAGGGTTGGCGATCTACGACACCATGCAGTTCATCAAACCTGACGTGTCCACGCTCTGTATCGGTCAGGCGGCCAGCATGGGGGCGTTCCTGCTGACCGCAGGCGCCAAGGGCAAGCGTTTCTGCCTGTCCAACTCGCGCGTGATGATCCACCAGCCGCTGGGCGGTTTCCAGGGCCAGGCATCGGACATCGCAATCCATGCCAAGGAAATCCTGTATCTGAAGTCACGCCTCAATGACATGCTTGCCAAGCACACCGGGCAGAGCATCGAGGTGATCGAACGCGACACCGATCGCGACAATTTCATGAGCGCGGACGATTCGGTGAAATACGGGCTGATCGACAAGGTGCTGACCAGCCGTGTCGAGGCATCGGACAATTAAGCAAGGAACTGGCATGGCAGACAAAGGTTCGGGTGACAAACTTCTCTACTGCTCCTTCTGTGGCAAAAGTCAGCACGAAGTACGCAAGCTGATTGCCGGGCCGTCGGTATTCATCTGCGATGAATGCGTCGAGTTATGCAACGACATCATCCGCGAGGAAATTCAGCAGACCGATAACCAGAAGGGCGCAGGCTCCGACTTGCCTACCCCGCATGAGATCAGTGGCATTCTGGATCAATACGTCATCGGCCAGAGCCAGGCGAAGAAAGCGTTGGCCGTCGCGGTCTACAATCACTACAAACGTTTGCGCAGCAACGCGGGTACGGGCGAAGTCGAACTGGCCAAGAGCAACATCCTGCTGATCGGACCGACCGGTTCGGGCAAGACCCTGCTCGCGCAAACCCTGGCGCGGTTGCTGAACGTGCCGTTCGTGATTGCCGACGCCACGACGCTCACCGAAGCGGGCTATGTCGGCGAGGATGTCGAGAACATCATCCAGAAACTGTTGCAGAAATGTGATTACGATGTCGACAAGGCCAAGCAGGGCATTGTTTACATTGATGAAATAGACAAGATCTCGCGCAAGGCCGACAACCCCTCGATCACGCGCGACGTATCGGGCGAGGGCGTACAGCAGGCACTCTTGAAACTGATCGAGGGCACGACGGCCTCGGTTCCGCCGCAAGGTGGGCGCAAGCATCCGAACCAGGAGTTCGTGCAGGTCGATACCAGCAACATCCTGTTCATCTGCGGGGGGGCATTCAGCGGTCTGGAGAAAGTCATTCGCGGTCGTACCGAGAAAGGCGGCATCGGTTTCGGCGCACAGGTCAAGAATATCGATGAAACCAAGCGCGATGTCGAACTGCTGCATCAAGTTGAACCGGAAGATCTCATCAAATATGGCCTGATCCCCGAATTTGTCGGGCGCTTGCCAGTTGTCGCCACGCTGGATGAGTTGGACGAGGCTGCCCTGGTCCAGATCCTGACCGAGCCGAAAAATGCATTGACCAAGCAATTTATCAAGCTTTTCAAGATGGAAGGGGTCGAACTCGAGTTCCGCGAGGATGCATTGAACGCCATCGCCCGGCGTGCCCTGGCGCGTCGCACGGGCGCGCGTGGCCTGCGATCGATCATTGAGCATTCCCTGCTGGATACGATGTACGACCTGCCTTCCCTGAAGGGGGTCAGCAAGGTCGTGGTCGACAATGGCCTGATCAGCGGCGACGGTAAACCCCTGCTGATCTACTCCGAGCAGGACGAGCAGCCGCTGGCTGCCGGAGCCTGAACAAGGAATGGCTGACAGGGAACCTGTCAGCCATCTTGAATTCCAACCTATGCCTCCCCAATTGTGGATGAGCGTGGTTGAATGCCGCGCATCCGTTCCTTAAACCCTTACCCAGGAAATCATGATGAGCGACAACCTCCCCAACAAGGAACAGATCAACCTGCCGCTGTTGCCGCTTAGGGATGTGGTGGTGTTTCCCCACATGGTCATCCCGCTCTTTGTCGGCCGGCCCAAATCGATCAAAGCGCTGGAAAACTCCATGGAATCCGGCAAAAGCATCCTTCTGGTCGCGCAAAAAACGGCCGCCCAGGACGACCCCACGCCGGAAGATCTCTACGATACCGGCAGCGTGGCCACGGTCCTGCAGATGCTGAAACTGCCCGACGGCACGGTCAAGGTGCTCGTTGAAGGGAACCAGCGCGCGCGCGTCCTGGAAGTGGCTGATGCGGGAAGCCATCTGGTGGCCCGCGCCGAAATTCTGCCTGCGGAAGGTGAGGAACTGGTCGAAGTCGAGGCCATGCGCCGTGCCCTGCTCACACAGTTCGACCAGTACGTCAAACTGAACAAGAAAATTCCGCCGGAAATCCTCACTTCGCTCTCGGGCATCGACGAAGGCGGCCGTCTGGCCGATACCATCGTCGCGCACCTGCCGCTGAAACTGGAGCAGAAGCAGGAAGTACTGGAGATGATCGGCGTCAACAAGCGGCTGGAACACCTTTTGGGCCTGCTGGAAGGCGAACTCGACATCCTGCAGGTGGAAAAGCGCATCCGTGGCCGCGTCAAGCGGCAGATGGAAAAGAGCCAGCGCGAGTACTACCTGAACGAGCAGGTCAAGGCGATCCAGAAGGAGCTTGGCGACATCGAGGAAGGCGCCGAGCTGGAAGACCTGGAAAAACGCATCAAGGCGGCCAGCATGTCCAGGGAAGCCGAAACCAAGGCCATGGGCGAGCTGAAGAAGCTGAAAATGATGTCGCCGATGTCGGCCGAAGCCACCGTCATCCGCAGCTACATCGAAGCCATGGTCGGTTTGCCGTGGAAGAAGAAAACCAAGATCAGCAAGGATCTGGCGAAGGCCGGGAAGATTCTCGACCAGGACCACTACGGCCTCGACAAGGTCAAGGAGCGCATCCTCGAATACCTCGCGGTGCAGCAGCGCGTCGACAAGGTGAAAGCGCCGATCCTGTGCCTGGTCGGCCCGCCCGGTGTCGGCAAGACCTCGCTCGGCCAGTCGATCGCGCGCGCGACCAACCGCAAGTTCGTGCGCATGGCGCTCGGCGGCGTGCGCGACGAATCGGAGATTCGCGGGCATCGCCGCACCTACATCGGCTCGATGCCGGGCAAGATCCTGCAGAGCCTGACCAAGATTGGCGTGAAGAATCCGCTGTTCCTGCTCGACGAAGTCGACAAGATGGGACAGGATTTCCGCGGCGATCCGTCGTCGGCGCTGCTGGAGGTGCTCGATCCCGAGCAGAACCATACCTTCCAGGATCATTACATCGAGGTCGAATACGACCTGTCGGATGTCATGTTCGTCGCCACGGCCAACTCACTCAACCTGCCTGCGCCGCTGCTCGACCGGATGGAAGTGATCCGCCTGTCGGGTTACACCGAGGACGAGAAGATCAACATCGCCGAGCGCTATCTGGTACCCAAGCAGCTCAAGGTCAACGGCATCAAGGTGGACGAACTCGCCATCGCCGAGTCGGCCATCCGCGACATCGTGCGTTACTACACGCGCGAAGCGGGGGTGCGCAACCTGGAGCGCGAAATTTCCAAGATCTGCCGCAAGGCCGTCAAGACCCTGCTGATGAAGAAGCAGAGCAGCAAGATTTCGGTGACGTCGCGCAATCTGGAGAAATATCTCGGTGTCCGGCGCTTCAGTTTCGGCATCGCGGAAATGAATAACCAGGTGGGGCAGGTGACAGGACTGGCCTGGACCGAAGTGGGCGGCGAACTGCTGACCATCGAAGCGGTTTCGCTGCCCGGGCGCGGCAAGATGACCACCACCGGCAAACTCGGCGAGGTGATGCAGGAATCGATCCAGGCTGCGCTGTCCGTGGTGCGTTCACGTGCGCGCAAGCTGGGGATCCAGGAGGACTTCTATCAGAAACGCGACATCCACATTCATCTGCCGGAGGGCGCGACGCCCAAGGACGGCCCTTCTGCGGGCATTGCAATCTGCACGTCGATGGTCTCGATCCTCACGGGTATTCCGGTGCGCGCCGACGTCGCGATGACGGGAGAGATCACGTTGCGCGGCGAGGTATTGCCGATTGGTGGACTGAAGGAAAAATTGCTGGCGGCGCATCGCGGCGGTATCAAGACGGTGTTGATCCCCCAGGAAAACGTCAAGGACCTGACCGAGATTCCGGACAACATCAAGAACAAGCTCGATATCCATCCGGTCAAGTGGATCGACCAGGTTCTTGAGCTGGCACTGGAGCACGCGCCCGAGCCTTTGCAGGATGAACCTGAAACGGATGCGCCGGCAATTGCCGTGCCAGAAGAAGAGGGAACCTCCTCCGCGGCGCTCAAACACTAGGTATTTTTCAACCATCTGCCTGAAACCCGCGCCAGTCGCGGGTTTTTTTTGGGAGCCGCCCGGAAAACCGCTTGACACAAGGTTTTGCGGGTTGCTATAAAAGCGGCCACAGGGTTTTCCTGTACCACTTGAGTGAAGGGGACAACACGTGAACAAATCCGAATTGATTGACGCCATCGCCGACTCGGCCGACATTTCCAAGGCTGCCGCGGGCCGGGCGCTGGATGCAGCGGTCGAAGCAGTCAAGAAAGCACTGAAGAAGGGCGACATGGTGACATTGGTAGGTTTTGGCAGCTTCTATGTTGGCAAGCGTGCCGCCCGTACCGGCCGTAATCCGCGCACGGGTGCCAGCATCAAGATCAAAGCCGCAAAAGTGCCGAAATTCCGTGCAGGCAAGGGCCTGAAAGACGCCATCAACTAATAATAAAACCGCTTGGCACTTGGCAGGATATACGGAAATGTTGTAAAATTTTTGTCTTTGTCGGGTGCTTAGCTCAGCTGGTAGAGCGTCGCCCTTACAAGGCGAATGTCGGGGGTTCGAACCCCTCAGCACCCACCAGCCGGGCAACATGGGAAAGCGGCCATGGCCCCTGGCAACGAGGTTCACAGAACAAGGGAGTGGTAGTTCAGTTGGTTAGAATACCGGCCTGTCACGCCGGGGGTCGCGGGTTCGAGTCCCGTCCACTCCGCCAACATCGAAAAGGCGAACGCAAGTTCGCCTTTTTTCATGTGCGATGTCTTCGCGCCGATTTTTAATCGCTGCAGGGCGAGTTTAATCGCTGCAGGGCGAGACGCGAGGCGCAAAGTGCGCGAAAATCCGCGCTAACGTTTTTTTCGGAGTAAAAGACCGTGCTCGAAGCAATCCGCAAGCATGCGCAGGGCTGGCTGGCCAAAGTCATACTGGCCTTGATCGCGATCACTTTCGGCCTGTTCGGAATGGAATCCTACATGACGGGCGGCAAAGGCAGCGGCATGATTGCCGAGGTCGGCGACCTGGGAATTTCGCGTGACGAGCTGACGCGTGAGATTCAAGCGCAGACAGAACGCATGCGCGAGACCCTGGGGCCCGCGTTCGATCCAGCCGTCACGGAAAGCGCCGATTTCCGCAAACAGGTGCTGGACAGCCTGATCGAACGTAAAGCCTTGCTGCTGGACGCGCAAAAGAATAAATTTGTGGCCCCTGATGCATACATTGCATCCATCCTCGGGCAGATTCCGGCTTTCCAGCAGGATGGGAAGTTTTCGAAGCAGCATTATGAGGCAGTGTTGCGCCAGAATGGCCGCACCCCCGCCCAGTTCGAGAACGAGTTGCGTCAGGGCTTCATGCTGGATGCGGTGGCGAGCCCGGCAACGCTCGCGGCTTTCCCGTCGGACACCTCCATGACGCAGATCGCGCGCCTGGTTTCGCAACAGCGTGAAATTTCATGGGCCGACCTGCCGGCCTCCAGCGTGGCTTCGGAGGTGAAGGTCACGCCAGCCGACGTGGAGCGTGATTACGCTGCCCACAAGGCAGAATTTACAGAGCTCGAACAGATCCGCGCCGAATATCTGGTGCTGGACAAGACCAGCGTGGCAGCCGGCATCGCGGTGAGTGACAAGGAAATAGGTGACTACTACGCGGCCAATGCGGCGAAATTCGGGCGACCCGAACAACGCAGTGCAAGCCATATCCTGATTGCAGTGGATAAAAATGCCGATGCGGCAACACGGGCCAAAGCCAAGGCCAAGGCGACCGAACTGGTCCGGATTCTGCAAAAGTCGCCGGATCGTTTCGCTGAACTGGCACGTACCGAGTCACAGGATCCGGGCTCGGCCGCGCAGGATGGCAGCCTGGGAAGCTTTGCGCGCGGCATGATGGTCAAGCCTTTCGAAGATGCCGTATTCAGCATGAAGCCCCACGAAATCCGCGGGCCGGTCGAAAGCGATTTTGGTTATCACATCATCCGGCTGGATGGCATCCAGCCGGCCAAGGCGGCACCGCTGAACGAGGTGCGCACCGAGATCGTCGACGAATTGCGCAAGCAGCAGGCGCAAAAGACCTTTGCGGATCTGGCTGACAACTTCAGCAACCTCGTCTACGAAAACGCGCAATCGCTGCAGCCTGCCGCGTCAGCCACCAAACTCAGCATCAAGCAAAGCGACTGGATGGGCGTCAAGACGGCACCGCCGCCGTTCAATAATTCGACCTTGTCGGCTGCGCTGTTCAGCCCCGAATCGATCAAATCGAAGCAGAACACTGAAGCCATCGAGGTACTGCCCGGCGTGCTGGTGGCGGCGCGGGTGATCGATCATCGGCCAGCCCGGTTGCGCCCGTTGACAGAGGTCTCCCAGGCAATCGAGGCCCGACTGCGTGCCGAGCAGAGCGCCAGGCTGTTGGCGCAGAAAGGCGAGGCGGCCATCAAGGCGCTGGAGAAGGGCGATACAGCGGGCTTGAGCTGGTCGGCCTTCAAGGTGGTCGGGCGGCAGCCGTTTGCCGAGATGGATGCGGCCGGAATCAAGGCAGTGTTTCGCGCGAATACCGATAAGCTGCCTGCTTACACCGGTTTCGTGCGCCCGGATGGCGCGTATCGAATCGTGCGAATCAGCCGCGTGGTGCAGGCGGATACGCCGGATCCCGCATTGCTGGCGTCGGTTTCTGCCGGCGTGATGCAGGCGCAGCAACGCGCGGATATGAAGGCCATGCTGGCCTTGATTACCGCGGGCCAGAAAGTGAAAATCCAGCCGAATGCGATCGAGGACAGCAGATAGCCCATCGCACCAGGGAAAAAAAAGCGCGACCGATTGCCCGGCCGCGTCAGATGTAGTGGCCAAGCCCGTTCATGTCTGGACACGCCCAACATGAACGGCCTGGTTTGATTATTCCGGCAGCAGCGCCAGCAACCCGTTCAACCGCCGCACGAAGCTTGCCGGATCGTCGAGCTGGCCGCCTTCGGCGAGCAAGGCCTGTTCGAACAGCAGGTTGGCCCAGTCGGCAAAGCGGGCTTCGTCGGCTTCGCTGTTGAGCCGCGTGACCAGGACATGCGACGGGTTGATTTCCAGCGTGGGCTTCACCGTCGGCGCGGCCTGACCGGCCGACTTGAGCAGGCGTTCGAGGTTGGCGCTCATGTCGCCTTCGCCGGTGACGAGGCAGGCAGGAGAGTCGGTGAGACGGTGGGTGACACGAACCTCTTTCACGCGTTCCCCGAGGGTGGTCTTGATGCGCTCGACCAGCGGCTTCAGGGTCTCTTCGGCTTCCTTCTGCGCGGTCTTTTCGGCTTCGTCCTCCAGGTCTCCTAAATCCAGCCCGCCCTTGGCGATCGATTTGAGCGGCTTGCCGTCGAACTCGCTGAGGTTGCTCGACAGCCATTCGTCGACGCGGTCGGACAGCAGCAGGACTTCGATACCCTTCTTGCGGAAGATTTCGAGGTGCGGACTGTGCCGGGCGGCGGCAAAACTGTCGGCGGTGATGTAGAAGATTTCCTTCTGGCCTTCCTTCATGCGGCCGATGTAGTCCTTCAGCGATACCACTTGCGCGTCGGTATCGGTGTGGGTGGAGGCAAAGCGGAGCAGGGCGGCGATGCGCTCACGGTTCGCGAAATCCTCGCCCGGGCCTTCCTTCAGCACCTTGCCGAATTCCTTCCAGAACGCGACGTATTTTTCCGGCTGGTTCTCGGCCAGGTCTTCCAGCAGTCCCAGCACCTTCTTGACCGAGCCATTCCTGATCGCATCGAGGTCGCGGCTCGACTGCAGGATCTCGCGCGAGACGTTCAAGGGCAGGTCGGCCGAGTCGACCACGCCACGAATGAAGCGCAGATATTGCGGCATCAGCTGCTCGGCGTCGTCCATGATGAAAACGCGGCGCACGTAGAGTTTGATGCCATGTCGCTTTTCCCGGTCCCACAGGTCAAACGGCGCGTGCGCGGGCACATACAGCAGCGAGATGTATTCCTGCTTGCCCTCGACGCGGTTGTGCGACCAGGCGAGCGGCGGCTCGAAGTCGTGGGCGACGTGCTTGTAGAACTCGTTGTACTCGTCGTCGCTGACGTCCTTCTTCGCGCGCGCCCACAGCGCGGAGGCCTTGTTGACGGTCTCGTCCTCGTCGGTTGGCGTCTCCACGCCGTCCTTCCATTCCGTCTTCTTCATCACGATGGGCAGGGTGATGTGGTCGGAATAGGTACGGATCACCGACTTGATCTTGTAATCAGACAGGAATTCGTCCTCGCCGTCGCGCAGATGCAGCACGATCTCGGTGCCGCGGCCGGGCTTGTCGACCGTCTCCAGCGTGTAGTCGCCCGCGCCTTCGGATTCCCAGCGCACGCCGTGCCCGGCGGTGAGGCCGGCGCGGCGGGTGGTCAGCGTGACGCGGTCGGCGACGATGAAGGCGGAGTAGAAACCGACGCCGAACTGGCCGATCAGCGCGGCGTCCTTCTGCTGGTCGCCTGACAGTTGCGAGAAGAATTCGCGGGTGCCGGACTTGGCGATGGTGCCGATGTGCTCGATGACTTCCTGCCGGCTCATGCCGATGCCGTTGTCGGAAATCGTCAGCGTGCGCGCGTCGCGGTCGAAGGCGACGCGGATTTTCAGTTCAGGGTCGTTTTCATACAGCGCGGCGTCGGACAGTCCCTCGAAGCGCAGCTTGTCGGCGGCGTCGGAGGCGTTGGAAATCAGTTCGCGCAGAAAAATATCCTTGTTGGAATACAAGGAATGGATCATCAGCTGCAGCAGCTGCCTGACTTCGGTCTGAAAGCCCAGGGTTTCTTTGGTGGTGGACATGCCTGTGATCTCCCGTCAAATACAAATAAGGTGAAACCGGAGCTTGGGGTGGAGGGAGCGGATTTCAAGCCCCCGCGCGGGCTGCCGGGTCGACACCCCGTGACGGCATGGTCTATGCAAAGTCTCTATTTCAGGCCGGCATGGTTTCCCGTACGGCGGGATGCAGATGGCCAACGAACTGCTCGGTTGCCGCGCGCCAGGAGAATTTTTCCGCGTGGGCGCGGGCAGTGCGACGATCGATGTCGAGCGCGGCCAGGCAGGCCTGGCGCAGATCGTCGTGCATGACGCCGGCGGGCGAGTCGCCGAGCACGTCGATGGGTCCGGTGACCGGATAGGCGGCGACGGGCAGGCCGCAGGCCATGGCTTCCAGCAGCACCAGGCCGAAGGTGTCGGTTTTGCTGGGGAATACGAAGACGTCGGCGGCCGCGTACACCTCGGCCAGTTCGGGCTGCTTCATCACGCCAAGGTAATACGCGTCGGGATAGCGGGCGCGCAGGCCGGCCAGCGCCGGGCCGTCGCCCACCACCCACTTGGAGCCGGGCAGATCCAGTTGCAGGAAGGCCTCGACGTTCTTTTCGACCGCCACCCGGCCGACATAGAGAAAAATCGGGCGTTCGGTATCGAGCCGATGCGAATCCTGCATGCGGAACACGTCCAGGTCGACGCCGCGCGACCAGAGTGCCACGTTGTCGAAACCGAATGCTTCGAGATCGGATTTGACCGCAGGCGTCGGCGCCATGACGGCGCGCGCGGGGCCGTGAAACCAGCGCAGGAAGCGATAGGTCCAGGCGAGCGGGATGCCGGTACGGGCTTTGACGTATTCGGGAAAGCGGGTGTGGTAGGCGGTGGTGAAGGGCAGGCCGTGGTTCAGCGCATGGCGGCGCGCGGCCAGGCCGAGCGGCCCTTCGGTGGCGATATGCAGCGCGTGCGGCGCGTAGTCGCGGATGCGCTTCCTGACCGCATTGCCGGCCAGCACCGACAGGCGGATGTCCGGATAGGTGGGGCAGGGCAGGGTGCGGAATTCAAGCGGGGAGAGGATGTCCACCTCGTGCCCCATGGCCTGCATCTCGCGGCGGGTGGTGGTGAGCGTGCGCACCACGCCATTGACCTGCGGTGACCAGGCGTCGGTCACGATCATGACTTTCATGTTGTCTCCAGTACGGTTGCCGCCTTCTGCGCGGCGGGGGCGGCCAGGCAGTGCGCCCAGTGAATGATTTCCAGCGTGCCGTCGGCCTGCTCGGCCAGCGCGGTCAGGCTTTCCACCCAGTCGCCGTCGTTGCAGTACAGCAGTCCGTCGAGCTGACGGATCTCGGCCTTGTGGATGTGGCCGCAGATGACGCCGTCGCAGTCGCGCCGCCGTGCCTCGTCGGTCATCACTTTCTCGAACGCGGTGATGAAGCTGACCGCATTCTTGACCTTGTGCTTGAGGTATTGCGACAGCGACCAGTAGGGATAACCCAGGCGCGTGCGCAGGCCGTTGAACCAGCGGTTCAGCGCCAGGATCATCGTGTAGCCCCAGTCGCCCAGATAGGCCAGCCAGCGCGCGTGCTGCATCACACCGTCGAACAGGTCGCCGTGGGTGACCAGGAAACGGCGGCCGTCGGCGGTGACATGGATCACGTCATCCGCCACCTCGATATCGCCAAACGCCAGCCCCATGAATTGCCGCGCCATCGAGTCGTGATTGCCCGGCACGTAGATCACGCGCGTTCCCCGGCGGGCCTTGCGCAGGAGCTTTTGCACGACGTCGTTGTGGGCCTGCGGCCAGTACCAGCCACGGCGCAATTGCCAGCCGTCGATGATGTCTCCGACCAGATACAGGGTGTCGGATTCGTTGTGCTTCAGGAAATCGAGCAGGTAGCGCGCCTGACAGCCAGTCGTACCGAGATGAATGTCGGATATCCAGAGCGTGCGGTAGTGACTGGGGGCGGGGGTCGATGCGGCAGACGGGAAGGAGGGCTGGACGGAGGCCGGGCAGGCCGCGCCAGATGGCCGCATGTAGCCAGGCTGACGCGCGCGAAGCAGATTCGAGACGCGATTCAACATGCCGCCATCAGGCCACAGCCAGATGACCGTGGCGTGACGCTTGCTTGAAGCTTTGTTGGCGCGTGACGCGCGGGCCGGAAGTGCGTGGGCGCAGAGCCGTCGCGACCTGCGGCAGCGGAGAGTCAGCGTGAAAGCAGCGCCAGCAGTTCGGCCTGCGCGCTGTAGGCCTTGGCACGGCGTTTGGCGCGGCGACGGTAGCTGCCATCGGACAGCATGTCCCAGGCCTGCACGTTGTCCCGCAGATAGGGTTTCAGCCCTTCCGCGATCACGCGTTTCTTCAGCTTGGGATTGAGGATGGGGAAACCGGTTTCGATACGGCGAAAGAAATTGCGGTCCATCCAGTCGGCCGATGACAGGAAGACCTTCTCGTCGCCGCCGTTCCTGAAATAGAAGATGCGTGTGTGCTCGAGGAAGCGTCCGACCACCGAGCGCACGTGGATGTGCTCGGACAGGCCGGGAATACCGGGCTTGAGCGCACACACGCCGCGAATGATGAGGTCGATCTTCACCCCGGCCTGGCTGGCGGCATACAGGGCAGCGATCACCTGTGGCTCCAGCAGTGCATTCATCTTGGCGATGATGGCGGCCGGCTTGCCGGCGGCCGCCAGTTCGGCTTCGTGGTTGATGGCGGCGACGACTTCGCTGTGCAGCGTGAACGGCGACTGCCACAGACGCTTGAGCTTGCCGGCCTTGCCCAGTCCGGTGATCTGGGTGAACAGGCTGCCGACATCTTCGGTGATGGTCTCGTCGGCGGTCAAAAGGCCGAAGTCGGTATACAGACGCGCGGTGCGGGCGTGGTAGTTGCCGGTGCCCAGATGCGCATAGCGGCGCAGTTCGCCATCTTCGCGGCGGATCACCAGTGCCAGCTTGGCGTGGGTCTTGTGGCCCACGACACCGTAGACGACATGGGCGCCGACCTCCTCCAGCCGGGCGGCCCAGTTGATGTTGGCCTCTTCGTCAAAGCGCGCCATCAGTTCGACCACCACGGTGACTTCCTTGCCCGACTGCGCGGCCTGGATCAGCGCCTGCATCAGCTTGGAATCGGTCCCGGTGCGGTACACCGTCTGCCGCATGGCGACGACGTGGGGATCGGCGGCGGCCTGCTCGATGAAGTCGATCACCGGCTGGAAGGATTCGAACGGATGGTGCAGCAGGATGTCGCCCTTGCGGATCTGCGCGAAGATGTCCTCGTCCTTGGCCAGGCGTGCGGGCAGGGCCGGAACGAAAGGGGGGAACTTGAGGTCGGGGCGGTCGACCCAGTCGGGTACCTGCATCAGGCGCACCAGATTCACCGGCCCTCGCTCCTGATAGAGGTCGTCGGCTTCGAGTTCGAACTGCGCCAGCAAAAAGGTCGCCATCGATTCCGAGCAGTTGTCGGCCACTTCCAGCCGCACGGCCGCGCCGAAGTGGCGTTGCGGCAGTTCGCCCTGCAGCGCCTGGCGCAGGTTCTTGGTTTCCTCGTCGTCGACGAAGAGATCGGAGTTGCGCGTGACGCGAAACTGGTAGCAGCCCTGCACCGCCATGCCGGTGAACAGTTCGCCGACGTGGGCATGCAGGATCGACGACAGGAAGACGAAGCCGTATTCGCAGCCGGCGATTTCTTCCGGCAGGCGGATGACGCGCGGCAGCGAGCGCGGCGCCTGCACCACGGCGGCGCCGGAGTTGCGCCCAAACGCGTCGCGTCCAGACAATTCGACCGCGAAATTGAGGCTCTTGTTGAGCACGCGCGGGAAGGGATGCGAGGGGTCGAGCCCGACCGGCGTCAATACCGGCATCAGTTCGCGGAAAAAATAGTCGCGTATCCACGCCGCCTGAGTGTCGTTCCAGTGCGTGCGGCGGATGAAACAGACGCCGTGCTCGGCCAGCTCGGGAATGATCTTCTTGTTGAAGAGCTCGTACTGCCGGGCTGCCAGCGCGTGGGCCGTTTCCGAGACCGCGCGAAACTGTTGCCGTGGCGTCAGGCCGTCGGGCGAACGCTGGCTGGAGTTGGCGCGGATCTGTTCCTTGAGCCCGGCCACGCGCACTTCGAAAAATTCGTCCAGGTTGCTCGATACGATGCACAGGAAGCGCAGGCGTTCCAGCAGGGGCGTGGAGGGGTCGTCGGCCTGTGCCAGCACGCGGCGCTGGAAGGCGAGAATACCGAGTTCGCGATTGAGGAGGGTATCGGGGCCAGGCCGGTTCATAATGGATTTGTTCGTGGTGTGCTTCAATGTTAATCGCCCTGTTCGTCCCTGATATGACAGTTATATGACAACGCCGCACCCGATGGAAATCGAGCTCAAGCTGGCGCTGCCTCCGCAGCAGGTGGCGGCCTTTCTGAAGCGGATGGCCCGGCGCCGCACCCTTCAGGGCACAGGTGGCGCGCCGGTGCGACAGACATTGCTTACCCGATATTACGACACCCCGGATTTTGCCTTGAGTGCGCAGGGCGTGGCCTTGCGTGTGCGGCGGGTGGGGCGCCGCTGGCTGCAGACGCTGAAGACCGAAGGCGAGCGGCAGGGCGGACTGTCGCGGCGTGTCGAATTCGAGATGCCGGTGAGCCTGGGCGCACCGGACTGGAACCGTTTCCCGTCCGAGGCGCGCGCCCGCATACCGGAGGTGCTGCGCGCGCGGCTGGTGCCGGTGTTCGAGACGCGCTTCCATCGCACCACCTGGCTGGTGGCCGGCAGGGGGGGCGCGAGGATCGAGATCGCACTCGACGTCGGCGAGATCGCAGCGCGGCGGGATACACACAGCGGCGAGCACAGCCAGCCGATCTGCGAGATCGAGCTTGAGCTGAAATCCGGCCAGCCGGATGCGTTGTTCGCGCAGGCTCTGGACTGGTCCGGTACGTTTGATTGCCTGCCGCTCGACCTCAGCAAGGCGGAGCGTGGCGTACGGTTGGCGCACGGGATGGACGCGATGCCGGCCAGGTGCGGGCCGCTGGCGCTGGACCGTTCCATGCGTGTGGAGGACGGTTTCGCCGCCATCGTCCAGGCATGTCTGGCGCAGTTTCAGTCCAATCTGCCGGGCGTGCTGAGTGCTCTCCCGCCCTCGCAAACGGGAACGGGAGCGCATGCCGGGCCCGTGCCGGGCAACGAGTATGTCCATCAGGCACGGGTCGCGCTGCGGCGGTTGCGGGCGGCATTGCGGCTGGCCCGCAAGGTGTGTGTGCTGCCGCCCGAACTGCGCGACGGCCTGCATGCGCTGGCCGTCGCGCTCGGTCCGGCACGCGACTGGGACGTGCTGTGTGACGAGACCCTGCCGCCGATCGCGCCGCATTACCCGGACCCCGACGGCTGGCAGCGCGGCATGGCGGGACTTCAGGCACACCGTGACGCGGCGAGCGAGGTGATGCGTGAAACGCTCCGGGCGGCACGCCCGGGCGCCTGGCTACTGGCGATGCAGCGCTGGCTGATGCGGCATGGCTGGCGTTCATCCCCCCGTGGCGGGCATCAGGCCGCCGCGGGAGGAAAGGTGTCGGACACGCAGCGTCGCGTCCAGCGCATGCCGCTCGACACGTGGGCGCGTCAGGTGCTGCAGACAGGACATCGGCCCATTGTCCGCGGCGCACGGGCGTTCGGCGGACTGACGCCTCGCCAGCGCCATGCCCTGCGTATCGCCATCAAGCGCCAGCGTTATGCCGCCGAATTTTTCCAGATGCTGTTCGACAACCGGCCAGACGGGCGCCAGCGAGAAGCCATGTATCTGTCGGCGCTGCGCGCAGCCCAGGATAGCCTGGGGCAGGCCAGCGATGCGTATGTTGCGTCCACCCTGCTGCGTGCAGGCTGGGCGGTTCCGCACGCCCTGCAAAGCGGAGCGGATCGAAGTCCGCCCGGGACGCCGGAGGTGGAGCCGATGATTTCCTTTACCCTGGGCTGGCTGGCGGCGAAACAGGCCGGGCAGGCAGGCGACGAGACTGGCGGCCCGGTTCGCGCACTGCTGGAATTGAAACCTTACTGGTAGATTCATTGATAGAAGGAGCAGCGGGTGGAAATCATTTTGTGGCGACACGCCGAGGCCGATGACACGGCCCCCGATCTCAAGCGTGAACTCACCGACAAAGGTCGCAAACAGGCATCGCGCATGGCGGACTGGCTCAACCCGCGGCTGCCGCAGGACATCAGGATTCTGGTGAGCCCGGCGGTCCGCGCCCTGCAGACCGCGCAGGCGCTGGGGCGCGAATACGAACAGTCACCGGCCCTGGCGCCAGGATGCCGGGCGGAAGACGTCCTGACCGCCGCGGCCTGGCCGGATGCGGCCGGAGCGGTATTGATCGTGGGCCATCAGCCCACGCTGGGGCAGGTGGCGATGTGGCTGCTGGCCGGACAGGCGGGCGACCTGGCGGTGAAGAAGGGGAGTATCTGGTGGTTCGAGGGCCGCCGGCGCACCCGGCAACTGGAGGTGGTATTGCGCGCTGTCGCCACGCCCGACTGGTTATAATCGCCGTGTGATGACGCAACCCATCAAGATCCGGCAGCCCGGCCCGACCCTGCAAACGAGGTGTGCCCCGTGCCGGGCTGGCTGAGCAATCTGCGCGACCTGATCGCAGAAGCGAGTCCGCTGCGCCGCTTCACGTTTGTCCTGCTGGTACTGCTGCCGCTGACGGCGCTGGCTGCGGCCTATCTGTGGCTCAATCCGCCGCTCTACCGCACCCTCTATCCGCATCTGTCGGACCGTTCCGGCGGCGAAGTGATCGCCGCACTCGAGCAGCTTGATATTGCCTACCGCCTGTCTCCCGCCGACGGCAGCATCGAGGTGCCGGCCGACCGGCTGCATGTGGCGCGCTACCGCCTGGCCGCGCGCGGCCTGCCCCGGTCCGACGCCGACGCGCAGGACGAAGTCGATCGCGCGCCCCGCTTCGGCGCTTCGTCGCTGGAAGAGCAGCAGCGCTATCAGCACGCACTGGAAACCGATCTGGCACGCTCGATCCAGTCGCTGGAAACGGTCGAGCTGGCGCGGGTCCATCTTGCCCTGCCCAGGGTCTCGCCTTTCCTGCGCGATGCGCCGCCGGCCACCGCAGCGGTGCTGGTGCGCCTGCGTCCGAACGCGCGGCTGTCGGCCGGGCAGGTGACGACGATCCAGACCCTGGTGGCGGCCAGCGTGCCGCGTATGAAGCGGTCCGAGGTGCAGGTATTCGACCCGCGCGGCGTGCTGCTGGGCGACGCGGCGCCCGAGGCGGTGCAGTCGCCGCAGCGGGCGGTGGAGCAGGATCTGGCGCAGCGGGCGCTGGCCGTGCTGACGCCCTGGCTCGGCAAGGACCGGGTGAATGTGCAGGTGACGGCCACGCTGGAGGACGGCGACGTCGAACAGACGGTGGAACGGATCCGCAACGTCGTGGTGGACGGCCGCATGCGCCCGCTCGAGAAGACCGTGCGCACCACGCGCACGCCGCAAGGCCGCATCCAGCGCGTGAATGCCATCGTGATCCTCGGATTCGAGGCGAGCGCCGCCGAACTCGCCCATGCCGGCCAGCTGGCCCGCCAGGCACTGGGACTGGTGCCGTCGCGCGGCGACACGGTGAATGTCTATGCTCTGCCCGCGCCGCCCGCCGCGCCGCCCGCAGCAATCGTCGTACAGGCGCAGCCTCCGCATTCGACTGCGCCCATGCCGCCGCCCAGCCAACCGTCGGCGACGCCCCGGATCGTTGACTTCCGGCCCTGGATGCTGGCCGCGCTCGGGGGCGGACTTCTGCTCATCGGGATGGCCGTCTGGCGGCGCCCGCGGCCTGCGGCGGCCGTCGAGCCGCCGCCCGTTGTGGACCTTGACGCCGAACTCGAGGTCACGCGCGGCCAGGTGCTGGCCAATCCGCGCGTGACCGCGGATGTCATCAAGCTCTGGATGCGCGCGTGAGCGGCCGCATGAATTCAAGCCAGGATGCGCGCGTGAGCAGCCGCATGAATTCCAACCCGGATGCGCGCGTGAGCAGCCGCATGGATCAAGCCAGGATGCGCGCGTGAGCCAGGCCGGCATCGAAAAATCCGCCGCGCTTCTGCTCGCGCTTGGCGAGGACGCCACGGCGGCCGTGTTCCGCTACCTGAGTCCGCTCGAGGTCAGCCGGCTCGGCAGCGCCATGCGCGAGCTCGACGTGCTGCCGCGCGAACGCGTGCGCGCGATCCTGCGCGAGTATGCCGCCGAGGCCGCCGAACAGACCGGATTCGCGGCGGATACCGGCCGTTTCCTCGACGAGGCGCTCCGCCAGGCCTTTCGGCCGGAACGTGCACAGGCCCTGCTGGAACGCCTGGGTGCGCCGGGCGCGCAGGCGCTGGAAAAGCTGGCCTGGCGCGAGCCGGCGGAGATTGCAGGCCTGCTGGAGACACAGGTGCCCCAACTGATCGCCGTAGTCGCCGCGCAACTGCCGCGTGACGTCGCCGCCGCCGTGCTCGAACTGCTGCCCGGCAAGACGCGCGCGGACACCTTGCTGGCCCTGGCGCACAGCGAGGCGCCGAGCGCCGACATGCTGCGTGACCTGGACGACTGGCTGGCCAGTCTGGATACCCTCGCGTCCCCGCAGGGTGAAGCGGCGGTGGCCAGTTTGCTGGGGAAAATGAGCGAAGGCAGCGCCGCCGCTGCCTTGAGTCAGCTCGACCGGAACGATGCGGAACTGGCCGCGCGGCTGCGCGTACGCAATCTGGAATTCGAAGATCTGGCGCGCCTGCCAGAAGCCGATCGCAAAACCTTCCTGCGCAACGTCGCCGCATCGACCCTGCTGCATGCCTTGAAAGGCAGTGACGGACGGGTGCTCGATGCGCTGACGGCGGCGATGAGCCGGACGGCCGCGCAACGCATGCGCGTCGATCTGGATACGCTCGGCCCCGTGCCGGTCACCGCGATCCAGGCGGCGCAGGAGGCCGTGGGCGAACACCTGCGGCGGCTGGCGGCGGAAGGTGCGATCCAGTTCCCCGAAGAGGAGGCGGCATGAGCACAGACGACACGATGCCGGATACCCCCACTGCATTCGAACAATGGGAAGTGGTGGAACTGGCGGCGTCCGCCGAACCCGACCCGCAGGCCGAACTGGCGGCATTGCGCGAAGCCGGGCGCGCCGAAGGGTATGCCGAAGGCCTGGCTGCCGGGCGGGTGGAAGGGGAGCAGGCCTGCAGCCGCATGAAGCAGCTGGCCGAGAGTTTTTCCGCGACGCTCGACAACCTCGATTTCCGTCTTGCCGACATGGTGCTGGAACTGGCGCTCGACGTGGCGCGCCAGGTGGTGGCGGGCGAACTGGCGGCACGCCCGGAACGCATCCTGGATGTGGTCAACCTGGCGCTGAAGCAGATGGCGGAAACCAGCCGCGAGGCGCGCCTGCTGCTGAATCCGGACGATGCCGCACTGGTCCGCCCGCACCTTGACCAGGTGCTCGACAAGAATCGCCTGCGCATCGTCGAGGACGCGCGCATCGCACGCGGCGGCTGCCTGATCGAAACCGCGCAGGGCGACCTCGACGCCACGCTGCCGGCGCGCTGGCGTCAAACGGTGCAGGTGCTCGGCGCCAACCTCAACTGGATCGAATAATCCTTGGAACCCCGGTCGACCGCTCTCCCCATGCAATCGTTATCATCCTTTTTCCGTGATTACAGCCCGGACATTTCCTTGTCAGCAAAAATCGCTACGCATCCGATTGCACGGCTGTCGAGCCCTCTGGCGGCGTTGCGCCTCGTTGCATGGAATGGCCATGCTGCCTCGTACCCGCAAGGGGCAGGCCGTGGCTGTAAAGCCGCTCAAGCGGCAACAGCCACGCTCTTGCGCCTTGCCAGCCGACTCGACAGCCGCGCACTCGAACGCGTCCAACCGGGATTCCAAGGATAAATGGAACGCATCGTCCGCCTGCGCGAATACCTGGCCGACTGCCGCCGCGCGGTGAGCTGGGCGACGCCGATCGCGGCCAGTGGCCGGCTGACGCGGGTGTCGGGACTGGTGATGGAAGCAGTCGGCTTGCGTCTGCCGGTGGGCAGCCAGTGCCATATCCAGATTCCCGGCGGCCAGAGCATCGAGGCCGAGGTGGCCGGGTTCGCCGGCGACCGCCTGTTCATCATGCCGGCCACCGATATCTACGGCGTGATGCCGGGTGCGCGGGTGATCCCCGACGACCCGCTGGCGGCACAGCCGCCGCGTCTCGGCATGCGCTACATCCCGCGCCGCCGCGCGCAGGATCGGGTGCGCCAGGTGCCGGTGGGAGACAGCCTGCTGGGGCGCGTGCTCGACGGCGCCGGGCGCCCGCTCGACGGCATGGGCACGCTGTCGCTGGAGCGCCGGGTGCCGCTGTACAGCCGTCCGATCAATCCGCTGGAACGCGCGCCGATCCGGCAGACGCTCGACGTCGGCGTGCGCGCGATCAACGGTCTGCTGACGGTGGGGCGCGGGCAGCGGCTCGGCCTGTTCGCCGGCAGCGGCGTCGGCAAGAGCATCCTGCTCGGCATGATGGCGCGCATGACCGAAGCCGACATCGTGGTCGTCGGCCTGATCGGCGAACGCGGCCGCGAAGTCAAGGAATTCATCGACCGCATCCTCGGCAGCGAAGGCATGGCGCGCGCGGTGGTGGTGGCCGCGCCGGCCGACCATCCGCCGCTGATGCGGCTGAACGGCGCGGCGTATGCGATGTCGATCGCCGAATATTTCCGCGACCAGGGCAAGCACGTGCTGCTGATCATGGATTCGCTCACCCGCTACGCGATGGCGCAGCGCGAGGTGGCGCTGGCGATCGGCGAACCGCCCGCCACCAAGGGCTATCCGCCGTCGGTGTTCGCCAAGCTGCCGCAACTGGCCGAGCGCGCCGGCAACGGCCGCAGCGGCAGCGGCTCGATCACCGCCTTCTTCACCGTGCTGATGGAAGGCGACGACCAGCAGGATCCGATCGCCGATGCGGCGCGCGCCATCCTCGACGGTCACATCGTGCTGAGCCGCGACCTCGCCGACGCCGGCCATTATCCCGCGATCGACATCGAAGCCTCGATCAGCCGGGCGCAGCCCGATTTGCTCTCCGACGAAGCGCTGGAACGCACCCGCCGCTTCAAGTACCTCTATTCGCGCTACATGCGCAGCCGCGATCTGCTTGCCGTCGGCGCCTACGTCCCGGGCGCCGATCTGGTGCTGGACGAAGGCGTCCGCCTGTATCCCCGTATGCAGGGCTATCTGATGCAGGGAATGCGTGAACAGGCATCACTGGACGCCGCACGGACCGACCTTGGTGAGGTGCTCGGATGAAGCCGTTCGCGCTGGCGCGAGTGCTGCAACTGGCCGAGCGGCGCAGCGAAACGCTGGTGCGCGGGGTCAAGCTGGCGCACGGCGTGTGGCTGCGCGCACGCGGTCGTCAGGTGCAACTGCTGGCGCTGCGCGATGCGCATATCGCGCAACTGGCCGTCGCGTTGCAGGATGGCGTGACGGCGGCGCAGTTGCAGGAAAGCAACCGCCTGCAGCACGCGCAAGCCGCGGAAATTCAGGCGGCGCAGGCTGCCATCGACACCGCCCACCGCGACTGGCAGGCGCGGCTGGCCGAGTGGCTCCAGACCGAGCAGCGGGTGAAGGCGCTGCGCTTGCTCGAACAGCGCTATCTGGCGCAGGCCGCGATCCAGCAACGGCGCATCGAGCAGCGCGATCATGACGAACTGGTCGAACTGACGCATCGTCGCGATGCCAGAATGCGGGGACGCTGATGCAACTGCTCGAACTCACCCCTGCCGAATTGGCTTTCCTGAAAACGCCGGTGCCGCGATCCGGCGACTGGCCGACGCGCCTGACACGCAGACTGGCCGCCACGCTGACCGCTCGTCTGCGTCTGCCGGTCCAGACGCAGGCGCAGCCGGCCCCCGCGCCGGAGACCGCACCGACTGCACCCGTCTGGCAGTCTGACGCTGCGCTGGCCGCCCTGTGGCTGACGCGCCGGCTGGGCGGGCGCGATGTCGCCGGCGGTCTGTCCTTCGTTCCCGGCAGTTTCGTTCGCACGCTGAATGCCGCCCTGGCGGAAAGCTGGCTGGATGCGCCGACCCAGTGTGCGTTGCCGCATGCGCTGGCATGGCGCGTCACAGCCGGTCTCACGCAGGCCACCCTCACGGTGCGGCTGCCGCATTCCCCCATCGACTTGACGCGCTGGGCGCGGGAGACCATCCGGCATGGCTAGATTCGTCGCGGCCGCGGCATGGCTGCTGCTTCCGTTCCGGGCGCTGGCGGCGACGGATCCCGCGAGCAGCTTGCTGACCGTGTTGCTGAGTCTGGGACTCATCCTCGGCGGATTCGTCGCGGTCGCCTGGTTCGTCCGGCGCTACCTGCCGGGCATGGGCGCGCAGGGCGCGGTCAAGGTCGTCGGAACGACGCCGGTTGGCGCGCGCGAGCGCGTGGTGGTGGTCGAGGTGGACGGCACCTGGCTGCTGCTGGGGGTAGGGGGAGGCGATGTCCGCCTGCTGCATACCTGGCCGAAGCCGGACACGACGCAGGAGCATGAACGATGAGGACTGGCGTGCTGTGCGGGCTGTTGCTCGGGCTGTGCGTGCCGGCCTGGGCGGCGGACGCCAGCGTCCCCTTGCTGAGCGTGACGCCCGGCGCGGGCGGACAGGTCATCGGTGTGCCGGGGGCGAGCCTGCCGTGGCTGTTGCTGTTCCCGTTCCTGCCGGCCCTGCTGCTGGCGTTCACCGCCTTCACCCGGATTGCCGTGGTGCTGTTTCTGCTGCGGCAGGGGCTGGGCAGCCCGACCGCGCCGCCCAATCTGGTGCTGATGGGGCTGGCGCTGCTGTTGACCATTTTCGTGATGTCGCCGGCATTGAAGGCGATCAATGCCGAGGCGTATCAGCCGTATCTTGCCGGTGCCCTGAGTTTCAACGAGGCCGCCGACAGGGCGGCTTCCCCGCTGAAAGCCTTCATGCTGCGGCAGACGCGCGCCGAGGATCTCGACCTGTTCATCGGGAACGATAAGAGTATCGATCCCAAGCGGGTGGACAGCGTGCCGCTGGCGGCGCTGGCGCCGGCTTTTCTGACCAGCGAGCTCAAGACCGCCTTCCAGATCGGCTTCATGGTCGTGCTGCCGTTCCTGGTGATCGATCTCGTGGTGGCCGCCGTGACGACCGCGCTCGGCATGATCATGCTGCCGCCGCAGCTGGTGTCGCTGCCCCTGAAGCTGCTGTTGTTCGTCACGGTGGACGGCTGGCATCTGCTGGTGGGCTCGCTGCTCGGGAGTTTCTGATGGAAGCTGGGGTTTTTTAATGGAAGGCGTGGCGCGCGATGCACTCTGGCTGCTGATGCTGATTGCTGCGCCGGTACTGCTGGCGGGGCTGGTGACCGCATTCGCCATCAGCCTGTTCCAGGCCGCGACGCAGATTCTCGAACCCACGCTGTCCTTCGTCCCCAAGCTCATCGTCGTGCTGCTCGTGCTGGCGCTGCTGGGTGGCTGGATGGGCGGGCAGCTGGTCGAGTTCGCACGCGGCATGCTGACCGATTTTCCGGGTCTGGTGGAATGAGCGAGCCATGCCGCTGACCGAAGCGGGCCTGTCGGTCTGGCTGTTCGCCTTCGCGCGGCTCGCCGGCTGGACCGTGTTCGATCCGCTGATCGGCCGTTTGCCGCTGCTGCTGCGCCTGTTCCTGGCCGCTGTGCTGGCTGTCGTGCTGGCGCCGGGCCTCATGCCGGGGACGATCGCGCCGTTCACCGTGCAGGGCCTGCTCGCATTGGGCATGGAAGCCACGCGGGGGGCGGCGCTGGCGTTGTGCGTATGGCTGGTGTTTGCCGCGGTGAGCGCGGCGCTGGTGTGGACCGGCCATACCGCGACCGGTGGCCTGCTGGCGCTGACCGCCGAACAGGCGGGATCAACCGATGCCGCCTGGCGAGCGCTGGCGGGCTGGCTGGCAGCGATGGCGTTTCTGGCGGCGAGCGGCCATCTGCTGGTCGTGCACGCGCTGCGCGACAGCTTCGTGGCCATGCCGGTCGCCGTCCTGCCGGCCGCAGCGGATGTGCGGCAGCTGGCCGAAGCCGGCAGCTGGCTGTTCGCCACCGGCGTACAGCTGGCCTTGCCCCTGCTCGCCCTGGCGTTGCTGATCCAGCTGGCTTTCGGTATCGTGGCGCGCGCGGTGCCGGGACTGGATATGTTCTCGGTCGGCCTGGGCCTGGCGGCACTCGGTCTGACGGCCGCCTGGGTCGCGGCGGTGCCGCTGCTTGCGCGCGGTGTCGGCCTGGGCATCAGCCAATTGACGGGCTGGCTGACCCGGCTCGGATGAGCGCGGGTCGCCGCATCCGCGCCCCGGCACGCTTGCATCCTGTCATCCGCGCCCCGGCACGCTTGCATCCTGTTATATGACGTCAGCCTGAAACGAGCCTGGAGCCCGATACCGTGACCGAGAAGCCGATCTCCGATGCCCTAGTCCTGTATGGCGCCACCGGCGATCTTGCCCGGCGCAAGATCTTTCCCGCGCTGCACGACATGTTGCGGCATGGCCGCACGCTGCCGCCCATCCTGTGCGTGGCGCATTCTCCGGGGTGGGATATCGAGCGCCTGCGCGCCCATGCCCACGACGGGATTGCCCGTTTTGGCAGCGGCCTGGATGAAGGCGTGTTCCGCAATCTGGCCAGCCTGCTGACCTACATCAACGGCGACTATGAGGATCCGGAAACGTATGTGGCGCTGCGCCGGGCCCTGGAGAACCGGAAACATCCACTTCATTATTTCGCCATTCCGCCGGCCATGTTTCCGGTCGTGGTACGCGGGCTGGCGGGGGCCGGCTGCACGGAGGGTGCGCGAGTCGTGGTGGAAAAACCCTTCGGCCGCGATCTGGAATCGGCACGGTCGCTCAATGCGACGCTGTACGAGGCACTGCCGGAATCCGGGATCTTCCGCATCGATCACTATCTGGGCAAGGAAGCGGTACAGAACATCCTGTATTTCCGTTTCGCCAATTCTTTTCTCGAACCGATCTGGAACCGCAACCATATCCGGCAGATCCAGATCACCATGTCGGAAAATTTTGGCGTGGCCGGACGCGGACACTTCTACGACTCGGTCGGCGCCATCCGCGACGTCCTGCAGAACCACCTGCTGCAGATCCTCGCCCTGCTGGCCATGGAACCGCCGCTGGGAACCAGCGCGGAGGCGGTTCGCGATGAACAGGCCAAGCTGCTCAAGGCCATCCGGCCGCTGGCGCCCGGCGACATGATTCGCGGTCAGTACGAAGGCTATCAAAAAGAAGAAGGCATCGCGCACGGATCGGACACCGAAACCTATGCCGCCGTCCGCTTCTTCGTGGATACCTGGCGCTGGGCCGGCGTTCCCTTCATCGTCCGGACCGGCAAGCATCTGCCGCTGACCACCACCGAGATTCGCGCCGAGTTCCAGCTTCCGCCGCAGCGTGTGTTCGCGCTGTCGGAAGCCGGGCCGCTGGCGCCGAATTATCTGCGCATGCGTTTGTCGCCCACCGTATCCATCGCGCTGGGCGCACGCACGAAGAATGCGGGCGACCGCATGGTCGGACGCCCCGTCGAACTCTACGTCTGCAATAACCACCCGGATGAAATGAGCGCCTACGAGCGCCTGCTCGGCGACGCCATGGATGGCGAGGCCATGCTGTTCGCCCGTCAGGACGCGGTGGAGGCGGCCTGGCGGATAGTGGAACCCGTGCTCTCGCATCACGATCCGGCATGCCGCTACGAACCCGGTACATGGGGGCCGGCCGAGGCCGATCTGCTGCTTGCCGGGGGGCGCTGGCATAATCCGCGTCCCCCCCAGGGCTAGGACAATTAAAGCTCGGGCTCTGCAACCTGCCGGCCCGATTTAGAGAAAGCCGGCCACGGCCAGATGGATTAGAATGCATGATTTATCGTGGCATCGTCGGTCATCCGGCGCATGTCTGAATATATAGCGGCGGAAACAAGATGGCAGAAATGAACAGGGCCAGAGGCAGCCTGGTCGCAATCGTCACCCCCATGTCGAGCGACGGCGCGCTCGATCTCGATGCGTTGCGCCGCCTGATCGACTGGCATATTGCCGAGGGATCGGATGGCATCGTCATTGTCGGGACGACCGGTGAATCGCCCACCGTCAGCTACGACGAGCACTGTCTGCTGATCCGTACAACCGTCGAGCAGGTGGCCGGGCGTGTGCCGGTGATCGCGGGTACGGGCGCGAACTCGACTGCCGAGGCCATCGAGTTGACCGAGTGCGCCAGGGCAGCGGGCGCGCTGGCCGGGCTGTCCGTGGTGCCCTACTACAACAAGCCGACACAGGAAGGTCTCTACCAGCATTTCCGCAAGATCGCCGAAACGGTCGACCTGCCGCTGATTCTCTACAATGTGCCGGGGCGCACGATCACCGATCTGTCCAACGATACGGTGCTGCGTCTGGCGGAAGTGCCCGGCATCGTCGGCATCAAGGACGCAACCGGCAGCCTGGAACGCGCGGCCGACCTGCTGCGTCGCGCACCCGGGGATTTTTCACTGTATACCGGCGACGACGCGACCGCGTTGCCCTTCATGCTGCTGGGCGGCCATGGCGTGATCTCGGTGACCGCCAACGTAGCGCCGAAGCTGATGCACGAGATGTGCGCTGCCGCCTTCGCCGGAAATCTGGCGCGCGCGCGCGAACTCAACAACAGGCTGCTGCCGTTGCACAGCAAGCTGTTCGTCGAGGCGAACCCGATTCCGGTCAAGTGGGCGTGCGCGGAACTGGGGCTGATTTCGCCTGCCTTGCGCCTGCCCCTGACTGCGTTGTCTGCCGGCCTGCATGACACGGTGCGCGACGCGATGCGTCACGCCAGTTTGATCTAGCCGCCTGCCGCGCCTTCGCTTTGATACCAGGTCTTCGTTTAGGACACCCGAATATGCGTGTATTGCCCCTGTTTCTGATGATTGCCGTGGCCCTGTCTGGCTGCGGCATCGTGGAATCCAAGAAAATCGATTACAAGTCAGCCGGCAAGCTGCCGACGCTGGAAGTGCCGCCCGATCTGGTGGCGCCGACCGCGGATAACCGCTACGCGATCCCCGATAGCCAGGGCAGCGGCACGGCCACCCTGTCGACCTATAGCCAGGAGCGCAAGCAGACACCGAGCAGCGCGCAGACCCTGCTTCCGACCGAGGAGAAGGCCCATATCGAACGCGCCGGCAGTGAGCGCTGGCTGGTGGTGAAAGCGACTCCGCAGCAGGTCTGGCCGGTCCTCAAGGATTTCTGGCAGGAGAATGGTTTCATTCTCAACAAGGAATCGCCCGAAACCGGCATCATGGAAACCGACTGGGCGGAAAACCGGGCCAATATTCCACAGGACGTGATTCGCCGCACACTCGGCAAGGTGCTCGACGGGTTGTATTCCACCGCCGAGCGCGACAAGTTCCGCACGCGGATCGAAACCGGCCAGGACGGCACCGAAATCTACATCAGCCACCGCGGCATGAAGGAGGTCTACGCCACCGAGGGCAAGGACAAGACTGTGTGGGAGCCGCGTGCGCCGGACCCCGGACTCGAGGCCGAAATGCTGAGCCGCCTGATGCTGCGCTTCGGGGTGGAGAAGAGCCGTGCCGATGCGATGCTGGCCAAACAGCAGACGCCGGAATTGGCGCATGTCGTCCAGGAAGCCGGCGTACCGGTGCTGGACATGGACGAAAGCTTCGACCGCGCCTGGCGCCGCGTCGGCCTGGCGCTCGACCGCGTCGGCTTTGCCGTGGAAGATCGCGACCGCTCCAAAGGCATCTACTACGTGCGCTACATCGATCCCGAGATCGACAATGCCAGCAAGCGTGACGAGGGCATGTTCGCCAAGTTCGCCTTCTGGCGCAGCAAGAAGGCGCAGACCACGCCGCAACTGCGGATCGTGGTCAGCGAAGCGGGCGACAAGAGCCGGGTCAGCGTCACCCCGGGCGTGGATGGAAAATCCGTCGATGCCAACACGCGCAACCGCATCATCAACCTGCTGCATAAGGAACTGAAGTGATGCAGGGACGGATGTAATGCGGTTTGCGAGCCTCGGCAGCGGTAGCGAGGGCAACGGTCTGCTGGTCGAGGCCGGCTCCACCCGGGTGCTGATGGACTGCGGCTTCGGACTGGCCGACGGCATTGCGCGACTGGCACGGCTGGGGCTCCGTCCCGCCGATCTGGCGGGCATCGTGGTGACACACGAACACGGCGATCATCTCGGCGGGGTGGGACGGCTGGCGCGCAAGTACGCGCTGCCAGTGTGGCTGACCGACGGGACGCGGACCATGGCCCAGGACCTCGACGGCGTGGCGATACGGGTGATCGACAGTCATGTGGCGTTCGGAGTGGGCGATCTGGAGATCCGGCCGTTTCCCGTGCCGCACGATGCGCGCGAACCGGTGCAGTATGTGTTCAGTGACGGCAATCGCCGGCTGGGCGTGCTGACCGATACCGGTTGCAGTACCCCGCATATCGAGGCCATGCTGGCCGGCGTCGACGCGCTGGTGCTGGAATGCAATCACGACGCCGCGATGCTGGAAAATGGACCGTATCCCGCAAGTCTCAAGCGCCGGGTCGGCGGCCGTTTCGGCCATCTGGAAAACAGTCAGTCGGCGGCGTTGCTGGACAAGCTGAAACACGGCGCCCTGCAATGCGTGATGGCCGCGCACGTTTCGCGCAGGAACAACACGGCCGCCCTGGCCCGGCGCGCGCTGGCCCGGACGCTGGGCTGCGCGGATGAAGAGGTGCGCGTGGCCTGCCAGAAAGCGGGCTTTGACTGGATACGGATTTAGCCGGCCGGTAATTTAATCGAACCAGAGCATTCACTGGACAGACCTTGACGACTTTTGCCGAACTCGGGCTCGCTCCCGACATCCTGCGTGCCCTCGATGAAATGGGCTACTCGACACCGACCCCCATCCAGGAACAGGTGATTCCGCTGGCGCTGCAAGGCGGCGACATTCTCGGCGCCGCGCAAACCGGCACCGGCAAGACGGCGGCGTTTGCGCTGCCGCTGATCCAGCGCCTGCTGCCGTTCGCCAACCACGGCACGTCGCCGGCCAAGCACCCCATCCGCGCGCTGATTCTTACCCCCACGCGCGAGCTTGCGATCCAGGTCGAGGAGAGCGTGCGGGCCTATACCAGACATGTGCCGCTGCGCTCGCTGGTGGTGTATGGCGGGGTCAACATCAACACCCAGATTCCGGTCCTGAAAGCCGGAGTGGAAATTCTGGTGGCGACCCCGGGCCGTCTGCTCGACCATGTGCAGAACAAGACGCTGATGCTGAATCAGGTCAACACGCTGGTGCTCGACGAGGCCGACCGCATGCTCGACATGGGCTTCATGCCCGACCTCAGACGTATCGTCGCGCTGTTGCCGGCACAACGGGTGAACATGATGTTTTCGGCCACCTTCCCGGAAGAAATCCGCAAGCTGGCCGACAGCATCCTCAACAGCCCGACCTTCATCGAGGTGGCGCGCAACGCCACGGCGGTGACGGTCACCCAGGTGATTCACCCGGTGCACCACGAACGCAAGCGGCAGTTGCTTGCGCATCTGATCAAGAGCCGTGATCTGCGGCAGGTGCTGGTGTTCACCGGCACCAAGCTGGGCTGCAACCGGCTCGCCAACGAGCTGAACAAGAGCGCAATCCATGCCGACGCGATCCACGGCGACAAGACCCAGCAGGAACGCATCAAGGCGCTCGACGCTTTCAAGGCCGGCACCATCCGCGTGCTGGTGGCCACCGATGTCGCGGCGCGCGGCATCGATATCGAGGCGCTGCCTTTCGTCGTCAACTACGATCTGCCGCACAACGCCGAGGACTACGTGCACCGCATTGGCCGTACCGGCCGCGCCGGCGCCCGAGGCGAGGCGATTTCACTGGTGAGCGAGTCGGAAACGCGCTATCTCAAGGACATTGAAAAGCTCATCGGCAGCACGCTTTCACCGCAGATCGTGCCGGGGTTCGAGCCGGGCGCGGCGGACGTTCCTGTCTATCAGTCGCGCGCCTCGCGGCATCCGGGCCACAACGGTGGGCAGCCTGCGGAACGCCAGGAGCGCAGTGCGGCACCGCGCGGCAAGCCGGTGCCGCGCGACTCGCTGTTCGATGCGCCTTACGTGCCGCGCGATGTCGTACCCGCCGAAGATACGCCTGCCCCGACGCGCCGACCGCCCAGGAAACAGGTGGCGGCACTGTTCCGCAGCCCGGTCAAGCCCGATTCATCCGGGCAGTGAGCTGGGAACTTCTCCTGTTGGGGATATTTGGTGCGGCCGGCTGGTACTGGTACGCCGGCATGCAGGTACGTGAACAGGCGATCACGGTCGGGCGTCGCGCCTGTGCCGATTCCGGCCTGCAATTTCTGGACGAGACCGTGGCGCTGAGCCGCACCCGCTTCGCCCGCAACGGCAGCGGCCAGCTGCAATTCCAGCGCGACTATCGCTTCGAGTTTTCCGATACGGGGAATAATCGCCGTCCCGGCATCGTCCGCATGCTCGGCACCCGCGTCGAATGGATCAGCCTCGATGGAGACTGGCAGCAGGGCCACGTGGCCAGCGTCAGCCGGCTGGGAGAATGATCGGGGACCGCGCCGTGCCGCCGCGCGTGGCGCGGTCGTCGTCCGCTTTACTCCTGTTCGATTTCGAGGATGGCCAGACTGATCTGCTGGCCCAGATTGGTGTCCCACTCCGCCCAGTCCTGATAGGCCTTGAGCTTCTCGGCGATGACCGGTTTCATTTCGTAATCGCTCTTGCCTTCATCGTACATGCGGCGCACTTCGGACATCAGCGTGGCGAAATAGGCTTTCTGGTCTTCGACAAATTTTCGATCGCCGGTCTTGCCATGGCCCGGAACGTAGAGGGCCATGTCGAGGGCAAGCGCACGATCGGTCGCCTTCATCACGCCCTTGAACGTGCCGTCGCGCAGGTTCATCACCTGACTGTTCAGCACGTTGTCCGCGGTGAACAGGATGTGATCTTCAACCATCTCGATCATCAGGTCGGTCTTGCTGTGCGCGTCGGTCGACGAGTGGATGCGGAAGGTCTTGCCGCCGATCTTGAATGCCTGGCCGTCGGCCGCCTCGACAGTGGGGAACTCGGCGCGGGTGCCGTCGGTGTAACCGCCGGTCATGTCCGACATCAATTTGACCCAGAAGGCGCCGGCCCCGTTCCGGGCCAGTTTGATCATGTCGGGGTGGGCGATGAACGTGGCTTTGGGCCAGGCTTCCAGGATCGCCTGGTTGCCGAGCCAGTGGTCGCCGTGGACATGAGTGTCGAATACGTGGGTGACCGGCTTGTCGGTCGTCTTGCGGATCTGCTCCACCACCATGCGCCCGACCTGCACGCTGGAGCCCGGATCGATCACCACGACGCCCTCGTTCGTGACGATCCAGGCCGGGTTGTTCATGAAGCTCTCGTTGGCGGCGGAGGGCAGGCCTTGCGGGCCGTGGATGACGTAGGTGCCCGCCGCGACCTGTTGAGGCGGGTAGGGACGAACGACATCATTGGGGCCGGCCATCGCCGAGGTGCTGAAAATCAGGGCAGCGAGCAGGGACAGGGTACGCATGGGAGTTCTCCAGTCGGGTCAAGCGATAAACATACACAGAACAGGGGATGGGTTTAAATGGTCGAATCGGCCTACCACCATTTTTCGAATATGACGCGACTCAGCGGCACGCCCAGATTGTGCAGCAGGGCACTCATGTCCTCGACCATGCCCTGGGGGCCGCACAAGTAATACAGGGTGTCGTCCGGCACCATGAGCGCGTGCAGCTTGATCGGGTCGATGCGCCCGGTGAGGCCGTTCCAGCAAGGATCCGGCTGGGTGACGGTGATGTTCACGTACAGGTTGTCGTGGGTGCGGGCCGCGGTTTCGAGTTCGCCCCGGAACAGGATTTCCCGGCTATCCGACACGCTGTAGAGCATGTGCACGCAAGTTGACAAGCCGGCATCGCGCACGTGGCGGAAGATCGACAGCAGGGGGGTGACGCCCACGCCGCCGCCGATCAGCACCACATTCTCGCTCATCTCGGGCAGATAGACGAATGGCCCCTGCCCCTGGGTCACGCGCACGCGGTCGTCGGGGCGGGCGCATTCGTGCACCCAGCGCGCCAGCGGATGCCGCGCGCTGGCCTTGATCGCCAGTTCGATCTCGCCCTGCTGGATGGGGGAAGTCGTGATGGAATATCCGGCGGTGTGCGTGACCCCGTCGATTTCAACGCTGAGATCGACCCACTGTCCCGGCAGGAAGCGGAAAGCGGTGTCCGGAATGGCGAGGCGCAGGGCGCGGATACTGGGCGTGGCGGGAGCGATCGCCGTAATACGGGCGTCAAAAATGTGCAAGGCTCAATCCTGTTTCTTCTGGAACGTCAGTGACGCTGAATTGATGCAGTAACGCAGGCCGGTGGGAGCCGGGCCATCGGGAAAGATGTGGCCCAGATGCGACCCGCAGTGGTGGCACAACGCCTCGGCGCGTACCATGCCATGGCTGGTATCGGTCTTTTCGGCTACGGCATCGGTGTTCAGCGGCCGATAAAAGCTTGGCCAGCCGGTCCCCGAGTCGAACTTGGCCGCTGACGAAAACAGCGCTTCGCCGCAGGCGGCGCAAAGGTATTCACCCTGTTCGTGATGGTCCCAGTATTGCCCGGTGAATGCCCGTTCGGTTCCGTGCTCGCGCAGAATGCGGTATTGCTCGGGGCTTAATTCGGCGCGCCATTCGGCGTCGGTCCGGGTTTTGTCAAAGCGCATGATCTTCTCCGTCGGGTAAAAGAGTGTACCCGCAAGGAGCAGGCCGTGGCTGTAATCCGCTGAAGCGGAAACACCCACGCTCTACCCGCAAGCACCCTGAAGGGCATAAAGGGGCAGGCCGTGGCTGTCATCCGCTGAAGCGGAACCCCCCACGTGCCATACGAGGTTGACAGCGCCATCATAGCGGGTTTAATCTTCGTTCAGGTATTAGACTAAGTCTAAAAACCGGATTTCACCTCCCGACCGGTCCGCCGTCAGCGAGAACCGGGCCGCGTCGTAACAGGGTGAGAATTTCAATGCTGCAAAGCATGTCCATATCGATCAAGGAGATCAGGTTATGCAACTCAAAGGCTCGAAAACCGAAGGAAATCTGAAGGACGCCTTCTCTGGCGAATCGCAGGCCAACCGTCGTTACCTCTACTTTGCAGCCAAGGCTGACGTGGAAGGCTATAACGACGTCGCAGCCGTGTTCCGTTCCACCGCCGAAGGCGAAACCGGCCATGCGCACGGCCATCTGGAGTATCTGGAAAAGTGTGGCGACCCCGCTACCGGCATGATGTTCGGCCCCACCGCCGACAACCTGAAGACCGCAATTGCCGGTGAGACCCACGAGTACACCGACATGTATCCCGGCATGGCCAAGGATGCCCGTGCGGAAGGTTTCGACGAAATCGCCGACTGGTTCGAGACCCTGGCCAAGGCCGAGCGCTCGCACGCCAACAAGTTCCAGAAAACCCTGGATACCCTGGGCGCGTAATTCCACCCAGGCAAAAGCGGGTCGGGCTCGGCCCGCTTTTTTTAAAATTCATCACCACAGAGGCACAGAGACACAGAGGAAAATCATATGGGCTGTTTCCATTCGACGTCCCATCAGATGGGATGTCGAATGAAATCGGACAGCCACTGTTTTCTCCCTCCTCTCTGTGCCTCTGTGGTGAAAGATTTTCCCTACATACCCATGGAGTTCGCATGAGCACCCGTGAAGGCAACCTCGACGCCCCCACCCGTCATCCGCTCGACTGGAAAAACCCGGATTTCTACGATGAAGGCAAGCTCAACCATGAGCTTGAGCGTATCTTCGACATCTGCCACGGCTGCCGCCGCTGCGTGTCGCTGTGCACCGCGTTTCCTACGCTGTTCGACCTGGTGGACGAGTCGTCGACGATGGAAGTGGATGGCGTTGCCAAGGCCGACTACTGGAAAGTGATCGACGAGTGCTATCTGTGCGATCTCTGCTACATGACCAAATGCCCCTACGTGCCGCCGCATCCGTGGAACCTCGATTTTCCGCACACCATGCTGCGTGCGAAGGCGCTCAAATTCAAGCGGGGCGGGGCGACGTTCCGCGACAAGCTCTTGTCCAGCACCGACGCGATGGGCAAGCTCGCCTCGATTCCCGTGGTGGTCCAGGTGGTGAACGCCAGCCTGAAGAACAAGCCGATCCGCAAGCTGGTGGAAAGCGTGCTGCGTATTCATCCCGACCGCGTGCTGCCCGAATACGACAGCGCGAAATTCCGTTCCACCGCGAAGCCGCGTAGCGATTTCGCCGTCAAGCCCGGGGGGAAAACCCCCGGCAAGGTGGCGATCTACGCAACCTGCTACGTCAACTACAACGAGCCCGGCATCGGCCACGATCTGCTGAAACTGCTGGCACACAACGAAATCCCCACCGTGCTGGTCGAGAAGGAAGCCTGCTGCGGCATGCCCAAGCTGGAACTGGGTGATCTCGATACCGTTGAAAAACTCAAGGAAAAGAACATTCCCCCACTGGCGAAGCTTGCCCGCGACGGCTATGCGATCCTGACTGCGGTGCCTTCGTGCACGCTGATGTACAAACAGGAGCTGCCGCTGATGTTCCCGCACGACGCCGACGTGCAGGCGGTGAAGGAAGCGATGTGGGATCCGTTCGAATACCTGATGGCGCGCAACGCCGACGGTCTCTTGAAGACCGATTTCAAGGCGCCGCTCGGCAAGGTGGCGTACCACGTACCGTGCCATCAGCGGGTACAGAACATCGGCAACAAGACGCGCGATGCCCTGCAGCTGGCCGGCGCGGAGGTGACGATGGTCGAGCGCTGCTCCGGCCATGACGGTACCTGGGGCGTGAAGAGCGAGTACTTCGACAACTCGATGAAGATCGGCAAGCCGGTGTTCCGCCAGATGGCCGAACCCCGGGCCAATTACGTGAGTTCCGACTGTGCGATCGCCACGCGCCACATTCTGCAGGGAATGGGCGATTCCACTGCGCAGAAAGAACATCCGATCACGCTGCTGCGGATCGCCTACGGCCTGGAATGAAATCTGTTTCACCACAGAGGCACAGAGAAAAAATATTGTCAGGAGAAGGTCTGGCTCTTTTGGCACATTGATTGGTCGGGTTTCTCTGTGTCTCTGTGGTGAAAGATTCTGGATAACCCGACATTGCAAGGAGAAAACGACATGCCGCACATCACCCGTGAAAGCCTCATGCCACTGGAAGCCTACGCCAAGGCGCGCGCCGCGCTGCGTATCGAAGTCATGGCGCACAAGAAGAACCGCATGGTCGAGCTGGGCGATCACGTCACCCTGATTTTCGAGGACGAGAAGACCATGCGCTACCAGATCCAGGAGATGCTGCGCGCTGAGCGCACCTTCGAGGAAGCCGGCATCCAGGATGAACTTGACGCCTACAACCCCCTGGTTCCGGACGGCACCAACTGGAAAGCCACCATGATGATCCAGTATTCCGACCCGGATGCACGCAAGATCGCACTGGAAAAGCTGAAGGGCATCGAGGACCGCGTGTGGGTGCAGGTGGTCGGCCAGCCGAAGGTCTTTGCGATCGCCGACGAGGACATGGAGCGCGAGAACGAGGACAAGACCTCGGCCGTGCATTTCCTGCGTTTCGAACTCGACGCCGCTTCGATTGCCGCCGCCAGGTCGGGCAGCCCGATTCACATGGGGATCGATCTCGATGCCTACCGCGTGGAGGCCCGGGCCCTGGCGGAGAACATACGCGCTGCACTGGTGGTCGATTTGTCCTAAAGTCATAGTCTCTGCGGCGAAACCATACGGCGATACGCCGTCATCCATGGAGAAGATGCGATGCTGGATCAATTGCTGGTTCATCGGGTGCGGCGACGGGTGGAGACGTCCGGCCTGCCGTTTGTCGTCGAATTGTGGAATGGCGAGCAGGTTGGCACGTCTGCCGATGCTGCGGTGCGGGTGCGGCTTCACCAGGCGGCCAGCCTCAAGGCGATGGCCAATCCCAGCCTGGGGACGCTGGCCAGAGCCTACGTTGAAGGTGCGCTGGATCTGGAAGGTGATGTTCGGGATATCCTCGCGCTCGGGGATCGCCTGTGCAACGCCGGCGACGCTTCGTCGAAAACCGGATCGGACAACTGGAAGTGGTGGCGCCACACGCGCGGCAAGGATCGCAAGAACATCCAGTACCACTATGACGTGTCCAACGATTTCTACGGCCTGTGGCTGGATGCGCGGCGCGTCTATTCCTGCGCCTATTTCAGGATGCCGGGCATGGATCTGGACGCCGCGCAGGAAGCCAAGCTCGACCACATCTGCCGCAAGCTCGGCCTCACGCCGGACGAGCAGTTTCTCGATATCGGCTGCGGTTGGGGCGGGCTGATCCTGCATGCGGCCGAGCGTTATGGTGTGCGTGCGGTCGGCATCACGCTGTCGGACGAGCAGTATGCCTATGTCAGCGGGCAGATCGCCGAGCGCGGTCTTGTCGGACGAGTCGAGGTGCGCCGGATGGATTATCGCGATGTGCCCGAGCACGGCGGCTACGACAAGATTGCCAGCGTGGGCATGTTCGAGCATGTCGGCCGTCCCCACCTGCGCACCTACTTCGACAAGATCCATGCCTTGTTGAAGCCGGGGGGGCTGGTGCTCAATCATGGCATCACCACGTCCGAGCCCGAGGCCAGCGGGCTGGGTGGCGGCATTTCCGAATTCATCGAGGACTATGTCTTTCCGGGCGGCGAACTGGTGCATGCCTCCGACGTGTTGCGCACCGCGGCACACAGCGGTTTCGAATGCCTCGATGCCGAGAACCTGCGTACCCATTACGGCAAAACCCTGTGGCACTGGGTGACCCGGCTGGAGCAGCACGCCGACGAGGCGAAGCGGCTGATTGGCGAGCAGAAATACCGTATCTGGCGCATCTACATGGCCGGCTCAGCCTATGCTTTCGACCATGGCTGGCTGGAACTGTGGCAGGTCCTGGCCGGCAAGGCCGTCGATGGCACCCAGCCCAACTATCCGTTCAAGCGGGATTTCATTTACCGCGATGCCTGAATGCCGGGTCCGGGCCGATGAATCGGCCCCTGCACGGACCCGCAAGCGCTCAATCAACCGGAGTCTCGTCCCGACATGAATGTTCGCCCCATACGCCAGTTCGCTCCAGCCTTCGAGGTCACCGAGGGCGCGGGGGTGACCGTCCACCGCAGCATCGGTACGCCCGCGCTGCGGAACCTGGATCCCTTCCTGATGCTGGATCATTTCAGCAGCGCCAACCCGGGTGAATACATCGCCGGTTTTCCGGATCATCCGCACCGCGGCTTCATCACCTTTACTTACATGCTTGACGGCCACATGGAGCATCGCGACAGCATGGGCAATCGTGGCGACCTCAAGGCCGGCGGCGTGCAATGGATGAAGGCGGCGAGCGGAGTCATCCATTCCGAGATGCCGCAGCAGACCAACGGGCTGATGCGGGGTTTCCAGCTCTGGATCAATCTGCCGGCACGCGAAAAAATGTCGGCGCCGGCCTATCAGGAATTCTCCGCAGCGGCCATCCCGGAGGTGGTCCTGGACGGTGCCCGGGTGCGCGTGCTGGCCGGTGAATTCAACGGCCGGCACGGCGTCATCGACGATCCGGCGACCGACGTTCGCTACCTCGACGTGACCCTGGCAGCCGACGCCCATTTCAACCTGCCGCTGGGCGATCCCTATACTGCCTTCGTCCATGTCTTCGAGGGCAGTGTCCATCTGGCCGACGAGAGCCTGCCGGTGCAGACCCTGGCGGTGCTCGGGCCGGGCGATACGGTGGCCATCCGGGCCGGCGCTGACGGGGCACGCTTCATCCTGGTGGCGGGCCGGCCGCTCGGCGAGCCGATCGTGCAGATCGGCCCTTTCGTCATGAATACCCGCGCCGAGATCGAGCAGGCTTTTGCGGACTATCAGGCGGGCCGCCTGGTGCAGACCCGGGCGACGATGACGGGGCATTGAATCGTCCGGGCTGTACGCCCGGGCGCGCCGATTCTCAGGCGCAACCTCACGCATCGACTCCTGCGCAAAGATGGCCGCGCGCCATGCCGGGGCTCGCATGTGCTTTCCTGAGTCAGTCTGTTTCAGCCCGTTCCGATTTCGGGATTGCGGCGCTGCGTATACGCCGGCGCAAGACGCTCCCCCATCATCAATCAAGCGTCTGACTTCGTATTGCCCCCTTGGGGATTGTACTTAGATCGATGAGCGCTCATCCGAATATTCTTTGCCGGTGCAATGCCATTTAATGGAATACGTGGCATGCGGCGTCGTGTGCTATGCCGATCCATATCTATCAAGGAGAGTGAACATGTCGCAAGAGACCGTCAAAGCCGCCCTGATGCAAACCATCGCGGGCATTCAGGGCAACGCCGGTACCGCCAAGGTGGTGTTCCGCGCAGAGACCCGACTGGAAGAGGATGTGCGCTGCAGTGCGAAAGTGCGCGATTTCGCTCCGATCATCGTCGATGAACCGCCCGATCTGGGTGGGACCGATACCGCGGCCAACCCGGTTGAGCTACTGCTGGTGGCCTTGGGCACCTGCCAGGAAATCATGTACGGCGCCTACGCATCGGTCATGGGTATCCAACTCGACAGCGTCAAGGTCAATCTGCGCGGCTATCTCGACTTGCGCGGCTTGTTCGGCATGGATGCAGCCAGTCCTCCCGGCTATCAGAAAATTGTCTTCGAGACGCTGCTGGATAGTCCGGCGGATAGGGACGCCTTGAAGAAACTGGTGGACACGGTGGAGAGCCATTGTCCGGTCCTCGACACCCTGGTGCGCGCCATCGAGGTCAAGGGTGAGGTCACCATCAATGGGCAACTGATGGAAGCTGGCGCTGTGCCAGCCTGATTTGAAGCGGTCATCGACCTGATTCCGTACAGCCGGGTGGATGAAAAGGAGACATGGCATGACGAAACATCTCGCGATTGTCGGTGGCGGTCCCGCAGGGTATGTGGCGGCGTCGCATGCCGCTGCCGAAGGTGCGCAAGTGACGCTGATCGATCCCCATCCGCTGGGCGGGACGTGCCTGCATCGCGGCTGCATTCCGACCAAAACCCTGGTGGAAGTCTGCAACCTGCTTGAAAAAATGCGCCGGGCCGAGTCGTATGGTTTGCGCATGCCGGGTGCGGTGGAAGCGGATTGGCCTGCCATCCGTGCCAAGGCGGGCAAGGTGATCGATCTCCTCCATACCGGCATCAACGGCCTGATGGCGGATCGTCGGGTGGTCCATGTACAAGGGTGTGGCCGCATCCTCGACGGACGCCGCGTTGAGGTGGCGGGGCATGACGTGATCGAGGCCGATTCCGTGCTGATCTGTACGGGTTCCAGCCCGATATTGCCGGAAAGCTTCGTTGCCGATCGTGCCCGCGTGGTGACCAGCGACGATCTGCTGCAATGGGATGCCCTGCCGGAATCCCTGCTTATTGTGGGGGATGGGGTCGTGGCGTGCGAGTACGCCTTCATCATGAACGCGCTTGGGGTACAGGTCAGCGTCGTCGCGATGAGCGAACGCCCCTTGCCGTTCATCGACAGCGATATCGCGGCTGTCGTCCAGCGTGAAATGCGTCGACGCGGGATCGAGTTCATCAACCAGTGCGCAGTGGAGAGCCTGGCGGCCATTCCGGACGGCGTGGCCGCGCTGGCAAACGGCAAGGTCGTGGCCAGTGCCGAGCGTGCCCTGGTTGCGATCGGCCGGCGGCCCAACACCTACGGCATGGGGCTTGAGGAGGCAGGGGTTGCACTCGGCCCACGGGGTGAAATCGTGACGAATCCCTTCATGCAGACCAGTCTGGATGGCCTGTATGCGGTGGGCGATGTCAACGGCCGGCTGGCGCTGGCGCATGCCGCTTCGGCCCAGGCGAGGCTGGCGGTGGATCACGCGCTCGGCGTGGAATGTGCGCCGCTGGATGAATCGATCATTCCATGGGCCGTGTTTACCATGCCCGAGATCGGCTGTGCCGGCATGACCGAGCAGCACGCCATCGAGACAGGGCATGCCGTCAGCGTCGGGCGATTCGATTTGCGCGGTCTCGGCAAGGCGCAAGCCATGAGCGAACTGACCGGGATGGCCAAGGTGGTGGCCGACCGCGTCAGCGGGCGCCTGCTGGGTGTGCATATTATCGGCGCCCACGCATCGGACATGGTCCATGAAGCCGCCGTACTGCTGCGCCAGGGCGCCACCGTCCACGCGATCACGCAAACCGTCCATGCCCACCCCACGCTTTCCGAAGCCATACACGAAGCGGCGGAAGATGCGCTGGGACAGGCTGTACATAAACCCATGAAACGAAAAAAACCGCATCATGCCGACGCTTTACCCTGAAGACCGTCTTTATCATCGCGATGCCCTCTGGCTGCAACGGCTGGAAGGCGACAAAGCCTTGATTGGAATCAATCACCATGCCCAGGACAGCCTTGGCGAGGTCGTGTTTCTCGATTTGCCCCGCGCAGGCGCGACGATCCGTTGCGATACCCCGCTGGGGACCGTCGAGTCGCGCAAGGCCGTGTCGGACATGATTGCGCCGGTCGATGGCACGGTGCTGGAAGTCAATGCCAGGCTGCGCAATGAGCCCGCTCTGGTCAACAGCCATCCCTACGATGAGGGCTGGGTGCTGCGCATCCGGCTGACCTCGCCGGAGGATACCGGGCACCTGCACACCGCCGCGGCCTACCTCTCGCTCATGGGTTTGACCGACTGAAGGGGATCCCCCGTCCCTTGAGCGGCGCCCGGGTGACATCTCTCCCATGACGGCGGAAAAAAAGCCTGGTACCCAGGCGCCGGAACCCGTCCGTGAAGTCTCCAGAAAAAAAATGCGGACCCAAGCGGGTCCGCCAGGATTAACGGGCAGGAGGAGTTGTAGGAGAGGCCGCCCGTCAAAACATGATCGTTAATTCATCTCATTCATAGTGCGTATTCTGCGCGTTGGCAAAGAAATTTCTATCCGGAGAACTACCTATCCCGGGCAGAAAATGGATGGCATACGGTGTCAGGCATCGGGGTCATGCCTGTCATGGCGAATGCGGTTCCACTTGGCAATCCTTTCGTCGTTGAGTCCGCGCGTTGCCGACAAAAAAATGCGGGCCCCGAATGGACCCGCCAGAATTTAACGGGCCGGGAGGAGATATGCGACAAGACGTGGCCCGTCAAAGCGAAACAGACAATCATTCCCTCCGCACGGCCGGTCACTGATCCGACCGCGCGTGGCCGTTCAGGCCCGGCCGCCCGGCGTGTGCGACGCGTCGAGGAACTTGTCGTAGAAAATATGCGCCTCGCACACGCCGGCCTTGGTCAGGCAGGCGATCGCGGCGTCGACCATGCCGGGCGGTCCGCACAGATAGGCGTGGCTGTTGGGCAGATCGTGCGCGTCGGGCGACAGGATGTCGGTGCAGTTGCCGCGCAGGCCGGACCAGTCGCTGCCGTCGGGCTCGCGCGACAGCACCGGGATGAAATTGAAATGGCCGTTGCCGCGCGCCTTGATCGTGCGCATCTCATCCAGGCAGTACAGATCGTCCTGCGTGCGCGCGCCGAACACGTAGGTGACCTTGCGCTGAAATCCCTGTTGCGAGACCTGTTCCAGCAGCGCCTTGATGGGCGCCATGCCGCTGCCGCCCGCGATGCAGATCATGGGGGCGGGCGATTCCCTGAGCCAGAACGAGCCGTAGGGGCCGGTCACGCTCACGCGCTGGCCGCGCCGGTCGGCGGCGTGCAGCCAGGTGGTCATTTCGCCCTCCGGCACGTGCCGGATGAAGAACCGCACCAGGCCCGGCTGTTCGGCGTCCGGCGCGGCCGCGAAGGAATACGAGCGTGGCTTCTCGATCACCCCCGGCACCGTCAACTCGGCGTACTGGCCGGCCAGATAGGGCGGCAGCGGCGCGTCGAGCTGGATGCAGACTTCGAGAATGTCGTGGGTCAGCGCGCGCATGTCCGCGATCGCGCCGGCCACCGTGTTCGGCTGCGAAAGCTGCGTGGGCGGCTGGTCCATGACGACTTCGATCTCGACGTCGCTGCGCAGGCTGGTCTGGCAGGCCAGGATGACGCCGCTGTCCATCTCCTCGCCCGACAGGACGTAGCTGAAATCGTTGAGCGGCTTGATCTTGCCGCTGATCAGGCGGGCGCGGCACTGTCCGCAACTGCCGACGCGGCAGTTGTGCGGCCAGGGCAGGCCGTTGTCGAGCGCCGCCTTGAGCAGGTTGTCGCCGGGACGGACCTCGAAACTGGCGTCGCAGGGTGCAATGTTGGCTTTGAACGGGCCTTTGCGGGCGAAGAAACCGAACATGGCGGCACTCCTTTCTTTGCTTGTTCGTCACACCCGGGACGCCGCGCGGCATCCCGGGCGCCGGGTCTTACAGGTGGACGATCTGGTTCTTCAGCGAATAGAGAATGCAGAGGATTTCGTCCTTCTCCTTCTGCCCGACGCTGTGCTTGTCCAGCGCGGACAGCACGTCGTCGCAGACCGCGACGAATTCGGCCTCGTTGATGTTCATGCCGGTGTGGGCCGTGATCATGTCGCGGCCGGTGTAGGTTTCCGGGCCGCCGAAGCCGGCGCAGCACATCTCGGTCACCAGACGGATCACGGTCGCCGGATCGCTGTTGACGTAGCGGTTCCTGACGATCGGATTGCTCTTGTGATTGTTGAAGATATCGGTCGCGATGGCCTCGATGCCGGGGCGCTTGCCGAGGCGGTCGTACAGGGTGGGGGTTGCGGTTTCACTCATTGTCGTCTCCTTGCCGGCATCTCTGCCGTGATGGGGCCGGCCCGCGAGCGGGCCGGCATGCTTGCGTCAGAACGCGTAGTTCACTTCCAGCTTGCGGCCGCGGACCGTTTCCGGATCGACCGTGTAACCGACCTTGCGGTTGATTTCACGCGCGATCTTCTGCTCCTCGGGCGACGCGAAGTCGCGGTCCCAGATGGCGAGCTTCTTCTTGTAGACGGCGTGCCACAGGGGCGGTACCAGCGCCAGGACGAACTCGCTGTAATAGCCCATCATCGCGTTGGGGCTGCCGTCGGGCGAAGACGGCTGGCCGACGCTCGACAGCTCCCAGAAGTGGGTCTCGCCGCGGTCGTGGTGGTCGGCCTGGCGGCCGATCTCGATGAAGGCCCAGCTGGTGAAGACGTTGTCGTTGTCCCACGAGTGGCGGTACTCGATCGGCTGGTCCTTCACGCGGATGAGGCCGTAGTGCTCCATGTAGTTGAGTGCTTCGAGCTCGAACGACGAAATCACCCAGATCACCAGCATGCAGCCGAGCGAGAACAGCGCGCCTTCGGCGCCGGAAGCCAGATAACCAACGCCACCGAACAGGGCCACGGTAGGCAGGCTTATCAGGTAGCCGCGGATCCAGCGGTTGGACAGCGAGAAGAAGGACTTGCCCATCCGCTTCAGGCGGCGCTGCTCGGTACGGAAGCCGAAGTAGGACTGGCCGATCGTGGAGATGACCCAGTGCTTGTACAGGCCGCGCCCACGCGGTGCGGTGGCCGGATCGCTGTCGTCCATCATCTTGTTGCCCTCGGGGCCGAGCCAGGCGCGACCGAGTTCGAGGTGATGGTTGTAGACGTGCGCGTAGCAGAAGGCCGCAACGCCAGACAGCCCCATCATCATCCGCGAGATCAGGAAGCCGATGCCCTTGGTGTGCGACAGCTCGTGACCGAAGATGATGCCCAGACCCTGATGCATGGCCGCGCCAACGACGACCGCATAAAGCTCCCAGCCGGTGATGCCGTTCTGGTAGGCGAAACCGTTCCACATCATCGTCTCGATGGGCACGCCCGCGAGGTATTGGTATATGCGCCAGACCACGGCGACCTGCAGCGCGGCGAAGCTCAGGAGCTGGACGTACATCATCAGGTTGAGCATGCCCGCCGAACCGACCGGCTGGCCCTGCTTGTTGACCGCCGCACCCCGGGTATGAACGCCCTTGGTCAGGGTATCCATCAGGATGTTGAAGCCGAAGATGCCCATCCCGACCCAGACCCAGGGACCGCCGGCAAGGATGCCCGCGATGGTGGCCAGAATGCCGATCGGCGTATAGAGATAGACAAGGTGTCCAAAAATCAGCTTGCGCATGGTCTTGCTCCTTTCGTTTTCGATAGTGTTCGGGATCGAGACGGCCCGTGCTGTTCCGATGGCATGGCGCAGTCCGTCCGTGGCGTATTTATAGGGTGAAACGGCAGGCGCGAAAATCCGCAGTACTACGCGCGGATACGTGGTTTTACGGGGGTTTGGGGAACCGCCCGGCTGCGGGGCGGCGGGGTTCGCGGCGCTGGACGCGGCCGCCGGAGACGTCGCGGCCTCTCAGCCTTTCGGTGTGGCCTGCACGACCATCTCGATGAGCTGTCCCAGCGAGCGCGCGCCCATTTTTTCCATGATGCGGGCGCGATAGCCTTCCACGGTACGTACCGACAAATCCAGCTCGTAGGCGATGACCTTGTTGGGCTTGCCGTGGCGCAGCAGATCCAGCACTTTCTGTTCGCGCGGGGTAAGCGCGGACAGGTTGCGGACGGTATGGTGGCTCTGGTCCTGCTGCGCCCAGATCGCATGATATTTTTCCAGCGCGGCATGGATGGCATCCAGCAGGGTCTGGTCGTTGAAAGGCTTCTGCAGGAACTCCAGTGCGCCGGCCTTCATGGCCCGCACCGCGACGGGCACGTCGCCGTGCCCGGTGATGATGATCACCGGCAGGTGGATGCCTTGTTTCTGCAGCCGCTCCTGCAGGTCCAGACCGCTGATGCCGGGCATGCGGATATCCAGCACCAGGCAGCCGCGCATGGCGGGATCGCAGGCCGACAGGAATTCCTGGGCCGTGGCGTAGGTGCGGGCGCTCAGGCCGACCTGCTCCACCAGCCAGCGGATGGCGTCGCGTACCGCGGGGTTGTCGTCCACCACGTGGACCATGGGTTTAATCGCAGGAAGAGGTCGCATGTGCTTGATCCTCATCGCCAGGCAGCGTGAAACAGAAGGTGGCGCCCTGGTCGGAATTGTCGTCGAGCCAGAGCCGGCCGTTGTGGGCCTCGATGATGCTCTGGCTGATGCCGAGGCCGACGCCCAGACCGTCGGGCTTGGTGGTGAAGAAGGGCTCGAACAAACGGTCCGCCACTTCCTGCGGGCAACCCCGCCCGCAGTCGTGAATCTCCATCCGCACCCCGCGTCTGCCCTGGCGGCGGGCCTTGATCAGGAGTTGCCGGCGCGGCTTCTCGACGCCGGCCATGGCATCCATGGCGTTGCGCGCCAGGTTGAGCAGCACCTGTTCGATCTGGATCGGATCGGCCAGCACCCTGGGCAGGTTGCGGGCCACCGCCAGTTCGACCCGCACACCGCTTTGCCGGGCATCGGCCTGGATGAATCCCGCCACCTCCTGTATCACCTCCTTCAGGCAGACACGGCGGCGGTTCATGTCGCCCTTGCGGGCAAAATGGCGCAGGCGCCGGAAAATTCCGCCGGCCAGTTCGGCCTGACGCACCACCTGCTCCAGACCGTAGCGCGCCCGCTCCGCGCTGCCGTCCGGATCCGTGAGGACACGCAGGGCGGTCTGGGCGTAGGTGGTGATGGCGCACAGGGGCTGATTCAATTCGTGGGCCAGGCCCGAGGCCATTTCGCCCAGGGTGCTCAGGCGCGCCACGTGCGCCAGCTCGGCACGGTGCAGGCGGTCCCGCTCCTCGGCACGCACCCGTTCGGTGATGTCGTGCCCGGTGGAAATGTAATGGGTGACGCGCCCCTGGTCGTCCTTGAGCGGGCTGATGGTCTTCATTTCGTGGTACAGGCTGCCGTCCTTTTTGCGGTTGACGAGGACGCCCCGGTATACGCCGCCCGTACCGATGACCTGCCACAACTCACGGTAGAACCTGTCGTCGTGCAGCCCCGAACGCAGGAAATAGGTTTTCTTCCCGATCGCCTCTTCCTTCCGGTAGCCGGTGAGGGTTTCGAACGCGGGGTTCACATATTCGATGAAGCGCTCGCGGTCGGTGATGATGACCGCGTCGACGGCCTGTTCCAGAGCCCCCGACAGCTTGCGCATATGGGCATCGGCCCGTTCCCGGCGCAGCTCGCTGCCCACCCATTGGGACATGAGCTTGAGGATTTCGCGGTCGGCCGAGCTGAAGGGCCGGGGACGCGGGCTGGGACTGGCGAAACAGAGGGTGCCGTAGAGATCGTTCTCGACCTGGACGCGTACCCCGATGTAGGCCTCCAGCCCGCCCCGGGTATAGCTGGGATGATCGCGCCATTCGCTGGCCGCGGCATGTTCCAGGGCCACCGGTTCGCTGGAGTGCACGGTGCCGCCGCAATAGGTCTGCCCCAGTTCGCGGGTGCCGCCCACGGGAAACCGGCCCTTTCCGCCCACCGAGTCCAGCACCCTGATCATATCGCCGTTGACCTGGGAGAGGATGCCGATGGGCAGGCCGAACTGCTCGCATCCCAGCTTGAGCAGGTGATTGAGCTTTTCTTCCAGGGTCAGGGAGCGGTCCGAGCTGATCTCGTGAAAAGCGCGCAGCACGGTGGCGTGCAGGCGCAGATCTTCCTCGGCCCGGCAGCGTTCCCGCTCCGCCCGGATGCGGTCGGTGACGTCCTGCATGATGAGCATGATGCCGCGCTGGCCGGTGCGGTAGGTCAGGGGGGTGCAGCCTGTCTCCACGAAACGCGGCGTGCCGTCGGCGGAGTGGAACTCGAATACCTCGGGTGCGGGACGCGGGCCGTGCGACGTGCAGCGGCTCAGCAGGGCGTACAGCCGCTGCCGTTCGGCGAGCGGGAATAGATCGCCGAGCAGCCGCCCCAGCGCGCCGCGTTCCGCAACGCGCAGCGTGTCCTGGGCCTGCCGGTTGAGTGTGAGGATGGCGCCGGCCGGATCCACGGTCACCACGCCGATGGGTGCGTGATCGAGCAGCTGGTCCAGGTAGTGGGAGGCATCGGGCTGCAGCAGGGGCAGCTTTTCCAGGCGGATATGGGCGGAAGACAGGACGTTCTGATTGCGAACGCGCAGACGCCGCCGCTCGGCCGCCTGGCGCAGGGTCGCCGGCAGGCCGTCCGGTTCGTCGGTGGACCAGGGCGTCACCTCGTTGCCCAGGAACGGGCTGAACATGAGGGTGCGTTTGAGCTGATCGCAGTCGGCGGGGCGGCTGAGGATGAGAATGGGGATGTGCTTGTCGTGCACGTGGATGTGCTGGGCGACCCGCACCGGTTCTTCCAGGGCCATGCCCAGGACTACGGCGTCCACCGGCAGGCCGCCGCCTTCCATATGGAGGAACAGACTGTTCTGGTCGTCCAGGGTCTTCACCGTCAGCATCGGACACAGCCGGCTTTGCAGCAGCCGCGCCAGCGCCGGATCCACCCCTACCAGGCTGACCAGTCCGGGAATCTCGGCGGGCGGCGCGGTCATGGTTGGTCGGACTCAGTCCGAGAGCAGAGGCTGGCCCATCAGGCCACGGCCGATCCACACGCGCAGGAGATCGGTGGTGGGGGACATGAGATGGGCGGCGCGGGCGTCCCGCAGCAGCCGGTGCAGACGCGAGCCGCTGCGGTATCCGATGCCGCCGCACAGGGTCATGGCTTCATTGACCATCGCCACGACGCAGTCGGCCACCTCCACCTTGGCCGCCATCACTGCCATCAGGGCGTCGGGTTCGCCGGCGTCGAAGCTGGCGGCGGCATGGTAGGTGAGTCTGCGGGTGCGTTCGAGTATGCCCCACAGGGTGCCGAGGCGATGCTGCAGCACCGAGGTCTGGGCCAGACTGGAACCGGTATGGGCGTGATAACGGCGCATGAGGTGCTTGCGCGCCTCTTCCAGGGCGGTGGTGGCCACGCCCAGGAAGGTGCCTGCCATGGCGATCAGGAAGTAGGGCATCACCACGTTGAAGATGTACCAGATCTGGTCGCCTTCCTTGCCCAGCAGGTTGCTGTGCGGCACCTCCACCCCGTGCAGTTCCATGGAGCGCGAGGAATTGCCGCGCATCCCGAGGCCATCCCAGGGCTGCCCCCATTTCAGGCCGGCCGCGTCGGCGGGCACCACGATGCAGGAGAACTGCCCCACCGGCGCGTCCGGGTCCGCCGCCACCACCGATACCACATAGGAATCCGCGTGACCGCCGTTGGTGACGAAGGTCTTGGTTCCGGTCAGGCTGTAGCGCTCGGCACCCAGGGATTCCAGGCTGGTCTGGGGCAGATAGAAATGAACACCGGTGCCCGCCTCGCTGAGGGACAGGGTGGTGATGTGGCGACCTTCGCAAATGGGGGCCAGAAAGCGGGCCTGCTGGTCCGGGGTGGCATTGGCCGAGATCACCGATGCGCCCACGCTGTGCATGCCGAAGCAGATGGCGGTGGAGGCACACTCCTGGCCCAGCACCTCGCACATCCGGGCCAGGGCCAGCAGACCGTGGCCCTGGCCGCCATAGACCGCAGGCACCACCAGGCCGCCGAGTCCCGCCTGTTGCAGTGCACGAATGGCGGCCTCCGGCCAGCGTGCGTCGCGGTCCACCGCTTCGGTAGCGGGGGCCACCACCTCCCGGGCAATCTCCTGGGCCTTGTGCAGCAGGGCGTCGAGGTGTTGCCCGGCGCTCGTCGACGCCCTGTCGGCAACCCGGTCGCGTATCGATTTCACCTGCATGGGCAGTCCTCCTGCATGGGGCCGCGCCGGGCGGCGGGTTGGGGCTGGCCGATCCAATGCCTTCGCCCCGGCCTGTTTGAAAGGCCGGGGCGAAGGCGGTGCCCGCGATCAATGATGATCGATGAGCGAGAAGCTCCGTACTTTTTGTATGGGCTCGATACGATTTGCATTGGTTCCCACCACGCAATGGCCGCCGGCGTCGCAGCCCCAGATATGATAAGCCTTGAAGTTGTGCAGGTCCTCGGGAAGTTGATCGCGATGCGGCATTTCCCGGGCGATGAGTTTGTCCTGGCTGCCTTCCTTGTACATCTGCTGGCGGATGCTGGCCAGTGCGGACATCAGTTCGGTAGCTTGCTTGCCGTCCCAGGAACCCACGACGCGGCCGGTATTGGTCTTGATTTCGTCGCTCATGTCGTTCCTCCTTAAAAACGGTCCGCGATCATGCGCAGCACCGTCCTGGGGATGACCCAGTTGCTGCCCTGCTTCTGTTCCTGAACGGCAATGAGCAGATCGTCCCGCGAGAAGTGGATGCCCCGGTCCGCGGCGAGGCCGCGATAGAGCTGGATGAAACTTTCCTTGTCCGGCGTCTGGTCGAGCCTGGTCAACAGGCTCTGGTCGTTCATCACGGCCTCGCCAAACTGCTTGATGGATTTTTCGAACGGACGGGCCTGCTGGTCGCGTTCCATAGCGGTTTTGAGCATATCGATCTCCTGTGTATCCCCAAATTTACAGTACTGCCGAGCCCATCTGGTCCTGCGGGTCCGGCCTCCGTCCGCACGGGCGAACCCGATGCGGCAATCCCGTGTTGCGGGGATGTGGGGGAAACTCTACCGACCTCGTGCTTTCAAGATAATCCGAATGTCTACGCCCGGCCATGCGTATTTGTACGCATGGCCGGCGCGCCTTCCGGGTCAGCTGGCCTCGATGCGCAGCGCCTTGGCCGGGCAGGCGGCCACTACCTGCTGCACCTGCTGCTCGCTGGCGTTTTGCGGCTGGATCAGGAACTGGCCGTTTTCCACCTTGAATACTTCAGGCAGGGTTTTCACGCAATTGCCGCTGTGGCAGCAGGCCTGGTCGTCCCAAATAACTTTCATGGTGTTTTCCTCCTTCTCTGGTGAATGGAATGGGTGCCCGCCCAACATCGGACACTCCAGTCATTCTTGGACCTGGGCGGAGGGATGCCTAGTGGGGAAAATACTTGGCCGGCCACGGGATACTGCGCGGCCGGCGCGGCGCTCAGGCCGTCGGGTCGTACATGTCGTGCGTGATCGCGTGGCGGTTGGCGATCAGCTCATCGATGGAAGGCTCGTCGTTGAGCGCGCGCCGAATGGCCAGTTTGGTGGCCTCGTAGTTGGTGCGATAGAGATCCTTGTGATCGAGATTGGGATCGGTTGCGCAGCGGGGATCGATCCATACCAGGCTGACGATGCACAGGTCGTTGACCTGGTCGCGCGGCAGGGTGCCGTCGATGACGCAGTCGAGCACGGCGTCGGCGGTCGCTGACTGCACCGTTCCACCGAACAGATCGACGTAGGCCATGCTTTTCATGGTGACCTTGGGCACCATCAGCGTGGCGGGGCGCACCTGCTGGTTGCAGGCGCGGATGGCGAACATGCGGGTGTGGCCGGCGGTCTGCCCCATCATGTTGGCGAAGGCGTGCCCGACGGGGCCATCGACGCTGCCGATCAGGATTTCAGGCATGGCGTCGGTGAATTGCCCTGCGCGGGCGAGGACGGTGGCTTCACCCGACTTGAAGATGATTTTTTTGTGATCCATTTTTTTCCTTTCGATGTTCAATACAGCTTGATGGGGGTGGATGGGGTAACTGAAGGGCCTGGCAAGCGTACGAGGCGCGGCCGCCAGCCGATATGATACGGCCGGGCGCGGGCTCGCCGGGGCGGCCGGACAATCGGGGTTCGATACGGGTGGAGCAGGCCATCAGGAGGCACTCGCGGCCAGCGGTGGGGCCGGTGCCGGCCATGCCGGCTGTCATGGCCGATCACCTCGAGGCGTCGTCAGTCCGGGTCCGCTCCGCCGCCCACCGCGGCGATGAGCGGACGCCGCGGGTCAGGCAGGCATTCCTTCCTCATGGGGGGGTTCGGGAAGAGATTCCGTTCAGGGCAGTCTGGCGTTGACCTGATTCATGAACGTGTCGCTCGGATCGACATCCAGGAGTGGCAGATTTTCCGGGGCGGTACGCGCATCGCGCACCAGCGCGGCAACATTGTCGCCGGTCAGGCTTTTGAGGAATGCGACCAGCGCAGTTTTCTCGTCCGGCGTCAGATTCAGGCGAACGATGAGCGGCGATTTTTCCGGATTGTCGATCCCGCCCTTGTCGTAGAAATCGACGACTTCCTCCAGGGTCTGAAGCGAGCCGTCGTGCATATAGGGGGAGGTCAGTTCCACGTTACGCAGCATGGGGGTCTTGTATGCCCAGCTGTCTTTCGGATTGAACGTGATCTCGTAACGCCCCACGTCCGGCATGGGCGGCTCAAACGACTTGAGATGCTGGGCGTTGACGTTGACGAATACATTGGGCGCAAGTTGTACGCGGTAGCTGGTACGCTCCGGGAACATGGTGCGTTCCCAGCCAAGCCCGGTGTTGTGGAATTTGTGATCGGTGAATAACGCGCTTTTTTCACCCATCGTGTGGCAGGTGGCGCAACGTCCCTTGCCCATGAAAACCTGGAATCCACGCTGTTCCATGGCATTCAGTGCATTTTTCTCGCCGCCGAAGTACCAGCGGTCGAAGCGGGAGTTGCCGGAAATCAGGGTGCGCTCATAGCTGGCGAGGGCCTGGCCGAGGCGTTCCGCGGTGACGGGGCCGTTGAAGGCCGCTTCGAACATGCCTTTGTATTCGGGCAACTGGCGGACTTTTTCCACGACATAGCCGATAGCCGGCATATCCATTTCATTTCTGGTCAGCAACGGACCCCAGATCTGGTCTTCCAGATGCGGCTCGCGTCCGTCAACGAACAGGCTGTGCTGGTAGCCGACGTTGAAGATGGTGGGTGAATTCCGGCGATGGCTGCGTCCTTCAATGCCGACTGCGGAGCCCAGTTCATGCGAGGTGAAGCCTTGTTCGGGCACATGGCACATGCCGCAGGATTGGGTGTTGTTGTGCGAGAGGCGCCGATCCATGAACAGGCGGCGTCCGAGGTCGATTTTTTCCTGGGTGAGCGGATTCGAGGCCGGAATGACAAGGGGGGGCAGGCCAAGCGGGGTAGCCAGACTGACCGGGGTGTCGGCATGAACGGCCGCTGACAGGCATGACAGTACGCTGGCTAGCGATAGCCAGCGGAAGGAACGGATGACTTTCATGGCAGTTTGATACCTTCTTCCATTAACAGAGTGAGAATGTCGTTGTACACGACGTCGGGCGACAGATAGGCGGTGGTGTATATCTCCCGGATGACGTGGTGACGGTCGATCAGGAATACTTTCAATACATGGCTCAAGGTACCGAGCGGTTTCCTGGTGACGGGATCGACATCGAAATAGACATCCTGGCCGTATGCATCCAGGATCGGGATGAGGTCATGGAGCGATGTGGTGGTGAGGAAATCCCATTGCACCCCGCGATCGTCTTTGCCGCTGTCTCCCGCGTACAGTTTGAGGACCTCGGGCGTATCGCGCCTGGGGTCGAAAGACAGGCTGACGAGGCGGACGCTGTGTTTGAATTCCGGATGTGCTTCCAGCCGGTTTTGCAGGGTATGAAACACCAGATAGGCGAAAGGGCAGCCACCGGGATCGGCACAGCTTGAGTAAATGAAGGACAACAGCGTGACCTTGCCCCCGGTGAATTCGGAGAGCGAACGGGCCTTGCCGTCGGTATCCAGCACCTTGCCATCGGGTGCGTCCTTGATGTTGTACAGCTTGTAGCTGCCGGCGGGACTGGGCTCAAAATCCATGATCACGCCAGCCTGCTCGGTGATCTCCCTGGATGAATGGTTCTCCGCGGCGCAGGCCATGCCGGCACCCGTCAGGGCGAGTGCCAGGAGCATGGAAAAAAAACCGCCCCCCCGCAAGGGGAGGCGAAGAGCCCAAGCAATGTAAGCGCTCTGTCTGGACATCAGGTTATTTTTCCTTCGGTCCGGTCAATGCGAGGCTGAGCTTTTCCAGATCCTGGGATTGGGTGGCAGCCAGCGGTTGCAGTGTGTTCAGGTTGAGCGCCTGGAACTTCATGTGGTGGGCGCGGCCGAGCTTTTCCTTGTAGAAGTCGATGGTGAAGACGTGCGTAAGCTTCTTGCCGTTCCACTTGTACATCTTCAGGAACTGCTCATCGTCCTTGCCCTTCTTGTCCCAGTTGGCCAGCAGGGAGGTCGTGAAGTACACCCGCTTGCCATCCCAGGATTGCGACACCATGTTGACCTGAGAGCCGATTTTCTTCGAATAGACTTCCTTCGGTTTCATCGGATTGCTGAAATCGTAGAAGCGCGTCTTGCCTTCCAGCATGGTATTGGCCCACAGACCCTTGCCGTCGGCGGTAATGGAAATATCCACCGGCAGCGGGATGTCGGCGGGATTGCCGATGGTGCCGACGTCGTACGACTGCCATTCACCCTTGTTGTCCTGCTTGATCACGTACAGCTTGGAGGTCAGGGCGGTGGCGGTTACGGCCCAGTTGTCGCCTTTCTTCAGCGACCAGCGGATTTCCAGCGGCGCGCCGGGCACATCGAAAACCTTCATCGGCTCCATGGTTTTCAGATTCCATATCGCCATGGTGTTGCCGAAGTGCTTCATGGCGTCGGGATCCTTGACCATTTTCCCAAAATCCATCATGTAGTTGTTCCAGCCGGTGAAGCTGGACGTCAGCAGGACATTCTTCTGGGGGTTGATGCCGAGGTCGTAACCGTAGCCGTCGCCCGTGACGCCTGCCCCGCCGAGCTGGGTGGTGGGCATGTCATGTTTCGAGATGTATTTTCCGTCGTTGCTGTAGATGGCGATGCCGGTCACGCCGCCATGGTCCTTGGTGTTGGACAGGGCTTGTATCATCATCCGGCCGGGCAGGGCGTAGAAGGTGTGGGGCCCGACATAGCCGGTCTTTTCGACTATATCGGTGATGGTGTTGATCAGTTTCGGCTTGCTTGGATCGGTGCCGATATCGAACACGAACATCTTGTTGCTATCCAGCGCGCCTGCCCACATGTAGCGCCGGTCGTCACTGAAACCCATGTGGTGCGCTTCGCCGCGCCCGCCCACCGACAAGGAATTGATAACCTTGCCGAAGGTCTTGGAGCCAGGACGCACATCCACGGTCACGAGTTTGTCCGAACCATCGCCGACCCCTTCAACACCCAGCGTCCAGACGTAGACCAGGTCTTCCTGTCCCTTGATGAGGGGGGTAAAGGGTGAACACGCCGTTTCATCCGCATGCGAGAGCGTCGGCAGTGCGACGACGCCCAATGCCACCGTTGCAGAAACGGCGGCCACCAGGGCCTTCAGTGAAAAATGCTTATTGCTTTTGAGCATATCGATCTCCTTATCGTTGAACAGACAACACGCTGGTGCGACGCCCTTATGCAAACCAGCAATTTGTTGCAGGTCTGGAGCGAAGTTCGCAACCAGTCCAAGCAATACGCGTGCCGTAAAATTATTTTACATATAAATCAAAATGTTCCATCAGATTTTAAGTGTTTTTACGTAGCCGTTCGAAATGAAATTAAGGACTTTCCCGGCACGGACTAGGGTTTACCCGTATCGGGATTGGGGCTGAACGATTCGATACGGTGTGACAATTTGTCCCGGTTTCATGTCGTTGTCACAGTCGGATCGTGCTGGAAGCTGTGCAGAAACGCATGACGAAGCGGGCGGTGGAGGTTGCGGTTCGTCGTCCCGGGGCGTTCTGGAATGATAGGTCGGCAGGCAGGCGTTGCACAGCGGCAGGCGAACTGGCCTTTCCGGGCGCACAATGGCCGCGGTCTGAAGACCCCGGCATCCCTTTTCGTTCCTGGTCGAAGGTGTCCGGCGGCAGATCGGAACATGCGGGACTATCCCGGTTGGCGCAGGTGCCGGAGTGTGTGTCAGATTGAAGGCCCCGGCTTCAGTGGCCTGCCAGGCAGGACGAGTCCGCCCCCCATGTCCCTTCCTGCCGTGCCGTGCGTGGCGCATTCAAGCCGGGGAGGCCCCGAACGAAGGGGGGTGGCATATCGCCATGTCCATGCCACGACACCGCGCCGGGGCGTTCACTGACCTGCCTGCCCGATCCCGGAAACCCTGTTTTTTCGTCGGATGAAGGGCACTCTGTGCAAGGAATGCGGTGCTTCGTCACGGAGTGATGTAGCGAATGTGGGGCACACTGTTTCAAAAACATCCTGATTGATACAGGGCAATGCATGTTTTCAATCGATTCATTAATCCCGTTATTCGATCCTGGCATTGTGACAGTCGCGATTTGACGCGCGCTGCGCCATGCGGGAATTACGTATGTCACACCTGGCACGCCTCGTGCTTATCTCTTTGCAAGGAAATGTTTTGTCCTTGTTCAATACGATAGGAGATAAAAAAATGTCGCGTAATGAAACCGCATGGAAAGAGCAGCCGAAATTTCCGTCTACTCACTTTGTGGACACACGTATTTATACGGATAAACAGATCTTCCGCGAGGAGCAGGAAAAGATTTTCAATAAATGCTGGATTATCGGCTGTCACGAGTCGGAAATCCCGAATGCCAACGATTATCGCACTTTTCATCATCCGGGCGGAGCGCAGCTCTTCATGATCCGTGGTGAAGACATGAAGGTGCGGGCCTTCTATAACATCTGTCCGCATCGCGGCAATACGCTGCTTTACGATCCTGTCGGAAACGCCAAGCGCATCACCTGTATTTTCCACGCCTGGTCGTTCAACCCGAAAGGAGATTGCATCGACATTCCCCGCGGTAAAGAGGGTTACCAGGAGCGTTATGACTGCAAGGACGCCGGCCTGCGTGAAGTGAAAAGCGAGGTGGGTTACGGCGGCTTTGTCTGGGTGAACGTGGACGACAACAGCGGCCCGCTCAAGGACTATATCGGTGACGCGCTGGGCCTGATGGAAGAGAACCTCAGCATGCCTCTGGAAGTCTTTACCTACCACAAGGCGATCGTCGACTCGAATTACAAGCTGTGGCATGACACGAACAGCGAGTTCTACCATGACTACATGCATTACTTCAACCGCATCACGGGCATGCTGCAGCCTGGCTACTTTGACCGCCAGTACAAAGGTTATCCAAACGGTCATGCTTCGGTGGGCTCGATGGAGATCAAATACGATGCCTATGCGGGGAGCAAGACACGGTCGGTGGGCTGGCCTGGCCTGGCGCCTGGCGGTTGGGTGCTGATCGATCTCTTCCCGGGCATGACCTTCAACCTTCGCACTTCGGTGTTGCGGATGGATACGGCCATTCCGCTGGGACCGGACAAGCTGATCATCGAGTACCGCGGCCTGGGGCTCAAGAGCGACACGCCGGAGCAGCGCGCCGAGCGGATCCGCGACCACAACACGATCTGGGGGCCCTTTGGCCGCAACCTGCACGAAGATCTGCTGGGCGTACACGGGCAAGGGCTGGCCATGCGCGAAGGAAGCGACAGCAAGTGGGTTCTGCACGGCCGCGAAGAAAATTCGACGATCCATGATGAAGTGGGGATGCGGCACTTTTATGCGGAATGGAGCAAGCGCATGGGACGCAAGGCGTACGACCCCTTCAATGACAACAAACTGGCATAAGCCGTAATGCCTTGTGCGGCAAATGTGCTGCCATCCGCCAGCCATTTGCCGCCTTCCATGACTTCAACAAGAGAGGTGTTGACGTGACGTCCAAAACATTGATTGATGAACTGATTTACCGGTCTGCGCTGTTGATGGACAGCAAGGACTTTGCCGGATTCCTGGACTTGTGCGATCCGGCGTTCAATTATTCCATTACTGCCTATATTCCGGAAATCCGCAAGGAAACAGCCTGGCTCGAACAGAACAAGGAAGGCATGAAGCTGCTGTTTGACACGCTGCCCAGGCACAACAGCGATCATGCATCGCTGAGCCGCCATCTGACGGTGTACACCGTTGAGCAGGACGAAGCCGCAAAGCAGGCTAAAACGATCAGTTTCTTGCAGGCCTTCAAGACGTCGCTCGATGGCGGCGCAACCGAGTTGTTCGCGGTGGGCAAGGTCCACGACACCATTTCCCTGAGTGGAGACAAGCCGTTGTTGCTGAGTCGGAACGTCCGGCTTGAAACCCGCCTGCTCGGCATCGGATTCCATATTCCTCTTTGATGGTTTTAATGGACTAACAGCGCTATGAAAATACAGGTCAATGCCAGGAACCGCGCGTATCAATTCGAGACGACCGAAGGGGAGAAGATACTCTATGCCGGGTTGAGTGAAGCCATTGGCCTGCCCTATGAATGCGCGAGTGGAACATGCGGGACGTGCAAGGCACGGCTGGTCTCCGGAGAGGTGATCGACGGCTGGCCTGAGGCGCCGGGACGCAAATATCTGAAGGACGACGACGAGTTCCTGATGTGCCAGTGCGCCGCCAAAACGGATGTTTCGATCGAAGTGGCGAGCTTTGTGCAACCTATCGAGGCGGACGTGTGCGTGCCCGCCGCGATGAAGGGCGTGATCAGTTCCGCAAGACTGTTGACGCCAGACGTGATCCATCTTCAGGTCAGGCTGAATCAGCCAATGGAGTTTGACGCCGGCCAGTTCATGCTGGTCCAGGCGCCCGGCGTGGCGGGATATCGCGGGTGGTCGATGGTCAATCACCAGCGCGAAGCAGAAAGCCTTGAATTCATAGTCAAGAAAAAGCCGGGCGGAGGCATATCCGAGTGGCTTTTCAATACCGACTGCGAGGGGGTGGAGGTCGACCTGTTCGGCCCGTTGGGTCAAGCGACCTTTTATCCGAGTCTGGCCAAAAACGTACTTTGCATTGCCGGCGGCAGTGGCATCGCAGGGATGCTCTCCATCCTGTCGCGAGCCGCACAAAACGATTATTTCAGTCAGTACAAAGGCGATGTGTTCTTTGGCGTGCAGACATTGAAGGATGCCTTCTTTCTTGATGAATTCTCCAAATTGCGGACCCTGTGTGGCGACAATCTGAATGTAGTCATCGCCCTCTCGAAAGAGGAGGCTCCTGCCTCCGCGCTGAATGACCATCCGCAACTGAAATTTGATACGGGCTATGTGCACGATGTGGCGGGGCGCCATATGCAGGGCGGCTACCAGAATGTCCGGGCGTATCTTGCCGGCCCGCCGCCGATGGTGGATGCAGCCATACGCGTGCTGCTCCAGGCGAGAATGACCACCGACAATATTTGTTATGACAAATTCAGTTAGGGATGGCAAATGAGCAAGATACGTATATGTAATACGGCTGAAATCCCCAGCAACGGGATGAAGGAATATGACACCGAGGGTGGGCTGAAGGTTTTGATCGCCAATGCGGGCGACACCTATTACGCCTATCAGGGCCTTTGTCCTCATCAGGAAGTCTGTCTGGCGGAAGGCTACTACGATGGCGCCGTGCTCACGTGTCACCAGCATCTGTGGCAGTGGGACATTACTACCGGAAAAGAGGTCGGAACGCTTGCCGAGGCGCCTCTTGAGAAATACGAAGTTCAGGTTGAAGACGGCGAGATTTTCGTTGTGCAATCCAGTGCGCTGAAAGCCGCGCAACTGTTCATGGACGTGTCCGACGATACGCTGCAACGGCTCGATCTGCTTGCCCGTCGCGAGAAATACGGAAGCGGCGGCGTTCTCTACAACATCGGCGATCCCACCGACGATCTTTATATCCTCGAATCGGGCCGCGTCGAGTTTCTCATCGGCCGCGATGGGACAAGCCCTGCCGGCTTTGTTCTACGCAAAGGGGAAGTGTTTGGCTGGGCGGCATTGCTCGAAAACCAGGAACGCAGGATTGCAAAAGCCACCAGCCTGGAAGATTCGGTCCTGCTGCGTCTGAACGGCGAGGCAACCCTGAAGGCCCTCGAATCCGATCCGGTATCGGGCTACCTCGTCATGCGCAAGCTTTCCACGCTGATCACCCGTCATCTGGGCTCTCAAGGAGAAAAATAGACCACACACATCGTAACGCGATGGCATCAAAACCCTGCTTTGCACAGCATGTGAATTTCGTACAGATAAAAGAGTAATCAGTATTGATTATGTCCCGTAGCAGTGAAGTGCGTTTATAACAGAGGAGAACTTCATCATGACTAGTCTTATGAATTGGTTTAACCGTTGCATTGGCCTCACATTGACGGCTGCAGTTGCGAGTGTCGGCCTCACCGTCGGGAGCGTGCCTTCAGCGTTCGCGGGGGTGAATAACTATGGGAAAGTGGGTACCCCCATTCATCTGACCGTAGGCTACCAGCCGTATTACACGGAGTCGTGGTCCGGAGTGGTGATGCAGCCCATGAAGTTTTACGAGAAGTACCTGCCCAAGGGCTCTACCGTGACGTTCGCGGTCGGCTTGCAGGGTGCGGTGATCGTCAACGCGATGCTCGCAGGCAAGCAGGATATCGGCTACATGGGCGATATGCCGGCCATCGTTTCCACGACGAAACAGCAAGTTGCGGATCTTCGCATCGTCGCCACGCTGGGCCTGGGCTACGATCAGTGCAACATTTTCCTGGCGAAGAAAGACGCGCCCAAATTTGCCAATCAGGATGAGGCCATCAAGTGGCTGAACGGCAAGCGCGTGGCGGTACCGAAAGGCTCTTGCACGGACCGTTTCGCGCAAGCGGTGTTCAAGAAAACGGGTGTCGAGCCTTCCAGCTACCTGAACCAGAATATCGAAGTCATTACCAGCGGCTTCCGGGCCGGCAAGATTGACGCCGCGGTGATCTGGGAGCCCACTGCATCCCGTCTCGTACTGGAAGGCCTTGCCAAGCGTATCGCGTCGGGAACCGCGGTGAACGAAAACGACGGCGGATTCCTGGTCATGCGCAACGACCTGATCGAGCAGCGTCCAGACGTCGTCAAGGCATGGCTCAATGCCGAACTCGATGCCCAGCTGTATCTGGCGGATCCGAAAAACGCAGAAAATATCGTGAACATGGTGAAGGGGCAAACCACGGGCTTTACCGATAAAGTCCTCTGGACCTCGCTGTATGGATCGTATCCGGCATCCGAGGGTGGCACGTCCGAGCGGATCAAGCTCCCCTACGTCGTCAGCCCGGAAGCGATGGCACTCATCACCAAGGCCACGACCTTCCTGTATGAAGTGAAAAGCATCAATACGCCCAAATTGCGTGCGGATGCCGTCATGCCCGGACTTGCCGAAGCCGTGTTGAAAGAACGCGGCCTGACGAGCCCGATCGGCGATGTCAAGGCCTTGCCCGCCTCGGCCTATAAAGGCAACTAACCCTCCCTCCCACCCATTTTCATCAGGATTGTTTCCAGCTGTGCGCATGGCTTGACGCGCACGGCTGGTGAGAGTCTTGACGTCTGTACGATCCTGGCGCCGTCGTCCACGGTTCAAGATTTCAGACCGCATATGCTTCAAGAGGAATATATATGAACCAAAACCAGACTGCAGACCTGCTGAAGCGATCCATGCCGTTCCAGACGGTCCCGGGCGAGATGCTCGAGGCAATTGCCAAGCTGGCCCGATACGAGTCCTACGCCCGGGGAGATGTCATCTATCACCAGGGCGATTTTGCCGACGATGTGTTCATTGTGTCTTCCGGCGCGGTGCAGCATACGCTGGGCATTGGCTTCCAGGCGACACACCCGGAAAAAATCGTGCGTAGCGGCGGGGTGTTCGGCTGGGCAGCCGTGCTCGATAACCAGCGTACCCGGATGGCGAAAACGGTCTGTATGGAGCGGACCGAGCTGATCCGGATCAACGGTGAGGAGCTGATCAATTTCTTCAAGGCCACTCCAGAGACCGGCGATATTGTCATGAGCCGCTTCGCGACCATGATCAATAAAGAGTACACCATGCCGGAAGAGGTGGCGGGGCATGTCCCGCATTTCACGCAAGTGCCGGTCACCGTGGCCACCGGCTTGAGCCTGACGATGTTCCGTTTGTCGCAGTGGCTGAAAAGTCCCAAGCCCTATCTGATGATGACGGGCTTCGGCATACTTCTGGCAACCTGGTACCTCGCGGTCGAGGTCTGGAAATTGCCCAGATTCGCAGACATGCCGGGATTGACCACCGTGATGAAAGAGTGGTTCAGCAAGGATCCTGTCTACGGCCTGTCCATCTGGACGCCGGAGTATTACCAGCACATCTGGGTGAGTGTGCGCCGCATCCTCATTGCCTTCTTCCTGGCCACGATCCTTGGCGTGCCGCTGGGCTTGTTCCTGGGCTGGTCGAAGACCTTCCGCGAGTATGTCTTCCCCGTCTTTGAAACCCTGCGTCCCATCCCGATCCTGGCCTGGGTGCCCCTGGCGATCATCATGTTCCAGGGCTCTGAAACCCCTGTGATCTTTCTTACGTTCCTGGCGTCTTTCTATGCCACAGCGCTCAATACCATGCTGGGGGTTGAAACGATCGACGAGTCCTACAGCCGGGCAGCCGCTTGTCTGGGTGCAAGCAAATGGCAGGTTTTCAAGGAAGTGATCGTGCCGGGCGCCATGCCCTTCATGTTCACCGGCCTGCAAATATCCATCGGCGTTGCCTGGTTCTCCCTGGTGGCGGGCGAAATGGTCGCCGGTGAGTATGGCTTGGGTTATGTCATCAATACGTCTTATACGATGGTGCGCTACCCGACCATCGTCATCGGCATGATCACACTGGGCATAGTGGGTTATGTCTCCAGCGCCCTGGTGCGCATGGCGGGTGACTACATGATGCAGTGGCGTGTTCGCGAACTTGCCTTGGGAGGTCGGTAATGAGTGCAGTAATGCAGGATTTGAAAGTTCCCCCGCAAGCTGGAAAAGCCGGCGGGGCATTGAAAGGTGCCATCAGGATCGAGGACGTCGTCAAGATCTACGATCCTGAAGGTGCGGCGGTGATGGCGGTGGATCATTGTTCGCTGGATATTCCGGCTGGCGAGATCTGCATGATTGTCGGGCCGTCAGGCTGCGGGAAGACCACGTTGCTGAACGCGATCGCCGGCTTCCACAGCATCACTTCGGGCAAGATTTATCTTGATAACGAGCTTTTGTGCGGCCCCCCCGAGAAGCCCATGGCGCAGCCTGGCGCGGATCGTATCGTGGTGTTTCAGAACGGCGCATTGTTCCCGTGGAAATCGAACATAGACAATGTCGCCTTCGGTCCGATGATGCAGGGCAAGCTGAGTAAAAAGGAAATTTACGAAAAAGCGCGCAGCATCATGGCGGATGCGGGTTTGAGCGGCACGGAGCACAATTTCCCGGGTGAGGTTTCCTCCGGTTTGCGTCGCCGGGTGGAAATTGTGCGAGCCCTGATGAATGAGCCAAAGGTATTGCTGTTCGACGAGCCTTATCGCGCGCTCGATTCGCTCACCAAATCGGTGATGCACGAAGCCTTGCTGGAAATCTATTACAAAAACAAGGTCACCATCTTCTTCATCACCCACGATCTGGAAGAAGCGATTTTCCTGGGGCATCGGCTGGTCATCATGACTTCGCGTCCGTGCAAGCCGAAGAAGATCATCGACGTGGATATCCCTCACCCCCGTGATTACAGCGTGCTGACCAGTACGCGGTATCGCCAGTTGATGGATGAAACGGTAGAGCTCGTGCATGAAGAAGCCAAGAAGGCTTTTTCCGCTGGCGAGAAAGAGGGCTAGACGACATGATTTCCAAACGTTTAACAAAATCCCTGTTCAGCCGATCGAACCTGCGCGCCGTCATTGCCATTTTTGTGTTTCTCGTGCTGTGGGAGGTTGGTTCGCGCTCCAAGGACTGGTTCGGCTTCCCCATGCCCTGGGTCGGACATGTGCCGCCACCCACCGCGGTCCTGGTCGCGTGGTATGGCTTGCTTGGCGATCCCGGATATTGGCAGAGCTGGTACATGAGTACGCTTCGCGTGCTCGCAGGATTCCTGGCCGCCATGGTGATCGGCATCCCCCTGGGCCTGTTCATGGCGGTGAACAAGACCTTTCACGGCATTGTGTTTCCTTCATTTGAAGTGTTGCGGCCGATTCCACCGCTGGCCTGGGTTCCGGCATCGATCATCTTCTGGCCAACCCAGGAACTGTCCATTGCATTCGTGACTTTTCTGGGGGCGTTTTTCACCATCGTGATCAACGTGCTGGGCGGGGCGAAATCCATCGATCCGCGTTTCTTCCAGTCCGCGCAGTCAATGGGCTCTTCGCAATGGGATGTCTTCCGGCGCGTCGTACTGCCGGCAACGCTTCCCTCGATCGTCGTCGGCTCGGCCGTCGGCATGGGGATCACGTGGGAAGTCGTGGTGGCAGCCGAGATGATTTCGGGCGGCGGCGGCACGACAGGCTCGGGTGGCGGACTGGGCTTCTTTATCTGGAACTCCTATGTCGGCGGATCGTATGAGCAGATTGTTGTGGGCATGATCAGTATCGGTATCGCTGGATTTGTTTGCAGCGAGCTTTTACGGAAACTTGGCGGTTACTTGACCCCATGGTTGAGAAAACGGTAAAGGAGAATTGCATGAACGCGAATACCCAGAATCAATCGGCTGTTATGTCGGATACCCCGAAGCCGGTAGTCAAGCCTTCTGAAATCCAGGTCAAGAATGTGAGCAAGTCCTATGGTGCGGGCTTGTTCGAGAAGCAGGTCATCAAGGATTGTTCGTTCACGATCGAGCGCAACAAGCTGACGGTGATGATCGGCCCTTCGGGTTGCGGTAAAAGCACTTTGATCCGCCTGCTTGCCGGTTTTGAGAAGCCCACGGCCGGAACGATCGAACTTGACGGAAAACGGATAACCGGTCCGGGACGTGATCGTCTGGTTGTTTTTCAGGAATCGGCCTTGTTTCCCTGGATGACCACCCACGACAACATCATGTACGGCCCCAAGGCACGCCGCGAGAATACCAAGCAGAATCGTGGCCTGGCGGAATATCTTCTTGAAAAGGTGGGATTGTCGGCTTTCCGGGCGAAATACCCCCCACAGCTTTCCGGCGGCATGCAGCGCCGGGCTGAATTGGCTCGCGCGATGATCAACAACCCGGACGTCATGATTCTGGATGAGCCGTTCCGGGGGCTGGATTGCATGTCCAAGGAATTGATGTGGGAGTACTACTCGGGACTTTTCGAGGAGTCGCACAGAACGAATTTCTTCGTGACCACCGACATTGATGAAGCGATTTTCCTGGCTGACCGTTTGCTGATCATGTCCAACATCCCCGGACAGGTTCGCGAAACCATCGAAGTCGATTTGCCCCGCCCGAGAAGACTGGCTTTTGTTTTTGACGATGACCGGGCTATTGCCGTGAAGATGGAGGCTTTGTCCATCCTTCACAAAGAGGCCATGAAATCGTTCAGCGGGGGAAGCAAGGCGGCGTCGGATTTTGTGGAAGCGTATTCAAAACGGTCCGCTGCCGCCGAAACGGCCGAGCAGTAGATCGATACATCTGAACACTGATTGAACATTATTCATATCTGGAGATAAACATGGCAAAAAAAGTAATCGACATGCGTAGTCGGCCCGCGTTCCTGCATGACTTTTATGGTGCAACGCCCGGCACCAACGAATACGAAGTCGTCAAATGGCTGAACAGGCGTGTAGGTTCAAAAGATGACGAGCATTTCACCCGTTCGAAGACTGTCGAAGGGTTCGTGGAGGAAATCAGGGAAGTGGGGATCACGGCATCGGTGGTCGTGGGCCGCGACATTCCCGGGATCAGACATACCAATGATGAAATCAGCGGCATCACGAAAGGGCACAAGGAGCTGGTCGGCATGGGCTCTGTCGATCCCCTTGCCCTGGGCGTCAAGGGCTCGATTGCGGAAATCGAGCGGGCCATCAAGAAGCTCGGCCTGAAAGGCATCAATCTGGAGCCAGGCTTTGGCAGTGCGCCCATGAAGGCCGATAACCCGCTGCTGTATCCGATTTACGATGCCTGCGATCAATTGGGCGTTCCTGTCTGTCTCATGTCCGGCCCGACATCTCCCAGTCTCGACCTGACCGATCCCGCTCCCGTGGGCCGGATCGCCAAAGCATTCCCTGGCCTGTCGATTATCTGTTATCACGGTTTCTATCCCTATGTGAACGAAGTCATCGGGGTGGCTTTCCGCTGGGAAAATGTCTTTCTTGTGCCGGATATGTATATTTTCCTTCCGGGTGGAAGTCTCTATGTCGAAGCTGCAAACGGCTTCATGAAAGACCAGCTTTTATTCGGCAGTTCGTATCCCTTCCGCGCCATGGGGCAATCGGTCGAAGACTACAGAAACCTCGGCTTCAAGGATGACGTGATCGAGCAGGTCATGTACAAGAATGCCAAGCGCGTGCTCAAGCTCAAGGCCTAGATCGACCGGTAAATCTTCCCGGGACTGAAACTTTGACGGAACTGTAGACGGACCTTGCGGCCGTTCGGCTAGCAGGGCCGCCGAAGCCCATGGACGGGTCATTGACAGCGGAATGCGGTGCATCGATTGCATGAGTCGCCGCGATGGACGACACACGGCTCCGGTTTCCGGATGGCCTGGGTGGATGGGTTGAAATCATGAAAAGAAGCAAGAGTGTCATCGATCGGTCCGGGCATGCCTGAACGGGATGCCGTCGTCAATGTGTTGCCCGATCTGATCTGCCCTGATCCATGACTATTGCCTGGCTGCTTGCAGTGTCCCTCGTCGCCGGCATGCTGATTGGCGCCGTCGGTATCGGAGGGATTCTCCTCATTCCGGCGCTCAATATTCTTGGAGGATTGACCATCCAGGAATCCATGGCGACAGCCTTGTTCACCTTTATTTTCACGGGCGTGCTAGGGACCTTCCTGTTTCAGCGTCGTGGCAGTATCGATTGGGGCATCACGGTTCCGCTGTGCATCGGCGCGGCGATTTTCGGCTTCTTTGGCGCCTGGGCCAATACGAAAATCAATGCGCATGGACTTTCCCTGATTCTGGCATCAATTATTGTTTTTTCCGGAATCTACACATTTTTCACAAAAAGCCGGGAAAAGCTATTGATTTTCGAGAATAGCCCGCGAGCCCAACTGGTGTTGCTGGCTGCCGTGGGCGCCGTGGTGGGGTTTGGCTCGGGCCTCACCGGGGTGGGGGGGCCCGCTTTATCCGTCCCCTTGATGATCCTGTTTGGATTCCCCCCTCTTAGCACCATAGGCGCAAGCCAGGTCGTCCAGATCCTGGCGGCCGTCTCCGGAACAGCGGGCAACCTGCGATTCGGATCGATCAATTATGAGCTTGCGGTCATTTGCACCATTTTCGAAGTCGTGGGCGTGGTCATGGGCGTCCGGATCGTCCATGCCATGAATGCACGGGTTTTGCGTACCTGCGTAGGGGTATTGTGCATTCTTGTCGGGGCCTGGCTGATGATCCGGACAGTATTGGGTTACTAGGGCCTGTTAACACGATTTTCAGGTCTGCAGCGAGGCCGATTCGGGATGCAGCCCGCGAAGCAGGCCGTGCCGCTGTGCGGGCACAGCAAGCGGGCTGCGACAAAGGGATGCGCCCGGCTGGATTCACCACGGCTGGCCCGCCCCTCCGGGTTGCTGCGAGAAAGCGCGTCTGCGGCGTTGCGCCGCTTGGCAAGGGAACGACCCTTGCCGGCGCGACGCGCCTTGCATCCATCGCTTTCTCGCAGCAACGCAGACCTGAAAATCGTGTTAACAGGCCCTAATCCCGGCTGACCTCGCGCTCAAGCGTCTTGCTCATGCACGGGTACGGACCCGCACGACAACCAGCGGGGTCGTGACGATGTGACAGTTTGTGTCGGCGTGCAGCCCTCTTTTTGATCGATGGGACATGACAATCTGTCCCGCTATCGGAACTTTCTGGGCCGGATCTGCTTCCGCCATGGCGGAGCAGGGGCCTGTTCATGAATGATTTTGCAGGAATCTTTATCTGGATAAACGATCTGGCATATAAATTGCTCATAAGCTTTTGCAACGCCCCCGCCCCACTAGTTTTCTCGATGCCCAGAGGACTTATGCCTAGTAAAAATCAAGCCGACCTGCTGCCCGCATTGCACCAGCTGCAGGAAAAATTCGGTTATATCTCCGACCATGCCATTGTCGATCTGGCGAAAGACCACAACATGTCGCACGCCGAAGTGGTCGGCGTGATTGACTATTATCACGACTATCGCCGCACGCCACCGGGTCGTCAGCGTCTCCGGGTATGCCGTGCGGAGTCTTGCCAGGCCATGGGGGCGGACGCCTTGGCCATGCACGCCAGCACGCAGCTCGGTGTCGAGTTCGGCGCCACGACCGCCGATGGCGAAATCACGCTGGAGGCGGCTTATTGTCTTGGCAATTGCGCCTGTTCTCCGGCGGTGATGCTGGATGACGAATTGCACGGCCGGGTCAGCGCCGAGCGTCTCGACGCCATTCTTGCCGAAGCAAGGGGGGCATGACATGACACAACGGATGTTTGTGCCCCGTGACGCCAGTGCCTTGTCGGTCGGTGCGGAACGCGTGCTTCAGGCGATCGGGAAAGAGGTCAAAAGCCGCGGGCTGGACGTGGAGATCGTGCGCAACGGCTCGCGCGGATTGTACTGGCTGGAACCGCTGGTCGAGGTCGAGATCGATGGGCAGCGCATTGCCTACGGGCCGCTCCGTCCGGAAGACGTGCCGGGCCTGTTCGAGGCCGGATGGCTGCAGGGACATTGCGGTTCGCATGCCTTATGCCATGGCCCCACTGAAGAGATCCCCTATCTGAAGCGCCAGACCCGGATCACCTTTGCCCGCATGGGTGTCACGGATCCGCTGTCGCTGGAGGATTATCGAGCCCATGGCGGGTTCAAGGGGCTGGAGCGCGCGCTCGCCATGAAGGCCGAAGAGATCGTGGCGGCCGTCGATACGAGCGGCCTGCGCGGGCGCGGCGGTGCGGGCTTCCCAACTGGAATCAAGTGGCGCACCGTCATGAATGCGGAGGGCGACCAGAAATACATCGTCTGCAATGCGGATGAAGGAGATTCCGGCACGTTTTCGGACCGCATGCAGATGGAGGGCGATCCCTATGGCCTGATCGAGGGCATGATCATCGCCGGCCTGGCGGTGGGGGCGGATACCGGCTACATCTACCTGCGCTCGGAGTACCCGCATGCCTGGGAGGTGCTGGAAGCCGCCATCGTCGCGGCCACGCGCGAAGGCGTGCTGGGCTCCGATGTGCTCGGCTCGGGCCGGCGTTTCGAGCTGAACCTTTTCAAGGGCGCCGGTTCCTACGTGTGCGGCGAGGAAACGTCGTTGCTGGAAAGCGTCGAGGGCAAGCGCGGCCTGGTGCGTGCCAAGCCGCCGCTGCCTGCGCTGCAGGGCCTGTTCGGCCAGCCCACGGTGGTCAACAACGTGATCACGCTGGCCAGTGTGCCGGGGATTCTGGCTCAAGGCGGTGAGGCCTACCAGGCACTGGGCACTGGCCGTTCGCGCGGTACGCTGCCGTTCCAGCTTGCCGGCAACCTTAAATATACCGGCCTGGTCGAGGTCCCCTTCGGCATGACGCTGCGCGAATTGCTCTATGACTTTGGCGGGGGCTCGGCGAGCGGCCGACCGATCCGGGCCGTGCAGGTGGGCGGACCGCTCGGCGCCTATCTGCCCGAGTCACGCTTCGATCTGCCTCTCGATTACGAGGCGTTCGCGGCGGTTGGCGCCACAGTGGGTCATGGCGGAATCGTTGCCTTCGACGACCGTGTCGACATGGCAAAAATGGCCCGTTACGCCATGGAGTTCTGTGCGATCGAATCCTGCGGCAAATGCACACCCTGCCGCATCGGCTCGGTGCGCGGCGTGGAATTACTGGACGGCATGCTGGCTGCGCGTGCGCAGCGGACCAACAACGACGTTCTGTTACGTGATCTTTGCCAGACTATGCTGGAAGGGTCGCTTTGCGCGATGGGCGGCATGACACCGTATCCGGTTCTGTCCGCTCTCGATCACTATCCTGAAGATTTCGGCCTGGCGCCGAAGCATGAGGAGGCCTCAGCATGATTCTGCACTGCCACCACGACCGGGGAACCCCGGCACGTACGTCTACCCAGCACGTGACGCTGTCCGTCGACGGGATTCCCGTGACCGTCCCGGCCGGTACTTCGGTCATGCGCGCCGCCGCCGAAGCGGGTATCGACATTCCCAAGCTGTGCGCGACTGAACAACTGGAAGCATTCGGTTCCTGCCGGCTCTGCGTGGTTCAGGTGAAGAACCGGCGCGGCTATCCCGCCTCGTGCACCACCCTGGTGGAAGAGGGCATGGAAGTCACGACCGAGAACGATGACCTGTTCCGCCTCCGCCGCGGCGTCATGGAACTGTATATCTCCGATCATCCGCTCGATTGTCTGATCTGTCCCGCCAACGGCAACTGCGAGCTGCAGGACCAGGCCGGCCGGGTCGGCCTGCGCGAGATTCGCTATGCGGACGGCCATAACCACCTGCAGGAAACGTCGGATACCTCGAATCCCTATTTCACCTACGATCCGTCCAAGTGCATCGTCTGCTCGCGTTGTGTCCGGGCCTGCAACGACATTCAGGGCACTTACGCCCTGACGACGACCGCTCGTGGCTTCGACACCCGCATCGCCCCCGCCGGGGGCGAAGACTTCATGTCTTCCGAATGCGTCTCCTGCGGCGCCTGCGTCGCGGCCTGCCCGACGGCATCGCTGCTGGAGAAGTCCGTCATCCAGATGGGGCAGCCGCAACGCAGCATCACGACCACCTGCGCCTACTGCGGCGTGGGCTGCTCGCTGAATGTCGAAATGCAGGGCGAGAAAGTGGTCCGCATGGTGCCTGACCTCAATGGCGGCGCCAATCATGGCCATGCATGCGTCAAGGGCCGCTTCGCCTGGGGGTATGCCACGCACGCCGAGCGTATCACCACGCCGATGATCCGCAGCTCGATCCGCGAACCCTGGCGCGAAGTGAGCTGGGAAGAGGCGATCGCTCACACCGCGAGCGAATTCCGGCGCCTGCAGGAAAAATATGGCGCCGAATCGATCGGTTCGATCACTTCCTCGCGTTGCAGCAACGAGGAAACCTATCTGGTCCAGAAACTGACCCGTGCCGCATTCGGCGTCAACAACGTCGATACCTGTGCCCGGGTGTGCCACTCGCCTACCGGATACGGCCTCAAGCAGACCATAGGCGAGTCGGCGGGCACCCAGGATTTCGATTCCGTGATGCAGGCGGATGTCATCCTGATCATCGGCGCCAACCCGACCGATGCGCATCCGGTCTTCGCCTCGCGCATGAAACAGCGCGTGCGCCAGGGCGCCAAGGTGATCGTCGCCGACCCGCGCAAAATCGACCTGGTCGAGACGGCACACGTGCGTGCCACGCATCATCTGAAACTGCTGCCCGGCACCAACGTCGCATTGATCAATGCCCTGGCGTATGTGGTCGTCACCGAGGGACTGGTCGACGAGGATTACGTGGCGCGACGCTGCGAACCGGAAGCTTTCAACAAGTGGCGTGAGTTTATTGCCGATCCGCGCCATTCGCCGGAGGCCACCGCCTCCATCACCGGCGTGCCCGCGGACGACATGCGCGCGGCCGCGCGGCTGTACGCGACGGGTGGCAATGCGGCCATTTACTATGGCCTGGGCGTGACCGAGCACAGTCAGGGATCCACCATGGTCATGGGGATCGCCAACCTCGCCATGGCCACCGGCAACGTCGGACGCCCCGGCGTCGGCATCAACCCGCTGCGCGGTCAGAACAACGTGCAGGGTTCGTGCGACATGGGCTCCTTCCCCCATGAGTTGCCGGGCTATCGTCACGTGGCGGACGACGAAACCCGTCACGCGTTCGAGTCGGTCTGGGGGGTGCAGCTTTCGGACGAGCCCGGCCTGCGGATTCCGAACATGTTCGACGCGGCCATCGCCGGCAGTTTCAAGGCGCTCTATGTGCAGGGCGAGGACATTGCGCAATCGGATCCGAACACCGAGCATGTCACGCATGCGCTGGAATCACTCGAGTGCCTGGTCGTGCAGGATATTTTTCTCAACGAAACCGCAAAGTTCGCACACGTATTCCTGCCGGGCTCCAGCTTCCTCGAGAAGGACGGCACGTTCACCAACTCGGAACGGCGCATTTCCCGCATCCGCACGGTGATGCGTCCGCTCGCGGGTTATGCCGACTGGGAAGTCACCCAGATGCTGTCGAACGCGCTCGGCTATCCGATGCATTACAAGCACCCGTCCGAAATCATGGACGAAATTGCGCTGCTGACGCCCACGTTCCAGGGGGTCTCCTACGCCAAGCTGGACCAGCTGGGAAGCATCCAGTGGCCCTGTAACGCGGCAAGTCCGGAGGGCATGCCGGTCATGCACATAGAAGAGTTCGTGCGAGGCAAGGGGCGTTTCATGCTGACCGAGTATGTCGCCACGGAGGAGCGCGTCAATCGCCGCTTCCCGCTGTTGCTGACGACCGGCCGCATCCTGACGCAGTACAACGTTGGCGCACAGACCCGACGTACCGCGAATAACGCCTGGCACCAGGAAGATCTCATCGAGATCCATCCGGTCGATGCCGAAGATCGCGGCATCCGCGACGGCGACTGGGTGGGCGTGAAAAGCCGTGCCGGCGAGACCGTTCTGCGCGCCAAGATCCATGAACGCATGCAGCCCGGCGTGGTCTACACCACCTTCCACTGGCCCGGATCGGGGGCCAACGTGGTGACGACCGAAAACTCCGACTGGGCGACCAACTGTCCGGAATACAAGGTGACCGCCGTGCAGTTGTCCCGCGTGGAGCAGCCCTCCGCCTGGCAGAAGCATTTTGCGGAATTCAGCGAGGAGCAGATCAAGCTGCTGAATCAGGAGTCGGCTGGTGCGCCTGTGTGATCTGCCCGACCCTTCCATGACGCTGCCGCCTCCGTTGGTGGAAACCATGGCGTGCGGCACGGCGGGGTCACGCCTGGAATCGGTCCCGGAAGAGGTGCCGGTTGCCTTGTCCTACAACGGCATCTCGCATGCCGTGATGCTGGCCAGCCCGGCCGATCTGGAGGACTTCGCTCTCGGGTTCAGCCTGAGCGAAGGCATCCTGGCGGACGTTTCCGAACTGTACGAACTGGAACTGGAAATCGGTGCCCAGGGCGTGGTCGTGCAGATGCGCATCGCTCAAGCCCGTTTTGCCGAGCTTAAAAACCGGCAGCGCGCCATGGCCGGCCGCACCGGCTGCGGGTTGTGCGGCGTGGAAAGTCTGGATCAGGTGGCTCGCGTCCTGACGCCGCTGCCGGCGGGACCAGTCATTGCGGCGGCCTCGCTGCATCGGGCACTGGATCAATTGCAGCCCAGGCAGCCGCTGCACATCCGTACCGGCGGCGTGCACGCCGCCGCATGGGCCGACCCCAGCGGAAATGTGCTGCTGGTGCGCGAAGATGTGGGGCGCCACAACGCCCTGGACAAGCTGATCGGCGCATTGATCAAGGCGTCGTTCGATCCTGCCGCCGGTTTCGCGCTGGTGACCAGTCGCGCCAGCTTCGAGATGGTGCAGAAAGCGGCGGCTGTCGGGATCCCCCTCCTCGCCGCGGTTTCAGCCCCGACCGGCTATGCCATCCGGCTGGCTCAGGAAGTGGGACTGACCCTGGCAGGCTTCGTGCGACGGGGCCGCTATACCGTCTATTCAACCCCGGAACGAATCGAAACCGAGTGATACATGAATATTGATCATCTGATCCACATGGCCAACCAGATCGGTGCCTACTTCGAGACCGAGCCCGATCGAGCCCTTGCGAGTGCAGGCATTGCGGAGCATCTGGCGCGCTTTTGGGAGAAGCGCATGCGGCGGAGCCTGTACGCCTACCTGGATTCCGCGCAGGATGGCGCCCTGGCGCCCCTGGTCAGGGAAGCGCTGACCCAGCACCGTGACCAGGTCCTGGGGAAAATTCAATGAGCCAGGCGTTTGTCGCCCTGGGTGGAAATATCGATGGGCCGGCAAGCCGCCTGCTTGCCGTCATGCAGGAATTCGACAGCCTGCCGCATACCCGACTGGTGCGTGCCTCTTCGCTCTATCGAACCGCGCCCGTAGGCTATGCAGACCAGCCCGATTTCATCAATGCGGCCGTCCTGCTGGACACGACATTGTCGCCCGCTGCGCTGATGACCGAATTGCAAGCGCTGGAGACACGCCATGGGCGCGTACGCCACCTCCGCAACGGACCGCGTACGCTGGATCTGGATTTGCTGCTGTACGACAATCTGACGCTGGACGATGATCCCGCACTGATTGTGCCGCACCCGCGTCTGCACCTGCGGTCTTTCGTCCTGGCGCCGCTGGTGGAAATCTCGCCTGAATGCGTACTGCCCCGCCATGGCCGGGCCGCTTCGATCCTTGAACGCATGCTGGACCGGAGCGACGTCCACCGCATCGATTTTCCCGGACTGGAGGATGGTCTGCAGATCCTGCGCAGGCTCGGACAGGGTTTGATGCCGATGCATCACGCCTGCGTCTGATGACATCGCTTCCCGTTCGGCGTCTCAGCGCCTGAGTCGCGCCCCGGATTTTTCCACGGGCTCGGAATTCCCATCGCTTTCTTCCTGCTGTCCCGCCGCGGCCGCCGAAATCCGGCGCTGGCCGGCCGGTCGGTCGCAAGAGGGAGGCCGTGCGCCGGTTGTCGCGTGGCGAGTCCGTTGAGGGACGCCGAACCCTGTCCCGGATACCGGACAGAAAAGCGCTTTTCCTTACAAGGCATTGCGGTAAAGGCCCGGTTTGATGTCGCCGGACGGCGACGCAATGTCCGCCGGAATTCGGGCGAACAGACAGCAAGCCGATGAAAAGCAACGGATATTCATGACTGGCACGGCACGTGCTGGAGTGGTATTGGCTTGTTGGTCCCGCTTTCTTCTTTCCGTCACTGGCCTGCCTTTCCGGGATGTCCGGAGCAAGCGAGGCCCTCAAGAATCAGATCAGCCCCGCTCCCCGACAACCAGGAGACACGTCCCATGGCGCGCAGCCCGCATTTTTTCAGCATCGTTCACACGATCCGACACGTCTTCAGCCACATCGGGGTGACGCTCCTGGCGGTAGGCATCGCCTTCTCGCTGCCCGCGCTGGCGAAATTCATCCTGTTCACCTGGTGGCCGCAGGTGGAGGACAATTCACAGTTGCTGCTGGCCAACGAAATCATTTTCGCCGCCGTGCTGGTGATGCTGTTCAACCTCTTCCTCAGCGCACGGCAGGGGCGCCTCAGCCACCGCCTGAACCGCCTGGTCTCGCTGGTGCATGTGCGGGGGGAAAACCACTGGCGCGCGCACGGGTACGACCGCAAGCTGCTTGACCAGATCACCGGCACCCGCGACGTGTCGATGATGTCGGTCACCGGATACGATACGTTCGTCTCGCAGCGGCGCAATCTGAGCCAGGTGATCGACCACAGTTACGAATTGCGGGTCATGCTGATGAACCCTTACGGCGCGGGCGCCATGCGGCGCGTGCAATCGCTGGGTGATCCCGCCGCGTTGCTCGAAACCTACTGCCAGGAGACCGCAGCCACGATCGAGCGGCTGGCTGCCCTGGAAGCCTCAGGCAAGCAGGTGACGCTCAAGTTTTACGAGGATCCGCCCTTCTGGAACCTGATCATCACCGGGGAATATGTATGGGTGCAGTACTGTCACGACGGCCATGAACTGAAAGACCAGCCGGAGTATGTCTTTGCCCTGCTTCGCGACAAACCCACGCAAGGCCTGTTCTCGGCGTTCTACGTGCATTTCCTCAATCAGTGGCGCGCCCCGCATCATCCGGAATACGACTTTGCCACCCGCCAGTTGATCTACCGCAATGCGCAGGGCAACGAAGTGAAGCGGCTGCCTTTCCCGCCGCGGGTCGAGCGCAGCGAACGCCGCGCCCCCGTCATGCTGGCAGGCTGACAGCCCGGCCCGGGATTATTCGCTGGCGGAATCAGGCAGCAAGGCGGTGACTTGCTTCAATACATCCTCGGTGGGGGTGCCGTAAGGAATGATTCTCACGAGTTTGCCGCGTGGATTGATGAGAAACATGTTCACCGTGTGGTCGACCGTGTAGCTGGAACCTGTCGGCACGTAGCGGAAATGCGCGCCAAACTGTCCGGCCACCTTGTGCAGTTCCGCTTCACTGCCTGTCAGGGCAAGGATGCGCTTGTCAAAAAATCCCACGTAGGGGTCGAGAACCTCGGCGGTATCGCGTTTGGGATCGACACTGATGAACACAGGCTGGACCCGCGCGCGCTGGTCGGCCGGCAGCATGGCGAGCACTTGCTTGAACTGCAGCAACTCCGTCGGACACATGTCCGGACAGTGGGTAAAGCCAAAATACAGCAACACCACCTTGCCTTCGAACGAGGAAAGCGAGACTTCCTGATTCTTCGTGGTGCGCAGCGTGAAGTCTCCTCCCAGAGTCGCGGGACTGGCCCAGGCGAAGGAGGCGCCCCACAGAATCAGCCACGCGATGCCAACACGCATGCTTTTCATTTTCATTATCTTGAATGCCATACCTCCAGTCCAGCATGAAGCGTGCCATGTGACCATAATGTCCCATGGACGTGGCAATTTACGATGCTACACTGCAGGACAAGGTACGGAAACGGCTCTTGAATGTTTCAATTCCGGTACAACATGTATCGTGTATTCCATGTGATTCGAGCCCCTGCAAGGCAGCGAATCTGTTTTTTCAATATTTTTTATAAGAACACACGGAGGAATGCGGCTTGGCCGGGTACCCAGGAAATCCTGGTGCGGATATTGCTTTCATGGTCTCGATAAGGATTTAGGCGATGGAAAGGCACGAAATCTTGGAACATGCCCGAATAGTGAATGCGGTGATCGAATCGCCTGGCGACATGGACGTGACGCAAGTCGGACCGGCGATCGTCCAGTCATGGAATCGATGCGTACGAGAGTTCGGTCTGGACCCGGTTCGTGATGAGCCGGTGATCATTCTGGACAGCCGGGAACTCAAGGACAGACAGGAACCGCTGGAATCCCTGCGTACGATCGCGCAAGGCGAGATGGCTACGCTCTACCAGCAGCTATCCGGATCGGGATTTTCCGTGCTGCTGACCGACCAGGAAGGCGTGGTACTGGATTATCTGGGCGATCCGTCGTTTTCCGAGGCGGCACGACGCTGCGGGATGGTCGAGGGTGCGCTGTGGAGCGAGCAGTACCAGGGCACGAACGGCATGGGCACCTGCGCCATCGAGAAGCGCCCTCTGCTGGTTCATCATCACGAGCATTTCCTGGCGCGCAACATCGGGCTGACCTGTTCGTCGGCACCCATCTTCGATCACGAAGGCGGGTTGCTGGCGGTGCTGGACGCCTCCAGTTTTTCTCGTCAGGCGCAGCAGCACACCCTGGTGCTGGTGAACATGTCGGCGCAGATGATCGAGAACCGCGCGTTCCTGTGCCGGTTCCGCGACCACTACGCCCTGCGTTTCCACAGCCGGCCCGAATTCATTGGCACGCTGTGGGAAGGCGCGCTGGCCCTGAATGAGGAAGGCCGTATCCTGGCTGCCAACCGCAGCGCACTGTTCCAACTGGGCTACAAGAAGCCGGCCGATCTGGCGGGGTTTCAACTTCGCGACCTTTTCAATACAGGCATGGAGGCCTTGCTCGGGCGGAACAACCAGGGCTGGCTCAATCCGGTCGCGCTCTATGAGGCCAAGCGGGGCAATCGCTTCTTCGGCCTGGTCCAGCCACCCGAAGGCCGTACGGCCGTGCTGTCATCCGGACGGGCTTCGCGTCAGCCTGTCATCGAAAATCCGCCCGCGGGCGATGAAAAGTTCATTCGTCTGAGCGAACTCCAGTTCGGCGATCAGACCATGGAACATAACGTTCACTGCGCCCGGCGCGTACTGGGCCGGGATATCCCTATCCTGCTGCTGGGCGAGACGGGAACGGGCAAGGAGGTGTTTGCCCAGGGCGTTCACCAGGAACAGACCGGCGGCAAGCGTCCCTTCGTGGCAGTGAACTGCGCCTCCATTCCGGAAACCCTGATCGAGAGCGAGCTCTTCGGCTACAAGTCGGGGGCGTTCACCGGCGCCAATCGCGAAGGGCGCCGCGGAAAAATTCTCCAGGCCAACGGCGGCACGTTATTCCTGGATGAAATCGGCGATATGCCCGTGATGCTGCAGGCCCGTTTGCTGCGGGTGCTGGAAGAACGCGAAGTCATACCGCTGGGCGGCGAAATCCCCGTCAAGGTCGACATCAAGCTGATCAGCGCCACCCACCGGGACCTCAAGGAACTGGTGGCGGAAGGGCGTTTCCGGGAAGACCTGTACTACCGCCTGCAGGGCATCACGCTGAACCTGCCGCCATTGCGCGACCGGCGCGACAAGCGTGAGCTCATCAATCACATCCTGCGCCTGGAATGCGCCGACCAGCAGCAGATAGACCTGAGCAAGGGCGCCATGCGCCAGCTCGAAGCGTATGCCTGGCCGGGCAACATCCGTCAGTTGCGCAATGTCTTGCGGACGGCGCTGGCGTTGTGCGACGGACCTGAAATCACGATTTACGACCTGCCGCAGGAGATTTGCACGCAGCCGCATCAAGCGGAAACAGAGCCTGAAGGCAGCCCTGACGGCAGTGCCGCGGTACCCTTGTCCGCGCTGGAAATGGCGGAGCGGGAGACGATCCTGCTGAACCTGGAGAAGAGCCGCTGGAACGTCACGCTGGCTGCCCGGAACCTGAAAATCAGCCGCAACACGCTGTATCGCAAGATGAACAATCTGCACATCCGCATCAACAAGGAAGAATGATTTGACGCCGTCTCCATTTGTCACCTGGGTCGAACCTGCGGATCTGGGGTTCAATTCCGCCCACTTCATCACCTATGGCAATGTCTGTGAAAATTTGCACGGCCACAACTTTCACACACGCGTGACGGCGCACGGCGAGGATACCGGCGAGGGCTACGTGCTGGATTTTGTTGCATTGACCCGCCTGGCGCGGGAAATCTGCCAGGAGTTGTCCGATCGCGTGATCCTGCCCGCCACCAGTCCTGTCGTCCGCCTGACGGAAGAGGACGGCCTGGTCAAGGTGGAAAGTTTTGGCAAGCGTTTCTGGATCGAGCGGGAAAGCTGCGTCATCCTGCAGATACCCAATGCCACGGCGGAGTTGCTGGCCCGGCATATCGGCGACCGCCTGACCGAGGCGCTTCAGCGGGAAAAGCTGGCCAAGGGGGTCCATTTGCTGGAGGTGGGGGTGGAGGAAGCCGATCGCCAATGGGGATTCTCCCGGCACGCCTTTCCGCGATGAGCCCCGGCAAAGAACCGTGTTAGCACGTGAAACCCCCCGCATCGCCTGGGGCCTGACGGGATCGGGACATTATCTCCGCGAAAGTCTGGAAATCATCGAGACGCTTCCGGATGTCGATCTGTTCGTCACCCGGGCGGCCGCCGAAATACTCGGAATGTACGGGATTCCGCTCAAACGTCTGCGCGAGAAAATCCGTATCTTTCAGGACCATACGGCGAGCAGCGTGCCGGTGGGCTTTCTGTATGGCGGCCATTACCACACGCTGATCATCGGCCCGGCCACGTCCAACACCGTGGCCAAGTGTGTGGCCGGAATTTCCGACACGCTGGTCACCAATCTGTATGCCCAGGCGGGTAAATGCCGCATCCCCAGCATCGTGTTTGCCTGCGACTGCGAGCCAACGGTCATCACCGAAGCGCCAGGCCAGACCGTCACGCTGTACCCGCGGCCCATCGATCTCGAGAATACCGAACGGCTGAAAAGTTTCCCCTATACCAGCGTGGCGGAAAGCATCGAGGCGCTGAAATCCGCCATAGATCAGAGAATGACATGTCTGAACACATCCTTTTCCTGACGGGCCGTCTCGCCGAGTCGCAGTTGCGGCGCGTGCTCACCGAGATGGGTGACGCGGGCTTCACCTGGGAGATACAGGTGATGGGTGTGCAGGTGGCCGCCTTGATGACCGCTGACATGATCCGGCGCCGCCTGACGGATACGCGAGGGGCGGACCGTATCCTGCTGCCAGGCCGCTGCCGCGGCGATCTGCCGGCTTTGTCCGGGCATTTCGGCCTTCCCGTCGAACGGGGGCCTGACGAGCTCATGGATTTACCCGGATTTTTTGGCCGGCAGCGCCGCGCGCCGGACCTGTCGCGGCATGACGTGATCATATTCGCCGAACTGGTCAATGCGCCGCTGATGAGTATCGAGGCCATCCTGGCCCAGGCTGCCCGCTATGTTGCCGATGGCGCCGATGTGATCGATATCGGTGGCTTGCCGCAGACACCGTTTCCGCATCTGGAAGAAACGGTGCAGGCGCTGAAGGCGGTCGGCTACCGGGTCAGCGTCGACTCGCTGGATTCCGATGAACTGCTGCGCGGCGGTCGGGCGGGGGCGGATTATCTGCTGTCGCTCACCACGGATACCCTGCATCTGGCCGACGAAGTAGCGGCCACGCCGATTCTGATTCCTGCGCATCCGGGCGATGTGGACAACCTGATCGACGCCATGAAGCGGATGGAGGCGAATAATCGGCCGTATTTCGCCGATCCCATCCTGGATCCGCTGCCATTCGGATTCACCGCCTCGCTGGCGCGCTATCACGAACTGCGCCGGCGGATGCCCGATGCGGACATCCTGATGGGCACCGGCAATCTTTCCGAACTGACGGACGCCGACACGGCCGGCATGCATGCCCTGCTGCTGGGCATCATGGCCGAGCTGAACATCCGCGCATTGCTCACCACGGAGGTCAGCCCGCATTGCCGCAGCGCGGTGCGCGAGATCGACGCCGCGCGCCGGATGATGTTCGCCGCGCACGACACGCAAAGTCTGCCGCGCGATTTTTCGGACGCGCTGCTCGGCCTGCATCATCGCCGGCCGTTTCCTTACGACAGGGAAGAAATCGCCACGATGGCACGCGCCGTGAAGGATCCCAGTTTTCGCATCCAGATCAGCGAAGAGGGCCTGCATATCTACAACCGCGATGGCCTGCACAGCGCGACCGATCCGTTTGCGTTGTGGCCGCATCTCAAACTGGAGCAGGATGGCGGCCACGCGTTTTACCTGGGCGTCGAACTGGCCCGGGCGCAGATCGCCTGGCAACTCGGCAAACGCTACAGTCAGGACGAGGAGCTGACCTGGGGGTGCATGGGCTTGCGCCGCAAGGAAGAAGACCTGACGGTTCAATGCGGGCCTGGCAGCACGCGTCGCCCCCCCTCGCACACGGAGCCCTCATGAGCCTGATCCTGGAGGCCATCCTGACTACCGCCACGCCGGACGGCGGGACGCACATCGCGCCTTTGGGTTTCCGGCGCGAAGATGGCTTCGTCGTGCTGTCGCCTTTCCATCCTTCGCGCACGCTCGACAACCTGCGCGCCACCGGGATCGCCGCGATCAGTCATCCTTCCGACGTGCGGGTCTTCGCGGGCTGCCTCACGGGACGGCGCGACTGGCCGCTTGTGCCGTGCGACCGGATTGCCTGCGGCCGGCTTGCGGAGGCGCTCAGTCACAGCGAATTGATCGTGGAGCAGATCGAAGAAGATGCCGTGCGGCCCCGCTTCATCTGCCGCGAGGTCGTCCAGGTCGGCCATCTGGCTTTCCCCGGCCATAATCGTGCCCAGGCTGCCGTCATCGAGGCCTGCATACTGGCCAGCCGTCTGGGCATGCTTCCCGCCGACAAGGTGAAGCATGAAATGGACTATCTTGCCATCGCGATTGACAAGACGGCGGGTCCGCGCGAGCTGGAAGCCTGGAATTGGCTGAAGGAAAAAATCGATGCGCATCGTGCAAGGGAGCAGGCAGCATGACGGGCTGGCTCGCCAGCATCACGGATATCGGTGAAGCGCGGCAGGCGCTTGCTGCCGGCGCCGACATCATCGATGCCAAGAACCCGCATGCCGGCGCGCTGGGCGCACTGCCCCTGGACACCGTGCACGCCATTGTCGATGCAGTGGGCGGGCGGACGCCGGTCAGCGCAACCATAGGGGATTTTCCCGCCATGGCGCCGCAGGCGGTATTCCATGCCGTCAGCATGATGGCCATCTCCGGCGTCGACTTTGTGAAGATCGGACTGTTCCCGGCGCCGGCATTGCATGATTGTCTGGCCGCGCTGGCGCCGCTTTGCAGCCGCTACCGGCTGGTGGCGGTTTTGTTCGCGGATCGCCACCCGGACCTCGGCCTGCTCGGTCGGCTCGCCGGGTACGGCTTTGCGGGAGTCATGCTGGACACGCTGGACAAGTCCGCGGGTGGATTGCTGCGGCACCAGCCTGTCGCACAGCTCGAACGGTTTGTCGCGCAGGCCCGGGAGTTGAATCTGATCAGTGGACTGGCCGGTTCCTTGCGGGCAGAGGATATCCCTGTCCTGGCGCCGCTTGACCCGGACTATCTGGGTTTCCGTGGCGCCTTGTGCCATGGCCATGCGCGGACCCGGACGCTCGATGCCGGGGCCATGCTGGTCATCTCCCAGGCCCTTGGCAAGGCGCGCCGCACGCCAGAACAGAAGACCCTCTGGACGCAGCCCGTGGACCAATGCGAATAGCCGGATAGCCGAGGGCAGGGTGGCTGCCAGGGCCTAGTCCGGGTCGACGTCCCTACGCCTTGACGGAATAGCGGCTGGAAATGGCGATACGGTTCCAGACGTTGATGACGATGGCGAGCCACTCAATGGCCGCGATCTCCGCTTCTGAAAGCTTTTCCGCCGCCCGCTCATAGACCGCATCAGGAACCTGGCCCTCGGAGACCCGCGTGATGGCCTCGACAAGTTCCAGCGCCGCACATTCCTTGGGGGTGAAATAACCGGTTTCCCGCCAGGCGGGCAGTACGGAAATGCGATCGCTTGGCTCTCCGCTTGCGAGCGCATCCCGGGTATGCATCCTGACGCAGAACGCACACTGGTTGATCTGCGAGGCACGCAAGCGCAGCAAGTGCGAAAAGCCGACTGCGATACCGGCCTTGGCGCCTTCCCCGGACGCGAGCTGTTCGAGGGTAAGGACCGCCTGATACAAGGCGGGCGAAGATTTCCCGAGATTGATCCTTTCATTCATGCCGATTCTCCTGCTGGTGCGATGGCCGCCCGGTTTGACCCGTGACGAGGCCGGATTGTTTCGGACAGGGCGCCGCCGTTGAGGACGGGTAGCCGTGAATCCAGGTGCGGCGCCTGGCTACCGCTCAGCAGATCCTGGGCAGTGGATCGTCTTCCAGCTCGTCCAGCACGCGACGGCCGCCCAGGCCGGTTTCCAGTATGACGCGCCCACTGCCGCTCTCGATGCGGCCGATGATACTGGCCTCCCGTCCTTCCGGCAGGGCACGCCAGCGGCTCAGGATGTCGCCGCCCGAGGAAGCATCGGCCACGGCGACGACCCGGCCTTCGCAGGCCAGGTAATACGGGTCGTAGCCCAGCATCTCGCACACCGACACGACTTCCGGGCGCAGCGGTACCGCGTTCTGGTCGAGCGCCACGCTGTGGCCGCTGGCGCGCGCGATTTCATGCGCGACCGTGGCGAGGCCGCCGCGCGTCGGGTCGCGCATGAACTTGAGGCCGGGCAGGTCGCGCACCGCCCGCGTCAGCGGCAGCACCGAGGCCGAATCGGAGCGCAATTCGCCGGACAGGCCGAACTGCTCGCGCGCCAGCATCACCGCGATGCCGTGGTCGCCCACCGGCCCGGACACCAGCACGACGTCGCCCGCGGCGATGGATTCGATGGCAAGTTTTGCCTGCGCACGTTTGACGCCGAGGCCGGCGACGGAGAGATACAGGCCGCCGCCTTCGCCGCGGCGCACCACCTTGGTGTCGCCGGCCACCACCGCCACGCCGCTTTCCCGCGCCGCTTCTGCGAAGCTGGCGATCAGGCGATCCAGCACGTCGACTTCGAGCCCTTCCTCGATCAGCGCCGACAGGGTGAGGTAGCGCGGGTCGGCACCCGCCACCGCGAGATCGTTGACCACGCCGTGCACCGCCAGCGAGCCGAGGTTGCCGCCGGGAAATTCCAGCGGCTGCACGGTGAAGCCGTCGGTGGTGAGCATGGGCTCGCCATCGAGCGGCGGCAGCGTCACCGCGTCGGCGTCGGTGTCGAGCAGCGGGTTGCCGAGATGCCGGGCGAAGATGTCGGCGATGAGCTCGCGCATCAGGCGGCCGCCGTTGCCGTGCGCGAGAAGGATGCGGGTGTCGTCCATGGGTTTTTTATGGGTGGAGGAATTCGATGACCTGACCGACGCTCAGCCCGGCGTCGTTGACCGGTACGCGTTGCGGCAGATGCACGGCAAAGCCTGCGGCCTGAAGACGGCCGATGGCGGCCTCGGCGAGCACGCGGTTCTGGAACACGCCGCCGGCAAGGCCGACCGACGTGATGCCGGTTTGCGTACGCAACTGCCGCGCCTGTTCGAGCAGCGCCTGCGCCAGACTGAGATGGAAACTCGCCGCGCGCGTGGCTTGCGGGCGGGCGATGTCGGTGAGCATAGGCAGCAGCGGCGCCCAGTCGCTGCGCCAGATTCCGGCGGCGTCGCGTTCGAGCGGTAGGGCGACGGTTTCGCCGTCGGCGGCCGCGACGGCTTCCAGCCGCATCGGGCCTTCGCCTTCGAAGCTGGCGTGGGTGCAGACGCCGCTCAGAGCTGCCGCAGCGTCGAACAGCCGCCCAACCGACGAACTCGCCGGGCTGTTGAGGCCTTGCGACCACGCCCGCTGCAGGGGCTCGGGCGCGAACGGCGCGGCCCGGCCGCTCTCCCACAGCAGTGCCGCGGCGGCGCGCCACGGCTCGCGCCCGGCCTTGTCGCCGCCGGGCAGGCGGAAAGGACGAAACGAGGCGGCGCGCTGCCAGCGGCCGGGGGAACCGGTAAAGGCCTCGCCGCCCCACAGCGTACCGTCCTCACCGAGACCGACGCCGTCCCAGGCGAACACGATCCATTCCTTGACTGCGGGAAACTCCCAGGCCAGCGCGGAAGCGTGGGCGTGGTGATGCCAGATTTCGGTCAGCGGCAGTCCGCTGTCGCGGGCGTAGCGGCGATAGCCGTAAGCGGGATGGCGATCGATGAGCAGTTTTTTGGCCTGTACCTGATACAGCCGCTGCAGGTCGGCGGCGACCTGCGCCAGGGTGTCGAGGCTGCGCGGCGTGTCGAGTTCGCCGATGTGCGGCGAAACGACGGCGCGCGTGCCCCAGGCGAGGCACAGCGTGTGCTTCATGTGGCTGCCGAGCGCCAGCACGGGTTCGGCAAGCGGCGCGGACAGTTTCAGCTCCAGCGGCGCCGTGCCGCGCCCGAGGCGCAGCGGTCTGGGGATGCCGGCGATGACGCGATACACCGGATCGTCGGCCGGGCGCACGATGGGGCGGTCGTGGTGCAGGAAGGCGTCGGCGAGATGAGCGAGGCGGGTCTGCGCGTCGTGGTTGTCGGTCAGCACCGGCTCGCCGGAGAGGTTGCCCGAGGTGGCGACCAGCGGCCCGCCGAAATCGGTGAGCAGCAGGTCGTGCAGTGGCGAGTAGGGCAAGAGGCAGCCGATTTCCGCGAGGCCGGGGGCGATGTGCTCGGATAAACCGGAATCCCCCCGTTTTTGCAGCAGCACGATGGGGCGTTCCGGCGAGGCCAGAAAATTTTCCAGATCCGGCGTGGCATGCGCCACCGCGCGCAAGGCTGCGAGATCTCGCAGCATCACCGCCAGCGGCTTGGCCGGGCGCGGCTTGCGGGCGCGCAGCGCGGCGACGGCGGCGGCGTTGGCGGCGTCGCACAGCAGATGGTAGCCGCCGACGCCTTTGACCGCGATGATCTTGCCGGCACGCAGCGCAGCGACAGCGGCAGCCAGCGCCGCCGCATCACCCTCGTGCGTTGCTTCGCCCGAGACAAACTGCAGATGCGGCCCGCATACCGGGCAGGCGATCGGCTCGGCGTGGAAGCGGCGGTCGCGCGGGTTCTCGTATTCGCGCCGGCAGTCCGGGCACAGCGCGAAATCGCGCATGGCCGTGTTGGGGCGGTCGTAGGGCAGGGCGGTGATCAGGGTATAGCGCGGCCCGCACTGGGTGCAGTTGATGAAGGGATAGCGGTGGCGGCGGTCGGCCGGGTCGTGCAGCTCGGCACGGCAGTCGGCGCAGACGAAGCCATCGGGTGGCAGATGGATGGACCCTGCATCGGCCATTTTTGACGATGCATCATTCAGGCAGGCTTGATGGGATGCCGCGCTGTCGAGGATGACAAACGCTGCGGCGCGTTCGGGTTCGCAGGCGGTGGCCGCAAGCGGGCCGGGAACGGACAAGGGCGGCGCTTCGCTCAGCAACGCATGGCTGAAAACTTCAAGCTGCGCCGCTGTGCCCTCGGCATGGATTTCCACCGCGCCGTCGACGTTGCGCACCCAGCCGGTGATGCCGTGCTGCTGCGCCAGGCGGTAGACGAAGGGCCGGAAGCCGACGCCCTGCACCCGGCCGCCGATCGTGATGAACCGCGCGACGCGTTCAGGCATCGGCGGCGACGCGCACACCGCCCGCCCACCAGATGCGGCAGGCGCCTTCGTCCGACACCATGCAGGGGCCGACCGGGTTGCGCGGGGTGCAGGCGCGGCCGTAGATGAGGCACTGGTTGGGATAGATCTTGCCGAGTACTACCTTGGCGCAGTCGCAGCCGGGCGGCATCTCGCCGGCGCGGCGGCGGGCCGGGTCCGTGTGATCGGAAAATTGCAGACGCGCGTCGTGTGCGGCGCAGGCCGTTTTCAAGGCATAGCCTGAATGGGGAATGGTGCCGATGCCGCGCCAGTTGGCGTCGACGATGTCGAGCGTGTCATTCAGCATACGGCGCGCGGTGGCATTGCCGCCGGGATGCGCGACTTCGCGGTAGCAGTTGTCGAGAAAGCGCTCGCCGCTTTTCAGCTGGCGCAGCACCGAATAGAACGACGCCAGCAGCGACTCCGGCGTGAAGCCGGCGACCGCGGCGGGGATGTCGTGTTGCTCGACGACGAAGTTCCATTCCTCCGGCCCCATCACGGCGGACACATGGCCGGGTGCGACCAGGGCGTCGAAGCCCGGACTCTCGGAATCCAGCAGCATCGCCACCGCCGGCCAAGTCAGCCGCCCGGACAACAGGATGCTCAGATTGTCGGGCAGGCCTTCGGCCAGGATCGCCGCGGTCGGCGCGGTGGTGGTCTCGAAGCCGGCGGCGAAGAACACCACCGCGCGGCCGGGATTCTCCAGCGCGATCCTGCGCGCATCGAGCGGGCTGGCGATCGGCCGCACGTCGGCGCCGGCCGCCTGCGCCTCGGCCAGGGTGCGAATCTCGCCCTTCTTCACGTTGACCGGCACCCGCAGCATGTCGCCGTAGGCGATGAGGATCACGCGGTCCTTGAGCGCCAGCTGCATCGCCTGATAGACGTCTTCCTCCGGGCACACGCATACCGGACAGCCGGGGCCGGGCACCAGTTCGAGCCATGTCGGCAGCGCGCCGCGCAGGCCGGCGTGGGTGATCGAGCGTTCATGGCCGCCGCATACGTTCATGATCTTGACCGTGCGGTCGAAGTCGAGGGCGTGAATTTTCTCCAGCCAGGCGCGGGCGTCGTGCATCATGCGCTGGCGCCGTGGAATGTCTGGCCGTCGCTCTGGATGGCGGGACGGCGCGACTGGCCGATCGCCACCCGCGCACGCTGCGCGGCGAGCTGCTCGCGCAGCCAGGCGAGCCACGCGTCCATGCCCAGGTTCTTGCGTGCCGACAGCCGCAGCACCGGCGCCGGGTTGGCCAGGTTGCGCAGATGCGCTTCGGCCTGGTCGGGATCGAAGTCGTCGAGCACGGCCAGCAAGTCGGTCTTGGTCAGCAGCACGGCATCCGCCGCGCGGAACATCACCGGATATTTGGCCGGCTTGTCGTCGCCTTCGGTGACCGAGAGCAGGGTGACGTTGAGGTGCTGGCCGAGGTCGAAGCTCGCCGGGCAGACGAGATTGCCGACGTTCTCGATGAACAGGACATCGACGCCGTCGAGGTTCATGTGATGCAGCGCGTCGTGCACCAGATGGGCGTCGAGATGGCAGGCGGTGCCGGTGACGATCTGGTGCGCCGTTACCCCGAGGGCGCGGATGCGCTCGGCGTCGTTCTCGGTTTCGAGGTCGCCTTCGATCACCGCGCAGGTGAATTCGTTCTTCAGCGCGGTGAGCGTGGCTTCCAGGAGCGCGGTCTTGCCGGAGCCGGGTGAGGACATCAGGTTGATCGCGAGGATGCCGCGCTGATCGAAATGCGTACGGTTGTGCGCGGCCTGGTCGTCGTTCTTCGCCAGCAGGCCTTTCAGTACCGACACCGCGGTCGCGCCCTTGGCGACGGGCTTGAACGCGAGGCGCTGGTTGCCGGGGGTGAGGTTGCAGCCGCAGGTGTTACACATTTTGGGTGAGTGGTGAGTAGTGAGTAGTGAGTGGTGAGTGGTGAGTGGTGAGTGGTGAGTGGTGAGTGGTGAGTGGTGAGTGGTCAGGTGGGGACGGTTTCGAGTTCGACGCTTTCGAGCAGGAGCTCGTCGCCGCTGACGATTTGAGTGTGCCAGTCGCCGCATGCGCCGCAGAGCAGGCGGTTCATCGCGGCTTCGGTTTCGGCGCCGCAGGTCTGGCAGCGCACGGTGATCGGCGCGTGGCTGAATTCGAGTTCGGCGTGTTCTGCGCGGCTGCCGGCGGCGGCCAGCGGAAAGGCACTTGCCAGCAGTTCGGGTACGACGCCGGCCAGCGGGCCGATGCGCACGCGGATCAGGCTGGCCTGCGTCGCAGCATGCTGAACAATCACGGCTTCCACCTGTTCGACCAGCGCCTGTGCGACAGCCAGTTCATGCACCCCCCACCTCCCGGGCTTGGCCTTCCAGGATCTGGTCGAGCAGTTCCCAGGTGCTGTGCGCGTCGGATTCGGTAATAGTCTGGATGGCGTAGCCGACGTGCACCATGACGAAGTCGCCGATTGCGGGCGGCGCGTCCTGCATCATGAACAGACTGACATCCCGCCATACCCCCTTGGCCTGACAGCGCGCGATAAAACCGTCGATTGATTCAATCCGCATCGGAATGGCGAGGCACATGCGTGGCAATCAGAATCCATATCCGGATCAGTATATGTGATTTACCGGCGCTTTGCCGGGCCGGGTGTGTCGCAAAATAATGATTTCCAATCATAAGCTTGAGTGAATTACTCGGTTGTTATTCGCGTGGCAGGCTGGTAGATTGAATCGATGAAAACGCTCGTGCTCGGTATCGGCAACACCCTGCTCACCGACGAAGGCATCGGCATTCATGTGTTGCGGGCACTCGAACCCGAGTTGGCGGATCGGCCCGATGTGACCCTGCTCGACGGCGGCACGCTGTCCTTCACCCTGGCGGGACCGATCGGGGACGCCGATGCGCTGATCGTCGTCGATGCCGCCCAGGTCAGATCGAAACCAGGCGACTGGAGATTGCTGGAGGGAGAGGAGATGGACGCATTCCTGATGGGCAATCGCAAGGCCTCGGTGCACGAGGTGGGGCTGACCGATCTGCGCACCATCGCGATCCTGACCGGCCACTGGCCGGAAAAGCGCGCCATGCTGGCCATCCAGCCGCAAACCATCGATTGGGGCGAATATCCCACGCCTGCCGTCGCCGCGGCCATTGCGCCGGCCTGTGCGGCGATCCGCGGCCTGATTCAGGCATGGCGTCATGGCGCGTGATTCCATCCCCCTGCACGTTGTCCCACCGGGCGAACCCGGCCTGAGCGGCAACGCGCCGCCGCTGCTGCGCGAACTGCTCGAGAGACTGCGACGCCTGCTCGATGACGGCGAGTCCTCCGCCATCGACCTGTCGGCGTTGCCGCTGACGCCGGCCGACCTGGCCTGGCTGCGCGACAAGCTGGGCACCGGAGAAATCGCTGTCACCCTGCACGCCCACGGTGAATCCACGCTGAACGAGACGGGGTGTCCAGGCATATGGTGGGTGACGCATCGCAACGAACAGGGCGCGGTCATGTCGCAATTCATCGAAGCGGCGTTCGTGCCCGAACTGGTCAAGGCGCATCCACGGGATGTTATAACAGGACAAGAATATCTTGAATCAATGATTGCCGGTTGCTAGACTGAATCAGGCACCGTTCACCCGGTGTTTACGTCAGGAGACACGCATCATGCAGGGTTCGTTGATCGACACGCTCGCACGGCAGGGCGTCACCCGCCGCGCTTTTCTCAAGTACTGCGCGACGCTGGCCTCGATGATGGCGCTGCCGCCTGCCGCGGGGCGCGCCATGGCCGAGGCGATGGCAGCGGCGAAGCGGCCGTCGGTGATCTGGCTGCCGTTCCAGGAATGCACCGGCTGCACCGAATCGATCACGCGTTCGCACTCCCCGACCCTCGAAGGCATGATCTTCGACATGATCTCGCTGGACTATCAGGAGACGCTGATGGCCGCCGCCGGCCACCAGGCCGAGGAAGCCCTGCGCCATGCGATGAAGGAGAACGCGGGCAAGTACCTGCTGATCGTCGACGGTTCGATCCCGCTGGGTCAGGACGGCGCCTACTCCTGCATCGGCGGACGTTCCAATGTGGATCTGTTGAAGGAAGCGGCACAGGGAGCCGCCGCGGTCATTGCCGTGGGCACCTGTGCCTCCTTTGGCGGCATCCCGAAAGCCAATCCGAATCCGACCGGCGCGGTATCGGTATCCGACCTCGTCCAGGACAAGCCCGTCGTCAACATTCCCGGTTGTCCGCCCATTCCGGTGGTGATGACCGGCGTGCTGGCGCATTACCTCACTTTCGGCAGCCTGCCCGAACTCGATGACAAGCAGCGGCCCAAATCCTTCTTCGGCGAAACCATCCACGACCGCTGCTACCGCCGCCCCTTCTACGACCAGGGCAAGTTCGCCCGGACCTTCGACGACGAAGGCGCGCGCCAGGGCTGGTGTCTGTTCGAACTCGGCTGCAAGGGGCCGGTGACGCACAACGCCTGCGCCACGGTGAAATGGAATGGCGGCACCTCGTGGCCGGTGGAATCGGGGCACGGCTGTCTCGGCTGTTCCGAACCCGACTTCTGGGACGGCGGCGGCTTCTACAAGGCGCTCTCGGTGCCGGCCGATCCACTCAAGTTCGTCGCTGCCTCTTCGGTTGTGGGCGCGGGGGTGGGCGCGGCGGTCGGCTTCGCCAACCGGGCCAGCAAGAATGCCGCCAAATCGGCGCATGAGACGACCACACTGGCCGATCTGGAGAAATGACATGAACGCACTGCAGTTTCTCACCTGGGTCCGCGGGCCGGGCCTGAACATCGCCATCGGTATTTTCATGCTGGGGGTCCTCTGGCGTCTGCTCGAGATCTACTCGCTGGGCCGCAGAAAGGATCTCTCCGCGCCGCGCCGCACGGCCGGCGCGTCCGGCCTGCACACGGTGTTCCGGCGCTCGCTGCCGGCGCCTGGAATGCTGAAATATTCGCCAGTGAGTTATACCGCCGGCTATATATTCCACATTGGCCTGGTCCTGATTGTGTTCCTGTTTGCGCCCCACATCCTGCTGATCCAGAATGCCATTGGCCTGTCGTGGCCGGGTCTGCCTTCCCGGTTCGTGGACATGATCACGGTGGTGACGATGGCGGCGATGGTGGCGGTGCTGGTCGACCGCATCAACAAGGCGCCCAAGCGTTTTCTCAGCACCTTCGAGGACTGGTTCGCCTGGACGGTGACTTTTCTGCCGGTGCTGACCGGCTGGCTGGCGGTGCAGCACCTGCTGCTGCCTTATCCCACGATGCTGGCGCTGCATATCCTCTCCGTGGAAATCCTGCTCATCGTGCTTCCCTTCACCAAGCTGTTTCATGCCTTCACGCTGTTCGGTTCGCGCTGGTACAACGGCCAGGTCAACGGCCATAAGGGCGTGCCGGTATGAGCAGGGAGCAGGGGCCCCGCTTTGCGGGGATGCGAGCGCCCGCGAACACCGGCCACGCCCGACGCGTCAGCCTCGGCACAAGCGACATCGAGACGGAGGGCATACGTATGAGCCCCGTCATCGCCGGGAAGGAAGCCGCATGAGCGCGACACTCGAAAAAGGCCTCCGCGTCCTCAAGGAAGTCATCGACGCGCCCATCGCCAGCTACTTCAACAGCTGCGTGCACTGCGGCCTGTGCGCCGAGGCCTGCCTGTTCTACACCGAGACCGGCGATCCCCGATACACGCCGATCCACAAGCTGGAACCGCTGCGCCGCGTCTACGAGCAGGAATACACCCTGCTCGGGCGGCTGAAGAAAATGGTCGGCCTGTCGAAGCCCGTCACCGACGACGAGCTTAATCAATGGCAGGAACTGGTCTACAACAGTTGCACATTGTGCGGCCGCTGTTCCGCCGTATGCCCGGTCGGCAACGACATCGTCTACATGGTGCGCAAGTTCCGCGAAGGCATGTCGGCATCCGGCCATGCGCCCGAGGGGATCAGGAGCGCCGTCAACCGCACCGTGACCCTCGGCAGCCCGATGGGGGTGAAGCTGCCCGCGGTGCAGGCGCAGATGAAGCACGTGGAGGAAGACGTCGGCCTGCCCATCCCGCTCGACGCGGAAGGCGCCGAGTACCTGGTCGTGCTGTCCTCGATGGAAATCATCAATTTCCCGGAATATCTGGGCGCCATCGCCCGGATCATGCAGCAGGCCGGCAAGACCTGGACGCTGTGTTCGACCGCGTTCGAGGCGACCAACGCCGGCATCCAGATCGGCAACTCCGACCTCGCGAAGGTGATCGTCTCGCGTATCGTCGAGGGCGCGGAAAAGCTCAGGGTCAGGACCGTCATCAGCCCCGAGTGCGGCCACGCCTATACCGCGCTGCGCTGGGAAGGCGCCAACCTGATCGGGCGGCCATTCACTTTCGAGGTCAAGCACATCATCGAGGTGCTGGGGGAATTCCAGGCGCAGGGCCTGCTGAAGACCGAAGGCTTCGAGACCGACCGGCTGACCTTCCACGACCCCTGCCAGCTGGTGCGGCGCGGCGGCGTGATCGGGCAGCCGCGCACGCTGATGAACATGGTGGCGAAGAACTTCGTCGAGATGCCCGACGCCGGCTACATGAACTGGTGCTGCAGCGGCGGCGGCGGCGCCTCCGCCATCGAGGAAGGCGAAGCGCTGCGGCTGCAGGCATTCCGGAAAAAGAAATCCCAGTTCGATGCCGTCAGCCCGGATCGGGTGGTCACCGCCTGCGCCAACTGCCGCATCGTGTTGGAAGAAAGCCTGGAGCATTACAACATGGACATCCCGGTCGTCGGCCTGACCGAAATGATTGCCGAACATATCCCGGACAAGCTGCCACAGGCCGCAGCCAGGGCAGAAGGAGCCTGACGCCATGACCACCGCACAGCGCATCGTCGTCGATCCCATCACCCGCATCGAAGGCCACCTGCGCATCGAGGCCGAAACCGACGCCATCGGCAGGATCACTCGCGCCTATTCTGCCGGCACCATGGTGCGCGGCATCGAGATCATCCTGCGCGGGCGTGATCCGCGCGACGCCTGGGCGTTTGCGCAAAGGATCTGCGGCGTCTGCACGCTGGTGCACGGCATCGCCTCGGTGCGCGCGGTCGAGGACGCGCTGCATCGCGCCCTCCCCGGCTATGGCATTCCGCAGAATGCCGAACTGATCCGCAACCTGATGATCGCGGCGCAGTTCGTGCACGACCACGTGATGCACTTCTACCATCTGCACGCGCTCGACTGGGTGGATGTCGTGTCGGCGCTCAAGGCCGATCCCAAGGCCACCTCGATGCTCGCGCAGAGTCTGTCCGGCTATCCGAAATCGTCGCCGGGTTATTTCGCCGACGTGCAGAAAAAGGTGAAGACCTTCGTCGAGCAGGGCCAGCTCGGTATTTTCGCCAACGCCTATTGGGGCCATCCCGCCTACAAGCTGCCGCCGGAAGCCAACCTGATGGCGCTGGCGCACTACCTCGACGCGCTCGCCTGGCAGCGCGACGTGGTCAAGCTGCACGCCATCTTCGGCGGCAAGAATCCGCACCCCAATTTCGTGGTGGGTGGCGTGCCTTCGGCCATTTCCATCCAGCCCGGTGCGGGCCATGGCAGGGGCGGGCCGCATTACCGCGGCGGCCAGGATGCGACCGCGCTCAATATGGTGGGCCTGGAGACGATCCAGAACGTCATCCGGCAGATGCGCGAATTCGTCGATCAGGTCTACGTGCCCGACACCCTCGCGATTGCCGGGTTCTACAAGGACTGGGCCGGACGGGGCGAGGGTCTGGGCAACTTCCTGTCGTTCGGCGACCTGCCGTCGAAAAGCTTCTGGGATACCGATTCCTATCTCATTCCGCGCGGCGTCATCCTCGACCGCGACCTCACCAGGATCCATCCCATCGACCTCGATGCGGACAACGAAATCCAGGAGTTCGTCAGCCATTCCTGGTACCAATACAGCCAGGGCGACGGACAGGGGCTGCATCCGTTCAAGGGCGAAACGGAACTCAACTACACCGGGCCGAAGCCGCCCTACCAGCATCTCGACGTCGACAGGAAGTATTCCTGGATGAAATCGCCGCGCTGGCAGGGGAAATCGATGGAAGTCGGTCCGCTCGCCCGCGTGTTGATGCTGTACGCCAGCGGCAACACCCAGGCGAAGGAACTGGTGGGCTATACGCTGAAGACGCTCGACGTGCCGGTCGATGCGCTGTTCTCGACGCTGGGCCGCACCGCCGCGCGCACGCTGGAATCGAAGATTCTTGCCGACGCCATGCAGGGCTGGTACGACCAGTTGATCGCCAACATCAAGGCCGGCGACATCCGGACCTTCAACGAGCAGTACTGGGAGCCGTCGACCTGGCCCGGGCACATGCAGGGCGTCGGCCTGATGGAAGCGCCGCGCGGCGGCCTTTCGCACTGGATCGTCATCGACGACGGCAGGATCAGCAACTACCAGGCGGTGGTGCCGAGCACCTGGAACGCCGGCCCGCGCGACACGCAAGGCCAGCCGGGCGCCTACGAGGCGGCGCTGCAGGACAACCATGTGATGCACGATCCGAAGCAGCCGATCGAGATCCTGCGCACCATCCATTCCTTCGACCCCTGTATCGCCTGTGCCGTCCATGTGACCGACCCGGACGGCGAGGAACTGGTGCAGGTGAAAATCAAGTGACCCGCCGCGAGATTTTGAACATGATGCGCCTGCAACGAAAGCCATGATCGTGATCTTGCCGGTCACCCGGATGAACCCCGTGTGCTATGTTGAACGGGGGGGTAACTACCATGCAGAACGGACATTCCATCATCAAAGCCATACGCGCGGGACTGGAACGCGAGCCGCGCATCAATCTGCATCGCTGGCCCATCCATCTCGAGATGAGCGATGACGGCGTCCTGATCATGCAAGGCGATGTCGAGAGCCTCTCCGCGAGGAAAATTGCCTGTGGGATTGCGGGCGCGGTGCCCGAGGTGCGCGGGGTGGTGGATCGTCTGCAGATTGCCACTGCGGACCCAAAGGGCGACGGCGAGATTCTCGACGTGCTGGGAGCCTTGCTGCTCGATGCGCGCGATCTGAAGAACTGCACATTGCGCGTGATGAAGAAGGGGCAGCCCCTTGTGCTGCAGAAAATCATCGATGATGACGCCAGCGGCGACATCCTGGCTGCAGTGGAGGCAGGCGTCGTGACGCTCGATGGATGGGTCATCAGTCTTTCGCACAAACGCCTGGCGGGCGTGCTGGCGTGGTGGACACCGGGCTGTCGGGATGTCGTGAACGCACTCGAGGTGGTGCCGCCGGAGCAGGATGGCGACGATGAAATCAGCGATGCCCTGTCGTTGGTGCTCGAAATGGATCCGCTGATTCTCCATTCCGGGCGGATCCGCATCCAGACGCAGGATGGCACGGTCACGCTGCAAGGGCTGGTCAGGTCCCAGGCGGAAAAGGAGCGCGCGGAGCAGGACGCGTGGTGCCTGTTCGCGGTGGACAATGTCATCAACCGGATTGCCGTGGACTAGCGTTCACCAGCGCCGGGTCGGGGGTAGCGGGCAGGCCGCCGGTGTTCTTGAGCAGCACCACGCTGGCGGTGAGCTGGCGTATCTGGATGCTGGTCAGATTGATCTCGGCGGCAAGTTCGGCGGTCTGTGTGCTGATCACGTTGAGCGAGCTGATCGTGCCGGTGCGATACTGATCCTCGGCGTATGCCCGGGCGCGTCGTGCCGCGGCCAGTGTCAGCGTCTGTTCGCCGGCTTCCTGTTGCAGCAGACGCGCTGCCGCCAGGTTGTCCTCGATTTCCTGGAACGCCGTCAGCACCGTCTGCCGGTAGGTGGCCACGGCCTGGTCGTAACCGGCGCGTGCCTGCTCGACCGCAGCGTGCCGCGCCCCGCCATCGAACAGCGCCATCGCCAGGCCAGGGCCCAGCGACCAGAACCGGCCCGATGCACTGAACAGCTGATTGAGCACGCTGGCGCCAAAGCCGCCATTGGCGCCCAGATCCAGAACGGGGAAATAGGCTGTCCGGGCCAGACCGATCTGCGCATTGGCGGCCGCGGCCAGACGTTCGGCCGAGGCAATGTCGGGCCGCCGCTGCAAGACGGTCGAGGGCAGCAGTTCCGGTAATGCCGGGACGGGTGGCAGAGCAGTGGCGGTCGCAAACTGCGTTTCTTTCCCGCCGAGCAACACCGTCAACGCGTGCGACAACTGGGCACGCTGCAACTCGATCTCGCTGAGCTGGGCGCGTACATTGCCCAGTTGGGTGTCCGCCTGGGCGATGTCGAGACCCGACGCCACGCCGGCACTGTGGCGGTCGCGGGTCAGCTGGAGAAAACGCGTATCGGCGTCCAGCGTACGTTGCAGCAGTTGGTGCTGGAGGTCGGTGGCACGGAGCTGGAACCAGGTCTGGGCGAGCAGTGCCTGGATCGACAGCCGTGCCGAGGCCAGATCGTCGGCACTCGACTCGGCGCGGGCCTGGGCCGTCTCGATGGTGCGGCGGACCCGGCCCCATAAATCGACTTCCCAGCTGGCGCTGGCGGACAGGCTGCCATGATTGTTGACGGACTCTCCCGGTGCCCGCCCGCGGCTGGCGCTCGCCGTGCCCGTCACCTCCGGCAGACGTGCGGCACGGGCGCTGTCGACCGCCGCGCGCGCCGCGCGATACCGGGCTTCGGCCACCCTGAGCGATTGATTGTCGATTGCGACGCGTGCTTCCAGCCTGTCCAGTTCGGCGTCGTCGAAGACGCGCCACCAATGCTCGGGCACCGTGTAGGCGTCTGGCTGTGCCGTTTGCCATGTACCGCCGGCCTCAGTGAAACGATCCGGCAGCACGACGTCCGGACGGCTGTACTCGGGGCCGATCGTGCAGGCACTGAGCCACAGCAGCGGGATGGACAGGATGATCGGACGAAGCCGCACCGGAGTCTCCTTCAGGCAGGGTACATGGCCGGCACCGTCGGCGCGGCGCGGCGCATGACCAGGTTGCGCAGGCGGTCCATCAACAGATAGACCACCGGCGTGGTGTAGAGGGTCAGCAGCTGGCTGACCAGCAGGCCGCCCACGATGGCGATGCCGAGCGGGTTGCGCAGCTCGGCGCCGTCGCCGCTGCCCAGCGCCAGCGGGACGGCGCCGAAGGTGGCGGCGAGGGTGGTCATCATGATCGGCCGGAAGCGCATCTGCGCGGCACGGTAGATGGCGCGCGCCGCGCTGACGCCGTGCTGGCGCTGGCGGTGGATGGCGAAGTCGATCATCAGGATGGCGTTCTTCTTGACGATGCCGATCAGCAGGATGACGCCGATCAGGGCGATGACGTTGAACTCATTGCCGAAGGCCATCAGGGCCAGCAGCGCGCCCACGCCCGCCGAGGGCAGGGTGGAGAGGATGGTGATCGGGTGGATGAGGCTCTCGTAGAGGATGCCCAGTACGATGTAGACCGTCAGCAGCGCCGTGAGGATCAGGATCGGCTGGCTGGACAGCGAATCCTGGAAAGCCCGGGCCGTACCCTGGAAACCGCCGTGCACCGAGGTGGGCGCGCCGATGCTGGCGAGGGTGCGGTCGATGGCGGCGGACGCCGCGCCCAGCGACACGCCCGGCGGCAGGTTGAAGCTGAGGGTGCTGGCGGGGAACGTGCCCTGGTGATTGATCGCCAGCGGGGCATTCGCCGTCTCGAGACGGGCGATGTCGGACAGGGCCACCTGGCCGCCGCCCGGCGTGCTGAACCAGATCGAGCGCAGCGATTCCGGGCTGGTCAGCCAGGCCGGCGCCAGTTCCATGACCACACGATACTGGTTGAGCGGATTGTAGATCACCGACACCTGGCGCTGGCCGAAGGCGCTGTTGAGGGTGGAATCGACGGCGCTCATGGTCAGCCCGAGACTCGCCATGCGGTCGCGATCGAACACCAGGCGGGTCTGCAGGCCCTTGTTCTGCTGATCGCTGTTGACGTCGGTCAGCTCGGGCAGGTCCATCAGGGCACGCCGGACGCGGGGCTCCCAGGCACGCAGGTCGGTCAGGCGGTCGGCCTGCAGCGTGTATTGATAGGTGGCGTCGCTTTGCCGGCCGCCGATGCGCACGTCTTGCGCGGGATTCAGGATCAGACTGGCACCGGGTTCGTGCGCCAGCTTGCCGCGCAGCCGCGCCACCACCTTGTCGGCCGATGGCCGGCCCGTGCCCAGCGGCTTGAGGGTGACGAACATGAAGCCGGAATTGGTTTGTCCGCCGCCGGTAAAGCCGACCACGGTATCCACCGCCGGGTCGCGCTGGACGATACGCATGAGATCAAGCATTTTCTGGCGCATCGCCGTGAAGGAAATGCTCTGGTCCGCCTTCACCCCGCCCATGATGCGGCCGGTATCCTGGGTGGGAAAGAAGCCTTTCGAGATGGCCGTGTACAGGTGCACGTTGAGCGCGACGGTCAGGCCCAGCAGCGCCAGCATCAAGGCACTGTGGCGCAGCGACCAGGCCAGGCTGGCACGGTAGCCGCGCTTGAGCCGGCGCAGCAGGCGCGCATTCCAGCGTGCCCATGGACCGGGCGCGGTGTCGGGCGGCGGGGCCTTGAGCCAATGCGCGCACAGCATCGGCGTGGTGGTGAGCGAGACCACCATCGACACCAGGATGGCGGCCGACAGGGTGGCGGCGAATTCGCGGAACAGGCGGCCGACGATGCCGCCCATGAACAGGATGGGAATGAACACCGCCACCAGCGACAGGCTGATCGACACCACCGTGAAGCCGATCTCGCGCACGCCAGCCAGTGCGGCGGGAAACGGGGCCATGCCGCCCTCGAGATGGCGGCTGATGTTTTCCGTCACCACGATGGCGTCGTCGACCACGAAGCCGGTGGCCACGGTCAGCGCCATCAGCGACAGGTTGTCGATGCTGTAGCCGGCCAGATACATCACGCCGCAGGTGCCGATCAGCGACACCGGCACGGCGACGGTGGGAATCATCGCGGCGCGCGCGCGGCGCAGGAACAGGAACACCACCAGGATCACCAGGCCGACCGCGATCGCCAGGGTGCGCTGCACCTCGCGCAGGGAGCCGCGAATGGTCGGCGTGCGGTCCATCACCACGTCAAGATCGATCGCTGCGGGAATGACCGCGCGCAGGCGCGGCAGCAGCGCGCGCACGCTGTCGACGGTCTGGATGATGTTGGCGCCGGGCTGGCGGTAGAGGATCAGCAGCACGGCCGGCCGGCTGTTGGCGGCACCGAAGTGACGGACGTCCTGGACCGAATCGTGCACATCGGCGACATCCTGCAGGCGTAACGGCGCGCCGTTGACGTAGCTCAGGATCAACGGCTTGAAGTCCGCCGCCGTGCGGCCCTGGTCGCTGGAGCCGAGCTGCCAGTGGCGGCCGCCGTCTTCCAGTGTGCCCAGCGGGCGGTAGGCATTGCTGGCGACGATGGCGGCGCGCACCTTGTCGAGGGACAGGCCGCTGTGGTTGAGCGCGGTCGGGTTCAGCTCGACCCGCACCGCAGGCAGGGCGCCGCCGCCGATGTTGACCTGGCCGATGCCGTCGATCTGCGACAGCCGCTGCGCCAGCACGGTGGACGCGGCGTCGTACATCTGCCCCGGCGTCAACGTATCGGAGGTCAGCGACAGAATCATGATCGGCGCATCGGCCGGGTTGAGCTTGCGGTAGGTCGGCATCGACGGCAGGCCGGACGGCAGCAGCGCACGGGAAGCCTGGATGGCCGCCTGCACGTCGCGCGCCGCGCCGTCGATGTCGCGGTCGAGATCGAATTGCAGGACCACGCGGGTGCTGCCGAGCGAACTCGACGACGTGATTTCGGTCACCCCCGCGATCCGGCCCAGGGTGCGTTCCAGTGGCGTGGCGACCGTTGCCGCCATCGTTTCCGGGCTGGCGCCGGGGAGCGAGGCCTGCACCGAGAGGGTCGGAAAATCCACCTGCGGCAGGGGCGCCACCGGCAGATTGAAATACGCCATCATGCCGGCGAGGACGATGCCCAGCGTCAGCAGCGTGGTGGCGATGGGCCGATGGATGAAGATGGCGAAGGCGTTCATGCCGGTTCAGCGGCGGATCGGCTCGTCTGGAAGCGCCGCGCCAGCCGGTCGAAGGCCAGGTAGATCACCGGCGTGGTGAACAGGGTCAGCATCTGGCTGAACAGCAGGCCGCCGACCATGGCCAGGCCCAGCGGCTGGCGCAGTTCCGCACCCACGCCCGTGCCCAGCATCAGCGGCAAGGCGCCCAGCATGGCGGCCAGGGTGGTCATCAGGATCGGGCGCAGCCGCAGCAGGCACGCCTGGTAGATCGCTTCACGTGGCGCCAGCCCCTGTTCACGTTCTGCGCTCAATGCGAAGTCGATCATGAGAATCGCGTTCTTCTTGACGATGCCGATCAGCAGAATGATGCCGATGATGCCGATCACGTCCAGTTCGCGACCCGCCAGCATCAGCGACAGCAAGGCGCCAATCCCGGCCGATGGCAGGGTGGACAGGATGGTGATGGGATGAATGGCATTCTCGTAGAGCACGCCGAGCACGATGTACATCGTCACCACCGCCGCCAGGATCAGCAGCAGGGTGTTGGTCAGCGAAGACTGGAACGCCAGCGCCGCCCCCTGGAAGCTGGTCTCGATGGACATGGGCAGGCCAAGTGCCGTTTCGGCCTGCTGGATGGCCTTCACGGCGCTGCCCAGCGAAGCGCCGGCGGCCACGTTGAACGACACGGTGGCGGCGGGGAACTGGCCGACATGACTGATCAGCAGCGGGGTTTCGCGTTCCTCGATACGGGCCACCGAGGTGAGCGGCACCTGCTGTCCCGAGGCGGTCGGCACATACAGGCCATCGAGCGCGGCGGGACCGGCCTGGAAGGCCGGCTGGACTTCCAGCACGACGCGGTACTGGCTCGACTGGGTGAAGATGGTCGAGATCAGGCGCTGCCCGAAGGCGTCGTACAGCGCATTGTCGATCGCCGCCACCGTGACGCCCAGACGGCCGGCCGCATCGCGGTCGATGTCGACGAAGGTCTGCAGACCGTTGTTCTGCAGGTCGCTGGCGACGTCGGACAGTTGCGGCAGTTGCTTCAACCGGGCGACCAGCCGGGGCACCCATTCGGCCAGCGCCTTCGAATCCGGCGACCCGAGCGTGAATTGATACTGTGCCCGCGAGACCCGGTCCTCGATGGTCAGGTCCTGAACCGGCTGCATGTGGACGGTGATGCCGGGCACCTGTCGGGCCGCTTCCGCCAGACGGCGCATCACGGCCGTCGCCGGTTCGCTGCGCTGCGCATGCGGCTTCAGGGCGATCTGCATGCGGCCGCTGTTGAGCGTGACGTTGTCGCCGTCCACGCCGATGAACGACGACAGGCTGGCCACCGCCGGATCCTTGAGGATCACGGCGGCCAGCGCCTGCTGGCGCCCGGCCATGGCAGGGTAGGAAATCGACTGGTCGGCTTCGGTGATCGCCTGGATGAGCCCTGTGTCCTGCACCGGGAAGAAGCCCTTGGGTATCCAGACGTAGAGCGCGACGGTCAGGCCGAGGGTGGCGGCCGCGACCCACAGCGTGGCACTCTGGTGGTTCAGTACCCAGGCCAGCGCCCGGCCGTACGCCGCGACGATGCGTTGAAAGAATTCGGTGGAATGGCGCGCCCCTGGTGTTTCGGCGCGCAGCAGGCGCGCGCACAGCATCGGCGTCAAGGTCAGCGACACCACGGCAGAAATCAGGATGGCCACCGCCAGGGTGATGGCGAACTCGTGGAACAGCCGGCCGACCACGTCGCCCATGAACAGCAGCGGGATCAGCACGGCAATCAGCGAGAAGGTCAGCGAGATGATGGTGAAGCCGATCTGCTTCGATCCCTTCAGTGCGGCGTCCAGCGGCGGTTCGCCCTCCTCGATGTGGCGCGTGATGTTCTCGATGACCACGATGGCGTCGTCGACCACGAAACCGGTGGCGATGGTCAGCGCCATCAGGGTCAGGTTGTTGATGGAGAAGCCGGCCAGGTACATGACGCCGAAGGTGCCGACCAGCGAGATGGGTACCGCGAGGCTGGGAATGATCGTCGCCGGGACCTTGCGCAGGAACAGGTAGATCACCATCACCACCAGCGCCACCGCCAGCAGCAGCGAGAATTCCACATCGGCCACCGAGGCCCGAATGGTGACCGTGCGGTCGGACAGCAGCGTGACGTCGACCGATCCCGGCAGACTGGCCTGCAGGCCGGGCAGGGCGGCCTTGATGCGGTCGGTGACCGCGATGACGTTGGCGCCGGGCTGGCGCTGCACATTGAGAATCACCCCCGGGCGCGTGTTGGCCCAGGCCGCCAGCCGCGTGTTCTCGGCACTGTCAATGACATCCGCCACATCCCGCAGGCGGATCGGCGCGCCGTTTTTGTAGGCAATGATCAGATTGACGTAGTCGTCGGCCGATTTCAACTGGTCGTTGGCGTCGATCGCCGACGCGCGCAGCGCCCCGTCGAAGCTGCCCTTGGGCGTGTTGACGTTGGCCGTGCCGATGGCCGCGCGCAGATCCTCGAGCGACAAGCCCGATGCGGCCAGCGCTCGGGGATTGACCTGGATACGCACCGCCGGCCGCCGGCCGCCGGCCAGGCTGACCAGGCCGACGCCTGGCAGTTGCGAAATCTTTTGCGCGATGCGGTTTTCCACCAGGTCGTGCAGGCGCGCCAGCGGCAGCGATGGCGAGGTCACCGCCAGGGTGAGGACGGGGGCGTCGGCCGGATTGATCTTGCTGTAGACCGGCGGCATCGGCATGTCGGTCGGCAGCAGGTTGGACGCGGCGTTGATGGCGGCCTGCACTTCCTGTTCGGCCACGTCCAGCGTCAGGTCGAGACTGAAGCGCAGCGTGATGACCGAGGCGCCGCCGGAACTGGTCGAGGACATTTCCCGGAGGCCGGGCATCTGCCCGAGCTGTCGTTCCAGCGGTGCAGTGAGGGTGGCGGTGATGACGTCGGGGCTGGCCCCCGGATAGAGCGACATGATCTGGATGGTCGGGTAGTCCACCTCGGGCAGCGCCGACAGCGGCAGCAGACGAAACGCCACCGCGCCGGCCAGCAGGATGGCCAGCATCAGCAGCGAGGTGGCCACCGGCCGCAGGATGAAAAGCCGCGAGGGGTTCACAGGGTGTTGATGCCGTATACCAGGGCCAGACAGGCGATGCCCGTCAGAATCATGGCGCCGAGAAACACTTTCTCCGCAATCGCCTCGACGACAGGCGGCCGGCCGATCCTGTGCGAGCGCATGGCCCAGTAGGACAGCAGGCCGGAGATCACGAACAGCAAGGCATTCATGGCGATCAGGTCATCGACCAGGGTTTCCATGTGACGTATCGTGACGACTACCCGGATCAGGCCGATCGCGGTCAGGCATACGCCCACCATGGTGGCGGATACCGTGAAGACGTGAACGCTCAGATCCACGTCCAGCGACGGGGCCGGTGAGTCGTCACGCTCCGGGGGAGGGGGAACGGCCGCAGGCTTGCTCACGATTGCTGCCCGGACCTGATCGCCGGCTTGCGCCCCCGGGCCGGGCTGCCGGGAACGATGATCTCGGCCCTGGCGCCGTCGCGCAGTTTGTCGGTGCCGTCGATCACCACCCTGTCCCCGGCCTCGATCGTGCCCTCGATGGCCACCCAGTCCCCATCCTGCGCGCCGGGCACGACCGCAACCCTCGCTACGATGCCGTCCGCGTTGACGCGGTAGACGAAGCTGCCTTGCTCGCCACGCTGGATCGCTGCGGCCGGCACGGCAAGCACCTGGGGCAGCGTGCCCAGCAGCAGACGGATGTTGACGAACTGGTTGGGGAACAGTGCGTTGTCGCGATTGGCGAATCCGGCCCTGATCCTGAGGGTGCCCGTGGCCGTATCGATCTGGTTATCGGTCGTGAGGAGCTGGCCATCCGCCAGGTGGTTTTTCTGCTCGCGGTCCCAGGCTTCGACGTGGAGGGCGTCATGCGCCGATGCTCCGCGGTGGATGGCCGCCAGATTCGCCTCCGGCACGGCGAACAGCACGGTGGTCGGCTGCAACCGGGCAATGCTGGCCAGCCCGTTGGCATCGTTTGCGTGCACCTGGTTGCCGGGGTCGATCTGGCGCAGGCCGATGCGGCCGGATGACGGGGCGACGACGCGGGTCCATTCCAGTTGCAGCCTGGCATTGTCCACCTGGCTGCGATCCGTCTCCACCGTGCCCTGATACTGGCGCACGAGGGCATCCTGGGTATCCACCTGCTGGCTGGCGATGGCGTCCTTGGCGAGGAGCTGCCGGTAGCGGGCGAGGTCGATGCGGGCGTTGTCGAGCAGCGCGCTGTCGCGCTGCAACTGTCCGCTGGCCTGGTCGAGCTGGATCTGGAAAGGGCGTGGGTCGATCCGGGCCAGCAGTTCCCCCGCCCTGACCATCTGGCCTTCGCGGAAATTTACGCTGAGCAGCGTGCCGTCGACCTTGGCGTGGACGGTGACCAGATCGACGGGGGTGACCGTGCCGAGGGCATTCAGCCAGACACGGATATCGGTTTTACGGGCTGCCGCCACCGAAACCGGTTGCGGATGGCTGTTGCCCGCGCCTTTGCGGCCTTTTTTCTCCGCACCCGGGGCAGCGGATGGCTGGGCAGGGTGATCGCTCCAGTACCAGACCCCGCCGATCAGGCCGGCCAGCACGGCGGCGATCAGGGCGGTACGGACGGGGTGGCGTGGGCGGAGAGGCGGCGCGGCGGAGGAACCCATGTCAATGGCCTTGCTGGGAAGGATGGAGAGGATGGCATGGGGAAAGCGGGAGACGCAGGGTCACCAGCAATCCGCCCTGAGGATGATTCTCTGCCCGGATCGTGCCATGCTGGGCCTGGATGGCGCGGCGCGCAATGGCAAGCCCGAGCCCCACCCCGCCCGAGTTGCGGCCGCGCGCGGCATCGACGCGCACGAACGGATCGAAGATGGATTCCAGCATGTCTTCCGGCACGCCGGGGCCCTGGTCAAGAATCCGCACCACATGATCGATACGGCCGGTCTCATCCGTTTCATCCGTCAGCGTGAGCTTGATCAGGCCGCCATCGGGCGAATGCAGGATGGCGTTGCGCAGGATATTTTCCAGAACGCTGTGGAGCAGCACGGGGTCGCCCAGACAAGGCGCCACGACCTGCTGCACATCATCGATCCGTATGCCACGGGCCGCGCCTTCAAGCCGGGCATCCTCGGCCATGTCCTCCAGCATCAGGCCCAGATCGATCATCTCGGGCGTGAAAGGATGAACCCCGGTGTCGAGGCGCGAGAAAGTGAGAATCGCGCCGATGAGATCATTCAGCCGCTCGGTTTCGCGGTCGATGCGATCGAGTTCGCTCTCCGCGCCGGTACTCCGCTGTCTGGCCAGTCCCAGCGCTGCCTGGACCCGCGCCAGGGGGGAGCGCAATTCATGCGAGACATCCCGCAGCAAGCCGCGCTGGGACTTGAGCAGGACATCGAGTTGCGCCGCCATGTTGTCCAGCGCGCAGGCCAGATCAACGATCTCGTCGCGCCGGCTGCCCAGGCTCGGCCCGACCCGTCTGCTGAAATCGCCGGCGGCATAAGCTTGTGACGCCTGGCGCAGGCGCTCCATGGGCGAGGTCAGGTAACGCGCCAGCAGCAGGCCGACCAGGCCGCTGGCCAGGGCGGCCATGATCAGCGGCAAGACAATGACCTTGGGCCGCGAAAGAAACCGGCCCAGGGTGGCGCCCTGAAAATCCGGAACCAGCCAGTATTCGCTGCCGTCCGGCAGGCGGATCGCATGCCGGCGTTCATCATGGGGGGCGTGGCTCCGGGCGCGTTCCAGATACCGCTGCAGGTGGCCCAGCGCGCGCGGAGGCACGTCGCGCTGCAGCAGGTCGCGGCCTTCCCTGTCCAGGACCAGAAAGGGAACCAGCTCTTCGGCGTCCAGCCGGGTTGCCCATTCGCGAAGACCCGGCTTCCCGCCCGTGGCGGCTGCCAGGCGTGCCTGCTGTATCCGGGCGTCGTATTCCTCCATCGGACTGGCCGAGTCATGGCGGGCATGGGTGTGTTCGAGGTAGAAGGACACCGCGATCAGGCTGCCCAGGGCGAACAGGATCAGCGCGATCCAGTAGGTGACGAACAGCTTCCAGAACAGGCGGTGCATGCCGAGTGTGATCATCAGCTTTGCAGATATTGATAGCCGATGCCGCGAATGGTCTTGATGCGCTCGCCGCCGTCAGCCAGCGGGCCAAGCTTGCGGCGCAGATTGCTCACATGCATGTCCAGGCTGCGGTCGAAGCGGCCCAGCGGTCTGGACAGGGCGCGCTCCAGCAGGTCGGCCTTGCCGACGGCCCGGCCGGCTTCGTGCAGCAGGATTTCAAGAATGCTGAATTCGGTGCTGGTCAGGGCGACCGCTTTGCCATCCCGCAGCACGCTGCGCGTTCCGCGATGCAGCGACACGTCTCCGACCCGCAGCAATGGGCCCGGGCCGCTTTCGTTTCCGCCGTCCGGGTGCGGCTCGCTGCGGCGCAATACGGCACGGATCCGGGCTTCCAGCACGCGTGGGTTGCAGGGCTTCGGAAGATAATCGTCCGCACCCAGCTCAAGCCCGATGATGCTGTCCACATCCTCTCCCCGTGCGGTGAGCATCAGGACCGGAGTGATTTTCTCCGCGCGCAGTCCGCGCAGGACGTCGAGGCCATTCAGGCCGGGCATCATCACATCCAGAATGATCAGGTCGAAGTCCTCGTCCAGCGCCCGCTTCAGCGCGAGCGTGCCATCCAGAACCGTGTCGACCCGGAAGCCGTCGCGTTCCAGATACTCCTTCAGCATGAGGGAGAGTTCAGGATCGTCGTCGGCCAGTAGCAGGTGAGGCATCAAGGTTTGCTGACAGGAAAGGCTTGAGCACGATGTTAAAAGTTTTGCTCATCCGGTGGGGCGGGTTTGCACAGATTTACATGAATTTGCGCGCGGTTTACATCCCTTGACCCGTGCCGATTCTAGGATGAATTCAGGTCGGGAGCAGGCGATGCCCCGACCGTTTCCGTCCCCATTCAGGAGTGTTGCATGACGATCAACCAAGCCATCCTGGCCGCCGGCATGACGGCTTTCATCCTGCTTGGCCAGCCCGCGCGCGCACACGCGGATGCGGGGACTCGTGGCGATGGATGCGGGCAATCCCGGCAAGAGATGAAAGACCATGGTCTGGAACGCATGACGAGATTGCTTGGCTTGAGCACCGGGCAGCAGCAGGCGATGAAGGCCGTCGAAGACAAATATGGACCCGAGATGCGCGAGCTCAGGCAGCTGTCATTCGACCACCGCAAGGCGCTGGACAAGATGGATGCGAGCGATCCCAAATTACAGGAACTGGCCGCTGCGCAAGGCAAGACTCTGGCCGACATGATGGTCCTGCGCAAACAGATGCGTGCGCAAATGGAGCAGACGCTGACTGATGCGCAACGTCAGAAGCTGAAGACCCTGTACGAGCATCGCCGGGAACAGCGCGGCCACTCCGGAGCCTGGCAGGAGCGTATGGACTCCTCCTGACAGGGAGCCTGTCCGGCTGCCAACGTCCATTCACTGCGATGACTGGAAATGGATCATGAACAAGAAGCTGGCTGTATTTCTTTTCCTGGCGCCGGCCCTGGCCCTGCTCGCCCAGCCGGCGACCGCGGACCGGGGCGGACACGACAGGCGTGGCGATGCGCCCCGTTTCGAGCACCACGAGGAGCACCATGAGCCGGCACACTGGCGCGAAGGCCATTGGCGCCATGGCGCGCATGATGGCCGCATCGGCTGGTGGTGGGTGACGGGTGGCCTGTGGAACTTCTACCCTGCGCCGGCATACCCCTTCCCCGATCCCTATGAGCCGCCCGTCGTGGTGCAGCAGGCCCCGCCCACGGTGATGATCCAGCAGCCGGCTCCCGGCGCGGTTCCGCCGCCTGTCCAGCCGGGCCAGAACTGGTACTACTGCCCGACTTCAGGAGCGTATTACCCCTATGTCGGCACCTGTTCGGTTGACTGGCAATTGGTACCTGCCACACCGCCGGATGCCCCTCAATAACCCGGAGCGTGCGAGAGAATCATCATGAAGACAGTTTTCTGGAAGAGCGGAGTTCCGGTTCTGGCCCTGCTGGTCCTGGCCGGGTGCGCGACGGTTCCCCAGGGACCGAACGTGGCCGTGATGCCCAGTGTCGGCAAGAGCTTTGAACAATTCGTGGCCGATGAACGCGTCTGCCGGGCCTATGCGGACGAATCGATCGGCACCCGGGTCACCGATGCCGGAGCCGGCAACGTGGTGTCCGGCACGGCTGCGGGAACGGTTGTGGGCGCCGCCGCCGGGGCCTTGCTGGGCGGTCATCGCGGCGCAGCGGGCGGAGCGGGCGCCGGCCTCCTGATCGGGTCGGCGGTCGGTACGGGCAACGCCAGCGGCGTCCAGTACAACGCCCAGCGTCGATACGACATTGCCTACCAGCAGTGCATGTACGCCAAGGGTAACCAGATCCCGCAATTTTATGGCGCGCCCACCACGACGTACTACCGCTATGGACGGCCGCTGACGGTTTATCAGCCGCCGCCGACCGTGATCCTGCAGAGTCCGCCGCCCGGATCCATTCCACCTCCGCCGCCCGGGTCTATTCCGCCTCCGCCGCCGCCAGGGTACTGACAGCGGGGGCAGGCAGCCGTGGTACGGCATCCACCGACAGGAGCAATGATATGGCATGCAATAAAGGGGGGAGCGTCGTGATTCTGGCTGCCTTGCTGATGGCCATCCCGCAGATTTCGCTCGCGGATCATCGGGGCTACGGCGGCCATTACGGTGGTCATTACGGTGGCCATTACGGCAGGGGCGTGCCGTGGTGGTGGATCGTGCCGCCGCTGGCCGCGATGGCCACGTTGCCGTATCGATCCTACGATCCGCAGCCACTCATCATCCAGCAGCCCGCGCCGCCCACGGTGATCGTGCAGCAGCCCTCCGCCCCGCAGTCCGTCGTGCAGCCTGGGCCATCCTGGTATTACTGTGAAGCGCCGAAGGGCTACTATCCCTATGTGGCGTCCTGTCCGGGCGGGTGGCGGCCGGTGTCGCCCACCCCTCCGGGCGTACTTCCATGACGCCGCTGGAGTGAAACGGGCGGATGCGGCCTGGATTTCAGGCGTTTTCAGACGATGGGACGCCATTGGGCTTGCGGATCAATTCGTCCACATCGTCGATCCTGTCGTGCAACAGGTTGATCCGGTGGGCGAGGCCCTGGATTTCCACGTGTGCCCGCCGATTGACATCAAAATCGAGCTCGCTCCGCAGGCGGTCTTTCTTGTCCTGGCGATTCTGGCTCATCATGATGATGGGGGCCTGGATGGCGGCCAGCATCGAAAGAAACAGATTGAGCAGGATGAACGGGTAGGGATCCCACGCCCGGCTGCCCAGCTCGACGTTGATCGTCGAATACACGGCCAGGATCAGGCCAAAGGCGATGATGAAGGTCCAGGAACCGCCGAAGGAGGCCACCATGTCGGCCACCCGTTCACTCAGCGTTTCCGATTCCTCGATCACGTCGTTCGGGTTGCGCGCGGCGCGCAGGCGGACCAGCCTTTCCGCCGCATGATACTGCTTGCCCATGACGGTCATCAGGGCCAGTCCGGCATCCGGTTTTTTTCTGAGCAGGATGGTGATGTCATCCAGCCCCACCTCGATGCACTCAGTCGCCTCGGTCGCGGTGGCGTTGGTCTGGTGCGGCGTCTGCGCCAGCATCGATGCAAAACCGAATACCTCGCCATGAATCGGCATGCTCAGCTTTACGACCTGGTTATCCTCGTCGATGGTTGTGATCTGGACCGAACCGGAGACCATGACGAAGGCATGCGCGCTGGGATCGCCAATCTTGTAGATGCGCTGGCGGGGCGCAAAGCTGCGCAGCTCAACCTGACTGGCGAGTACCGCCAGCTCTTCTTCATCGAGCAGGGTGAACAGCGGGACTGCCTTGAGAACTTCATGATTGCAGGGCATCGATGACCTCGGGTACCGGAATGACGTTGAATGATGGGCGGCCCTGCATGAACGTGCGCGTTGAACGGGTCGCTTCGATCCCCCCGGCCCGGGGACAGGCATGGTTTCGAACCGACTCGTTTCAGCCTCTGTTGACAGGCCGTTCAGGCCAGGAACAAGTCCTTGGACAGGGATTCATCCGTTAGTTGCAGGGGGGCCCGCACGGCGGATGCAATCAGCCCGATCGCCGTGGGCGGTGAACAGCGATTCACCGGCTTTGCGGGGATTCCTGTCCGGTGGTCCGGGCGGCGGCATCCAGGCGGGCCAGAATCTCGCTCATCCATTCGCGATGTTCGGGTTTCATCACGCAGGCGCGCAGACAGACGATGGTTTCCGCATCCCATGCACGGACGGGATCGTGGGGTTCGAGCATGGCTTGGGGGAGCGCGACGAGAGACAGGTGCAGGTCGTGTTTTCCGGCCGCGGCATGCAGCGCGCGTGCGCGCAGTGAAGCCTGACTGGCGGTGTCGGCCCGGACGGCCCAGACCACGATGTCGAGCTGGGGCGGGGAGAGCGGGGCGAAACGCGTGTCCGCGGCCAGGGCGCGATGCAGGGCCAGGGCGGCCATGCGGCCGGCCGCCAGGTCTTGCGCGAAGGTGCCGCCGGCCACCAGCGGCAGCAGGCGCTGGGTGGCCCACAGCGCCACGGCGGCGGCGCCCGGGCGGGAGCATTCCAGGGAAATCTCGCCCAGATGCGGATCGTCCGAACTCAGGTAGGTATAGGGCGAGTCATGGCGGTAGTGGCGCCGGACGGCGGGGTCGCGGAACAGCACGCAGCCGCAGCCATAGGGCTGGAGGCCGTGCTTGTGAGGGTCGATGGCGATAGAGTCGGCCTGTGCCACGCAATCGAACGCCTGCCGGGTGTCGGCGTCCAGGTTGTCGGCCAGCGTAAAGTAACCGCCGTAAGCGGCGTCGACATGAATCCGGAAGGCGTGGCGCGCGCGCAGGGCGAGGATCCGCTCGAGCGGATCGACGGCGCCGCTGGCGGTCGTGCCCAGGGTGACGACCACGGTGCCGATCGTGCCGTCCTGCAAGGCGTTTTCCAGCGCGGCGGGGTCCATGCGTCCCCTTGCATCGGTCGCAATGGCGCGGAACGATACGCCAAGCACGCCGGACAGGCGTTCGTGGGTGTAGTGGGCCTGGCTGGACGCGGCGATGCCCTTGCCGGGATGCAGTTCACGCGCGACCCAGAGCGCCTCGAAATTGGCCAGCGTGCCGCCGCTGCACAGATGTCCCTGACTGGACGCCCAGCCGACCATGCGCGCGATTTCGCCGATGGCTTCCTGTTCCATGACTGAACTGGCGCGCCCGCCATCGTAGGCGTGATTGTTCGGATTGAGCCAGAGGGCCAGCGTGTAGGCCAGCCGCGCGACAGGGTGCGGCGGCTTCTGCATGTGCCCGACGTAGAGCGGATGATGGTAGGGCGCGTTGTCCTGCAGCCGGCGGGCAGCGGCGAGCAGGGGTTCGCGCAGTTCGCTCATGCCAGCGGTCCGCGGCACGTCGGGAAGGTGGCGAAAGCCATCCGCCAGGACGGCCAGGGCTTCGTCCAGCAGGGCCAGGCTTTCCCGGTCGAATGGCATGGGGCTTCCGGGGCGTGTGAACACGCCCTAGGGTTTGAGCAGGGCGCGCACCTGGCGTTCGATTTCAGGATGATCGAATTCGCGGCCCCCCACTGCGCTGTAAGCGATACGCCCCTGCGGATCGATCAGGTAGGTCGTGGGCAGTCCGGAGATTTTCCAGGTTTTCATGAGCCGGGCATGGGGATCGAGCAGGATGGAAAACGAAGGCGCCGCATCCAGCTGACTGAGGAAGGTATGAATGGTATCGGCGTCTTCGCCGATGTTCACCGCAAGCACGACGAACGGGGTGTCGGCCAGATTGTGTGCGAGGCGCTCCATGGACGGCATTTCGCGGCGGCAGGGCGGGCACCAGGTCGCCCAGAAATTCACCAGGACGACCTTTCCCTTGAGGCTGCCCAGATCGTGAGGCTGGTCATCGAGATCCTTCAGGGCCAGCATCGGGGCGGGTGTTTGGGCGGCCTGCGCGGTCAGGCTATGGGACAGGGGCGGCAGGTCTGCGGCCAACGCCGCCATGCCGGCTGTCATGAGCAAAACGCCCATCATGCTACGGAGTTTCATCTGCACACCTCACATTTTCGAGTGTTGTTCGGCGTTCCGCGTCACCGGCGCGCCAGTTGACGATCAGGTTGAAACGGCTGCCGCGCGGAAGCGGGTAGGTGGTCATGCCCTGGTTCCAGTCGCCCGCGTGAAAGGTCTGGGTCGAGGGAAACTGGGCCCAGTCGAATGCGATCCGGGCGGCTTCCGCCACGCCGCGGCGAACCCATACCGCGTCCCATTCCGCCTTGCCGCGCAGGGTGCGGGGCGGGCCATCGCCGACGACATAACGCCAGTCGGCCAGGCGATGTTCGATCGGGAGCGTGCCGATATTGCGGACCACCGTCATGAAGACGCAGCGGGACGCATAGTCTTCCGCCTGTTCCGGGGTAAAGCCGCGCGCCTGGTAGAAGGCCCGCGCCTGATCGGGGCTGATCTGCGTCAGCCGGACCTGGATGCCATGCGTGTCGACCTGCCAGCTTTCCAGACCGGTTTCGGCATCGCGGCTCGTTTCGGCCGCACCCGCGGCGCTCATCCAGAGGGACATGGCGAGCAGGAGGCACGGCACGTTCCCGACGTGCGTCCGGCCTGGCCCATTGCGTGCGCGCCCTTCGCTCATGTTCATCCCTGTATCAGGCAGTCTGGGGCAGCCGGGTTGCAAGGGCGCAGATCTCATGGATACCCAGCACATGCAAGGTTCCGCCGAACCGGCGGGCAAAAGCAGGGAAGGCTTCGTCGACCCATCCCGCCGCGGCCATGGCGGTGGGGTCGGTGTCGGCCGGATGTTCATACTTGATCAGGGTGAGGCTGGCGGCCGACAGCCGGATCGCCAGCCAGGCTGCCAGGCTGTCGGACGATACGGACCAGTCTTGCGGGATGTCGGGCGCCTGCCGGCACATTCCGGAGGGCAGCCAGACGGGCGTGAGTCCCTGCCTGAGCGCGCGATCGATCGTGTCCGGGCTGTCGGCGGGAACCAGGCCCGGTTTCAGGTCGCATAACAGGTGGGCATACTGCTCCATGGCGAGCATGGCCATATGATGCGCGGCGGCATCGCTGATCCCGTATTGTTTCTGGGTCAGGCGTACGGTGTCGGCAAAGGGCCCGCCCCCGGGCACCAGCACGATTTCCTGGTCCGCGCGGGCCAGCGCGTCGAGACAGTTTGCCAGCCCGGGCACGCCATGCAGGCTGCCGCCCAGCTTCACGACTCCGAGCATTGCTCCCCTTCCAGGTGGCCGCCGCATTCCCGCGCCAACCGCAGCATCGCCGACGCCTTGTCGAGACACTCCTGATATTCGTCGTCCGCGCGCGAGTCGGCGACCAGGCCGCCGCCCGCCCAGAAGCGCAGCGACTGATCCGAGCCGACCAGGGTGCGGATAGCGATGTTGGTGTCCATGTCGCCGTTGAATCCCAGCCAGCCGATGGCGCCGCAGTAGATGCCGCGCCGGTTCGGCTCGAGTTCCTCGATGATTTCCATGGCGCGGATTTTTGGCGCCCCGGTGATGGAGCCTCCGGGGAAGGCCGCGCGCAACAGCCCCACCGCATCGATGCCGTCGTCAAGATGACCGGTGACCGTGCTGACCAGATGGTGCACGGTGGTGAAGCTCTCGACTTCGAACAGCTTCGGCACGGCGACCGATCCCGCCTGGCATACCTTACCCAGATCGTTGCGCAGCAGATCGACGATCATCAGGTTTTCCGCACGGTCCTTGAGGCTGTCGCGCAATTCGCGGGCCAGCGCCGAATCTGCCTCGGGCGCGGCGGCGCGGGGGCGCGTGCCCTTGATCGGCTTGGTTTCCACACGCCCCTGCTTCACTTCCAGAAAACGTTCCGGCGAAGAGGAGAGGATGCGCGCCCCCGGGAAATTGAGATAGGCCGAATACGGTGCCGGATTGAGGCGGCGCAGCGTCTGGTATCCCAGCCAGTGATCGCCGTGGGCTTCGGCGACAAAGCGCTGGGCCAGGTTGACCTGGTAGCAGTCGCCGGCGCGGATATAGCGCTGGACCCGGGAGAATGCCTGGCGGTAGCTGTCGGGCGTGAAATTGCAGGTGACCGGGCCGACCCGGAAGGGATGTCGGGGCGTGGCATGCGGCGTGTCGTTGAACAGGGCGATCAGTTCGTCCCAGCGGGCGTCGGTCCGGGGATCGCGTCCGCCGCTGACGAGCCAGCTGGCGCGCTGCACGTGGTCGATGACGACCGCCCAGTCGTAGATGCCGACCGCCATGTCGGGAATGGCTTCGACGTCGCGCGCGTGGCAAGGGAGTTGTTCGATGCGGCGGGCGAGGTCGTAGCCAAAATAGCCGATCGCGCCGCCGACGAACGGAAGCTCCGTGGGCTGGCCGTCCGCGGCGAGATAATGGCGCAGCAGATCGAACGGGTCAGCCGGAGAAAGCGTTGGCTGGTCGCGTTCGCGAATCTCGGTCATGCCGCCCCGGGTCACCAGGGTGATGTAGGGCCGGGCCGACAGAATGTCGAGGCGCCCTCGGGTGGAGTGCGGCCGCCCGCTGTCCAGGAATACCGCCCACGGCTCGTCGGCGATCGCCTCAAAGTATTCGGCACTGTCTGGACGATAGGGGAGAGGGCTTATCCGCATGGCGTGTCTGCAGGGGCGTGAAGATTCCGGGGCGGGCGGTGTGCGGCGAGCAGTCGCCCCACCGCGACGGCTGGCGCACATTCGTCAATCATATCCGGATGGGCATGCGGTGTCAGGATTTGAGAGAAATTGATCACCGGACGCCCGAGCCGCGCAGCGAGCCGTGGGCCGAGGAATCCGCCGACGCCCGCGATAATGACCGGGGCGGTGGCGGCCAGCAGTTCGCGCGACAATACCTGCCGCGCCGCGCGTCCGATGCGGGCCATCTGGGCCTCCGCAAACCAGGCCGCCAGGTCGGCCCAGGCCTGGTCTGACAGTTCCGCGGCATCCCGCCCGACCATGCGGGCGAGGCGTGCCCGGCTGGCCGCCTGCGTCTTGGCGCCGCCGTCCGCCGTGTCGTGCAGATCGGCCTTGTCCGGGAGCAGTCCGAGGATCCGGTAAACATCCGAACTGGTTGCGAAATGTTCCGCCATCAGCGGCGTGAAATGCCCGGCCACGGGCGCTTCGCTCGCGAGGGCCATGACCGGTGTGCGGACCACGCCGGTATAGACGAGCTCGCCGGCCGACAGGCGCTCGCGGTCGCTGCTGCTGGAGGTGGCCACTGCGCCGTTCCGGATGGGAATCAGGTCGGTGGTGGTGCTGCCGATATCGATCAGCAGGGCCTCGCTGACGCAGGTCGAAATCAGATGCGCGGTGGCATGCCAGTTGGCGGAAGCGACCCACTCGGCATGCTGGCGGGCCTGGCTGACATCGAGCCAGCCATGGGTGCCCGCGTAAAAATATACCCGGCCAGCCCCCAGGCGCTCATCCAGAAAGGCGGCCAGCGCCTGCACACCGGCCTGCCGTGTCGCAAACAGATCGACCATTTCTCCGGTCATGGTGACGGCATGCGCGCAGGCACCGTTTGCCGGCATCGCGGCTTCGATCCGGTCGATGGCCTGACGCAACTGGTCGAGGCTGCGCCAGAGCGGGCAGGGTTCCAGCCAGACGCCGGAGAGCCGGTCATCGGGTTCGATCCGCGCGGCTTTCAGATGTGCGCCGCCGACGTCCCATCCGATCAGGGCGCCGTCCAGGGAGGGTCTGCGCATGGCGGCGTTCATGGACATTGCGATATCCGCTCGTCGCGCAGCGGGCCGGCGGGCGGCCATGCGCCCGGGGCCGGAGGGTCAGGCAGCGCCAGGACACTCGCGGCGGGATTGAAGCCCAGCGCCGAACGCATCCCGGCATAGGACACGGTCACGCGCGGGTTCACTTCCAGAATCACCGGCCCGTCTTCCGTCTCGATCAGGTCGATGCCCACGTAGCCCCACAGGCCCGGGATGGCCGCGGCCACCCGCCGGGCCAGGCTGGCATGGCAGCCATCGCGATCGGGCAGCGCATTGGTCGTCACGCCATGGAAGTGCAGTTGCCCCGCCTCCACACGGATGTGCTGCCTGTTGACCGACAATAACCGGCATCCGCCGGGATGGCACAGCACGGAAAGCGAGCGCGGCTCGCCCGGCAGATAGGGTTGAAAAACAACTCCTGCGCCGTCCTTGCCCAGCGCCCATTCCCCGGCTGCGGCCCGGTCGGGGAAGTACAGGGTGTCCTGGCAGCCGGCGCCCTCATCGGGTTTGGCGACCACCGGGCCTGTCGCCGGCATCCGGAACACTGATGTGAACGTGGGCGCCACGGGGATGCCCGCGCGGCTCAGGCACTGCGCGGTGGCAAATTTGCTCGCGGCGATGCGCACGGCGTCGGGCTGGCAGCCCAGCAGGCGTTTGCCGGCGATCAGGACCTCCCGGTTCAGGGATTCGAGGATGCCGGCTTCTTCCGGTGCGATCACCCATACGGCATCGGATGCGGCGAGGCAATGCCGGTAGTCCTCCCTGAAGCGGCCGGCTTCCGTGTAGAGGATTTCCACCTTGTCCAGGGCGGGCTGGCGGTCCAGGCGGTCGTCCCGCAGGGTCAGCACCTCCACGCCGTCGATGACGCGGAGATCGTCGACCAGCGCTTGCCACATGACTTCGGCATCGTGTAAAAATCCGGGCAGCGCCATCCTGGCGAAGCCTCCTCCCGTCACGTATTCGAAAACGAACACTTTCATGTCCGCGCGCCTAGACCTTGTTCCGGTTCTCGATCTGATGGACGGGCAGGTGGTGCGTGCCCGGGCCGGCAAGCGCGACGACTATCGGCCGCTGCAATCGACGTTGTGCGATTCCAGCCGCCCCGCGGCGGTGCTGCATGGGCTGCTTGCGCTGTATCCCTTCCGGCGAATCTATATTGCCGATCTGGACGCCATCCTGAAGCGGGGCCATCATGGAAAGGTCGTGGAGGCACTGCAGCGATTGCATCCGGAGCTCGAGTTCTGGGTGGACGGGGGATTTTCCAGTACGGCGGCGGCTCAAGCCTCGCGGGCCGCAGGCCGGGGACGGCCGGTGCTGGGCAGCGAGAGCCTGACGGCCCTTCCGGAAGGCGTGGCATGGCCCGCGCAGGGCGTCCTGTCGCTGGATTTCCGGGGGGACGATTTTCTCGGTTCCGACACGTTTCTGCAATACCCGGAACGCTGGCCGGCGCAGGTGATCGTCATGACCCTGGCGCGTGTGGGGATGGAGGCGGGACCCGATCTGGCACGCCTCGTACAGTTGCGGCAGCTGAATCCGGCCTGCCGTTTCTATGCCGCGGGCGGTGTGCGCCATGCCGGCGATCTGTCCGCGCTGGCCGGGGCCGGCGCGGCGGGTGTCCTGCTGGCCTCGGCGCTGCACGACGGCCGGCTCAGTCGCACCGAGCTTGCGGGGTTCCATACCGCTCATCCCACGTCCGCAGCGGGTGGCGCCAAGGCGAATGTCCCAGCGCCGGATCGGTAAACCGGCTCAGCAGCGGCTGGCTGCCCTGACGCTGCCAGGTCTCCAGATCGGGACCGCTGTACTGGCACCATGACTGGGGCGTTTCGTACAGGGTCAGCTCGGTCAGTCCGGGCAGGAAGTCGATGAGCTGCTCCCAGATATGCATACTGAGCATTTCGGTGGTGGAGCGCCAGGCCAGTTCCGGCCCGGCATAGTTGAGCGTGTGATGATCGAAGCGTTCCACGACGCGGGCGTTGACCACGCGTTTGAGATAGCCGTAATCCAGCACGCAGCCCGTGACCGGGTCAACCTGCCCGCGCACCTTGACGTGCAGGACATAGCGTCCACCGTGCAGGTTGCTGCAGCGGGCGGGATGATCGGTGAGGAAGTGGGCGGAATCGAACACGACCTCCTTGCTCACCGTGATTTCCGGCGTATCCGGATGGAAGCGCGGCCAGACGCCCGGCATGGATTCCAGCTGGCTGCGCAGACGGTCCAGCAGGCGTGTCGCATCGGCCCGGGTCAGGGTACGTAAAAGAGAGGTGCCGGCGGCCAGTGGACGGGTATTCACGTCCAGTTCGCGCGACAGGAATTCGGCTGCCTCGTCGGCTTCGTCGTCCGAAGCGAAAGGCAGGAATAAAAATCCGGCATGCAGCTCGGCTGCATGAGCCAGATACACTGCGTATTTCAGGTATTGCTCTGGGGGAGGCACCCTGGCGGGAAGCCAGGGGCCGACCAGATTGCGCTTTTGAGTCACCAGACGGTTTTTCGCCACGACCCGGTGCGAGCCGGGTGCGTAGTGATATTCCTGGCGAAAGCGGAAGCCGTAAGGCGCGAGTTGCGCCAGATCGCAGAACAACAGGTCCAGCCAGGAAACCTCGCCCTCGACGAAACAAAGCGGTCCGGCATCGTGCACTTTGCCCGCCAGGCGCAAGCCCGCCAGTACGGCCCGCGCCGTTTCATCGGGTACCGCGACCGGCATGAGGGGAAGGTCCGCTTGCGCGGTGTCTGTCTTGATCCTGTCCGGCGACACCAGCAGATCGAGCGGCAAGACGTGACGCAATGCGTATTCCTGCAAGGTCAGGCCACTACAGGCAAGCAGATGCCCGTTGTCGAGTTCGCTCACCATGGCCCCACATTCATTGCAAATCACGTCCGTGCTCCCGATTACTTGTGCGCGGCGAAGGGGTGGCCGGCCTTCGCTTTCTGGGCAACCACGTCAGCCGCCTTGGGTTCACCGGCAATGGCACGCTTGATGGATTCCTTGGTGGCCTGGTAGTTGTAGTCCTGGATCTTGGTGTTGTCCTCGGCTTCCCAGTGGATGAACACGCCCACGCAAATGAACAGATTGTCCGCTTCGGCAGCCGGAATGGTGCCGTCTTCCACGCAATCCGCAACCGCCATCGCCACGCCGCGCTGCGCCGGGCCGAACATCTGGACGGCCTGCTTGGCGCCCTTGATGGTGACCTTGTTGAACATCATGGTGTTGGGCTTGGTGGGCAGGTTGGGCGCCACGACAGCCAGCAGGGAAGTGAAGCCGTCCTTGTTGTTGACCAGGCCGTTGCAGAATGCCGTTTCGGCGGCGCTGCCGCGCGGGCCCATGATCAGGTCGATGTGTGCCACTTCATTCCCCTCACCCACCAGGGACTCGCCTACCAGAACGCTATTGATCTTCGCCATCATTCACTCCTAAAGTTAAACAGACTCGGTTTGGTTATAGCGGTCGTCAGCGCCGAGTCGTCCGCCGGCTGACCACTTGTTGCATGACCAACCAGGCGATTCAGCCAGTCAAACATACTGAGTGCTCCCCTTGGTGTGGTTTGAAATACGGATTTCTTCCTCGTGCAGGAGCCGATCCGCGAGCCATGTCGCCACGGTCAGATCGGCACTCGTGCCAGGGTTGAAATCCGAGGATTTGAGGGTCTTGTCCAGACCCGTCAAATGGATCCTGGCGCACGGCCAGTCGGGACACTGGGCCAGGTTGGCCACGCAGTCGAATGCCATGGCCTGTACCTCGTCGGCGGTGCCGGGGCCATGCTTGCGCCAGATGTGGGTGTCGGGAAATCCGGAAAGAAACCCGAGATAGGCGCTTGTGACGGCCGCGGTCTCGCTGTCCCAGTGCGTGCGGCCCTGGTGCAGGGAAATCAGCCCGGCACCCAGGATGTCGGCATAGCAATGGGTGTACTGATAGGCGATACGGTCCCATTTCGAGGCTTCCTGCATGGCCGCCAGCAGCGTGACGGCCGGTGCTTCCCGGACGTCGTGACGCGGGCTTGCGCCGAGTCCTCCCGGGGCGGCCAGCCGGATGGCCTCGTAGACCCATTCCGCATCTTCCCGCGTGAGCGCATCCAGACTGCGCTGCAACTGCCGCACCAGCGTGTCGTCCGGCAGGCGATGCTGCGCGGCATGCAGGAGGGGGGCGGCCAGCAGAACGATGCCGAGATTGGTGTTGCAGTGGACCGCCTCCCGGGTGGCCTTGATCGCGCGATAGATCCGCTCGCCGATAGCGAGGTCGGGATCGGTCACGTGGGGCGCGGCCGCCTCGGCACTGGCAAGGAAATCCTCGGCTGTCATGCCGTGCCCCGGGGATTCCCGGCTCACATTACCGGGCTTGAATGCGGCCACATCCATCTCGCAGGCCGCAAGAAACAGATCGGACAAGCGCAGGTCGACAGGCGGATGCATCATGTCTGCACTCATGCGCACTGCTCCCGGGATTCTCCGATCACATGCCGGTCGAGAAAATCGTTGACCAGCAGGGCGGCGATGTTGTCCTGGACGACGCTTTGCAGGCCGCGCCAGGCCGGAATGCTGTTGACTTCCAGAACGCACAGACGGCCTTCGGGGTCGCGCATGAGGTCAACTCCTGCGTACTCCATGTCGAGTGCGCGGACGGCGTCTTCCGCCAGTCTGGACAGTTCGGGGTCGGCCGGGGCCGGCCGGCAGGCGGCACCCTGTGCCACGTTGTTGATCCAGCTGGTCCCTTTACGCGTCATGGCGGCGCGGCTTTTGCCTCCGGCCACGAGTATCCGGTAATCCTCCCAGGTGCCTGCCTCGCCGCCGATATAGCGTTGCAGGTAATACACGCCCTGGTAAGCCTCGCCCGGCGGGAGATCGGCGGGCGAGGCCAGACGCATGAGGCCTTTGCCCTGGGAACCGAACAGCGGCTTGAGCACCAGGTGGTGTCCCAGGGCGATTTCGCGCATCAGCAGGGCACGTGCATGGGATTCGGATTCCGTCACCCACGTGGGGGGCGTCGGAATGCCGGCCCGATGCAGCAGCAGGCTGGTCATGGCCTTGTCCACGCTTTTCTCGATGGCGCGGACCGGGTTGTAGACCGGCACGCCCAGCTTCGGCAACAGGTGCAGGAAATCAAGCCGGAGGGTCACCTGTTCCAGGGTGCCGCCCGGGATGCCGCGGACGAACACGCCGTCGGGCAGCGCATGCCCGAAGCCGGGTATCGCCACGCCGCTGGCCTGGCCCAGATCCACCCGGCAATCCGTCAGCGACAGGTAGTCGGCCGCATAGCCTCTGCGCGCGAACGCACGCTTGAGCTGCCTGCCGTGCCAGCCCGGATCGTCGGTGAAGATCACGATGCGGCGTGTCATGAGAACGAACGCTCCAGCAGGTCCGCATTGAGATGGCCGGCGCGGAAACTGCGCCCGGTAGCGAGACAGGTCACGATGATCTGGGCTGGCGCGAACAGCAGCGGGTCGATCTTGTAGAAATCATGCCCGGCTTCCTTGAATACCTGTGCGAAAGGCTGGCCATAATCCCTGGAGGCCTCGCTCGGCATGCGTCGTGCCAGATCTTCGGCGCTGGCTTCCTCGCCGGTGACAAACAGTTGCACGCGGCCTCCAAACAGGATCGCGTCGTTGGTGCGTCCCATGGCGGTCAGGAAATCCGGCGAAGGCGGGCAGAGCGGAGCCGTGCCCATGCCGTCGACGATGTGGGCGAGCGGAAAGCCCAGGAAGTGCGCCTTGTGCAGCGCCACTTCCAGCACGCGCGCGACCACCTGGACGCCGCCGGCCAGACTGGTGGTGGGGGTGAGGATCAGGGTCAGCCGGTCGGGCGGAACATCGCACTGGGCGGCGATCTTGTCCAGCAGGGGCAGCGGCGGGGTCTTGTCGGTCTCCAGTACCAGACAGGCCGAATCCGCGCGATCGCGGTAGGCGAGTTCTTCGAAGAGTTCCTCCTTGCCGGCCAGGGCGCGGCCGGGACCCGATCCCAATGCGAAGAAACTGCCCTTGCCTTCGCCGTGCGACAGGCTCCACCCGGCGTACTGGCTGCCCAGGCAGGCCAGCACGGGTTGTGCCGTGGACACGGACAATTCCCAGGGCCATGCCGCCTGCGAGGCGGCTGGAACAAGTGCGACACGGCCCAGGCCGCCCAGGCAGATTTCGGCGATGCGCCGGCCGGCCTCGATGCCGCCGGTGGTCTGGATGCCCGCATCGACGATGCGCACGCCATTGTCCAGCCGCGAAATCGTCAGGCGCAATTCCTCGGCGTGCGCCACCAGGGATTCGACCAGGGGGGCGGCAAGCCGGTTGACGCTGGGAGTGTGGTTCATGTCGGGTGTCATCGGGTCTGGAGCACGAGGGTTGGTTGAGTGTGGCGGCGCGCATGCCTGCCGGCCGCAGCGGCGGAAGGCCGATCCAGTCGTTCGAGTATTTCCTGGCGCCTGCCCAGTGCCCGGTAGCGGGCGGATGCCGCATCCGGTCCTTCCGCACGGACCGTGCAGAGAGGCTCGCCAGCCTCGATCACGCTATCCGCCCAGGGCAAGTCCGCGCACCACTCGGGCCACGCGAAATCGGCAGGGATGGCGGTGCGGGCTTTGGCATAGACGACGGCTACCGTCATGCTGCCGTCCGGTCTGGGCAGACGTTTGGGCAGTCGGCCCTGGCAGGCTTCGATGTGCAGATCGAACAGGCTCGGCAGCAAGGGCACATCCCACAACTCCAGCGTGGCGGGCGGGCGGGGATTCAATTCCAGCAATACCCAGCCGCTGCGGGTGACGATGAAATCAATGCCATTGAGGCCGACCAGGCCGAGTTTGGCGGTGAGCACCCGCGCGGCCTCTGTCACCGCATCACCGAATTCCGGCGGCCCGGCATCCCTGCGCGTCGCCCCGGCGTAGCTCCAGTTCCCGATGGCTTCGGATGGCGTCGCAAGCGGTTGATTGAAGCCGACCGGACAGATTCCGCCGCCGTTGGCCAGGAACAGGAACGACCATTCCTCGCCGGCGATCTGCTGCTGGAAATAGCGCCCTGTTTCCTCTTCGGACGGCGCACATGCAGCAGGGCGCACATGCGTGCCGCCGCACGCCCCGGCCCGCTTGGACAGCCAGCCGGCAACCTGTGCAGGACGCGACAGGCGGGTCGCCGGATGCGGAATGCCGAGCGTGGCCAGCAGATCGCTGAAGCGGAGCGGGTCCGCGATGGCTTCCAGAACCTCCGGCCCATTGCCGAGCAAGGTCCGGTCTTTGGCCAGCCCGCGCAAGAGCGCCGGCCGGGCCTCGAACCCAGATCCATAGATCAGTCCGAGACAGGCGGCGGGCGGACAGAGCGAATCGGCCGCATCCAGCATGGCCGCCGTGTCGAATATCCCATGGCGATCCAGGGGCGAGCGTGTCCAGTTCATGGCCATCCCGCAGGTGTCCCGATCGGCGAAGGCATCGATCCCGACGACCGGACGCCGGGCGCGTGCAGCCGCCCTGGCCAGCACGCGTCCTGACAGCGACGTGATCAGAAAGGCCTTAGGTGACATGCAGCCGGGCCTCACGCAGACATTCTGCAAAGCCCAGATAGAGCGGGCTGTCCGCATTCAGCATGGCCTGCAGCAGCCCCTGCTGAACCTTGTATTTGATGTTGCCGATGGCGAGCGGGCCGATTCCAACGGCCTGCCCGGATGCCGCCGCAAGCGGCTTGCCATTGTCCATGACGCCGATGCCCTCGACGCCGGCCGGCGGGACCGCATTGATGTCGGCCGCCACCATCAGCCGGGCCGCCTGTGCGAGATGGCCTGATCCCAGTACCTGGACGCCGGCCTTGGCCGTGGCCAGTGCGATGTCGGTGTTCGCGATGAGTGTTGCCTTGGCTGCCTCGGAACTGGCGTCGAGAGGGTGTACCGTCACGCCAAAACCGGCCTGGATGGCGGCGGCGGCGGCCTGGGCACGGGACAGGCCGTCATGGCCGGGAAGCGTGACCTCGGCGCCTGCCTGGGCCGCGAGCACGGCGGCGGTCATGCCGACCGGTCCGGTGCCGCCGAAAACGGTGACCCGGCGGCCGTGCAGCGTGCTGCCGTGAGTGTTGGCCAGCGCCTTTTCCACTGCGGCGATCATGGCCGCGGCGGTCGTGAAGGCGCCGCTCGGATCGGCGAAGACGGATACCTCGAAGGGGGGCACCATGGCCTTGCGCGCGGCGTCGAGCATGCCGGCAGCGAGGATGGGGTCGCGCCCGCCAATGAAGAGGCCGGTGTGCTTCACGCCTTTCGGGCCCCTGGAGAAAATGGCGTCCTGGGTGAAGCCCGCGATGTCGTCCAGCCCTACGCCCGCATACGGAATCACGGCGTTCCAGCCGGCATCGTAAGCCATGTTCACGTCAAACGGGCTGACCCTTTCGCCGGGCGTGGCAAAGTGCAGCAAATAGGGTTTCCCCATTGTTTTTCTCCAGCGGTTGTGATCAGGAATGCGCCTGGGCCCGATACGCTTCGGTACGGATTTCCGCGCCGCGGTTGCGGCCGGAGCACACCATGAATTCCAGTCCTTCGGTAGCGAAATCGCCGGCCGCGGCACGTGCCAGAGAACGTGCCCGGATCTCCGAGTCGATCAGTGCAAAACCAGTAGGCCCCCATGAACTTTGTCCGACACCGCTGGCGCCATTGCGCTCCAGCCAGGTCAATGCGCTGGCCACGCGATGGCTGGCGAACCGCCCGCCCTGGGCCGGCTTGAAATGGTCGCCCACCGTCTGCTGGATGGCCTGGATGGCGGCGCCGAATCCGGGCAGGTCCTGCTCGGCCAGGGACGGCATGGCCTGCATCAACGCGAGCCGGCACAGTTGTGCGGCCTGCGCCTCGGGAAACCGGGGCAGGGCGGCAAATGCCTGTTTTTCCTGTTCGCCATGCAAGCCCTTGTAAGTCTTGTCCAGGACCAGGATGACTCGCCACTGCGCGGGAAACTCGATACGCGAGATCACCGGGGGGGGATCGCCTTCGTCCCGGCGTCCGCCATCCACCACGAACCCGCCCTGGGTGAACAGGCCCAGGCCGATACCGGAACGCGCGCCCCGGTTCATCTCTCTCGCCATGTCGCTGACAGGCCAGTCCACTTCATACAGTCGTGCAAGCGCCGTCCCGACGGCCAGGGCAAGCTGGGTACCCGAACCGAGCCCGGCGTGATCGGGGATGGCCTGATGAATCTGGATATGTGCGCCGTCCGCGATGCCCAGGGCCGTGAGCGACTGACGCGCGTAAGCGCCCGCCCGGTCGGATTGCGGACCTTCGGCCGAGACCTGCCCGGCCGGAAAGGCGGTCAGCGTCGTGGCCAGTTCATCCAGCGACAGGCCCAGGCTGCCGAAACGCCGTCCCAGTCCGCCATTGAGGTCGAGAAACCCCATGTGCAGTCGGGCGGATGCGCGTACGGTGACACTGATCGTAGTGGTAGGCGACATGTGTATATAAAATGGTGCAAAGCGTGATGAAGATTTTAAAGCAATTACTGTACCAATCTAAAAAGATATACATAATCAATCGTCTAGCCTGACATGCTCAGAGTGGCGAAGTGACAGACTGTCACGTCGCCCGCTTCGGTCGTGTGACAGCTTTTACCTGCGAAGCGTACGTGCGCCACCGGAAATTACCTTCTGGCCAGATACATAGCAACCGTTGCGATGTACGTGGCATGAATCATGCTAAATTCAATCCACCTTTGGTTTTCCTGAATCCCGTCCCAGTGTCCAGTCCTTCGATTTGCTGTCCTTTTTGCGGTTTGCTTTGTGACGATCTGGAAGTGTCGCGCGCGGAGGAGGGCGTCCGGCTCGAGCGTCCGGCGTGCCCCCGCGCATCGCGTCTGTTTGCCGTGCCCGATCAGGGACAGGCGCTGATCGCCGGCTTGCCGGTCAGCCTCGATGAGGCCTGCCGGTCGGCGGCCATTCTGCTGTCGGGTGCGCGCCGTCCGCTGATCGGCGGGCTGGGATGCGACGTCACGGGCCACCGCGCGGCCCTGTTGCTGGCGGAAAAACTGGGCGGCGTGGTCGATCACATGCATGGCGCCGCGCAGTTCCGCAACTGGCAGGCTTTCCAGAATGGAGGCTGGATGACGACCACCCTGTCCGAAGTGCGCAATCGTGCCGATCTGATTGTCCTGGCCGGCACGGATGCCTCGCGTTATCCGCGGTTCTTCGAACGCTGCATCGCCCCGGCCTCCCAGTTTGGCGAGTTGACGCGCAAGATCGTGGTGCTGGGCGGACCGGCAGCGTCCATTCCCGTGATGGACGGCGTGTCCGTCTCGTCCCTCCCGGTCGGCGCGGACCGTCTGGGCGAACTGTTCGCCGTCATGCGCGCCCGGTTGGCGGGAACGTCCACCGACGTTGCGGCCGACGTGGCGGGCGTGCCGGCCGCACAGGTCGAAGCCCTGCTGGCCGACATGCGCGCAGCGCGCTATGGCGTGCTGGTCTGGAACGCGGCGGAACTCGATTTCCCGCACGCCGACCTGACCATCGAGTCGGCCGTGAATCTGGTCAAGGATCTCAACCAGGCGACACGCTGGTCAGGTCTGCCTCTGGGCGGCAACGATGGCGATACCTCGGCCGCGCAGACCTGTACCTGGCAGACCGGCTATCCCCTGCGCACCGCTTATGAGATTGCCGGTCCGCGCTACGAGCCGTTGCTGTTCGGCACGGATCGCCTGCTGAAGACCGGCGAGGTGGACGCGCTGCTCTGGATCTCGGCGTTCGATCCGGATCGAACGCCACCAGCCGCGGATTGCCCGAGCGTGGTGCTGGGACGGGCCGACATGCGGTTTGCCCGGGCGCCGGATGTGTTTATCCCGGTGGCCGTGCCGGGCGTACAGCATGCGGGTTTCCTGCATCGCATGGATGCGGTGGTGGCGCTGCCCTTGACGGCGCCCGCGCCTTCCAGCCTGCCGGGCGTGGCCCAGGTCCTTGCCATCATCCAGGGGAAGGTGAATCATGCTGCGGCTTAAGAACGGCCGGATCTACGACCCCGCGAACGGGATCGACGGCGAGGTTCGCGATCTTTATGTCGAGGGCGGCCGCATCGTCGCCGCGCCCGGGCCGGATGTGCGGATCGATCGCGAGATCGATCTCGCCGGCCGCGTGGTGATGGGGGGCGCCATCGATCTGCATACGCACATTGGCGGCGGCAAGATGAACATCGCCCGCGCCCTGCTGCCGGAGGATCATCGCGCCGATCCGGTACCGGCCATGGGCGGCATGCACGCCGGCTGCGGCCACGCCGCGCCCTCCACCTGGACCACCGGCTACCGCTATGCCGAAATGGGCTATACCGCCTGCTTCGAACCCGCCATGCAGCCCATCAATGCGCGTCATACCCACCTCGAGATGGGCGATATCCCCATGGTGGACAAGGGCGCCTACGCCATGCTCGGCAGCGACGACTTTTTCCTGCGCATGCTGGCCAGCGGCGCGGATCAGCGCCTGATCAACGACTATGTGGGCTGGACGCTGGACGCGAGCCAGGCCATGGCCATCAAGGTCGTGAACCCGGGCGGCATCTCCGCCTTCAAGTTCAATACCCGCAGCCTGGATATCGACGAAGCTCACCCCCATTACCGCGTGACGCCCCGACAGGTGGTGCAGGCGCTGGCGCGCGCCGTGCACGACCTGGGCGTGGCGCATCCGCTGCATGTGCACGCCAGCAATCTGGGGGTTCCCGGCAATGCCGACACCACCCTGGCCACCATGGCCGCGGCGGAGGGCCTGCCCATCCATCTGACGCACATCCAGTTTCACAGTTACGGCACCGAAGGCGAGCGCAAGTTTTCCTCGGAGGCCGAACGCATCGCCGATGCCCTCAATCGCATGACCAACGTGTCGGCCGATGTGGGACAGGTCCTGTTTGGCCAGACGGTAACCGTCTCGGGCGACAGCATGAAACAGTACGGCAACCATCGCCATGCCAGCCCGGACAAGTGGGTGGTCATGGACATCGAATGCGATTCGGGCTGCGGCGTGGTGCCGTTCAAGTACCGCGACAAGAATTTTGTCAACGCGCTGCAATGGGCGATCGGCCTCGAACTGTTCCTGCGGGTGCGCGACCCCTGGCGCATCTTCCTCACCACCGATCATCCCAACGGCGCGCCTTTCACCAGCTATCCGCACCTGATCCGCCTGTTGATGGACAAGCGCTTCCGCAATTCGAAGCTGGACGAGATCAACGCCGAGGCCGCCGCCCACAGCCAGTTGCGCAGCCTGGACCGGGAATACACCCTCTACGAGATTGCGATCATGTCGCGCGCGGCGCCGGCGCGTTCCCTTGGCCTGACCGATCGCGGCCATCTGGGCGCAGGGGCCGCGGCCGACATCGTGGTCTATCGCGACGACGCCGACCGTGAAGCGATGTTCGCGAAACCCGAGTATGTGTTCAAGGACGGACAGCTCATCGTACGCGACGGCAAGGTGGTGAACCTGGTCAACGGCGCGCTGCATGCGGTGAAGCCCGAGTACGACAAGGGCATCGAGAAACCCCTGAAGGAGTATTTCGATCGTTACATGACCGTCAGGATGGAAAACGTCCGCCTGAGCGACGATGAAATCTGCACCTGCGGCGCCAGCAAGCTGATTCCCCATACGTGCAAGGGGAGGAAGGCGTGATCATCAACGGCGTATTCATCGACGACACCTATGCGGAAGCCTTCGGCATGAAGGCGACCCGCATCGTCATCACCGCGGACAACCTGACCTGGGCCAGGCACGCGGCCAACGCCGCCTTCGGCTTTGCCACCTCGGTCATCGCCTGCGGCTGCGAAGCGGCCATCGAGTGCGAACTGTCGCCGGCCGACACGCCGGACGGTCGCCCCGGCGTGGCAGGACTGCTGTTCGCGGTCTCCACCAAGGAACTGGCCAAACAGCTGGAACGACGTGTCGGCCAGTGCGTGCTGACCTGCCCCACCACGGCCGTGTTTGCCGGCTGCGAAGGCGAAGAGTCGTTGCCATTGGGCAAGAATCTGCGCTATTTCGGCGACGGCTGGCAGATGTCGAAGCTCATTGCCGGCCGGCGTTACTGGCGCATACCGGTGATGGACGGCGAGTTTCTGGCCGAAGAATCGACCGGCCTGCTGCGTTCGGTCGGTGGCGGCAATTTCCTGGTTCTGGCGCGTTCGCGCGGCCAGGCGCTGGCTGCGTGCGAAGCCGCGGTAGACGCCATTGCGCGCATGCCCGGTGCAATCGCGCCTTTTCCGGGCGGCGTGGTCCGCTCGGGCTCCAAGGTCGGCTCCAAATACAAGGCGCTGCCCGCCTCCACCAACGATGCCTTCTGCCCGACCCTGCGCGGCGTGGCGAAAACCGAACTCACCCCGGACACGGATGCCGTACTCGAGATCGTGATCGATGCCGTCACCGACGCCGACATGCGCGTGGCGATGAAGGCCGGCATGGATGCCGTGTGCGGGATCGGCGCGGCAGGCGGCATCGTGCGCCTGTCGGCCGGCAACTATGGCGGCAAGCTGGGCCAGTTCCACTATCGACTGCGGGAGATCCTGGCATGACGACACTGACCTTGCGCGCCGTGCCGAACGGGCGTGTCGACATGACCGGCATCCTGCCGGAAACCCTTGCCGGGCGGCGTACGGAGGACATCGGCAAGCAGATCGTCCATCTCGCAGGAAGCCCCCTGATGCTGGACGATCTGTTCGATGTGACGCCGGATGAAACCGGCATGCTGGTGATCCGCACCGATAGCGATCGCCTCGATTACCTGGGCCAAGGCATGCGCACGGGCAAGCTTCACATCGACGGGCCGGCCGGGCATTACGCCGCGCAGGCAATGTCCGGTGGTGAGATCGATATCCGGGGCGATGCCGGAGAAGGGGCCGCCAACGGCATGAAAGGTGGCCTGCTGCGCATCCGCGGCAACGCCGGCGACTGGCTCGGCGCGGCCTTGATCGGCGATCGCGCCGGCATGGCAGGGGGCGTGGTCGCGGTCGAAGGCGATGTCGGCGACCGGCTCGGCGACCGCATGCGGCGCGGCCTGATTCTGGTTCGCGGCCGGGCGGGCGACGCCTGCGGCGCACGGCTGCTGGCCGGCACCCTCGTGGTGGCGGGCGGTTGCGGCAGTCAGCCAGGATCCGGCCTGCGACGCGGAAGCCTGATCCTGGGCCGCAGGCCCGAATCCCTTCCATCCAGCTTCAACGATTCCGGCCGGGTGGATCTGAGCTACCTGGGACTGTTGCATCGGCATACGGAAAGCCTCCTTCCCGGCCTGCTGCCGGCCACCACGCACGCGTATCGTTACATGGGTGATCTGGCCTTCGGCGGCAAAGGGGAAATTCTGGTCCTGGCATGAGAATGGTCTTTCTGCGGCACGGCGAATCCGAATACAACCTGCGTGGCCTGTGTAACGCCGATCCGGCGGTGCCGGTTCCGCTGACGCCGAAAGGGCGGCTGCAGGCTGCGGCCGCCGCACAACGTTTGCGAAACGTGCCGATCCGGCGCGTCTATGTGTCGCGTCTGACGCGTGCCCGCGAAACCGCGGCCATCGTCAACGCCTCGCATGGCGCCGACGTTTATGTGGATGAGCGGCTCGATGACCGCAACACCGGCTACGAAGGCAAGCCGGTTGCGAATTATCTGTCCGCCATGCGCCGCGCGGCCGATCCTTTTTCGTGGAAGGCGCCTGCGGGCGAGTCCTATGTGGAAATGGTCGGACGCGTGCACGATTTCCTGGAAGAGATCGAACATGACGACACGTCCACGGTACTGGTCGTGGCGCATCACGAAGTCCTGCAGGCCGTGACGGGACATTTCCGCGAACTGAGCCTGCCCGAGATGTGGTCGGTCTGGGTGGAACACTGCGAAGTGCTGGAATTCGAGTCTGCGTGACTGCTTTTATTTGCGGCCGTTTCCAGTTCCCGCTGACGCGCCCCCTGGTCATGGGAATCGTCAACGCGACGCCTGACTCCTTTTCCGACGGCGGGCTTTACGCCGCCCGCGAGCGTGCCATTGAACATGGGCTGCGTCTGCGCGAAGAAGGCGCCGACATTCTCGATATCGGCGGGGAGTCCACCCGGCCGGGTGCGGCGGTGGTGGAAACCGGCGAAGAACTGGACCGGGTGCTGCCAGTGCTGGCCGGCCTGCGCGACTGCGGCGCCGCATTGTCGATCGACACCATGAAAACACCGGTGATGGCGGCTGCCCTGCACGCGGGGGCCGACATGATCAATGACGTCAACGCCTTGCGTGCGCTCGGCGCACTCGAGGCCGTGGCGGCCTCGCAATGCGGGGTCTGCCTGATGCATATGCAGGGTACGCCGCAGACCATGCAGCAGCAGCCGCGCTACGGCGATGTGGTGGAAGAGGTGCTGGCGTATCTGCAGTTGCGCACGGAGGCAGCGATGCAGGCGGGCATTGGCCGTGAGCGGCTACTGTGGGACCCCGGTTTCGGCTTCGGCAAGACACCCGCGCACAACATCGCCCTGTTCCAGGCGCTGGAACGATTTACCCGGGCGGCGCCCACCCTGGTAGGCATCTCGCGAAAATCATTGTTCGGCACGCTCACCGGCCGGCCGGTGCCCGAACGGCTGGTCGCCAGCATCACCGCGGCCACGCTGGCCGTGATGAAGGGCGCAGCGATCGTACGCGTCCACGACGTCGCGGCCACGGTCGATGCCCTGAAAGTCCTGCATGCACTGGGGATTGAATCCCGGCCATGACTTCCGCGACGCTGCGGCAATTTGCCACATTGTCGCGGCACGCCACGAACCGTACACTCGACCGAATATAGAAACAAATAAATTGTCTGAATGTTTTTGCAGGGCCGGCACGGATTGCCAGGATGGCGCGGCGGCATGACCGCGCCTCGTGGCCTATCCGGCCAGGGGGCGAGAGGCGTCAAGATGGATAGGATGAACACGGTTCCTGCTGGGCGCAGGAACCTGGCACGGGCCGCCGCCTTGCTACTGTTGTCGGGAAGTGTGGGAACGGCCTTGTCGCACGAACATGCGCCGCTCCCGAATCAGGGACAGGCCGCGTCGGCCCCGTCGGCAAAGCCCAGCCTGGCGGTCAGCGCCGCCGTCGACGCGCGAGGCCGGATCTGGCTCGCCCGGGTTGAAAACCGGACGATACTGGTTGCGTATTCCGCCGACGCCGGCCAGAGTTTTTCCGTCCCCGTCGCCGTCAATCCCCAACCGGAAAATATCGGGGCAGAGGGCGAGAACCGGCCCAAGATCGCCGTCACCCGCCACGGCACGCTGCACCTGAGCTGGACGCAGCTGCTGTCGAAACCCTACACGGGCGAGATTCGCTACGCACGCTCGACCGATGACGGCAAGACTTTTTCGACGCCCATCACCCTCAACGACGACGGGCGTCTGACCAGCCACCGTTTCGATTCGCTGGTCTCGGACGGCGGCGACCGGCTGGCCATTGCCTGGCTGGACGGCCGCGACCGCGACGCCGCGCAAGAGCAGGGCAATACATTCGCCGGCGTATCGGTTTACTTCGCCCGCTCCGACGACAACGGCGCCAGTTTCCAGGCCAACCGCAAACTGACCGAGCACACCTGTGAATGCTGCAGGACCGCCCTGGCCTGGACGACGGCCGGCCCGGCCGCGCTCTGGCGCAACCTGTACGGTACCCATACACGCGACTTTGCCCTGGCCTTGCTCGATTCGGGCCGGTTGCAGCGGCTGGCCGATGACGAATGGAACATCGATGCCTGCCCGCATCATGGAGGCGGGCTCGCAACCGGGGGCGATGACACGCTGCATGCAGTCTGGTACACCCAGGGCAAAAACCGCCAGGGCCTGTTTTACCGCCAGGTGAAGGGCGACCGGATGTCGGCGCCGATGGCGTTCGGCGATCCGCGGGCGCAGGCCGGCCACGCCACCGTCGCGGCAGAGGGACAGACCGTGCTGCTCACCTGGCGCGAGTTCGATGGCAAGGTCTATGGCGCCATGACCCTGCTGTCGAGGGATGGCGGCGCTCACTGGAGCGCGCCGCGCCGCATCGCGACGACGGCCAATGCCGCCGACTACCCGATTCCGCTCATCCACAACGGCCGGACGCAGATCGTGTGGAATACGCTTCAGGAAGGCGTTCGCATCATGGAGGTCGAATGATCATGCTGGTGCGTCTGTGTATATTTCTCGCCGGTCTGTGCGCGGGGGCCGTATCCGCCGCCGAACCCGCACGCTTCGATGCGGGCAGCCTGGCGAAAATCGAGGCGCGGTATGCCGGCAAACCGTTCATTCTGAGCCTGTGGTCGGTCAACTGGTGCGGGCACTGCATCAACGAATTGACGATGCTGGGCAAACTGTCGAAACACGAAAAGAACCTGCCCCTGGTGCTGGTCGCGGTCGACAGCCCCGAAGACAGCGAAGCGATCCGCAAGACCCTGCACAAGCTTGGATTGAACCACGCAGAATCCTGGGTCTTCGACGATCCCATTCCCGAACGCCTGCGCGCGACCGTCGATCCCGCATGGCAGGGCGAGCTGCCGCGCTCGTATCTGTATGACAAGGCGCATCGCCGCCAGGCGGAGGTGGGCGAACTGGACGAGACGAAGCTGAAAGCCTGGCTGAAGCAACAGCGTCAATGATCCGGCGCATCAAGGAACACGTCACGCAATCAAGGGAAAAATCATGAAACACAAAGCGCTCGCGATGGCGATTGCCGGTGCGCTGGGTCATCCGGCTGCCTGGGCCGAAGAACAGGTCATGCCGGAAATGGTCATCAGCCTGCCGCGTCCGGCGGTGGTGACGAACAATCCCTCGCCCTCGGCCGAAGTGACCCAGGACCAGATGCGCGAAATGAACGTCATCAACGTCGAGGATGCGCTCAAATACACCCCGAGCCTCTTCATACGCAAGCGCTATGTCGGCGACCGCAACGGCATCGTCGCCAGCCGCACGGCGGGCAGCCTCCAGAGTGCGTGGTCGCTGGTCTACGCGGACGGCCTGCTGCTGTCCAACCTGCTGGGCAATTCCTACAATTTTCCGCCGCGCTGGAACATCGTCGGCAGCGAGGAAATCGAGAACATCGAAGTGCTGTACGGGCCGTTCTCGGCGCTGCTGCCCGGCAACTCGGCCGGCGCCACCATCCTGATCAATACGCGCCGGCCGCAGCAGTTTGAAGCCCATGCCCGCGTCCAGGGATGGACCCAGGACTACAAGCATTACGCCACGGACGACACCTACCGGGGCCACCAGGAGCAGGTGGCGCTGGGCGCGCGCGTGAACAGCAGCCTGAGCTGGTCGTTCCTGTTCAACCATCTCGATACGCATTCGCAGCCGATCAACTTCGCCACGGCAGCCGTCCCTACAGCCAACAGTGTCGCGGGGACACCGGCCGCGGGCGGCGTGGCTTATACCAATCCGACGAATGTCTCCAGCATGATGTTCGGCGCGACCAGCCTGGATCATTCAGTACAGGACACGATGAAAATCCGGCTGGCGTATGACTTCACGCCGGACACACGCGCGGCGTTCACTTACGCGTACTGGCAAAACGACAGCTTCAGCGATACCCGGACCTACCTGCGCAATGCATCGGGCCAGCCCATCTGGAGCGGGAGTGTCAATATCAATAACAAAAACTATATCGTCAGCACGAGCGCGCTTGCCCCGTCGGACAGCAACACGCAGAACCAGTTGCTGGGCCTGAGCCTGGACAGCCGCCTGTCGTCGGACTGGTCGATCGAACTGAGCGCCTCGGATTATTCCACGCCGCGAGACGTCACGCGGACCCCGACCACGGCAGTTGCGGGCGGGCTCGGTCAGCCGGGTTCGGCAGGCGGGGCAGGCACGATCACGTTTGGCGATGACACCGGCTGGAGAACGCTGGACGCCAGGGCCATCTGGAAGCCTGGCCAGGGCATGAAAAACCACACCGTCACCTTTGGCTACCATTACGACCATTACACCTTCAGCAGCGCAAAATATTCCGCATCCAGATGGACGGATGACGGCAGTATCGGCGCCGCGCCTTCCAGCATCACCCTGGGCGATACCCGCACCGATGCCCTCTACGCACAGGACGCGTGGAAGCTAGACCCGCGTCTGACGCTGACACTCGGCTGGCGAACCGAACGCTGGCAGGCATTCGATGGTTTCATCAGCGGCTATGCGCCCATCGACAGCCGCAACGATACCTATCATTCGCCCAAGGCGTCGCTCGCCTGGCGGGCGGCGGGTGACTGGCTGATCCGGGGCTCGGTGGCCCGTGCCTACCGCATGCCGACCGTCACGGAGCTGTTCCAGACCGAGAAAATCGGCGCGCTCACGCAGATCAGCGACCCCAACCTGAATCCGGAAAAAATCCTGGCGACCGATCTGACCGCGGAGCACGCGCTCAAGAACGGCAATCTGCGCCTGTCGCTGTTCGATCAGCGCACCGATAATTTCCTGACCAGCCAACTGAACCTGATCACCAATGTCAACCGCGTCCAGAACATCGGCCGTACCCGTGTCACCGGCGCCGAAGCCGCGTACGAAATGGTGGATTTCCTGATGCCCGGACTGGACATCAATGGCAGCCTGACCTATACCGACTCGGAAATCCTGTCCGACCCGGGCAACCCCGCCATCGTCGGAAAAAAGGTGCCGCGCATTCCCGACTGGCGCGCGTCGATCTTCGCCTCCTATCGCTTCGACGAACACTGGACCGGCTCCCTCGGCCTGCTTTACAGCGGACTCCAGTTCGGCAACCTGGACAATTCGGACACCAACCACGACGACACCGGAAGTCTGAGCCGATACGCCACCGTCGACGTGAAGCTCGGCTACCGTTTCTCGAAACTGATTCGTGCCTCATTCGGGATCGACAACCTGACCAATGAAAATTATTTCATCGGGCCGCATCCTTTCCCGCAGCGTACCTACCAGGCTGAGTTGCGCGTGGATTACTGAGCATGTCGGGCGCTCGGCAGCAAGCATTGAGTGCGCGCCTGGCCGGCCTTGCCGTCGTGCTCGCCCTGCACGGTGTGCTGTTCTACAGCCTGTGGCACGCCCGTGTGCCGCCACCGCCCTCCGAGGCCACGACGCTGTTTGTCGAGCTGCTGACCGAGCCGGTCAAACTTGATTCGGTTAAGCCCGAACCGGCCAGGCTCGAGCCAGTCAAGCCCGAACCGCCCAGGCCGAAACCGGTCAAGCGCGAAAAACCTGTTCAGCTCCCGCAGCAGCTGGTCGCCCGGACGCCGGCCGTGCTGCCGTCCGATCGGGTCGCACCGCCGCCTCCGCCTGAACCCGTGCCTGCTGAAATCGAGGCGCCGGTCAAGCCCGCACCGCCCGCACCGCCCGCACCGCCGCCCAGGCCCGCAGGTCCCGTCGCGTTGAGCGGCGAGCTTGCGCTGACCTGCCCCGACCGCGCCCCCCCGACTTACCCTGCCATTTCCCGCCGTCTGGGGGAAGAGGGCAAGGTGATCCTGCGCGTGGAACTCGATGAAACAGGGCGGGTTGACCGTGCCACGGTCCAGACCAGTTCCGGTTTCACGCGCATCGATGAGGCCGCGCTGGCCACGGTCAAGCGCTGGCGCTGCAATCCGGCCACGCGCGATGGCGTGGCCGTGCGTGCGGCCGCCATCCAGCCTTTCAATTTTGTACTCGAAGGACGATGACATGGATATGAACATAGGCTTTGCCCATTTCCTGGGTCAGACCGATGTGCTCGGCAAAACGGTACTGCTCCTGCTGCTGGCGCTGTCGGTTGCAAGCTGGTATCTGATCGTGACCAAGACGATTGGCAACTACCTGGCCAAGCGGCGCGCCGATCACTTCCTCAGGCAATTCTGGGCGGCCGATTCGCTGCAGGACATTCATACCGCCCTGCTCGGGCACCCGCGCGATCATGCCTTTGCCGAACTGGCCCATGATGCGCTGGAAGCCGCCAGCGACAGCGAGAAGCACGGGCTGCACAAACTGGCGGCGGCAGGCGGTCTGAGTGAATTCCTCACGCGCCTGCTCAGAAACGGCATCGACCAGGAAGCCACGCGCGTCGAGCACGGACAGACCATCCTGGCCTCGGCCGGATCGGCCGCGCCCTACATTGGCCTGTTTGGAACCGTCTGGGGGATCTATCACGCACTCGTTAATATCGGCCTGTCGGGGCAGGGCACGCTCGACAAGGTCTCGGGCCCGGTGGGCGAGGCGCTCATCATGACGGCGATGGGACTGGCCGTGGCGATTCCCGCCGTGCTGGCCTACAACGCCTTCAACCGGCGAAACCGGGTGTGGCTCGCCAGGCTGGATGCGTTCGCGCACGATCTGTACGCCATCATTACCGTGGGCGAAAAGCCCAACAGTTCCTCGGGCGAGCCTCGCCCGCTGTCTATCGTGAAGGAGGTCTGAGCCATGGCAATGGGAAGTCTGGATCCGCGCCGGGCCCCGGGGCCGATGGCCGACATCAACGTGGTACCGCTGGTGGACGTGATGCTGGTGCTGCTGGTCATTTTCATCATCACCACGCCTTTGCTCACCAATGCGGTCAAGATCGATCTGCCGAAGGCGAGCAGCGCGCCCAACATCACGAAAGCCGCGCATATCGAACTTGGCATCCGGGAAAACGGCGATCTCTACTGGAACGGAGAGAAGGTCACGATGGATCAATTCGCCTCACGCTTTGCCGCCGCCGCAAAAGAACAGCCGCAGCCGGAACTGCATATCCGCGCCGACCGGCATGCCGAATACGAGCCGGTTGCAAAAGTCATGTCGCTGGCCGCGCGTGCGGGTCTTTCCCGGATCGGATTCGTGACGGAGCCCGGGCAGGACTGAGCATCCGGGAGGCCGGCGGGCCAAAACGTCTGCTGTGTGCTGCGCCCGATCCCGGCACCGATCGTCAGCCTCTGTCCTGGCCTACGCGTGAATGGACAAGACAAAATCGGGAATCCCACACTAAGGGATTTCCCTTTCTCGATTGTGGGTTTATGCGTAAAATGACGGGAATCATACCGATTTACGCGGCATGATCGCGCCCTTGTAATAACACGTGGCGGCTTTGTCCTTGAGCGGGATGAAGTACAAGTTTAATTTTCTATCGAAGAGACCCTATGAAAAAACACAACCCCTTCCCGCCTGTTCTGGGCGTTCTTCTGGCCGCCTTTGCCGTATCTGCCGATGCGGATCCGATGGGTCTGGATGTGAGCATCGGACTGGCCAATGTCCGGCCTGACATCAAGTCTCCGGTTGTGGGAGCCGATGCCACCACCTCGGTCGTGCCCGTTGCGAACTTCACATATTTCCTCAGCGAGCACTTCGCCCTGAACACGGCTGCCGGCATTACCCGCCACAAATTCAGCAACGCCGGCGGGACGCTGGGGAAAGCCTCCATGGCGCCGTTCCACCTGATGGCTCAGTATTACTTCATGCCGAAGGCCGCAGACTTCCAGCCTTATGTGGGGGTGGGTATCCACCATACTGTTTTCTTCCACAAGAACGGACCCGCCTTCGATGGCCTGGACCGCTTCAAAGAGGATACCGGCCCCGTTTTGCAGGCAGGGTTCAGCTATAACGTGAACAAGGATTACTTCGTCAATTTCGATCTCAAGAAGTTCTATCTCGAGACGAATGTCACGCCCCAGGGCGGAGCGAAAATCGAAACGATCACGCTCAATCCATGGTTGATCGGACTGGCGGCGGGCAGGCATTTTTGAGTCGGAACCTGCCGCCGCGGGCGTCCCGGGCGGCATGACAAACGGGCATCTCCCGACCGGTGCGCAGCCGGGCACCGGGAGATGCCCGGGCCGGTCTGTTCATCCAGTCGGCCTTCAGCCATCCGTCGATCATGGTGGCCGATGCGCGCATGACGCAGAGGAGGACTGCCTTCCTTTCCCGGCCGCGCCGCACCGGATATCCGGCATTCACGCCATGCTCAACCACCCGCCCGCGACGCCGCTGCCGATTACAACCAGCCACGGCGGCCATTTCCAGAACATCAAGGCGACCAGTGCCACAAGGGCCAGGCCAAAGTCTTGCGGGGCGTGAATCGCACTCGTCCAGACAGGCTGATAGAGGGCACTCAACAGCAGTCCGACCACGGCCGCATTGATGCCCGACAACGCAGCCTGTGTGCGTGCGTGGTGGCGCAGGCGCTCCCAGAATGGCAACACTCCCACCACCAGCAGGAATGACGGCACGAAGATCGCCAGCAGGCAGATCATGCCGCCCAGCCATCCGGAAGGTGCGCCGCTCATCGATGCGCCGAGAAACGCCGCGAAGGTGAAAAGGGGGCCTGGAACGGCCTGTGCCGCGCCATAGCCCGCCAAGAAGGAGTCATTGTCGACCCAGCCGGGCGGTACGACTTCGGCTTGCAGCAGCGGCAGGACGACATGTCCGCCGCCAAAAACCAGCGATCCCGCACGATAGAAGGCGTCAATCCTCAACAGGGTCTGATTGGTGAACGAGGCCGCCAGCAGCGGCAATCCGATCAACAGGACAAAAAACAGCGTCAGCCAGAACAGGCCCACGCGGCGCCTGATCGCCATTGGCAAGGGATCCCGCGCTGAACCCTGCCGAGGCTTGAACAGCAGGAGACCGGCCACCGCCGCCATGGCGATGGCGCCCACTTGTCCCCATGCGGAGGGCACCAGGAGAACGAAGCAGGCCACGGCCACCATGAGGGTGATGCGCGGCACGTCCGGGCAGAGATTGCGGGCCATTCCCCATACGGCCTGGGCGACCACCGCCACGGCCACCACTTTCAGGCCTTGCAGCAAGCCGGCTGGCATCGCATCCCCGTAGCGGGCAATACCCAGTGCAAACAGGATCAAGGCAATCGCCGAGGGCAGCGTGAAGCCCGCCCAGGCAGCCAGTGCGCCGGCATAGCCGGAGCGGGACAGCCCGATCGCGATCCCCACCTGGCTGCTGGCCGGCCCCGGCAGGAACTGGCAGAGGGCGACCAGATCCGCATAGCTGCGCTCCGTCAACCAGCGCCGCCGGGTCACGAATTCCTCGCGGAAGTAACCCAGGTGGGCAATCGGACCGCCGAAAGAAGTCAGGCCCAGTCGAAGAAATATCAGGAAGACCATCCAGGGGCTGCGGTGGGTCCTGTCGGTGTCGGTCATGGTCGCCTCTTTGATACTTTTACGTTCGGGCTCCGTCTTCAACGCATTGTCTTCAACACATTCCTGCGCATTTCATTCAGCAGGCAACGGCGGCCCTAACGGTCGAGATGCTGGTCGGCCAGCGAGACAGGATCTTCCTTCGGTTCCAGATGCGTAGTGAGGTGGGCGTAGGGAATGGCTTGCCGGATGTCGGCCTCGATGCGTTCCGACCAGTCATGTCCTTGCTTGACCGACCACGCGCCCGGTACCAGAAGATGGAAGGAAATGAAGGTCCGGGTACCGGACTGGCGCGTACGCAAGGCATGGAAGTCCAGCCCCTGTGTCCGATAGCGGTCCAGAATGTCCTCGATCGCCCGGAGGTCCGCCGCCGGCAGGGAGACATCCATCAGGCCGGCAGCGGAACGCTGCAACAGCTGCCATCCGGTCCACACGATGTTCAACGCCACCAGCAGCGCGATCACCGGGTCGAGCCAGAGCCAGCCGCTTGCCCAGACCAGTCCGACGCCCGCAATGACCCCCGCCGACGTCCAGACGTCGGTCAGCAAGTGGTGCGCGTCAGCTTCCAGCGCGATGGACTTGTACTTGCGGCCCACGCCCATGAGGATGCGCGCCGTGATCAGGTTGATGATCGATGCGGCCACCGATACCGCCAGGCCGATCCCCACCGCTTCGAGCGGTTGCGGATTGAGCAGGCGTTCGATGGCGGTATAGGCGATGCCGACCGCGGCGAGGAAAATGAGCAGGCCCTCGAATGCGCTGGAGAAATATTCGGCCTTGCCGTGTCCGTGCGCATGATTGTCGTCGGCCGGCTGGGCGGCCAGCGACAGCATGGCAAGCGCCATCATCGCGCCCGCCAGGTTGACGAAGGATTCGAGCGCGTCGGACAGCATCCCGACCGAACCGGTCAGCCACCAGGCCCAGCCTTTGAGCAGAATGGTGGCGAGCGCGGCCGCGATGGAGAGCCAGGCGTAACGTTTGAGAGCCGGAGGTAACATTCCGTTGCTGCACGAGGCGCGATTGAAGAGTGCCGGATTGTATCCCAGTGCATGCCGGCTGACCCGGAGGCACGCGCTGCCGGTCGGACAGGGGTTGTGCGCCGGCCGGAGAAACGGGTCCTGCAGGCTATGATCAAACACGGTTGTCATGATCAAACACGGTTGTCATGGAGGCTCTACGATGCCGGACACGCTGAACGATGCGATTCAACTGCGTTATGCCTGCCGCGAATTCGCCGCGGACACGCCGGTATCGGCGGACGAACTGGCCTCGGTGCTGGAAGCGGGGCGGTTGGCCCCTTCGGCATTCGGCCTGGAGCCCTGGCGTTTCGTCGTGGTGACCGACGAGGCCGGCCGCGCGGCGGTCGCGCGAGCCTGCTACGACCAGCCGGCCACGACGACGGCTGCGGCGCTGATCGTGATTGCGGCGCTGGTGGCGGTGCTCGAACCGGATTCGGACTATGTGCGGGCGCGTTTTGCGGCGGAAGCCCGCGGCCAGGATGCCGAACCGATTCATGCGGCCTACCGATCGTTCTATCGCGCCGGATCCATGGCGGAATGGGCACGCGGGCAGTGCCATTTTGCGGCGGCCCAGATGCTCTTGCAGGCCGCGCACAGGGGGCTCGGAAGCTGCCCGGTCGGAGGCTATGACGCCTCCGCATTGGCCGCCGCAGCCGCGCTCCAGCCAGGCGAGGTCCCTGCGTTGGTCGTTGCCCTGGGCCGATGCCGCCATGCCGCCCCCGAACGGATCCGCAAGCCGCTCGGGTGATGACAGGTCCGCCTCCGCGCATGGCCGCGGCGGCGGGCATCTTTCCTGGAGACATCCTGCGGTCGAAGCAATAAAATGCCGGGCATGAAAATTCTGCTTGCCCTGCTCCTGTGTCTGCCGCTTGCCGCCCATGCCGCATGGATGGATTTCGATCACGAGTTCGAAGAAGACAAACCTTGGGCCGAAGTGGCGGCCAGCTTGCCGCCCTACCCGAAGTCCGGCAACCTGATCCCGTTCGAGGTGTCGTCGGCGACCCGCAACAAATTCTTCATCGATGCCGATTCGATCAGCGTCGGTTCCGACAAGGTGGTGCGCTACACCGTGGTCATCGAAGCGGCGGGCGGGGCAAAAAACATTTCATACGAAGGACTGCGCTGCGAAACGGGTGAACGCCGCCTGTATGCCTATGGCCATGACGACGGAAGCTGGTCGAAGGCACGCAATGCCCAATGGGAGACTATCCGGATGCGTTCGCTGTTGTCGTATCACAAGGCGCTGTACGAGGATTATTTCTGCCCCGGCGGCATCAATGTGCGCACCGCCAAAGAGGCGGTGGAAAGACTGCGGCGCGGGGCGCACTGATGCAGTCCGTGGTGAAGCACGCGCGGCGCATCGTCGTCAAGGTCGGTTCCAGCCTGGTCACTGCCGAAGGACGCGGTCTCGACCATGCCGCGCTGTCGCACTGGGCCGCGCAGATCGCCGCATTGACCGCGCAGGGCAAGGAAGTGGTGCTGGTGTCCTCGGGTGCGATTGCGGAAGGCATCGCGCGACTGGGCTGGAAGAAGCGTCCCCGGGCCGTCAACGAATTGCAGGCCGCCGCCGCCGTCGGGCAGATGGGGCTGGTGCAGGCGTACGAAACGGTTTTCCGCACTCACGGTCTGCCTGCTGCGCAGGTGCTGCTCACGCATGAGGATCTGGCCGACCGTACCCGCTATCTCAATGCGCGCACCACTTTGCGCACGTTGCTGGAATTGCGCGTGGTGCCCATCATCAACGAGAACGATACGGTTGCCACGGACGAAATCCGTCTGGGCGACAACGACACGCTCGGCGCATTGGTGACCAACCTCATCGAAGCCGACTGCCTCGTCATCCTGACGGACCAGCCCGGCCTCTATACCGCCGATCCGCGCAAGAATCCCGACGCCACGCTGGTGATGGATGCCCATGCCGGCGACCCCGATCTCGAACGTATGGCGGACGGGGCGGGCAGCAGCGTCGGCACTGGCGGCATGCTGACCAAGATCCTTGCCGCCAAACGCGCGGCACGCAGCGGCGCGCATACGGTGATCTGCAGCGGGCGCGAGGACCAGGTGCTGCTGCGATTGGCGGCCGGCGAGGCGATCGGCAGCCAGCTGGTGGCGCGGCAGGCGCCGCTTGCCGCGCGGCGCCAATGGCTGGCCGACCATCTGCAGCTGCGCGGCAGCGTGGTGCTCGACGACGGTGCGGTACGGGCGCTGCGCGACGATCACAAAAGCCTGTTGCCGGTTGGGGTGAAGGGCGTCACCGGCGAATTCGAGCGCGGCGAGGTGGTGGCGATTGTCGATATGGACGGCTGCGAGATCGCGCGCGGCCTGGCCAATTACAGTGCCGGCGAGGCGCGTCGCATTGCCGGCAAGCCCAGCAGCGCGATCGAGGCTGAACTGGGCTACATGGACGAGCCGGAGCTGATCCACCGCGACAATCTGGTGATGCTGGCGTGACCATTACGCTGGATTTGCTGCGCCACGGCGAGCCGGTAGGCGGGCGCAGGTACCGCGGTCAGATCGACGATCCGCTATCTGAAAAAGGCTGGGCGCAGATGGATGCGGCAGTCGGCGAATGGATGCCATGGACACGGATCATCTCGTCGCCGCTGATGCGTTGCCGCGCTTTTGCCGAGACGCTGGCGGAACGGCACGACCTGCCGCTGGCGTTCGACGAGCGTCTCAAGGAAGTCGGCTTTGGCGTGTGGGAAGGCAAGTCGGCTGCCGAGATCGAGCAGGAGGCGCCCGGCTCGCTTGCCCGCTTCAGGAACGACCCGGTGAATGACCGTCCCGACGGGGCGGAGCCGCTGGCCGTTTTTCATGCGCGGGTGGCCGCCGCACTCGACGACCTGCTCGCACAGCATGCAGACCAGCACGTGCTGCTGGTTGGGCACGCCGGGGTGATCCGCATGGCGTTCGCCTGGGCGTTGCATGTGCCGCTGGCGCATGCCTATCGCATCGAGGTGGCGAGCGCCGGGTTGACCCGCCTGCGCTTCGATGACGGGCGTGCGAGTCTGGTCTTTCACGGCGGCAGTCCTGCTCATCGCTGACCCGTTGCCGTCTTCCGTATTCGTTGGCCTGCATCGCCCCACGCCGTGCCTTGTCCAAGGCATGACCGAGGGACACGGTGGGTCGTGCCCTAGGCCCGGTGACGCGACTCGACCGGCTTGAGGTTGGGGCAGTTGTCCTTGATGCAGTCGGCGTAGAGCTGTAGCGAGTGATCGCGAATGACAAACCCCCGCTCCTTGGCAATGCGGGTCTGACGTTTTTCGATTTCCCCGTCGTAAAACTCTTCGACCTTGCCGCATTGCAGACAGACCAGATGGTCGTGATGGTCGCCATGATTGAGTTCGAATACGGCCTTGTCGCTGTCGAAGTGATGACGGATCAGCAGACCCGCCTGCTCGAACTGGGTCAGTACACGGTAGACCGTGGCAAGGCCGATGTCCTGGCCCTCGTCCGAAAGCAGTCGATACACTTCCTCGGCAGTCATATGGCGCTTGTCGCTCTGCTCGAACAAATCGAGAATTTTCAGACGTGGCAGCGTGGCTTTGAGACCGATGCTCTTGAGATCGGAAGGATTGCTCAATGGGGCCTCCAGAACGGGAACGCGAATACGCTATGATACGTTTTTTTCCAACCGCCCAAACCTTCCCGGTTTTCTGGCCATGCGTCATTCCCTGATCCCTGCCTTGATTTTGAGTCTGCTAGCGGGCTGCGCCATGCCGCGCATCGGCCCCTATCACATCGATGTGCAGCAGGGCAATGCGCTGGATCAGGAAAATGTCGCGCGCCTGAAGACAGGCCTGAATCGTTCCCAGGTCCGTTTTCTGCTCGGTACGCCGCTGGTGGTCGATCCGTTCCGCACCGATCGCTGGGATTATGTCTATCTGTACTACAAGGCGGGGAAACTGACCGAGCAGAAGCACATTACCCTGATCTTCGACGGCGATACGCTGGCACGCATCGAAGGCGACCTGCCACCCGCGGCGGCAACCGAGCCTGGCGCCGCGGCGATGGCGACTTCCGCAGCGGCCCCGGCCCTTGTCGCAGCGCCAGTGCCCGCAGCATCCCAAGCTTCCGCAGCAGTTCCAGCTTCCGAGGCCACTCTAACTTCCGCAGCAGCTCCAGTTCCCGCAGCAGCTCCAGCTTCCACAGCAGCTCCAGTTCCCGCAGCAGCCCCAGCTACCGCAGAAGCTCCAACTTCTGCCGCAGCTCCAGCTACTGCGGTAGCTCTAACTTCCGCGGCAGCGCTGACTTCCACGGCATCTCCAGCTTCCGCAGCAGCCTCAGCTTCCGCTCCCGCAGGCAGAACCGAATCCGTTCCGTCTCCCGCTGCCACGGCCACCGCGCTTGTGGCCTCCGCAGAGGCAGAGGGGAGTGGATCTCCGGCCGGCTCGCCGATGCCCGAAACCAGCATTGTGCCGCCGCTGCCAAGCCCCCGGGATGCGCCCGCCTACGTTGACCCTCATCCCGCCCCCGAACTCAGCCTGAAGCAGGAAACCAATATCGCGCAAATCAGACCGGATGCCATGCCGTCGTTTGCGGAATCGCCTGTGGCGGCCACAGACGATGCGCTGGTATTGCAATCGCTGAATGCCTGGGCGGATGCCTGGTCACGTCGTGATGACAAGGCCTATTTTGCCGCGTACGACAGCCGTTTTGTTCCGGATGGAGGGGGCAGCCGTTCCGCCTGGGAGACGCGCAAGCGTCAGGCACTGGGTGCCGCCAAAACTATCGAAGTGAAGATCGAGTCGCCATCGGTAGACCGAACCGCCGCCGATACCGCTACGGTGACCTTCAAACAGCTATACCGCTCAGGCAGTTATCACGATGCCACCCTCAAGCAGGTGCGCATGGTCGAGCGCGCGGATCGCTGGCTGATCGTGGAAGAGAAAGTGCTGTCGACCCTGAAGGATGACCAGCCGTGAGCGTGCGGATCGCGATCGCCGGGGTGTCCGGCAGGATGGGACGCGCCCTGCTCGAAGCGGTGGAAGCCGATGCCGGCTGCACGCTTGGCGCGGCCATCGATCGTCCCGGCAATCCGCTGGTCGGGCAGGACGCGGGCGCCGCCTGGGGCACAGCCAGTGGGGTGCAGGTGACAGATCAGCCGGCGGCAGTCCTGCAGGGCATGCATGCGCTGATCGATTTCACCCGTCCTGAAGCCACTTTCGGCTATCTCGACGCCTGCGTCGCGGCCGGCGTGCCGCTGGTCATCGGCACCACCGGCTTCGATGATGCCGGCAAGGCACGCATCGCAGCGGCGGCGCAGCGAATTCCCGTCGTATTCGCCCCCAACATGAGCGTGGGAGTGAATCTTCTGATGAAGCTGGCCGAACTTGCCGCTCAGGTGTTGCAGGACGGCTACGACATCGAAATCATCGAGGCGCATCACCGCCACAAGGTCGATGCACCTTCCGGCACCGCACTGGGCCTGGGACAGGCGGTGGCACGCGCGATCGGCCGCGATCTGGCCGGTTGCGCCGTCTACGGACGCGAAGGGGTCACCGGCGAGCGCGACCCAAAAACCATCGGCTTCGCCACCGTGCGCGGCGGCGATATCGTCGGCGACCATACCCTGCTGTTCGCCGGCATCGGCGAACGCGTCGAACTGACCCACAAGGCCAGCAGCCGCGCAACGTTTGCCCAGGGCGCGCTGCGTGCCGCCAAGTGGCTGCAAGGCCGCGCGCCGGGTCTGTACGACATGCGCGACGTATTGAATCTGGATTAACCGCTTCAACAGGAATGCACCATGAATGCCGTCAAGGTTTACAGCACCGGTACCTGTCCCGTCTGCGTCAAGGCCAAGGCCTTCCTCGAAAAACGCGGTATCGCCTACGATGAAGTCCGTATCGATCTTGACCGCGAAGCGATGAAGGAGTTTGCCGTGGTCACCAACGGCGCCCGCACCGTGCCGCAGATCATGGTCGATGGTTCCTGTATCGGCGGTTTCACCGAATTGACCGAACTCGACATGGACGGCGGACTGGACCATCTGCAGCCCTGACCGGCTCTTCAGCCGGACGGGAAGGCGGGCCTGCGCATTGAAGCCGGGCCTGGAATCGGCTACAATTTCGCCATTCAAGTTCAGGCGGGTTCGCGCAAGCGGCTCGCCTGAATTTTGTCACCTGCACCACGCTCATTAGCCTTGCGGAGTCTTCCTTGTCACGTGCCCAGCCCGCCATCCTTGTTCTAGCTGACGGTTCGGTATTTCGCGGCCGCGCCATCGGCGCCAACGGCCTTGCAACCGGGGAAGTGGTCTTCAATACCGCGCTGACCGGCTATCAGGAAATTCTCACTGATCCCTCGTATGCACGCCAGATCGTGACGCTGACCTATCCGCATATCGGCAACACCGGTGTCAATGCCGAGGACGTCGAAGCGGACCGCGTTCACGCAGCGGGTCTGGTGGTGCGCGATCTGCCGCGCCTGCATTCGAATTTCCGTGCCAGCCGCTCCTTGAACGATTACCTGAAGAGCCAGAACGTCGTCGCCATCGCCGATATCGACACACGGCGATTAACCCGTGTCCTGCGCGAACAAGGGGCGCAAAACGGCTGCATCATGGCAGGCGCCGTGGACGAAACCGAGGCGCTCGAAGCCGCGCGTGCCTTCCCCGGCCTGGCCGGCATGGATCTGGCCAAGGTGGTGAGCGTGTCGAAGGCCTATGAATGGAACGAGACCGAATGGAAGCTCGGACGCGGCTATGGTCAGCAGACCGCGCCGCGTTTCCATGTCGTGGCCTTCGATTACGGCGTCAAGCGCAATATCCTGCGCATGCTGGCCGAGCGTGGCTGTCGTCTGACCGTGCTGCCCGCCACCGCCACCGCGGCCGATGCCCTGGCGCTGAAGCCGGCCGGTATTTTTCTCTCCAACGGCCCCGGCGATCCGGAGGCATGCGATTACGCGATCAAGGCGGTGGGCGAACTGATGGAGGCGAAGATCCCTGTCTTCGGTATCTGTCTGGGACATCAGTTTCTGGCACTGGCCTCGGGCGCCAGGACAATCAAGATGAAATTCGGCCACCATGGCGCCAACCATCCGGTCAAGGATCTCGACACCGGCCGGGTAGCGATTACCAGCCAGAACCATGGGTTTGCAGTGGACGCGGCGACCCTGCCGGCCAATCTGCGCAGCACCCATGTCTCGCTGTTCGACGGTTCCCTGCAGGGGATGGCCCGCACGGATGCTCCCGTGTTCAGCTTCCAGGGCCACCCGGAAGCCAGCCCCGGCCCACACGATATGGGTTACCTGTTCGACCGTTTCATTCAGCTGATGGCTGACCATGCCCCCGTACACTAAATTATGCCCAGGCGCAGTGATCTAAAAAGCATTCTCATCATCGGCGCCGGCCCCATCGTCATCGGGCAGGCGTGCGAATTCGACTATTCCGGCGCGCAGGCATGCAAGGCGCTGCGCGAGGAGGGCTACAAGGTCATCCTCGTCAACAGCAATCCGGCGACGATCATGACCGACCCGGACATGGCCGACGTCACCTACATCGAGCCGATTTCCTGGCAGGTGGTCGAGAAGATCATCGAGCAGGAGCGCCCTGATGCGCTGCTGCCGACCATGGGCGGGCAGACCGCGCTCAACTGCGCGCTCGACCTCGCCAAACACGGGGTGCTGGAAAAATACGGCGTCGAGATGATCGGCGCGTCGAAGGAAGCGATCGACAAGGCCGAGGACCGCGAGAAATTCAAGGCGGCGATGACGAGGCTGGGGCTTGGCTCGGCGCGTTCGTCGATCGCCCACAGCATGGAAGAGGCGCTGCAGGTGCAGGCCGCGCTCGGCTTCCCGACCATCATCCGTCCCTCGTTCACCATGGGCGGCTCGGGCGGCGGCATCGCCTACAACAAGGACGAATTCGTCGCCATCTGCGAGCGTGGCCTGGAAGCTTCGCCCACCCATGAACTGCTGATCGAGGAATCGCTGCTCGGCTGGAAAGAGTACGAGATGGAAGTGGTGCGCGACCGCAAGGACAACTGCATCATCGTCTGCTCGATCGAGAACTTCGACCCGATGGGCGTGCACACCGGCGACTCGATCACCGTCGCGCCGGCGCAGACGCTGACCGACAAGGAATACCAGATCATGCGCAACGCCTCGCTGGCGGTGCTGCGCGAGATCGGCGTGGAAACGGGCGGCTCCAACGTGCAGTTCTCCGTCAACCCGGCAGATGGTCGCATGGTGGTGATCGAGATGAACCCGCGGGTGTCGCGCTCTTCCGCGCTGGCGTCGAAGGCGACCGGCTTTCCGATCGCCAAGGTGGCGGCCAAGCTGGCGGTCGGCTATACGCTCGACGAGCTGCGGAACGACATTACCGGCGGTGCGACCCCGGCCTCGTTCGAGCCCTCGATCGATTACGTGGTCACCAAGATTCCGCGCTTCGCCTTCGAGAAATTCCCGCAGGCCGACGACCGCCTGACCACCCAGATGAAGTCGGTGGGGGAAGTGATGGCGATGGGGCGCAGTTTCCAGGAGTCCCTGCAGAAGGCGCTGCGCGGGCTGGAAGTCGGCGCCGACGGCCTCGATCCGAAGACCGCCGACCGCGAGGAAATCGAAGCCGAGCTGATGTCGCCCGGCCCCGAGCGCATCTGGTACGTCGGCGACGCGTTCCGCGTCGGCATGAGCCTCGAAGAAGTCCACGCCGTGTCGAAGATCGATCCGTGGTTCCTCGACCAGATCCAGGGTCTGATCGAACTGGAACGCTCGCTCGCCGGACGTGCGCTGACCGACCTCGGGCGCGACGAGCTGCGCGAGCTGAAGCGCGCCGGCTTCTCCGATCGCCGTCTGGCCAGGCTGCTGAACACCGACCAGCACGCGGTGCGCGCGCGCCGCAACGAACTTTCATTGCATCCGGTCTACAAACGGGTCGACACCTGCGCCGCCGAGTTCGCCACCCAGACCGCCTACATGTACTCGACCTACGAGGAAGAGTGCGAGGCGCAGCCGACCGACGCGAAGAAGATCATGGTGCTGGGCGGCGGACCGAACCGCATCGGCCAGGGCATCGAGTTCGACTACTGCTGCGTGCACGCCGCGCTGGCGCTGCGCGAAAACGGCTTCGAGACCATCATGGTCAACTGCAACCCGGAGACCGTGTCGACCGACTACGATACCTCCGACCGCCTGTACTTCGAACCGCTGACGCTGGAAGACGTGCTCGAGATCGTGCGCATCGAGAAGCCCTTCGGTGTCATCGTGCAGTACGGCGGCCAGACGCCGCTGAAGCTGGCGCGCGACCTGGAAAGGAACGGCGTGCCCATCATCGGCACCAGCCCCGACATGATCGACGCCGCCGAAGACCGCGAACGCTTCCAGCAGATGCTGCACGATCTGGGCCTGAAACAACCGCCCAACCGCACCGCGCGCAACCCCGAGAGCGCGCTGCGCATGGCGGCGGAGATCGGCTACCCGCTGGTGGTGCGCCCGTCCTATGTTCTGGGCGGCCGCGCCATGGAAATCGTGCGCGAGGAGGCCGACCTCGTCCGCTACATGACCGAGGCGGTGAAGGTCTCGAACAAGTCGCCGGTGCTGCTCGACCGTTTCCTCAACGACGCGATTGAAGTGGATGTGGACGCGCTGTCCGACGGCGAGCAGGTGGTGATCGGCGGCATCATGCAGCACATCGAACAGGCCGGCGTGCATTCCGGCGACTCGGCGTGCTCGCTGCCGCCCTACAGCCTGTCGAACGAGATCCAGGACGAACTGCGCCGCCAGACCGTGGCGATGGCGAAAGCGCTCAAAGTGGTTGGCCTGATGAACGTGCAGTTCGCGATCCAGGGCGACACCGTCTACGTGCTCGAGGTGAACCCGCGCGCGTCGCGCACCGTGCCTTACGTGTCGAAGGCCATCGGCGCGCCGCTGGCGAAGATCGCCGCGCGTGCGATGGCCGGCATAACGCTTGCATCGCAGGCCTTCGAAAAAGAGATCATCCCGCCGTATTTCTCGGTCAAGGAAGCGGTGTTCCCGTTCCGCAAATTCCCCGGCGTCGACACCATCCTCGGCCCCGAAATGAAATCGACCGGCGAGGTCATGGGCGTCGGCGACAACTTCGGCGAGGCCTTCGTCAAATCGCAGCTGGCATCGAGCTCCGAACTGCCCAAGCCTGGCGGGAAGGCGTTCGTCAGCGTGCGCTCGGGCGATCGTGACGCCGTGGTCGAAGTGGCGCAGATGCTGCACGATCTTGGTTTCAACGTGGTCGCCACCCGCGGCACGGCGCAGACAATCGAATCCGCCGGCATTCCGGTGGCGATCGTCAACAAGGTCAAGGAAGGCCGCCCGCACATCGTCGACATGATCAAGAACGGCGACATCGATTTCATCGTCAACGTGGTCGAAGACAAGAAGGCGGTGAAGGATTCCTACGCCATTCGCGCCGAGGCGCTGGCGCGCCGGGTGGTGTATTTCACCACCCTGGCCGGTGCGCGTGCCGCCTGCATGGGCATGCGGCATGGCAACGAACTGAAAGTGTATTCCCTGCAGTCGCTGCACCAGCGGTTGCACTGATCTGAAGAGGCAAGCCCGTGAACAAATTCCCCCTCACCGTCGTCGGTGCCGAAAAGTTGCGTGTTGAACTGCAGCATCTGAAGAGCGTGGAACGGCCTGCTGTCATTCAGGCGATCGCCGAGGCCCGCGCGCAGGGCGATCTGTCGGAGAATGCCGAGTACGACGCCGCCAAGGAAAAGCAGGGGTTCATCGAAGGACGCATCGCCGATCTTGAAGGCAAGCTGGCGAATGCGCAGATCATCGATCCCGCTACCCTCGATGCGGAAGGCCGCATCGTGTTCGGTGCGACGGTCGATCTGGAAGACATCGAATCGGGCGATACCGTCACGTATCAGATTGTCGGCGACGACGAAGCCGACATCAGGCAGGGCAAGATTTCGGTCTCGTCGCCCATTGCCCGCGCACTGATCGGCAAATATGCGGGCGACAGCGTGGATGTCCAGGCGCCCGCCGGGGTGCGCCAGTACGACGTGCTGGACGTTCTGTATAAATAAGCATGCGACGTTTCTGGAGCGGCCTCGCGGGTGCATTGCTGGTACTGTGGATCGGCGGCATGTGGGCGATCGGCTACGTCGCCGCGCCGGTGTTGTTTGCCAACCTGGGCGACAAGCAATTGGCCGGGATGCTGGCAGGCCAGTTGTTTACAGTGATGGCGTGGATCGGCATCGCCGCGGCCGTCTATCTGCTGATCTACCGCTTCGCCTGCGAGGGGACTGCGGCGCTGAAAACCCTGTTTTTCTGGGTGGTGGCATTGATGCTGGCACTGACGCTGGCGGGTCACTTCGGTATCCAGCCCATCCTGCAGGGTTTGAAGAATCAGGCCCTGCCGCATGCCGTGATGCAAAGTGTGTTGGCCGACCGCTTTGCCCGCTGGCATGGGGTGTCGAGCATTCTTTCCCTGATCCAGAGCGTACTGGGACTGCTGCTGGTCTGGCGCTCGGGGCTGGCGAAATAAGCGCTTCCGGCAGGCGTCAACCCGGCAGGACGATCACCGGTTTGCCGATCGGGCGATAAATGACCAGTATCTTGCCGATCTGCTGCACCGGCGCCGCGCCCGTGGCCGTGCAGATTTCCTCCAGCCAGGCACGGCGCGTGTCCGGCTTGTCGCTGGCCGCCTTGATCTTGATCAACTCGTGCGCATCGAGCCCGCGTTCGATTTCCTTCAATACGGCGGCGGTCAGGCCCTGATTGCCGATCATGGCCACCGGCTGGCGGCTGTGGGCCAGGCCCTTGAGAAATTGCCGCTGGGCAGGCGTGAGTGATTTCATGTGTCTTCCTTAACCGAGCGCGGATTGTAGCCGATAGACATGGTGCAGAAAGCAAAGCGGACCAAATCGGGCAGTGCCTGGATGCACGAGCATGTGACGGACCCCTATGTGAAAAAAGCGCAGCAGGAAGGCTATCGTTCGCGCGCCGCCTATAAACTGCTGGAAATCGACAGGCGCGACCGCCTGCTGCGCCCCGGCATGACGGTGGTGGACCTGGGCGCCGCACCCGGCAGCTGGTGCCAGGTGGCGATGCAGAAGATGAAAAAACAGGGCACGGTACTGGCGATCGATCTGCTGCCGATCGTGCCGATGGCGGGAGTCGTCAGCCTGGAAGGGGATTTCACCGAACCCGGGGCGCAGGCCTGGCTGGAAGAAAGATTGCAAACAGGACGGGCTGATCTTGTATTAAGCGACATGGCCCCCAATATCAGTGGAGTCACCTCGCGCGACCAGGCACGCCATTACGAGTTGTGCGAGTTGGCGCTTGACTTCGCGGTGACGTGGCTGAAACCCGACGGTGCGTTTCTCGTCAAAGTGTTTCAGGGAGCAGGATTCGAGGATTTCCGTGCGCGGATGCGGCAAGCGTTCGAGCAGGTGGTGATCCGCAAGCCTGACGCATCGCGCGGCCGCAGTACCGAGGTCTATTTGCTGGGGCATCGCCCCGTTGCAGCAGGGGAGACAGTCGGGATGAGCCGTGACAAGCGGGCAGGACAGGGTTTAGAATGAGTCTAAACGTGCTGCATTCGGCACCAAGGAGTAATACGTGAACAATTTGTCCAAGAACATCGCCATCTGGCTGATCATTGCCGTCATCCTGATGACGGTGTTCAACCAGTTCGGCGCGCAGCGTACTGCGCAGTCGCAGATGCCGTACTCGCAGTTCATCCAGGAGGTGCGTCAGCAGCAGATCTCCAAGGTGGTGATCGAGGGAAACGTGCTGAAGGGTGAACGCAGCGATGGACAGCGCTTTACCAGCTATGCGCCAAACGACCCGTGGATGGTGTCCGACCTGCTGAAAAACGGCGTGTCGGTCGAAGCCAAGCCGGAAGAGCAGCCGTCGTTCCTGATGAGCCTGCTTATTTCGTGGTTCCCCATGCTGTTGCTGATCGGCGTCTGGATTTTCTTCATGCGCCAGATGCAGGGCGGCGGCCGTGGCGGTGCGTTCTCGTTCGGGAAGAGCCGCGCACGCCTGCTCGATGAAAACGCCAATCCGGTGACCTTCGCCGACGTCGCAGGCTGCGACGAGGCGAAGGAAGATGTCGCCGAACTGGTGGACTTCCTTAAGGATCCCTCCAAATACCAGAAGCTGGGTGGCCGTATCCCGCGCGGCGTGCTGATGGTGGGCCCGCCCGGGACCGGGAAGACCCTGCTGGCCCGCTCGATTGCGGGTGAGGCCAAGGTTCCGTTCTTCAGCATCTCGGGTTCCGACTTCGTCGAGATGTTTGTCGGCGTCGGCGCCGCGCGCGTACGCGACATGTTCGAGCAGGCCAAGAAAAACTCACCCTGCATCATCTTCATCGACGAAATCGATGCGGTCGGCCGGCAGCGTGGCGCCGGTCTCGGTGGCGGCAACGACGAACGGGAGCAGACGCTCAACCAGTTACTGGTCGAAATGGATGGTTTCGAAGCGAGCGTGGGGGTGATCGTGATCGCGGCAACCAACCGTCCCGACGTGCTTGACCCGGCATTGCTGCGTCCGGGACGTTTCGACCGTCAGGTCGTTGTCGGCCTGCCCGACATCCGGGGCCGCGAGCAGATTCTGCTGGTGCATATGCGCAAGGTTCCGATGGGCCCCGACGTGCGGGCCGACATTCTGGCGCGCGGCACCCCCGGCATGTCGGGCGCCGACCTTGCCAACCTGGTCAATGAGGCGGCCCTGTTCGCGGCGCGTCGTAGCAAGCGCCTGGTCGACATGGACGATTTCGAACAGGCCAAGGACAAGATCTTCATGGGTGCCGAACGAAAATCCATGGTCATCACACCCGAAGACAAGAAAAAAACGGCTTATCACGAGTCTGGCCATGCCGTGATCGGCATGACGCTGCCGGGCTGCGACCCTGTGCATAAGGTCACGGTGATCCCGCGCGGTCGCGCGTTGGGGGTGACCATGTCCCTGCCTGAGCTGGATCGTTACAGCCTGTACCAGGATCAGATGCTGTCTCAAATCTGCATGTTGTATGGCGGACGGGTCGCCGAGGAAATCTTCGTGGGCAGTATTTCGACGGGGGCCTCGAACGATTTCGAACGGGCCACCAGCATCGCTCGCGACATGGTGACCCGCTACGGGATGTCGGATGCACTGGGCCCGATGGTATACGGCGAAAACGAAGGTGAGGTATTCCTTGGACGTTCGGTGACTACGCACAAGAACATGAGCGAAGCAACGATGCAAAAGGTCGATACCGAAATTCGACGGATTCTGGACGAGCAATATGCCCGGGCAAGGAAAATCCTGACCGAAGGCCGTGACAAGGTCGAGGCGATGACCGCGGCGCTGATGGAATGGGAAACCATCGACGCCGAACAGATTGGCGACATCATGGCGGGTCGCCCTGTACGCCCGCCCAAGCCGTCAGTCACACCGCAGCCGCCTGCTGGCGGGGGCGACAAGCCTGGCGCGCCGGCTCCGACCGTTCAGCCTGCACAGGAAGCCTGAGCCGCGACCCGCATCCCATTGCATAGAGGGGCTTTGTCCCCTCTTTTTCATGCTCGTTCTTCATGTGTGTTCATCACGCCGTCCGCGCCGCCCTCGCGCATGAGTACCGTCAAGGCTGCGCCGCATGACGCAGGCTGCGATGGGCTACGCATTCAAGCTGCGCGAACCGGGAGCCGATATTCCTGACGTTGGCGATGCCGTTGTCTTGCGGATTCCCGACATGCTCAAGAGTCGCCGATGAACACGAATGAGCGGGAGGGCGGCGCATCTGCCCGCGATGGTACAAGACGCCCGGCGGGTCCGGGTACACACGATGTCATGGCCGTGCGCGACGTACGGGCCGTCTGGAATGCAGTGGAGGAATACAGGGATGGGACGTAAATATTTCGGCACCGACGGTGTGCGGGGCAAGGTGGGCGAATCGCCCATCACGCCCGAGTTCGTGATGCGGCTGGGCTATGCCGCCGGGAAGGTGCTGATCGCTGACCGCGGCAGCCTGCCGTCGAACCAGCACCCGACCGTACTGATCGGTAAAGATACCCGGATTTCCGGCTACATGCTGGAAGCTGCACTGGAAGCAGGCTTTACTGCCGCCGGGGTGAACGTGCTGATGACCGGGCCCATGCCGACGCCGGCAGTGGCCTATCTGACACGGGCACTGCGTTTGCAGGCCGGTGTGGTGATCTCGGCCTCGCACAATCCCTTCGAGGACAACGGCATCAAGTTTTTTTCCGCCAGCGGCCAGAAGCTGCCGGACAGCGTGGAGGAGGCGATTGAAGCACGGCTGGACAGTCCGATCGTGACGGTCGAAGCACGGCAATTGGGGCGCGCCCGCCGCATCGAGGATGCCGCGGCGCGCTACATCGAGTTTTGCAAGAGCACCTACCCCAATAATCTCGATCTGCGCGGAATGCGTATCGTGGTGGACTGTGCCAATGGCGCGACCTATCACATTGCGCCGCATGTCCTGCACGAACTGGGGGCCGAGGTGATCGCCATCGGCAATGAGCCGAACGGCTTCAATATCAACGACGAATGCGGCGCCACGCATACCAAGGTGTTCTCCAACTCGGTGCGCGCGCATCGCGCGGATCTGGGCATCGCGCTGGATGGCGATGGCGACCGGCTGATGATGGCGGACGCCCAGGGGCGGGTATACGACGGCGACCAGCTGGTCTACGTCATCGCGCGTCACCGTATCCAGACGGGCTACATGAGAGGGGGCGTGGTCGGTACGCTAATGACCAATCTCGGCACCGAGCATGCGCTGGCTCGCATCCAGATTCCATTCGAACGTGCCAAGGTGGGGGACCGCTATGTGCTCGAGCGGCTGCACGCCAATGGCTGGACGCTGGGTGGAGAAACCTCCGGACACATCCTGTGCCTGGACAAGCACACCACGGGCGACGGGATTGTTTCGGCGCTGCAGGTGATGCGCGCACTGCGCGAGACAGGCGAAACGCTGGATGCGTTTACCGCGGATCTGGAAACCTATCCCCAGGTGATGATCAATGTCCCGGTGGCCAAGGGGTTCAAGCTGGATACGGCGCCTGCGGTCAGCGCATCAGTCGCCGAGGTGGAGGCTGCATTGAATGACAATGGCCGGATTGTCCTGCGCGCATCCGGGACCGAGCCGCTGATCCGGGTGATGGTGGAAGGGCGCGACGCCGATCTGGTTCGCCATGCGGCTGAAACAATCGCCACCGCGGTCAAGGCCGCCGCGGCGGCTGGGTGATTTCCCGACCTGAAATATATCTGTAATATTCGCCCGTTAGTATGGCGACGTCGCCCATGCGGCAACGTCAACTACTACCGGAGATATTACACATGCGTACACTCAATAAACGGGCTCAAGGGGCGCTGGCTGCGGCCATGGGTCTGGCTTTCAGTGTGAGTGCCCTGGCTGCCGACATTACCGGAGCGGGCGCGACTTTCCCCTACGCCGTTTACACGAAGTGGGCCGAGGCTTACAAGTCCGCCACGGGCAACCAGGTCAATTACCAGGGGATCGGCTCGTCGGGCGGCGTCAAGCAGATCAAGGCCAAGACCGTTGATTTTGCCGGCAGCGACGCGCCGGTTCCGGTGGCCGATCTGGAAGCGAACCATCTGGTCCAGGTGCCCACCGTCATGGGTGGCGTGACCGTCGTCATGAATGTCCCCGGTTTCGAATCCGGCAAACTGAAGCTGGACGGCCTGACCGCGGCCGACATTTTCCGTGGCGCGATCACCAAGTGGAACGATCCCGCCATCGCCAGGCTGAACCCTGGCGTCAAGCTGCCGGATCTGGCCATTACCGTGGCACATCGTTCGGACGGCTCCGGCACGACCTATGCGTTCTCCCACTACCTGGCCAAGCAGTCGATGGCATTCAGGCGTGACGTCGGGGCCGGCAACACGGTAAACTGGCCCGCCAACGGCGTGGGCGGCAAGGGCAACCCGGGCGTCGCCGCCAACGTGCAGAAGATCAAGGGCGCAATCGGCTATGTCGACATCGCCGACGCGATGAAGAACAACATGAACTTCGTGGCACTGAAGAACCGTGCCGGCAATTTCATTGTACCGAACCAGCAGGCGGTCGCCGATGCCGCTGCCGGCGCCGACTTCCATGTCAAGGGCATGGCCCCCGATCTGCTGGATCAGTCCGCCAGGAATGCATGGCCCATCACGACCGCCACCTTCATTCTGGCCTATGAACAGGGCGACGCCGCGAAGCAAAAAGGTGTGGTGGATTTCTACACCTGGTCCCTGAACAATGGCCAGAAAATGGCGATTGAGCTTGGCTTCGTGCCTCTGCCACCCAATGTCGTGAAGATGGTCGAAGCGGAAATGAAGCACATCAAGTAAGGCATTGGATTGACCTGACTTGATGCTGGCCGGGGCCGTACGCTACCCCGGCTTTCTACGAAAGCGGCTGTTTCAACGGCTGTTTTCGCAGACAAAAAATCGAATCGATAGGCACCCCCAGTGAGTGAGCCCAGCGCAACCGCCGGAATCGATCTGCACGCCAGGCAGGTCCGGAAATTTCGGCTGCAGGACAGGTTTTTCCATCATTCCACGCAGGTTTTCGCCTTTGTCGTGCTGGCGGCGCTGGTGGGAATCCTGGTAGCACTTTCCATCGAAGCCTGGCCCAGCCTCAAGGCGTTCGGCCCATCCTTTTTGTGGACCAACATCTGGAGCGTGCCGGACGACCAATACGGCGCGCTGGCTGCCATCTATGGCACGGTGACGACGTCCGTGCTGGCCTTGCTGATCGCCGTGCCAATCAGTTTCGGGATTGCCCTGTTCCTGACCGAAACCTGCCCGCTCTGGCTGCGCCGACCCCTGGGCACGGCGATCGAGTTACTGGCCGGAATCCCCTCCATCGTATATGGCATCTGGGGATTGTTCGTGTTTGCGCCGTTGTTTGCCGATCACATCCAGCCGCCTTTGCAGGCGTTGCTGGGCGACGTTCCGATCATCGGCGGCTGGTTCTCCGGCCCGCCCATCGGGATCGGCATCCTCACCGCCAGCATCGTACTGGCCTTGATGGTCATCCCCTTTATTGCGTCGGTGATGCGGGATGTGTTCGAGACCGTGCCGCATGTGCTGAAGGAATCCGCCTATGGGATCGGCTGCACCAACTGGGAAGTGGTGCGCAACGTCGTGCTGCCGTATACCCGTGTGGGCGTCATTGGCGGCATCATGCTGGGACTGGGCCGCGCGCTGGGCGAAACGATGGCGGTCACGTTCGTGATCGGCAATGCCAACCGTATCAACGGCAGCCTGTTTGCGCCCGGCACCTCGATCGCGTCGACCCTGGCGAACGAGTTCGGCGAGGCCACGCCCGGCCTGCATATCGCCTCCCTGTTCGCGCTCGGTCTGGTGCTGTTCGTCATCACCTTTATCGTGCTGGCCATTTCGCGCTGGCTGATCAGCCGCAGCATGGGCGCCGAAGGCCTGTAACGCACATGATGAAACTGTATACCCGCCGCATCTGGATCAACCGTATCGGCATCACGCTGTCCATGGCCGCGATGAGCCTGGGGCTGATCGCGCTGCTGTGGATTTTGTGGACGCTGTTTTCGAAAGGCTTTGCTGCCCTGAACTGGGATATATTTACCCAGGACACGCCGGCACCTGGAACCGAAGGCGGTGGCTTGCGCAACGCCATCGTCGGCAGCGGCCTGATCCTGCTGTTTTCCATGCTGATCTCGACCCCGGTCGGCATCATGGCCGGGATTTATCTGGCCGAATTCGGGCGTGTCTCGAAGTTCGCGTCGTTCACCCGTTTCATGACCGACATCATGCTGTCCGCACCGTCCATCGTCATCGGCCTGTTCGTGTATGCGCTGTTTGTGACGACCACGGGCGGGTTCTCAGGCTGGGCAGGGTCACTGGCATTGTCCTTGATTGCCATCCCGGTCGTGGTGCGAACCACCGAGAACATGCTGAAGCTGGTGCCCACCAGTTTGCGCGAGGCGGCTTTTGCCGTGGGGGCGCCGCGCTGGCAGGTATCGCTCAAGGTCACCCTGCGCGCGGTCAAGTCCGGCGTGGTGACCGGCGTGTTGCTGGCGATGGCGCGCATCACCGGCGAAACCGCGCCGCTGCTGTTCACCGCACTCAACAACCAGTTTTTCAACACCGACATGAACAAACCCATGGGCAACCTGCCCGTGGTGATTTACCAGTTCGCCCTGAGTCCCTACGACAACTGGATCAGCCTGGCCTGGGGGGGGGCTTTGTTGATCGCCTTTCTGGTACTGGCGGTCAACATCGCTGTGCGTGTGGTGTTCCGTAATAAAGACAAACGTTAATTTCCCCGGAGCTTTCCGATGCCCGTTCAAGCCATGCCCGCAGACGAAAATGTTGCTTTGCAAGTCCGCAATCTGGATTTCTTTTATGGCGATTTCAAAGGCCTCAGCAACGTCAACCTGGACATTGCACACAAAAAGGTGACCGCCTTCATCGGGCCGTCCGGCTGCGGGAAGTCCACGCTGCTGCGTACCTTCAACCGCATGTACGACCTGTACCCCAAACAGCGTGCCGAAGGCCAGATCCTGTTCCATGGCAAGAACCTGCTGGACAGAAGCCAGGATGTGAATCTGGTGCGTGCCAGTATTGGCATGGTGTTCCAGAAGCCAACGCCGTTCCCGATGACGATCTATGAAAACATTGCCTTCGGCGTGCGTTTGTACAAACGCATGTCGAGAAGCGCCATGGATGACCGTGTCGAATGGGCGCTCAAGAAGGCGGCGCTGTGGGGGGAGGTGAAGGACAAATTGCAGCAGAGCGGCCTGTCGCTGTCCGGCGGCCAGCAGCAGCGGCTGTGCATTGCACGCGCAGTGGCCGTGAAACCTGAAATCGTGCTGCTGGACGAGCCGACTTCGGCATTGGACCCGATTTCCACCGCCAAAATCGAGGAGCTCATCAACGAGCTGAAAAGCGATTACACCATCGCCATCGTCACCCACAACATGCAGCAAGCCGCGCGGATTTCGGATTACACGGCGTTCATGTATCTGGGTGAGCTCATCGAGTTCAACGAAACCGGCACCATCTTCATGCGGCCCGGCAAGAAGCAGACGGAAGACTACATTACCGGCCGGTTCGGCTGATTTGGCGGCATGATGCCGGCAGAGCCGGTTGACCATCCGGCGCATAGCGCTTACCATCGCGCACTTTTATCCGACGGATTCCCTGATGCGCAAGAAACTTGTGGCCGGTAACTGGAAAATGCATGGAAGCCTGGCTGAAAATGCCGCGCTGCTGGCCGCCATCAAGCCCGCCCTGTCCGGAATCACGGCTGTCGTATGCGTGCCTTTCCCTTATCTGGCGCAGATGCAGGCCGCACTCGCCGGGTCATCGATTGCCTGGGGGGCGCAGAACGTGTCGGAACAAGCCAGGGGCGCATTCACGGGGGAAGTGTCGACCTCGATGCTGCTCGATTTCGGTTGCAGGTATGTGATCGTCGGCCATTCCGAGCGCCGCAGTCTGTATGGCGAATCCGACGAACGGGTGGCGGCCAAATACATGGCCGCGCAGGCTGCCGGCCTCACGCCCATTCTCTGCGTGGGCGAATCGCTGGATGAACGCGAATCCGGCGTGACCGAAGCCGTCGTCGCGCGCCAGCTCGATGCCGTGATCAAGAGCGCTGGCGTGGCGTCCCTGGCCAAGGCGGTCGTGGCTTACGAGCCCGTGTGGGCGATCGGGACCGGCAAGACGGCCACGCCCGAGCAGGCACAGGCCGTACATGCCTTCATACGCGGCAAGATCGCCGCGCTGGATGCAGGCGTGGCCGATCAACTGGTCATCCAGTACGGGGGTAGCGTAAAAGCCGCGAATGCGGCAGAATTAATGGCTCAGCCGGATATCGATGGCGGGCTGATCGGCGGCGCTTCCCTGCTCGCCGATGAGTTCATCGCGATCTGCCGGGCCGCCGCGAACTAAGCGCCACAGAGCAGGAATCAAGCATGGAAACACTGGTCTGGATCGTACACGTCATTATTGCCATTGCACTGATTGCGCTGGTTCTCTTGCAGCATGGCAAAGGTGCGGACATGGGCGCGGCATTCGGTAGCGGCTCATCGGGCAGCCTTTTTGGCGCCAGCGGATCGGCCAATTTTCTGAGCCGCAGCACGGCCGTGCTGGCAAGCCTGTTTTTTCTGACCAGCCTGGGTCTGGCATATTTCGGACTTCAGCAGCACAAGCCGGCGGCCAGCGTGCTTCAGCGTGTGGAGGTTCCTGTGCCGGCGAAGGCCCCATCCGTATCTCCGGCGCAGATACCGGGCAAGGATGCCGGGTCAAAAGCGGGAGACATTCCGCAGTAAACAGCTGCAACTTCCAGGCGCATGCCTTGGCCGACGTGGTGGAATTGGTAGACACGCTATCTTGAGGGGGTAGTGACTCAGGTCGTGCGAGTTCGAGTCTCGCCGTCGGCACCAACTGACAAAATCGCAATACACGCGATAGTATATAAAAAGCAAATATTTACTAAAATATCCAATGAATACGCGGCCTTGAGTCGCGTATTTTTTTGTCCGTGATTCCTGCAAGAATTAGCTAATAGCTTAATAGTATTGGGGTTAGGCGTGAGCGTGGTTCTCGGGTTCGACAGAAAGCCTCATTCCCACAGAATTCAATACGGCAAGAAGGGTTTTCAGGGTTGGGTTCCCCTTGGGGGATAGCGAACGGTAAAGTGCCTCGCGGCTAATGCCTGCCTGTGAAGCCACCGCACCAAGCCCGCCATAAGCCTCTGCAACGGCGCGAAGCGCGAGTAGCCCGGCTGCCCGGTTATTTGGGTCATCCAGTTCTTCCATCGCAGCTTTGAGATAAGCGATTGCAAGCTCGCGGTCTGCCCGTAACTCTTCGATTTCCGCCTCGTGATGAGAGATGGATGCAATGTATGTCTTTTTCATGTGTTTCTCCGTTTCCAGTCCAGCCAATAGGCTTTTGCCTGTTTGATGTCGCTTGATTGAGAGCTTTTGTCGCCTCCGCACAATAGCAGCACCAATTCGTTACCATGCCTCGCGCAGTAAAGCCTGTATCCGGCGCCTACGTCTATCCGCAATTCCAGGACACCTTCCCCCACTGCTTTGCAATCACCAAAAATGCCGGCTTCCAATCGCCGAATGCGTGTGCGCGCCGAAGCCTGGGCAATCTTGTCACGCATCGAAGCCAACCACCCCGCTACCGGGATACTGCCATCTTCGCGTTGGTATCGACGTACCTCAATCATTTCAAGATTGTAGTTTATAAGTCACATCAGTTCAAACGGTGTGCCGAGCATCGAATTGCCTCACAAAGAATGTAACCAAAGGAAGTAGCCGGGCAGGTACGTTGACTCAAATTGAAGGTAACCGAAGAAACAGGGGTTACCGATCATGGGCAAGCACGAGCGACGGGCCTCTCTGGAGGCGAACCGGGCCGGCAAGGCGCGGATGACGCTGTTTGTGCTGGGGAATCTGTATCAGGCCAGGCACGCGTTGCTGGCGACGAGATACATCCGCTTACGATAGGGTGGATTGCTCATTTTCTGAGCAATCTGCGATGAAGTCGGGCGATAATTTGTACGCAAACCGCGTCTCAGCAGGCAGAATCGGGCGGTCGACGGACTGCGGGTTTGTAATCGGGGCTTGTTAAGGGCTTCCCTATTGCCTTGTCCAGCAAGATAGTGACCAGTTAAAAAAACGGTTATGCGGAATCTCCCATGCGTGAATCACGGGCTCTGGCCGGTGATTGCACCCAGATGCGAAAGAAATGTAGTTAAGATGCGGCTGGAAAAGCTTGTGTGGGAGAGGCCGTAATGAATAGCCGGATGGTACGCGACTAGAGGATTGCGGCGGCGCTGCCGTACGGCCCACTCCTGGTGCCGACAAAGTGTCGAAATCGTGCATTGCGTGGATGCGCGCCGGCTGCAAGCTCAACACCTTGTTTTATTGACCCGTAGCCTGATCTGCCGACGGGAATCGGCGAGCGAATTTGAAGCGTGCGGGATTCGAGCCTGAACCGCGAAAATAATCATGCGAATAGTCGTACCTTGACCGATACCGCCCCCCACCTGGCTGAACTCGCTCCTTGCCGCGCCTGTGCCGCCGTCCGTCGGACGGCGGGGATGGCGCTCGTCGTTATCATGGCGGTGGTTTTTGTCGGGATCTGGGCGGCGCCGGATGTAGTCCGTACGCGCGTACCGATCCTGGCTGGAATGGGGATCAATACCTCCGTCGTGCTATTGCTGGCGGGGATGGCGCTGCTGCTGCCGCGTCTCCGGCTCTGGCTGGGTGGGCTCATCGCAGCGATCAGTGCGGCGGTACTGGGGCAATATTTTTTTGCCTGGCTGCCGCCCGACGGTTTCTGGCGCATCGCGCTCAATGTCGACGGACGCGGTTTGCCCTGGCCTTGGCATATGTCCCCCCTCGCCGCGTTTTCCCTGCTCTGCGCGGGCTTGGCGCTGGCCGCCCTCGATCGGCCGCGGAAATTGCCCGGACAGATCCTGTCGCAGGCCGCACCTGGGTTCATCCTGGCGGCCGTAGTGGGCGGCGCGCTCAATCGCAGCCTCGATGGCCTGCTGTTCGTGGCCACCCTCGATCGCCATGCCGTCATGAGCCTGCCCACCATGCTGGCATTGTGCGTATGGGTCACCGGCTATCTTGCGGCAATGGCCGAAACCCCCTGGTTTCGCCGTTTTTACGCCGCACGCGAGGAGCGGCAAGCCCTGGCAATCGGCCTGATTGGATTCACCGCCGCGCTGCTGCTCGGCAGCGCGGCTTCCGTTGCTGTGCTCGGCAAGCAGATGCAGGCGACGGTGGAGGAGGAGTTGTCCAGTTCGGTGGCGACGCAGGCGGCCGTCTTTCCGCTGGTGTTGTCCTCGGCCTTGCACAGCCTGCATGCCCGGACGGGCGGGCTTGTGTCGCGCCCGGATCTGCCCGCCACGCTGCGGGAGATGGCCGGTTCGGGCGGCTCGGCATGGCTGGAAGGAGGCGACGGCGCCGTCGGGCTGCATGCAGGCCTGCCTCCGGCCGGTCCGCGATTTCGCCTGCGCCTGGAAAACGCGAACCCTGCCTGGCTGACCTGGAATCGCGGCTGGATGCTGGAAATCCATTTGCCAGCCGCGCAGGGGCAGGGAACCATCGTGGTGCAGGAGCCCTTGCCCCAGCTTGAACGCCTGTTTACGGAAGCGCTGTCGGATACGCCGGGCGGGGTGGAAACGCGCCTGTGCGGACCTGCCGGCAGCGAGCACATGATCTGCCTTCCTTCGGCATTCATGCCGCGCCCGTTGCTGGCGCCGACGCGCTACAAGGACGAGCCTGTCCCGATGTGGCATGCCCTCCAGGGGCAGCGCGGCGTCGTGGTTGCGCCGGATTATCGGGGGGTGATGGTGGTTGCCGCCTACGCGCCGGTGACGGAACTCGGTCTCGGCATGGTACGCAAAGTAGACGTCGAAAATATGTACCAGCCGATACGCACCGCTGCGTGGCGCGCGATTGCGATCATGGTGGGCATCGGCACGATCGCTGCGTTGCTGATCTATCTGCGGGTCCGCTTTGTGGTGCGGCGCGCCGTCGACACCGGACGGCAGTTGCGTGGCGTGCTGGAAGCGCTGCCGGTCGGCGTGTGGCTGATGGATGCATCCGGACACTTCATCTTGAACAATCCTGCCGGCCGCCGTATCTGGGCAGGCGAACGCTGGGTCGGCACCAAGCGGCTGGACGAATACAAGGGCTGGTGGCACGCCACGGGCAAGCGCATCGAGGCGCACGACTGGGCGCTTGCCCGCGCCATCGAGCGCGGTGAAACCGCCCTTGATGAAATCATCGACATCGAGTGTTTTGACGGCAGTCGTAAAGTCATCAACAGTTCGACCTTGCCGCTGTACGACGAAGAGGGCGCCGTCACCGGGGCCGTGGTGGTCGCCAAGGACGTCACCGAGCAGATGTGGGCGGATGCGGAAATTCAACGTCTGGAGCGCGAGTTTCACTCTCTGGCCGAGAACCTGCCGGATATCGTTTCCCGTTTCGACAGCGAATTGCGCCGTGTGTATGTCAATCCCGAGATCGAGAAAGCCACCGGCATGTCGCGGCAAACCCTGCTGGGCAAGACCCATGCCGAACTTGGGGTGCCGGACAAAGAGGTGGAAATATGGACCAATGCGTTGCGCCGGGTTCTTTTCACTGGCGAGCCGGAGGTGTTCGAATTCAAATTCACGACGCAGCGCGGTGTGGTCAAGTACTACCACACCCGAGCCGTGCCGGAATATGATGCATCGGGAAAGGTTGCATCGGTACTGACCATCGCGCGCGATATTTCCACCCTCAAAGGCGCCGAAGCGGTACTGCGCGAAAGCGAGGAACGCCTTCACGGCATCACCTCCAACGTGCCGGGCATGGTGTTCCAGTGCTGCCGGCATGCCGGCGACGAAGCACTGCAATTCACCTACATCAGCAATGGAGCGAAATGGCTGCTGGGCCTGGATGCGGCAGCGATCCTGCGGGACGGGCGCGCGTTCACCGGTTTTATCGTCCCGGAGGATGAGCGCTCCTTCCAGGACAGCATGGCGCAGTCGCAGGAAGAACTGTCGTTCTGGAACTGGGAAGGGCGCATCGTCACGGCGGATGGCAAGACGAACTGGATCAACCTGCGCGCCACCCCGCGCCGCCACGGCGAAAACGTATGCATGTGGGACGGTGTGGCGATCAACATTACCGAAAGCAAAACCAGTGAGGAAAAACTCGTCGATTCTAAAAACATGCTGCGCGAGCTTTCTGCGCACCTTGAAAGTGTGCGCGAGGAAGAGCGCAAGCGCATTGCACGCGAAATTCACGACGAACTGGGACAGACACTCACCGCGCTGCGGATGGATGTTTCGCTGGCGCGTCTCAGCTTCGGCGAAGCCAATCCACAACTCATGGCGCGCCTGCAATCGATGAAGCAACTGGTGGACCGCACCATCAAGACCGCACGGCATGTCACGTCGAGCCTGCGGCCGGGGGCGCTGGATCTCGGCATCGTCGCTGCGCTGGAATGGCTGGTCGAGGAATTCATCGAGTATGCGGGCATCCCCTGCGAACTTGTGCTGGGCGATGGCGACATCACCCTGGGCGAGTTCACCGCAACCGCCGTATTCCGCATCGTTCAGGAGTCGCTGACCAATATCGCGCGCCATGCCGAAGCGACCCAGGTCGAGATCGTCGTGACCCGGACCGATGGCCAGCTCTGCTTCGAAGTGAGCGACAATGGCAAGGGGTTCGATCCGCATGCCGCGGCAAGCCGCAAGTCGTTCGGCCTGGTCGGCATTCGCGAGCGGGTGGCGATGATGGAAGGCGATTTTGAGCTGGACAGCGAACCGGAACGGGGTACGCGTATTCGCGTATGCGTCCCGGCGACATGACCGCAGCGTTTACCCCAACCGTGACCCACCCCGTCCAACCGAGGCTTCCAGGATGATCAGGCTCATCATTGTCGACGACCATGCCATTGTGCGTCACGGGCTCAAACAGATACTTGCGCTGGTGCCCGACATAAGCGTCGTCGGCGAGGCCGGTGGAGGCGAGGAGCTTCAGGCCGTGCTCGCGCGAACCGCCTGCGATCTTGTCCTGCTCGACATGAACATGCCGGGTCTGGCGGGCGTTGAACTCATTGAATGGATGCACGCGGAATATCCGGATCTGCCAATTCTGATATTGAGCATGCATGTCGAGGGGCCGATCGCCAGTCGCGCGCTCAAGGCTGGCGCCAGCGGGTATCTGACCAAGGACAGCGAGCCGGAAATTCTCGTCGGGGCCATTCGCAAGGTCTCCGGCGGAGGAAAATTCATCGATGCCGCATTGGTCGAAAAACTCGTGTTCGATCATGCAGCGGAAAGCAGAACCCCTCATGAAGCATTGTCGGAACGGGAACTCCAGGTGTTCCTCATGCTCGCTTCCGGCAGGACGATAAGCGAGATTGCGGGCGACTTGTTCCTGAGCATCAAGACGGTCAGCACACACAAATTCCGCCTCATGCGGAAAATGAATCTCCAGACATCGACCGACCTGGTCCGCTATGCCATCCGCCATCGATTGATCGACGGCTGAGATTTTTCCTGCGCGACGCATCAAACGTCGCCGCCTCGCCAGTCACCCACCCACATAAAAAACAGCGTTCCATCGAGAGCGTTCCATCGAGGTGGCGCAACGGACCGTCCAACCCAGGACAGCGCGAAAAACGCAGCTGGATTCAAGCCTTACCCGGCCTCTCCAATAGGATTATTCCTACCTTGCCGTGGGCAATCGCTGATGCAAAAGCAGATTGCGCCGACTTCATTTCCCTCTGGTCGCTTTCGATAATGAATCTCGGAATGGATGTCAGGCTTGTATCCGCTTGCCCGGATTACCCGGCCTAATGTGGGACTGAGTGGAATGAAATTATTTTTGGTCGAGCCATCGATTCTGCTGCGGGAACGCCTGGCGGCCATGCTGGCCAGCCTTGGATGCGCCGAGATCGTGGAAAGCACTGCGGTTGAAGATACCAATCGGATCATGCGTCTCATGCAGCCGGAAATTGTGGTCATGGATGTCCGGCTGCCGGATGAAAGGGGCTGCGAGGCACTTGCCCGGGCGAGATACGCATGTCCTTCGGCATGCCTGATCGTGATGAGTTTCTATTCGTCGGAGCCATACAGAAAACGCTGGCTGCAAGCAGGGGCGGATCACTTTTTCGATCTGTCCGCCCAGATCGATCTGCTGCTGAATGTGGTGCGGCGTCACAGCCAGGCGCATCTGCGTGCGGCGCCATGACATGAATATCGACAAGTGGAAGGTGGTATGGAATTCAATGCGAGTGAAGGCCTGACGATGGATGCGGTGCTCGGCATATTGATTTTCGTCTGCGGCGCGGCGTGCGGATGGGTCGCACATCGATTCAGGGAATCCAGGCGTGCCGCCATGCTTGAGCGGGTGCGCGAGACGTCCATGCGGGGCGCGGGCAATTGCAGCCCCCATCTCGACACGGTATGCGCCAGCGTATTGCCGATCTGGTCGTTGCAGGTGGAGACGGGGCGCGCGCAGACGGAGGATGCGGTTACCGCGCTCGCCGTCCGCTTTTCCGGCCTGGTGGAAAAACTGGAGACGGCGGTGTCCGCCTCGCAATCGACGGCGGGCGGCAACGGCGTGAAGCAGGGGCAGGATGGCCTGGTAGAACTGCTCGAGACAAGCCAGCAGGATCTCGGCTCGATCATCGATTCGCTGCGCGAGGCCACCATTTCCAAGCAGAACCTGCTGCGGGAGGTGGATCAGCTGGCGTTGTTTACGGGCGAACTGAAGCAGATGGCGGCCGAGGTCGGCAGTATTGCCATGCAGACCAACCTGCTCGCGCTCAACGCCGCCATCGAGGCGGCGCGTGCCGGCGAGGCAGGGCGGGGATTCGCCGTGGTCGCCGACGAGGTACGCAAGCTTTCCACGCTGTCCGCTGAAACGGGCAAGCGAATCAGCCAGGGAGCGGAGCAGGTCAACGCCGCGATCGCCTCCGCCGTGGCCGCATCCGAGCAGTCGGTGACGCGGGATACCGAGTCGGTGACGCATTCCGAAGCGGTTATCGGGCAGGTGGTCGAGCGTTTTCACGGCGTGGCGAGCCGCTTGACGGCGTCTTCGAGCATCCTGAATGAAGCCAGCATGGGCATTCGGGACGAAATTTCCGACGTGCTGGTCTCGCTGCAGTTTCAGGATCGCGTGAGCCAGATTCTCTCGCATATCCGCGACGACATCCGCAAGTTCGAAGCGCATGTCAACGAATGCCTCAACACCGGGCAATGCGCGCCGATCGATGCCGAGGCATGGCTGGACGAATTGTCGAAAACCTACACCACGACCGAGCAGCGGGAGATGCACAGCGGTGCCAGCGCCAGCCAGTCGAACAGTTCGGAAATCACCTTCTTTTAGGGAGAAAACTATGGCAAAAACCATCATGGTCGTCGACGACTCGGCTTCGCTGCGCCAGGTCGTCAGCATCGCGCTCAAGGGCGCCGGATTCGACATCATCGAAGCCTGCGACGGCAAGGACGGCCTGTCCAAGATCAACGGACAGAAGATCCATCTCATCATCAGCGACGTCAACATGCCGAATATGGACGGCATCACCTTCGTGCAGGAGGTCAAGAAGCTGGCGAATTACAAATTCACGCCCATCATCATGCTCACCACCGAATCGCAGGAGGCGAAAAAGCAGGCAGGGCAGGCGGCTGGCGCCAAGGCCTGGGTGGTCAAGCCTTTCCAGCCGGCGCAGATGCTGGCTGCCGTGTCGAAGCTGATCATGCCCTGAAGCCGGCGACGGGGAGCACACCATGCACATCGACGCACAGCAGGAAAACGGCATTTGCAGGCTGCAAATGGAAGGCGAACTCACCATCTACCACAGCCTGGAAATCAGGGATGGATTGATGGGGCATCTGGCTGCCAACGCCGAGATCGAGCTTGACCTCAGCGGCGTCACCGAGATGGATACCGCCGGATTTCAGCTGCTGCTGGCGGCCAAGCGCGAAGGCACCCGATTGGGCAAGGCCGTGCGTTTCGTCTCCCATAGTCAGGCCGCTCTGGAGGTGATCGATCTCTACAACATGGCAGCCCAGTTCGGCGATCCCCTGCTGCTTTCAGCTCGGCAGTAACAGCCGTCATAGATATCAAGGAGACGAGAGTGGGCATGGATCAGGCATTGCAGACCTATATCGAGGAAAGCCGCGGGCTGCTCGATGAAATGGAGGGCATCCTGCTGCGGCTCGAAAGCGAGCCGCAGGAAGAGGAAGCGGTCAACGCCATGTTTCGCGCCGCGCACACCATCAAGGGCTCCGCGGGTTTGTTCGGGCTCGACGCGATCGTGGCCTTCACCCACGTTGTCGAAAACGTTCTTGACGAGGTGCGTGGTGGCACGCTGGCCGTCAACGGCGAGCTTGTCGAGCTGCTGCTCAAATGCTGCGACCATATCGGCCTGCTGATCAGCGTGGTGGCGGAAACCGGGGAAGCGCTCGATGCGGAACAGGCGGCCGCGGGCGAGGCTATCGCCGCGGCGCTGAGATCCTTGCTGGGAGGCGCGGCCGCGGCGGACGCCGCCATGCCCGCGGTTCACGAGGCCCGGCTTGCGGCGAGCGGCGGCGGATTGCTCGAAGGCGACTATTGGCACCTGTCGCTCGTCTTCGGGCGCGACGTGCTGAAAAACGGCATGGATCCCATTTCCTTCATCCGCTACCTCTCGACCATTGGCGATATCGTCTCGCTCAGGATAGACGACAGCGAGCTGCCGGAACTGAATGCGATAGACCCGGAGTCCTGCTATTTGAGCTTCTCGATCGAATTCAAGAGCGAGGCGGACAAGAAAACCATCGAGGATGTCTTCGAGTTCGTGCGGGAGGACTGCAAGCTGCGCATCTTCCCGCCGCCGAGCCATCTCGCCGCTTTCGTCGACCGGCTCGAGCATGCGAGCGGCAATACCGACATGCTCGGCCAGTTGCTGATCGAGGCCGGCATTCTCACCGGACATGAACTGGAGGATGCGCTGGCCTCTCAGGAAAGCATGGCGGCGGTCTGCGGCGGCGCCAAGCCGCCCATCGGCGAAGTCCTGGTCAACGAAGGCGTGGTGCAGAAAGAAGTGATGGATGCGGCGCTGGAGAAGCAGCGCCAGATTCGCGACCACAAGGCGCAGGAAGCCAAGTTCATTCGCGTGAGCGCGGAAAAGCTCGACGAACTCATCAATCTCGTCGGCGAACTCGTCATCGCCGGCGCCGGCGCTTCGCTGCTGGCCCAGCGTTCCGGCGACGCGGCGCTGCACGAGTCCACCTCGGTCGTTTCGGGGCTGGTCGAGGAAATCCGCGACGGCGCGCTCAAGCTGCGCATGGTGGAAATCGGCGAGACCTTCAACCGCTTCCAGCGCGTGGTGCGCGACGTGAGCAAGGAACTCGGCAAGGACATCGGCCTGGAGATCGGCGGCGCGGAAACCGAGCTGGACAAGACGGTGGTCGAGAAAATCGGCGACCCGCTCATGCATCTCGTGCGCAACGCCATGGATCACGGCATCGAACCGGCCGCGGCGCGCGTCGCGGCCGGCAAGCCGGCGAAGGGCAGCCTGCGGCTGAATGCCTACCACGACTCCGGCAGCATCGTGATCGAAGTGGCGGACGACGGCGGCGGCCTCAAGAAGGAAAGAATCCTCAAGAAGGCGATCGAACGCGGCATCGTCAGCCCGGGCCAGAGCCTGTCGGACAACGAGATTTACAACCTCGTTTTCGAGGCGGGATTTTCCACCGCGGATCAGGTCACCAATCTCTCCGGCCGCGGCGTCGGCATGGACGTGGTCAAGCGCAACATCCAGGCGCTGCGCGGCAGCGTCGACATCGAAAGCGCGGAGGGGCGCGGCACCACGGTACGCATCCGGCTGCCGCTCACCCTGGCGATCATCGACGGTTTCCTGGTCGGCGTGGGCAAGTCGACTTTCGTGGTGCCGCTCGACATGGTGCTGGAATGCATCGAACTGTCCGAAGCGGACAGAAAGGCCGCCGATACGCGCAACTACGTCAATCTGCGCGGCGAGGTGCTGCCCTTCGTTCGCCTGCGCGATCAATTCGAAGTCAAGGCGGCCGCGGGCAAGCGCGAAAACATCGTGGTCGTGCAATGCGGCGGGCAGAAGGCCGGATTCGTGGTGGATGAATTGATGGGTGAATTCCAGACCGTCATCAAGCCGCTGGGCAATGTATTCAGGAATTTGCGGGGTATTTCCGGTTCCACGATTCTGGGAACGGGCGAAGTGGCGCTGATTCTCGACGTGCCGACGCTGGTGCAGCTTGCTGTCGCGCGGGATGAGCAGCTGGCCATGCACGGCGCGTGACCGGGTTGGATTCTTGGGTTTTTTATTTTTCAGAGATAGACAGGGGAGCACGGCAATGTTCAAGAACATGAAGATCGGGGTGCGGTTGGGGGTGGGCTTTGGCCTGGTTGTGGTGCTGATGGTGGCAATCGCCGTCATTGGAATCACCCGCATGGCCGTCCTCAACGAATCGCTGGAAAACGTCAACCATGACAAATGGCCGAAGGTCCTGTTGCTGCAGGACGGACTCGCCGGGGTCAACGCGATCGGCCTCGGCGCGCGCGATATCCTGATGGCGACGGACCGGCCGGGTATCCAGGCTGCGAAAGAGCGCATTCTCGAGGGGCGCAGCAACATCGGCAAGGCCTGGGAGAAGCTCAAGCCGACGCTGGTTCAGCCCAGGGGAATCGAGATGTTCCAGCTGATCCTCGAATCGCGCGAGCGATTCATCGCGGCGCAAAACCAGATCATCAAGCTGGCCGAGGAAGGCAAGGGGGAAGAAGGCCGGGGGTTCATGGAATCCGAGTTCCGCCCGGCGGCGAACGAGTACCGCAAGCGCGTCAACGACCTTGTCCAGTTCCAGGGTGAGCTCATGAACGAGCTGGGGAAAACGGCGAGCGAGCAATACAGCCAGGCGCGGACGCTGATGCTCGCCATGGGCGCGGCGGCCTTCCTGCTCGCGGTAGGGATCGCCTTCTGGGTCACCCGTTCCATCACCCGTCCGCTCGGCCGGGCCGTGGGCGTGGCCAACAGCCTTTCCGAGGGCGACTTCAGCGTGACGATCGATGTGCAGTCCAGGGACGAGACCGGCATGCTGCTCACCGCGATGAAGAACATGGTGGAAAAGCTTTCACAGATCATCACCGAGGTGCGCGGCGCGGCTGACAACCTTTCCAGCGCGTCCGAGGAAGTGTCCGCAACGGCGCAATCCCTGAGCCAGGCTTCCAGTGAACAGGCGGCCAGCGTGGAAGAGACGTCCGCCAGCATCGAGCAGATGTCCGCCTCGATCGGCCAGAACACCGAGAACGCCAAAGTGACCGACGGCATGGCGTCGAAGGCGGCGAAGGAGGCCACCGAAGGCGGCGAGGCGGTGAAGCAGACGGTGACCGCCATGAAGAGCATCGCCGGCAAGATCGGCATCATTGACGACATTGCCTACCAGACCAACCTGCTGGCGCTGAATGCCGCCATCGAGGCGGCGCGCGCCGGCGAGCACGGCAAGGGCTTCGCGGTGGTGGCGGCGGAAGTGCGCAAGCTGGCGGAACGCAGCCAGGTGGCGGCGCAGGAGATCGGCGAACTGGCGGGCGGTTCGGTGGACCTGGCGGAGCGGGCCGGCAAGCTGCTGGACGAGATGGTGCCCTCCATCAACAAGACCTCCGACCTGGTGCAGGAAATCACCGCCGCCTCCGAGGAGCAATCCTCCGGCGTCGGGCAGATCAACACGGCCATGACCCAGCTGAACCAGATCACCCAGCAGAACGCCTCCAGTTCGGAAGAGCTGGCCGCCACCGCCGAGGAAATGAGCAGCCAGGCCGAGCAGCTGCAGCAGGCCATGGGCTTCTTCCGGCTCGAGAGTGGCGCCGGCGGGGCGGCGTCGGGCGCCAGGAAGCCGGCCACCCAGAAGTCTGCCCAGGTGGCGCACGCCAGGAACGCCGGCAGCAAGCCGGCGCCGAAAGCCATGGCAGGCGCCAGCGACGAGCTTGAGTTCGTCAAGTTCTGAGGAGGCGACATGAGTGCGCTAGTCAAAGTGGACGAACGGACGGGACTGGCTGCGCCGCAGGATCAGCAGCAGTACCTGACCTTCATGCTGGGGGGCGAGACGTTCGCCATCGGCATCCTCGCCATCAAGGAAATCATCGAGTACGGCAACCTCACCGAGGTGCCCATGATGCCGGACTACATCCGCGGGGTGATCAACCTGCGCGGCAGTGTGGTGCCGGTGGTGGATCTCTCCACTCGCTTCGGCCGCAAGAGCACGCAACTCACCCGCCGCACCTGCATCGTCATCATCGAAGTGGCGTCCGATCAGGAGACGCAGGTGGTGGGCGTGGTGGTGGATGCGGTGAACGAGGTGCTGGAAATACCGCAGGACCAGATCGAACCGCCGCCGGCCTTCGGCACGAAGATTCGCACCGACTTCATCCGCGGCATGGGCAAGGTGGACAGCAAGTTCGTGATCATCCTGAACGTGGGCAATGTGCTGTCGATCGACGATCTGGCATTGCTGGAACAGGCGGATGCGCAGGGCATGGGATCCGCGAACGAGGCTGCGGCGGAATGATCGGACTCGAACAAGGCCTGGGCGGAGGTTTCATGCCGAACGGCCTGAACCGGGAGGGAGCGGAGCATGCAAGCGTCCACGCTGTCCGATCAGGAGTTCGGTGAGTTCCAGCGGCTGATCTACCGGCTTGCCGGGATCAGCCTTTCCCCGGCCAAAAAGGCGCTGGTATGCGGACGTCTTGCGAAGCGGCTGAAGCATTATTCGCTCGGCTCCTATCGCGACTATTTGCGTCTGCTGACCAGCGGCAAGGAGCCGGCGGAATTGCAGACCGCGCTGGATCTGCTCACCACCAACGAAACCTATTTCTTCCGCGAGCCCAGGCACTTCGAGTTCCTGCAGCAGCGCATCCTTGCCGAGCGGCGCCCCGGCTCGCCGTTCCGCGTGTGGAGCGCGGCCTGCTCGAGCGGCGAGGAGCCCTTCACCCTGGCGATGGTGCTGGCCGATCGGCTGGGCGAGGCGCCATGGGAAATCGTCGCTTCCGACATCAGCACGCGCGTGCTGGAGCGTGCGCGCAGCGGGCTGTATGCGATGGAACGCGCCCGCCATATTCCCCAACGCTACCTGCAGGAATACTGCCTCAAGGGCGTGGGCTCGCAGGAAGGCCGTTTTCTCGTCGACAAGCGCCTGCGCGCGCGCGCGAGTTTCCGGCAGATCAACCTCAACGAAACCCTGCCGCAGCTGGGCGAGTTCGACGTGATTTTCCTGCGCAATGTGATGATCTACTTCAATACCGACACCAAGGCGCGGGTGGTCGAGCGCATCGCCGCCACGCTCAAGCCCGGCGGCTACCTGATCATCGGCCACTCGGAAAGCCTCAACGGCGTGACCGACGTGCTGAGTGCCGTGCGGCCGTCGGTGTACAGAAAATAGGCCGGCGATATCCCCCATGCGCAAGCCGCCTCACGTCATCGAAATCTTCCTCAACCCCGGCGAATTCTATTTCGGGGATCGGGATGTCCGCATCCGGACGATCCTGGGTTCCTGCGTCTCCATCACGCTCTGGCATCCGAAATTGCTGATCGGCGGCATGTGCCACTACATGCTGCCGAGCCGGCAAGGGCGGGAAACGCGACTGGCGGACGGCAAATACGCGGACGAGGCGCTCGGGCTCCTGTTCGAGGAGATTCGCCGAAGCGGCACGGCGCTTGAGGACTACGAGGTCAAATTGTTCGGCGGGGGAAACATGTTTCAGCGGCAGATCGATGCCGGGCAAAGCCACATCGGGATCAAGAATGCCGAGGCCGGGCGGTATCTGCTGAAGCACCACGGGCTGCGCCCGGCGTCGGAGGATCTGGGCGGCGCCGGCCATCGCACGGTGCTGTTCGACATCTGGTCGGGCAATGTATGGGTGCGCCAGTTTGCCCCCAAGGACATCGAGTATTGCAATGGCTCTTGAGGCAAGGGATCTATGTCGGTACGCATAAAAGTTCTGGTCGTGGACGATTCCGCCGTGGTGCGGAAGGTGCTGTCCGAAGTGCTCAACAGCGATGTCGGCATCGAAGTGATCGCCGTTGCGCCCGACCCCATTTTCGCCCAGGAGAAGATGAAGAAGCAGTGGCCGGACGTGGTCGTCCTGGACGTCGAAATGCCGCGCATGGATGGCATCACATTCCTCAGGAAAATCATGACGGAACGGCCGACGCCGGTGGTGATCTGCTCGTCGATTTCGCAGAAGGGATCGGAAACCGCCATGCAGGCCCTGGCAGCAGGCGCGGTCGGGATCGTGCCCAAGCCGGGTATCGGCAACCGGCGCGCGGCGATGGAAGACGCCGGCGCGGACCTGGTTCGCGCGGTGAAAACCGCGGCGCACGCCAATGTCCGCAATCTGAAGAGCAATAGCGCGATGCCGCCCGCCGTCGCGATGCCCAAGCTCAACACCGACGCGATCCTGCCTGCCGCGAGCCAGGCCATGGCGCAGACCACCGAGCGCATCGTCGCCATCGGCACCTCGACCGGCGGCACCCAGGCGCTGGAAACGGTGCTCACCGCGTTGCCGCGCGTATCGCCCGGGATCGTCATCGTGCAGCACATGCCCGAGAAATTCACCGCCTCGTTCGCGGCCCGGCTCGACACCCTGTGCCAGATCGAGGTGCGCGAGGCGCAGAACGGCGATCGCGTCATGCCCGGGCGTGCGCTGATCGCTCCTGGCGGCAGGCACATGCTGCTCAAACGCAACGGCTCCCAGTATCACGTCGAAGTGGTGGACGGCCCGGTGGTCAACCGTCACCGGCCGTCGGTGGACGTGCTGTTCCGTTCGGTGGCCAAGTTTGCGGGCAGGAATGCCCTGGGCGTCATCATGACCGGCATGGGCGATGACGGTGCGCGCGGCCTCAAGGAAATGCACGATGTGGGCGCGGCCACCGTGGCGCAGGACGAAGCCAGCTGCGTGGTCTACGGCATGCCCAAGGAAGCGGTGAAACTGGGCGGGGTGGATCGCAGCGCATCGCTGCAGGCGATTCCGGCAGAGATCATGAAATATGCGTGAACGTCAGGCGGGGGTGAAAATCAGTGTCTGATCACCGAACCGCGCCGGCGCAGGCGCGCCAATTATTCCTTGCCGATGGCATGGGTACTGCCCTGCTCGCGGTTGCCTGCCTGGCGATCCTGGTGGGCATCGTGCACGCCATGATGCCGCAGCCGGTGGTGGCTATCGGGGACTATCTCGCATTCCATCACGTGGCGGAAATCCTCGCCGTGGCGGTGGCGGCCATGATCTTCGGCGTCGGATGGCATGCGGCGAAGGCGCGCGCGCCGGCATTCCTGATGGTGCTGTCGGTGGCGTTTCTCGCGGTGGGCCTGCTGGACGCCGCGCATCTGCTGTCGTATGCGGGCATGCCGCATTTCGTTACGCCGTCGGGCGCGGAAAAAGCTATCAACTTCTGGCTTGCGGCGCGCATCACGGCGGCAGCCGCGCTGCTGGCGGCGGTGCTCATGCCCCGGGTGCCGGTGAACCCCGGTTTGCGTTACGCGGCCCTGGCCGCGGCGCTGGCATGGGTCGCCGCAGTGTATTGGGTGGTGCTGTACCGGGCGGAATGGCTACCGGCCACTTTCGTTGCGGGGCAGGGGCTGACGCCGTTCAAGATCGGCGTCGAGTATTTCGTCGTCGGACTGTATCTGGTGGCGGCGCTTGCCATCCTTGCCCGGCTTCGCACGGCTGGCAGCCATGTTGCGCCGCATCTCCTGGCCGCCGTCGGCATCATGGCCTTGAGCGAACTGAATTTCACGCTCTACAGCGAGATGAACGACGGCTTCAATTTCCTTGGCCACGTCTACAAAATCGTGGCCTACGGTTTTCTCTACCGCGCCGTGTTCGTGGCGGCAGTGCTGCAGCCTTATCGTGAACTGACCGTTTCCGAGAGAAAGGCGCGGAAAAGCGGGCAACGCTTCCGCATGGTTTTCGACGCGGCACCGGATGCCATATTCCTGCTCGACGCGGAAGGGCGCATTGCGATGGCGAATTCGACCGCGGAAACGATGCTGGGCTACCGGCACGAGGAGATGCTCGGCCAGCCGATGGAAATCCTGGTTGCGGAAAACATGCGCGCCATCTATGCGGAGCAGCGTGAGCGCTGTATTGCGAATCCAGCACCGGCCCCGACGGCCGTTCAGGCGGACATGCTGGCCCGGCGCAAGAATGGCGAGGACATTCCGGTCTCTATCAGCCTGTCGCAGATCAAGCTGGACGATCAATGCGAAACCATAGCCGTGGTGCGCGACACCACCACGACAAGGGAAATGGAAAGGCTGCTGCGCCGTCATTCGCAGGAATTTCAGGCGCTGGTGGACAATGCGCCGGACGTGATTGCGCGTTTCGACCGCGACCTGCGCTATCTCTATGCCAATCCGGCGAACGAACTGGCCATCGGGGTGGAAAATGGCGAATGTCTGGGCAAGACCTGGGATGAACTGAGGCTGCCTGTGGAGGCCGCCGCCTGGCAGCACGGCGCGCGTGAGGTGTTCGAACGCGGCGAGGCGACGACCATCGAGTGTGGAATTGAAATGCCGCGGATGGGTTTGCGCCATTTCCATGTGCGCATGGTGCCCGAACGGGACATGGAAAACCGGGTTGCTTCGGTGCTGATGATTGCGCGCGATATCTCGGAGCGCAAACGCCACGAGGATCAATTGTTCCATCAGGCCCGCCACGATGCGCTGACGGAACTGCCTAACCGCGCACTGATCCTGGACCGCCTGCGGCAGGCGATTTCCCACGCGCAGCGAGGTCAGCGGCTGCTCGCCGTGGCGTACCTGGATCTGGACGATTTCAAGAAAATCAACGACACCCTGGGCCATGACGCGGGTGACGTGCTGCTGCGCCAGGTCGCGATGCGGATCAGCGGGGTGTTGCGGCAGGGCGATACCGTGGGCCGCCAGAGCGGCGACGAGTTCATTCTGCTGTTGCCGGATATCGCGCACATCAAGTATGCGGCGACCGTGGCCGAAAAGATTCTGGATACGCTGGCATGGCCGTTTTCGCTGAAAGGCCGCGAGGTGTATGTGACGGGCAGTCTTGGCCTGTCGGTCTGTCCGACGGATGGCGAGGATGCCGAATCCCTGCTGCGCAATGCCGATGTCGCCATGTACCGCGCCAAGGAAGAAGGGCGCAATGCTTTCCGTTTCTACGTCCCGGAAATGGATGAACGGATGCGCGCCCGGGTCGAGATCGAGCACGATCTGCGCCTGGCCATCAAGCGTGGCGAGCTGACGCTTCACTATCAGCCGCGCGTTAGTCTGATTAGCGGAGAAGTGCTGGGATTCGAGGCGCTGGTGCGCTGGAATCACCCGCGTGAAGGCCTGATCGGCCCGGATCGATTCATCGCCGTGGCGGAGGATACCGGCCTCATCATGCCGCTTGGCGATTGGGTTCTGCAGGCGACTTGCCGGCAGGCGCGGCAATGGCAGGAGCGGGGGTTTCCGCGGATGCGTATGTCGGTGAATCTTTCCGCGCGTCAATTCCGCGATCCGGGTCTGGTGGAGCGCGTGGAGCGGGTGCTCGCGGAAAGCGGGCTTGATCCGGCTTTCCTCGAACTGGAAATTACCGAGAGCACCGTGATGCACGACAGCGAGGCGGCCATCGGCACGCTGCGCGCGCTCAAGAAGCTCGGCGTTGCGCTGTCGGTGGACGATTTCGGAACCGGCTATTCCTCATTGTCCTATCTCAAGCTGTTTCCGATCGATGTGCTCAAGGTCGATCGTTCCTTCGTGCGCGACGTGACGACGGATCCGGACGATGCCGTCATCGTGCGCGCAATTGTCACCCTGGCGCACAGCCTGGGCCTGGCCGTGGTAGCCGAGGGGGTGGAAGAGGCGGCACAGGCCACTTTTCTGCGCCATGTAAAGTGCGACGAACTGCAAGGATATTACTTCAGCCGCCCGCTGCCCGAGGCGGACGCCGAATGTCTGCTGCGTGGCGAGAACCGGCTGGATACGGGCGATCTCGAACGCAGGCGGCAGCAACGCACGTTGCTGATCGTCGATGGCGAACCCGAGGTGCGCAAGACGCTGGCGCGCATGCTGCGCGGGGAAGGCTGGCATATTCTCGGTGCGGCCGACGCGAGTGAGGCGATGAGTATGCTCGCCACCCATGGCGTACAAGTGATGCTGTGCGATCAGCACCTGTCCGGCATGCCGGGCGCCGAGTTTCTCGGCCGCATCAAGCAGGTCTTTCCAGAAACCGTAAGCATCGTTTATTCCGGCAACAGCGATACGGATGCCATGACCGAAACCGTCAATCGGGGCGCCGCATACAAGGCATTGTATCGGCCGTGGGACGATACCGGGCTGTCCGATACGATTCGGGAGGCATTCGGCGTCCATGCGCAGGATGCGCAAGCTTGCGGCGAAATGGCGATATGCAGCGGCAAGCTGGCATGCCACGACCTGGGTTGCGGGAGGCGGCTGCAATGAATTCCGGAATGCGTGATGCCGGGGCTGCGCAGCGCAGACGTTCGCTTCCGCCGGGGGGACACGGCACCAACTTTCTGACCCTGTCACCCGCTGACAGGGCAGTGAGGGCAGTATGAAACGCGTGTTCAAAAGCCTGCGTACCCGGCTGGTCGCATTGATACTGGCCGTCATGCTGCCCATGCTGGCGGTAGCCTGGTTCATCGGGATACAGATGTATCACCACGCTGTCGACGATGTGTACCGAGAGACGAAAACCCTGGTGCAGGAAATTTCGCTGAAGCAGGACAAGCATATCAACGCGGCGCGGGAACTGCTGTTTGCCTGGTCGGCCAGCCAGGCAATCATCGCGCGCCAGCCAGGATTTTGTTCGATTTTCAATGAAGTGCTTGCCCAGCAGCCCATATTTGCCAATGCCGGTATGACCGATGTCGAGGGGAATGTCATCTGTATGGGGGCGCCCAAGAAGCACGAGGGCAGCTTCAGCGACCGGCTATGGTTTCGTCAGATACGTCAGGGGCATGATGAGATTGTGGTGGGCGACTACCATCTCGGTGTCCAGATAAATGAGCCCGTGGTGATCGTTGCCAAGCCCGTTAAAGGCATCCATGGCGAGCATCTGGCCTATTTGTTCGTGTCGGTGGACCTTTCCTGGTTCGATCAGCACATCCTCGGCGGCAAATTGCCCGGGCGCTCCGAAGTGATCTTTTATGACAGTAACGGCGTCATTCTTCACAGCGAACCCGAGCCGGAAATCTGGCGTGGTCAACCTGTCGGTACCGCGATTCGACGGATTGGCGCACCGGATCCGGAGACTGGCGTGGTGGAGGCGTATGGGGGGGATGGCATCTCACGCCTGTTTTCCTTCGCCAGGTTGGAGAGCAGCACGGCCAGGGAAAATGCGTTTGTCGCCGTTGGAATCCCCACAGACTACGCATTGGCGCAGGTGCGTCGCACCGGGGGCGTGGCGGCGCTGGTTGTCCTGGCCATATTTGGCGGGATGCTGGTGTTCGCCTGGGTGGGAACCGAGCGCCTGGTGATCGCGCCGGTGCGCCGTCTGATCCACCAGGCGAATGCCCATGCAGCGGGGGATCTGAAGCAACGCAGCGGGGTGGCCGAGGGCACCGAATTGAGTGAGCTTGCGCGCGCACTGGATGAAATGGCGATGAAAATGGCGGAGCGCGATCATGTGCTGGCGCAGCACCTGCAGGCGTTCAACGAGCACGCCATCGTGAGCGCGGCGGATACGGACGGAAATATCGTCTATGCCAACGACAAGTTCTGTGGAATCAGCCAGTACACCCGGGAAGAGATCATCGGCAAAAATCACCGGCTGATCAACTCCGGCTTTCATCCGCCCGAATATTTCGCCGCGCTGTGGGAAACGATTTCCCGGGGGCAGGTCTGGCACGGCAACATCCGCAATCGGCGCAAGGACGGGAGCCATTACTGGGTGGCCTCGACCATCGTGCCGTTTTTCGATGAAAGCGGCCGGCTGGAACGTTACTTCTCGATTCGCACCGATATTACCCGTGCGCTGGCGATCGATGCGGAACTTCAGGAAAGCGAGGAGCGTTTCCGCCTGCTGGCCAAGAACGCGCTGGACGTGATTTCGCTGCACGATCCGGAGGGCCGCTACGCCTATATCAGCCCATCCTGTGAGCGCGTGCTGGGCTATGCGCCGGCCGATCTGACCGGGCATGACGGCTACGAACTGGCGCATCCGGACGATGCGGAACGGGTACGAAAAGAGTTGCATCAGCCCGCGCTGCTCGGCGCAACGGGGGCGTGCGAATATGTCCGGCTGCGGCACCGGAATGGCGCATACATCTGGGTGGATGCTTCCGCCGTGCCGACCCGGGACGAGACCGGGCGCATCGCGAGTATCCAGGTTTCGGTTCGCGACGTGACGGCCCGCAAGCGGATGGAGGATGCGTTGCGCCTGCACGACCGGGCGATTGCCGCGAGCGGAAGCGGCATCGTGATCATCCGGCGCGGCGATTTCGCGATCGAGTACGCCAACGCAGCGTATGCAGACATCGTCGAACTTCCACAGGCTGATATTCGCGGGAAGCGCTGGCCCGTACTGGCGGCATCCGCGGGCAGCGCCGGGGCGTGGCAGATGTTCTTCGACGCCATGATTGCGAGCGACGAGATGCATGCGGTGGTGGAGGGCATATCGCGCCAAGGCCGCAATGTGTGGTGCGATATTTTTGTCTCGCCGGTGCGCAACGAGGCAGGAGAGGTCGCCCACTACGTCGTGGCGAGCAGCAACGTGACCGAGCAGGTTCTCATGGAGGAGGCGCTGGTGCGCGCCAAGGAGGCGGCAGAACAGGCCAGCCAGGCCAAATCGAGATTCCTCTCCCATGTCAGCCATGAACTGCGGACGCCGCTCAACGCCATCGTCGGTTTTGCACAGCTGCTGGAGTCCGACCCCGACGCGCCGCTGAACGGGGAACAACGCGACTGCGTCGAGCGCATCCTGGGGGCGGGCTGGCTGTTGCGCGAACTGATCGACGATGTGCTGGATCTGTCCCGAATCGAGACCGGCCGGCTGGAACTGAAGCCGGAGGACGTCAATGTGCTCGATCTGCTGCGCGAGTGCCAGGAGGCGATCGCCGCGCAGGCCGCCGAGAAAGGCGTTGAAATCGTCGATCCGGGCGGCGAATGCGCCCTGCGGCGGGTGCGTGTCGATGCGCGGCGCTTCAAGCAGATCGTGCTCAATTTGCTGAGCAATGCGGTGAAGTACAACCGGGAAGGTGGCCGCGTGACAGTGTCCTGCCACTTGCCGGACGACGGCGTCATGCGCATCGCGGTCAGCGATACCGGCATCGGCATTGCGGCGGAAAAACGGGATGAGCTGTTCCAGTATTTCAGCCGCCTGGGTACGGAAAACTCCAGTATTCCAGGCATCGGCGTGGGCTTGGCGCTGTGCCGGCATCTGGTGGATTTGATGGGGGGAGAAATCAGTGTGGAAAGCATTCCGGGAGAAGGAAGCCGCTTCACGGTCGAGCTTCCTGTATCGTGCCGCCTGCCGGAAACGGCTTGATGCGACCGTGTATCACGCAGGCCCGATTACCCGATTTTTTTAATTTTTGAAAGGAGTGGCATTCATGGACATAGATACCCGGATGGAAGGTGACAGAGTGCGCCTCGTGCTGAATGGGCGTTTCGATTTCAACAGCCATGCCTCGTTTAACGAGACGACCGATTCCCTGCTGAGGCAGGCGAACATCAGCGAGCTGGAACTGGACTTCGACCAGGTGAAATATATCGACAGTTCCGCCATGGGCATGCTGCTGTTGCTCAAGGAGCGCGCAAAAGGTGCGTCGAAATCCATCACGCTGCTGAATTGCAAGGGAGCGGTGGCGCAGGTTTTCGAGCTGTCGAATTTCCGCCGTTTGTTCACTATCAGGTAAATGGATGGTCGCATGGGCATGACGGTCATGGTGGTGGACGACACCGCCAACAATGTTGCAATCGCCGGCCAGGTGGTCAAAAGAATGGGACACCGCCTGATCGAGGCGCGTTCGGGAGAGGAAGCGCTGGAGAAGTTTCTCGCCGAGTCACCGGACATGATCCTGATGGATGTGATGATGCCCGGAATCGGCGGCCTGGAAGCGACGCGGCGCATCCGGCAGGCGGCGGGTTCGCGCTGGCTGCCGATCCTGATGGTCACCGCGCTCACGCGTGAGGACGAGGTTCTTGAAGGCTTGCGGGCGGGGGCGGACGACTATTTGACCAAGCCGCTGTCCTTTCCGGTGTTTCAGGCCAAAATCCAGGTGTTTCAGCGGATCGCCGAGCTGCAGCAGGCGCTTTCCCGGCACTCGGCGGAGCTTGCCGCCTACTACCGGCAGGCGGAAGACGAGCGGCGCCTCGGGGCACGGCTGATGGAATACATGGTCAACCGCGAAGGGCTCGATGACCCCACTTTGCGCTACCGCGTGACCCCCGCATGGCATTTCAGCGGCGATCTGATCGCCGCCGCGCGCACGCCCGGAAAATGCCACCATATCCTGCTCAGCGACGGCATGGGCCATGGCCTGCCGGCGGCGATGGCCTCGCTGCCGCAATTCGATACCTTTTACGCCATGACCGAGCTTGGCTACGGCATCGGACGCATCGCCGAGGTCATGAACAGCCGCATGCATACCATGATGCCGCCGGGACGCTATGCCGCCCTGACGCTCGTTTCGATCAATCCCGTGATAGGGACGATCGAGGTCTGGAACGGCGGCAATCCCTATCCCCGCCTGGTCGATGCCGACGGGGAAATCGTCAAGCACTGGAAATCCCAGCATGTGCCGCTTGGCCTTTTGTCGCCGGAAGAATTCTCCGCGGAACTCGAGGTGTATTCCTACGAAGGGGAATGCCAGTTGTTCCTGTGGACGGATGGCCTGACCGAGGCTGAAAATGCCGCAGGCGAGCAGTTTGGCGCCGAGCGTGCCTGCGCAACGCTGGAATCGACCGCGCCGGCGCATCGTTTCGAGGCGCTGTTGGCGGCGCTGGACGAGCATCGGGCGGGTGCGCTGATGGACGACATCAGCGTGCTGATGGTGGCAGTTCCCGCTCCGGGCACGCTGGAGCAGCCGGCTGCGCATACGGCCGCTGCGGAATACGGGAGCGACGGCCTGTGCATGTCGTTCCATTTCGAGGCGCAGGACCTGAAAAACCTGGATGTGGTGCCGACCCTGTCCGGCGTGATCGAGCGGATTGCGGCGATCAAAGAACATGCCGGCCAGATTTTCCTTATTCTGTCCGAACTGGTGTCCAATGCGCTGGATCATGGACTGTTGCGGATGGACTCCTCGCTTAAAACGAGCAGCGACGGTTTCGCCGCCTACGCGGCCCGGCGCCAGAACGCCTTGAAGGAACTGCAGCAGGGGTTCATCGACATCGGGATCGAAATCCTGCGGCGCGATAACCGCAAGATGGTGAAAATCTCCGTGCGTGACAGTGGTCCTGGATTCGACTGGGTAGTCCGGTCGAGCCTGTCGGAGAGCGGATTGCATGGGCGCGGCATCGAGCTGGTGCGGCGCTTGAGCCATGAAATGCGCTACAGCGGCGCCGGCAACGAGGTCGTCGTGTATTACGCGCTGAATCCATTTAACCACGCTATTGGCGGCAGCCGGAGTCATTCGCTGATGCAGTAATACGAGAATACGAGCGCCGGGAAATTGAAGGTGTGTTCGACGAGTTCAAGCGCACCTGCGAGCCAACAGCACGGTGCTGCGCAGCAAGACGCCCGATCTGGTGCTGCAAGAGCTGTGGGGCCTGCTGCGGGCACATTTCGCTGTTCGCCAACTGATGGCGCATGCGGCATGGCCGCGCGGGCTCGACCCCGACCGGCTGAGCTTCACGCACGCCGTGCGCGTGATCAAACGCAAGATGAGCAACTACGACCGCGATGGGAAAATTGCCACCAGAACGGTGAGAATTGCCCAAACATCCGACGTTGCTTGCGTGCCGCCGGCTGATATCGTGGAAGCTGCGATACACAAAATTAAAGAGGCTGGCGGATGGGATGCCGCGCTGACCTTGGTGGCCCGTGATGACTCGGCTGAAGTGGGGGAGTGGGTTTTGTAGTATCATCCGTGCCGATTCGGCGTTTCCGGTATACCAATAATATGCCAAATACAACATAACATATTGATTTTATTTGGCATTTATTTTCCCGCCGTCGGCACCATCAAATTTCCTGATTCATTAATCAGCACTGGCTATCGAGCGAGCAACTTATTGATTTTAAATATAAAAGTGCAAATTTCCCGGCTTGACAGCCGAGGCTCCGGACTACTACACTCGGGGCACAATTGCCCATAGCCTGATACAGGCATACGTCGAAGGAACCCGGTGCTGGAGCATTACCTCCCCATTCTGTTGTTCATCCTGATTGGTCTGGCTTTCGGAATCGGCCCGATCATCGCCGGCGGCCTGTTGGCCCCGAATCGTCCCGACAGCGAAAAGCTCTCTCCCTACGAATGCGGCTTCGAGGCATTTGAAGACGCACGAATGAAATTCGATGTCCGCTATTACCTGGTTGCCATCCTGTTCATTCTGTTCGATCTTGAGATCGCTTTTCTCTTTCCCTGGGCGATCGTCCTCGGGGAAATCGGACTGGCGGGCTTCATCGCCATGATGGTGTTTCTCGGTATCCTGGTGGTGGGTTTTATCTACGAATGGATGAAGGGCGCCCTGGAGTGGGAATGACTTGATTATGGGCATCGAAGGTGTTTTAGAGCAGGGTTTCGTCACGACCAAGGCGGACCAGCTCATCAATTACATGCGCACCGGCTCGATGTGGCCGATGACCTTTGGCCTGGCGTGCTGCGCGGTGGAAATGATGCACGCGGGCGCTGCGCGCTATGACCTCGACCGTTTCGGCATCGTTTTTCGTCCAAGTCCGCGCCAGTCCGACGTGATGATCGTGGCCGGCACACTGTGCAACAAGATGGCGCCCGCCTTGCGCAAGGTCTATGACCAGATGGCCGAACCACGCTGGGTCATCTCGATGGGTTCGTGCGCCAACGGTGGCGGTTATTATCATTATTCCTACTCGGTGGTGCGTGGCTGCGATCGCATCGTGCCGGTGGACATCTATGTTCCCGGCTGCCCGCCGACTGCAGAGGCCTTGCTGTTCGGCATCATCCAGCTGCAGAACAAGATCCGCCGCACCAATACCATCGCCCGTTAATCAGCTTCATGCCCGCTACGCTTGAATCATTCTCCATTGGCCTGAAAAACATTCTCGGCGAGTCGCTCGTCCAGGCCGTCGTGCGCCTGGGTGAGCTGACGCTCATCGTCAAGCCACAAACTTATGCTGCCGCCATGCGCACGCTGCGGGATCACCCCGATTGCCGCTTCGAACAGCTGATCGACCTGTGCGGCATGGATTATTCGGATTATGGCGACGGCGCCTGGGAAGGCGCGCGCTTTGCCGTGGTGGTGCAGTTGCTGTCGCTGACAAACAACCAGCGCGTCCGGGTCCGGGTGTTCTGCCCCGACGACGACTTGCCGGTGGTGGCGTCGATGGTCGAGATCTGGCCCTCGGCCAGCTGGTTCGAGCGCGAGGCCTTCGATCTGTATGGCATCGTGTTCGAGGGGCATCCCGATTTGCGCCGTATCCTGACCGACTACGGATTCATCGGTCACCCGTTCCGCAAGGATTTCCCGCTTTCGGGCAACGTCGAGATGCGTTACGACCCGACCCAGCAGCGCGTGATCTATCAGCCGGTATCGATCGAGCCGCGCGAGGTCACCCCGCGCATCGTGCGCGACGCAAGCTACGGGGAAGGGCGCTGATGGCCGAGATCCGCAATTACACAATGAATTTTGGCCCGCAGCATCCGGCCGCGCATGGCGTGCTGCGCCTGGTGCTGGAGCTCGACGGCGAGGTGATCCAGCGCGCCGATCCGCACATCGGCCTGCTGCACCGCGCCACCGAGAAGCTGGCCGAGCACAAGACCTTCCTGCAGTCGGTGCCCTACATGGACCGTCTCGACTATGTGTCGATGATGGTCAACGAACATGCCTACGTGATGGCCATCGAAAAGCTGTTGCAGATCGATGTTCCCGAACGTGCGCAATACATCCGCGTGATGTTCGACGAAATCACCCGCGTGCTGAATCATCTGTTGTGGCTGGGTGCGCATGCGCTCGACGTCGGTGCGATGACGGTGTTCCTCTATGCCTTCCGTGAGCGCGAAGATCTGATGGATTGTTACGAGGCCGTTTCCGGCGCCCGGCTGCACGCCGCCTATTACCGGCCCGGCGGCGTCTACCGGGACCTCCCGGACACGATGCCGCAATACCAGGCGCAGCATACCCGCAATGAAGCGACGATGAAGTCGATGAACGCGAACCGTCAGGGTTCGCTGCTTGACTTCATCGAGGATTTCACCACTCGCTTTCCGGCGTATGTCGACGAATACGAAACCCTGCTGACCGACAACCGCATCTGGAAGCAGCGCACTGTCGGCATCGGCGTGGTGTCGCCGGAGCGTGCCAAGGCGCTGGGTTTCACCGGCCCGATGCTGCGCGGCTCCGGCGTCGAATGGGACCTGCGCAAGAAACAGCCGTACGAAGTCTATGACCGCATGGATTTCGACATTCCGGTCGGGACCAATGGGGACTGCTATGACCGCTACCTGGTCCGGGTCGAGGAAATGCGCCAGTCCAATCGCATCATCAGGCAGTGCGTCGCCTGGCTGCGCAAGAATCCCGGTCCGGTCATCGTCGAGAATCACAAGGTTGCGCCGCCCGATCGCCTGTCGATGAAGCAGAACATGGAAGAGCTGATTCACCACTTCAAGCTTTTTACCGAAGGCATGCACGTGCCCGCGGGCGAGACCTACGCGGCGGTCGAGCACCCCAAGGGCGAGTTCGGCATCTACCTGGTATCCGACGGCGCCAATAAACCCTATCGCCTGAAAATCCGCGCACCGGGTTATGCGCATCTGGCCGCGCTCGATGAAATGAGCCGCGGCCACATGATCGCGGACATTGTGGCCATCATCGGGACGCAGGATATCGTTTTCGGGGAGATCGACCGCTGATGTTATCTTCCGAATCGCTCGCGTTGATTGATGTTGAAATCTCCAAGTATCCATCCGACCAGAAACAGTCGGCGGTGATGGGCGCACTGCGTATCGCGCAGCTGGAAAAAGGCTGGCTGAAGCCCGAATTGATCGAGTATGTCGCGGAATATCTGGAGATGCCGGCGATTGCCGCCTATGAGGTGGCGACGTTCTACAACATGTACGACACGCAGCCTGCGGGGCGGCACAAGATCACCTTGTGTACCAATCTGCCCTGTACGCTGATGGGGGCGGGCGAACTGGCCGAGCATCTGAAAAACAAACTGGGCATCGGTTTTGGTGAAACGACCGAAGACGGTCGCTTCACCCTGAAAGAAGGCGAGTGCATGGGTGCCTGCGGCGATGCGCCGATGTGCCTGCACAACAACCATGCCATGCATACCCACCTGACGCCCGAGAAGCTGGACGAACTGCTGGACAAGCTGAAATGAGTTTGTTGACCCCTGATCAGAAGGTCTGCAGCTGGACCCAGGCATTCGACGAGCCGGCGTCGCTCGCGACCTATGTCGCGCATGGGGGCTATCAGGCCTTGCGGCGCGTGGCGTCCGGGCAGATTTCGGGTGACGCCATCATTGCCGAGATCAAGACCAGCGCGTTGCGCGGACGCGGTGGCGCGGGATTCCCGACCGGCCTCAAGTGGAGCTTCATGCCGCGTGCCTTTCCGGGTGACAAGTACATCGTCTGCAACAGCGACGAGGGCGAGCCGGGAACCTTCAAGGACCGCGATATCCTGCGTTACAACCCGCACCAGTTGATCGAAGGCATGGCGATCGCGGGCTACGTGCTTGGCGCGAAGGTCGGCTACAACTACATCCACGGCGAGATCTTCGAGGTGTATGACCTCTTCGAACGCGCGCTGAAGGAGGCGCGCGAGGCCGGCTATCTCGGCGACAACCTGTTCGGCACGGATTTCTCTTTCCAGCTGCATGCGCACCACGGTTACGGCGCCTACATCTGTGGCGAGGAAACCGCGCTGCTGGAATCGATCGAGGGCAAGAAAGGCCAGCCGCGTTTCAAGCCGCCTTTCCCGGCCAGTTTCGGCCTCTATGGCAAACCGACGACCATCAACAACACCGAGACGCTGGCATCGGTGCCGTGGATCGTGCAGCACGGCGGCCAGGCATTTCTGGAACTGGGCAAGCCCAACAACGGCGGGCCCAAGCTTTTCTCGGTGTCAGGCCATGTCAACAGGCCCGGTAACTATGAAGTGCCTCTCGGTACCCCGTTTTCCGAATTGCTGGAGATGGCGGGCGGGGTGCGCAGCGGCCATCAATTGAAAGCGGTCATTCCCGGCGGTTCGTCCGCGCCCGTGTTGCCTGCCGCGACCATGATGGACTGCACGATGGATTTTGATTCCATCGCCAAGGCGGGCTCCATGCTGGGTTCGGGCGCAGTCATCGTGATGGACGACACGGTGTGCATGGTGCGCGCACTGGAGCGTCTTTCGTATTTCTATTTCGAGGAGTCGTGCGGCCAGTGCACACCGTGCCGCGAGGGAACCGGCTGGATGTATCGGGTCATCCACCGCATCGAGCATGGGCAGGGCCGGCCCGAAGACATGGACCTGCTGAACAGCGTGGCGGGCCGTATCATCGGTCATACCATCTGCGCACTGGGCGACGCCGCGGCGATGCCGGTGCAGAGCTTCCTCAAACATTTCGGCCATGAGTTCGAGCATCACATCGAACACGGGCGCTGCATGGTCTGAACGACACATCAAGATGACTACGCTCAATATCGAAATTGACGGATGTGCGCTGCAGGTCGAGAGCGGTGACACCATCATGGATGCCGCCAACCGGGCCGGCATCACGATTCCGCATTTCTGCTACCACAAGAAGTTGTCCATCGCCGCCAACTGCCGCATGTGCCTGGTTCAAGTGGAGAAAGCGCACAAGCCGCTGCCCGCTTGTGCCACGCCGGTGACCGACGGCATGAAAGTCTACACGCGTTCGGAATATGCGATCAATGCGCAGAAGGGCGTGATGGAGTTCCTGCTGATCAATCACCCGCTCGATTGCCCGATCTGCGATCAGGGTGGCGAATGCACCCTGCAGGATCTCGCCGTGGGCTATGGCGGCTCGTCGTCGCGCTATCAGGAAATCAAGCGCGTGGTCCGTGACAAGAACCTCGGCCCGTTGATCGCCACCGACATGACGCGCTGCATCCACTGCACCCGCTGTATACGTTTCGGCCAGGAAATCGGCGGGGTGATGGAACTCGGCATGGCCGGTCGCGGCGAACATGCCGAGGTGATGCCGTTCCTGGAAAGCCAGATGACGTCGGAGCTGTCGGGCAACGTCATCGATCTGTGCCCGGTCGGCGCCCTCACCAGCAAGCCGTTTCGCTACACTGCGCGCAACTGGGAATTGTCGAACCGCCCCTCGATCAGTCCGCATGACAGTCTTGGCTCGAACCTCGAAGTCCAGGTCAAGAACAACAAGGTGATGCGCGTGCTGCCGCGCGAGAACGAAGATGTCAACGAATGCTGGCTGGCCGACCGCGACCGTTTTTCCTACGACGGCCTCGATACCGCCGAGCGTCTGACCCGGCCGATGATCAAGCAGAATGGCCAGTGGACTGAAACCACCTGGCAGACCGCACTTGAATTCGTCGCGGACAAGTTGAAGGCCATTCCCGCCGAGCAGATCGGCGCGCTGTCGACACCGTATCGTCCGGCGGAGGAACTTTTTCTGCTGCAGAAACTGATGCGCGGCATGGGTTGCGGCAACGTCGATCATCGTCTGCGGCAGTCGGATTTCTCGCTCGACGACAAGGCGCACGGCGGTTTCTGGCTGGGCATGCCGGTGACCTATATGTCGCGCCTCAACCGCATGCTGGTGGTGGGCTCCAATCTGCGCAAGGACCATCCACTGATGGCGCATCGCATCCGTGAGTCGGTTCGTTGGCATGGCCAGCTCAACATGATCAATGCGCACGAGGACGAATTCCTCGGCAAGGTGCACGCCAAGCGCATTGTGGCGCCTTCCAGACTGGCCGTCACCCTGGCGGGCGTATGTCGGGCGCTGGCCGAGTTGAAAAATCTTCCCGTGCCGGATATCGCCGCGCACGGCGTGGCCGACGACATCGCGCGCAAGATGGCCGAGAGCATCTCCGGGGGAGAAACCCGTGCGGTATTCCTCGGCAACATGGCGCAGCATCATCCCGACTATTCGCAGATTCATGCGCTGGCGCAGGAGGTGGCACGACTGTCCGGCGCCAGTTTCGGCGTGCTGGGCGAAGCGGCCAATAGTGTGGGCGCCGTGGCGGTGGGCGCGATTCCGCGCTGCGGTGCGCTGGGCCAGCCTGGTATCAAGGGCCTGAATGCACTGCAGATGCTGGCCCGGCCGCTGCGTGCCTATCTGCTGTTGAGCGTGGAGGCCGAACTCGATACCCACGATCCCGTCGCCGCGATGGCAAGTCTCGACGCGGCGGAGTTCGTCGTGGTGATGTCGCCCTACAAGGGCAAGTCGCTCGACTACGCTGACGTGTTGCTGCCGATTGCTCCGTGGACTGAAACCTCGGGTACCTTCATCAACACCGAAGGACGCGTGCAGAGTTTCGGTGCCGTGGTGAAGCCGCTGGGCGAAACGCGCCCGGCCTGGAAAGTGCTGCGCGTGCTGGGCAACCTGCTGGGCCTGGCCGGATTCGACCACGACGATTCCAGAGAAGTGCTGCGCGACGCGCTGGGCGATACGCCGACCGGTTCGGTACAGGCCTTCCTTTCCAACGAAGTCAGCGGCGTGAGCGTGGCTCCGCCGCCGACCGGGAATGGGCTGGAACGCGTCGCCGAGGTGCCGATCTATCAGACCGATGCCGTGGTGCGCCGTTCGCCCTCGCTGCAGATGACGCAGGATGCGGCCCTGCCGGTGGCACGCATGCACAGCCGCCTGATCGCCAGGCTGGGATTGCAGGAAAATGGCCGGGTCTCGGTACGCCAGACCGCCAGTGCGTTGACGCTGAAAGTCGAGCGTGACGATCTGTTGCCGGATACCTGTATCCGCGTGCCGAGCGGCCATCCGCTGACCTCCGGCCTGGGGCCGATGTTCGGCCCGATCACGGCGGAGCCGGTCTGATGGAGAGCGTGGGCATGGACTGGGCAGCCATCCAGACCGTCGTCTGGACCCTGATCAAGATTCTTGCAGTGGTGGTGCCGCTGATGCTGGGCGTGGCGTATCTCACCTACGCCGAACGGAAAATCATCGGCTGGATGCAGGTTCGTATCGGCCCCAACCGCGTGGGCTTCCTGGGCTTGCTGCAGCCGATCGCCGATGCGGTGAAACTGCTGATGAAGGAAATCATCATTCCTTCCGGTGCCAGCCGGGGGCTGTTCATCCTTGGCCCGATTCTTGTCATCGCGCCTGCGCTGGCGGCATGGGCGGTGATTCCGTTTACCGATACGCTGGTTCTCGCCAACATCAACGCGGGTCTGCTGTACGTGATGGCGGTCACCTCGATGGGGGTCTACGGCGTCATCATCGCGGGCTGGGCGTCCAATTCAAAATATGCCTTCCTCGGCGCGATGCGATCGGCGGCGCAGATCATCTCGTACGAAATCGCCATGGGCTTCGCGCTGGTGGGCGTGCTGATGGCGGCGCAATCGCTCAATCTTGTCGACATCGTGCAGGGACAGTCGGGCGGGCTGCATCACTGGTATATCTGGCCGCTGTTCCCGTTGTTCGTGGTGTACCTGGTTTCAGGCGTGGCCGAAACCAATCGCTTGCCGTTCGACGTCGCCGAAGGCGAATCCGAAATCGTCGCGGGCTTCCACGTCGAGTATTCGGGCATGGCGTTCGCCGTGTTCTTCCTCGCCGAATACGCCAACATGATCCTGGTCTCGGCGCTCACCACGTTGATGTTCCTCGGCGGCTGGCTGTCGCCGGTGACGTTCCTGCCGGACGGCATCGTCTGGTGGCTGCTGAAGACCGGTTTTGTGCTGTTCCTGTTCCTGTGGTTCCGCGCCACCTTCCCGCGCTATCGCTACGACCAGATCATGCGCCTGGGCTGGAAAGTGTTCATTCCGATCACCATCGTCTGGATTGTCGTCGTGGCCGGCATGATGCAGACGCCGTATGCCTATCTTTTCCACTGAGCGCGCCATGAAACGGCTATCCCTATCATGAAACGAGTGGCCCAATTCTTCGGCAGCCTGCTTCTGATCGAGCTGCTGCGCGGCATGATGCTCACCGGCCGCAACATGTTCGCGCGCAAGATCACGGTGCAGTTTCCGGAAGAGAAGACGCCGCAGTCGCCACGTTTTCGCGGCCTGCATGCATTGCGTCGTTATCCAAACGGCGAGGAACGCTGTATCGCCTGCAAATTGTGCGAGGCGGTATGTCCGGCGCTCGCCATCACCATCGAATCGGAAAAACGCGAAGACGGCACCCGCCGTACCACGCGTTACGACATCGATCTGACCAAGTGCATTTTCTGTGGTTTCTGCGAGGAATCCTGCCCGGTCGACTCCATCGTCGAGACCCGCATCCTCGAATACCACGGCGAGAAACGTGGCGACCTGTATTACACCAAGTCCATGCTGCTCGCGATAGGCGACCAGTATGAGGAGCAGATCGCCAAGGACCGGGCCGCGGATGCGCAGTATCGGTAGGGGCTCAGGATCTAGGGGCTAGGATTTAGGGGTTAGGGGTGGTGCGCTGCGCGCGCCACTTGATTGAAAACAAACGAAACGGGAGGTAGGCAAACGGATGATTTTGAGCATGGGCACGGAAGCTGGCTTCACGCCCCTAACTCCTAACTCCTAGCCCCTAACCCCTATGTACACGACTGCGATTTTCTATTTCTTCGCTGCCATCCTGGTGTTTGCCGGGTTACGCGTGATCACCGCGCGCAACCCGGTCCACGCGGCGTTGTATCTCGTGCTGGCGTTCTTCACCGCGGCCGGGCTGTGGATACTGCTGGAAGCCGAGTTCCTCGCCATCACCCTGGTGCTGGTTTACGTGGGCGCGGTCATGGTGCTGTTCCTGTTCGTGGTGATGATGCTGGACATCAACCTGGAAAAAATGCGCGAGGGCTTCTGGGATTATCTGCCGCTGGCGGGCATTGTCGCCGTGCTGCTGGTGGTCGAGATGGTGCTGATCCTCGGCAGCCGCCACTTCGGACTCGAGGTGATGGGCGCACCCGCGCCGCATCCTGCCGATTACAGCAACACCAAGGAACTCGGACGGGTGCTGTATACCGATTATGTCTACGCCTTCGAACTTGCCGCGGTGATCCTGCTGGTGGCGATCGTGGCGGCCATCGCATTGACGCTGCGCCACCGCAAGGACAGCAAGTTCATCGATCCTGCCGTACAGGTGAAGGTCAAGCGTAACGACCGTCTGCGCATCGTGAAAATGCAGGCAGAAAAAAGGCCAGGGGTCGAGGGGCAGGATTCCGGGGAGGCGGGTACATGATTTCCTTGTCGCATTATCTGGTGCTGGGCGGCATCCTGTTCGCGATTGCCGTGCTGGGTATTTTCCTCAATCGCAAGAACGTGATCATCCTCTTGATGGCGATCGAGCTGATGCTGCTGGCGGTGAACATGAACTTCGTCGCGTTTTCGCATTATCTCGGCGATATCCACGGCCAGATCTTCGTCTTTTTCATTCTCACCGTCGCCGCGGCGGAAGCGGCCATCGGCCTGGCGATCCTGGTGGTGCTCTTCCGCAGCCTGCACACCATCAACGTCGACGACCTCGACCAACTAAAAGGCTGATGCCCGTGGACATGCGGATGCTCTATCTCATCGTGCCGCTGGCGCCGTTGTTCGGCGCGATCGTCGCCGGCCTGTGCGGCCGCCTGATCGGCCGCACAGGCGCCCATGTCGTGACCATTGCCGGCATGGTGGTGTCGTTCATCGCCTCGGTCCTGGTGTTCCAGGATGTGCTGGCCGGCCACACCTTTAACGGGACGGTCTACACCTGGCTGGCATTGGGCGATCTGCGCATCGAGATCGGTTTCCTGATCGATGCGCTGACGGCGATGATGATGCTGGTCGTCACCTTCGTCTCGCTGATGGTGCACATCTACACCATCGGCTACATGCATGACGACCCGGGCTACCAGCGCTTCTTCAGCTACATCTCGCTGTTCACCTTCTCGATGCTGATGCTGGTGATGAGCAACAATTTCCTGCAGCTTTTCTTCGGCTGGGAAGCGGTCGGGCTGGTGTCGTATCTGCTGATCGGTTTCTGGTACACCCGGGAAACGGCCGTCTATGCCAGTCTCAAGGCCTTTCTGGTCAACCGCGTCGGCGACTTCGGATTCATTCTGGGGATCGGTCTGGTGCTGGCGCATTTCGGCACCCTCGATTACGCTACGGTGTTCGCCAAGGCGCCTACGCTCGCCAATGAGACCATCACCCTGTGGCCGGATTCACCCTGGTCATTGATGACGGTCATCGGCATCCTGCTGTTCATCGGTGCGATGGGCAAGTCGGCGCAATTCCCGCTGCACGTCTGGCTGCCCGATTCGATGGAAGGCCCGACCCCGATTTCCGCCCTGATCCACGCCGCGACGATGGTGACCGCCGGGATTTTCATGGTCGCGCGCATGTCGCCGCTGTATGAACTGTCCGACACGGTCCTCAGCCTCATCATGGTGATCGGCGCGATCACCGCGCTGTTCATGGGCCTCCTCGGCATGGTGCAGAACGACATCAAGCGCGTGATCGCCTATTCGACGCTGTCGCAACTCGGCTACATGACGGTGGCGCTCGGCGCGTCGGCCTATTCGGTCGCGGTGTTCCACCTGATGACGCATGCCTTCTTCAAGGCGCTGCTGTTCCTTGCCGCGGGTTCGGTCATCATCGCCATGCATCACAACCAGGATATCCGCTACATGGGCGGCCTGAGGAAATACATGCCGATCACCTGGATCACGACGCTGATCGGCTCGCTGGCGCTGATTGGTGCGCCTTTCCTGTCAGGCTTCTATTCCAAGGAAAGCATCATCGAGGCGGCCAGGATGTCGCACCTGGCCGGCGCCGGCTTCGCCTATTTCGCCGTGCTGGCGGGCGTGTTCGTCACGGCCTTCTATTCCTTCCGCCTGTATTTTCTGGTGTTTCACGGCAAGGAGCGTTTCCATCAGGGACATGCCCATGGCAACGAAGCCGATCAACACCATCACCACAGCGGGGTGCCGCAGGAAACGCCATGGGTGGTGACCGCTCCCTTGCTCGCGCTGGCGCTGCCCTCGCTGGCAATTGGCTACATGACGATCGAACCGATGCTGTTCGGCGACTTCTTCGGTCACGCAATTTATGTGGCCGACCGTCATCCGGTGATGCACGAACTGAATCAGGAATTTCACGGCGCGATGGAAATGGGACTGCATGCGCTGACGACGCTGCCATTCTGGCTGACTGCGGCGGGCGTGGGCCTGTCGGCGTTCTTCTACCTCAAGCGTCCGGATATTCCGGCGGCCCTCGCGCAACGCTTCAATTTCCTGTACCGGATGCTGTACAACAAATACTGGTTCGATGAGCTCTACAACTGGGCGTTCATCAAGGGCGCGCGCGTGCTCGGCAGCGCTCTGTGGCGCCGTGGCGACCAGAACATCATCGACGGTTTCTTCGTCAATGGATCGGCCCGTCTGGTCGAACGCTTCTCGCGCCTGCTCAAGGCTTTCCAGTCGGGCTACATCTACCACTATGCCTTCGCCATGCTGATCGGGGTGTTCGCCCTGGTGACCTGGTTCGCGCGCTTGAACTGATCCATGCTGAACAACCTCCTTACTCTCGTCATCTGGGTGCCCATACTGGCTGGAGCCGTCGTGCTTGCCACCGGGTCGGACCGCAACGCGGTGCTTGCCCGCTGGCTGGCGCTGGCCGGCGCACTGCTGGGGCTGATCGTGGCGATTCCGCTGGCCACCGGGTTCGACAGCACCACTTCGGCGATGCAGTTCGTCGAGAAGACGCCCTGGATACCGGCTTTCAACATTCACTATCACCTCGGGATCGACGGCATTTCGATGCCGCTGATCCTGCTGAACAGTTTCATTACCGTGCTGGTGATCATTGCCGGCTGGCAGGTGATCCAGGACAGGGTGGCGCAGTACATGGCTGCCTTTCTCATTATGTCCGGCCTCATCAACGGCGTGTTCGCGGCGCTTGACGGCATCCTGTTCTACGTCTTCTTCGAGGCCATGCTGATCCCGCTCTATCTGATCATCGGCGTGTGGGGCGGGCCGAATCGTGTCTATGCCGCATTGAAATTCTTCCTCTACACCCTGCTCGGCTCGTTCCTGATGCTGGTGTCGATGATCTATCTTTATTTCCAGTCCGGCGGCAGCTTCGATATCCTGACCTGGCACGGCACCGTACTGGGAATGACCGCCCAGACGCTGATGTTTTTCGCGTTCCTGCTCGCGTTCGGCGTCAAGGTACCGATGTTGCCGGTGCACACCTGGCTGCCCGATGCGCACGTCGAAGCCCCGACCGGCGGGTCGGTGGTCCTGGCGGCGATCACGCTGAAAGTCGGCGCCTACGGCTTCCTGCGCTTCATTCTGCCGATCCTGCCGGATGCGAGCCATGAGCTCGCCTGGGTCGTCATCATGCTGTCGCTGATCGCCGTGGTGTACATCGGCCTGGTCGCGCTGGTGCAGGCCGACATGAAGAAACTCATTGCCTATTCGTCGGTCGCGCATATGGGCTTCGTCACCCTCGGCTTCTTCCTGTTCAATCCGCTGGGCGCGGAAGGCGGTCTGGTGCAGATGGTCTCGCACGGTTTTGTTTCCGCCGCGCTCTTCCTTTGCATCGGGGTCATGTACGACCGCCTGCATTCGCGCCAGATCAAGGACTACGGCGGCCTGGCCAGCAGGATGCCGGTATTTGCCGCGTTCTTCATGCTGTTCGCCATGGCCAACTCCGGGTTGCCGGCCACCAGCGGTTTCGTCGGAGAATTCATGGTCATCATGGCATCCAGCCAGGTCAATTTCTGGTATGCCCTGGTGATCGCGACCACCCTGATCACCGGCGCGTCGTATACCCTGTGGATGTACAAGCGGGTGGTATTTGGCGCCATCACCAATCCGCATGTCGAAGAAATGACCGACGTCAACGCACGTGAAATCCTGCTGCTTGGCGTGCTTGTCGTCCTGGTGCTCGGCATGGGGGTGTATCCCAAGCCGCTTACCGACGTCATGCACGTATCGGTGGTCGACCTGTTGGCGCACGTCGCCCAAAGCAAACTGCCTTAAGAGCCCCGGATGAGCCAAGCCATCATGCAATTCGCGCCTGTTTTCCCCGAGATTTTCGTGCTGGCCATGGTGTCGCTGATCCTCGTGATCGACGCCGCGGTCGATGACAGCAAGCGCTACCTGGCCTATGTCCTGTCGCTCGCCACGCTGGCGGGAGCGGCTGTCCTCACCCTGCACGGTTTTTCCTCCATGCCGGCGTTGGCGCTGCACGGGCTGTTCATCGACGATCCGCTGTCCGATGTACTGAAGCTGTTTCTCTATCTGACGGTCGCGGTCGTGCTGGTGTATTCACGCGACTATCTTCGCCTGCGCGGGCTCTACAAGGGCGAGTTCTTCGCGCTGACGCTTTTTGCGCTGCTGGGCATGATGGTGATGGTATCGGCCAGCCACTTCCTCACGCTGTACCTCGGCCTTGAGCTGCTGGCGCTCTCGCTGTATGCGATGGTCGCCCTGCAGCGCGACTCCAGGGTGGCGACCGAGGCAGCGATGAAGTATTTCGTGCTGGGCGCGCTGGCGTCGGGCATGCTGCTCTATGGCATGTCGATGGTGTACGGCGTCACCGGCTCACTGGGGCTGGGCGACATGGCCATTGCGCTTCAGGATGGCACCGACCTGCACATTCCGCTGGTGTTCGGCATCGTCTTCATCGTCGCCGGCCTCGCGTTCAAACTCGGCGTGGTACCGTTCCATATGTGGCTGCCGGACGTGTATGAAGGCGCGCCGTCGGCGATGACGCTGTTCATCGGTTCTGCCCCGAAGATCGCCGCATTTGCCTTTGTGGTGCGTATCCTGGGGCAAGGACTGGAATCGCAGATGGTCGATTGGCGCGACATGCTGGTGATCCTCTCCGTGCTGTCGATGGCGCTCGGAAACATTGCCGCCATTGCACAAACCAACCTGAAGCGCATGCTTGCCTATTCGACCATTGCGCACATGGGTTTCATGCTGCTGGGCATCCTCGCCGGCTCGCCGAATGGCTACGGCAGTGCGATGTTCTACGTGCTGGTGTATGTGCTGATGAGCCTGGGCGCATTCGGCATGATCCTGCTGCTGTCGCGGGCCGGATTCGAAGCCGACCGGCTGGACGATTTCAAGGGCCTGAACCGGCGTAGTCCGTGGCTGGCTTTCATGATGCTGCTGTTGATGTTCTCCTTGGCGGGCATTCCGCCTACCGTGGGCTTCTACGCCAAGCTGTCGGTGCTGCAGGCGGTGATCGGGATCGACTACGTCTGGCTGGCGGTGGTGGCCGTGATGTTCTCGCTGATCGGCGCGTTCTACTATCTGCGCATCGTCAAGCTGATGTATTTCGATGCCCCGCACGACATGGCCCCGATCATGGCGAGCCCCGATACGCGCGTCGTCATGTCGGTCAACGGGCTGGCCATCCTGGCGTTGGGAATTCTGCCGCAGCCGTTGATGGCGGTATGCGTCCACGCCATCCATGCGTCTTTTTGAATCGGCATGCCTGAACCAAACCGGGTGGAGCCAGTCTGCTCCGGTATTGCCTGACTTTTCGGATTCAACGTGAATTTCTCCACCACCCTGCTGCTGATTCTGGCCTTCCTGGCCGCCAATCTGCCTTTCCTCGTCGAACGCATCTTCTTCGTCCTGCGACCTGGCGCAGGCCGCAAAAAATTCGCCTGGCGCTTGCTGGAACTGGTAATCCTGTTTTTTGTGGTGGGCGGCATTGCGCGGCTACTGGAAGGCAAGCTTGGAGACATCCAGCACCAGAACTGGGAATTCTACGCAGTCAATGCGTCGCTGTTCGCGGTGTTCGCCTATCCGGGCTTTGTCTATCGTTATTTGTGGCGGCGGCGCGGCGCGTAATGGATTCCCTGGAGTTCAGGCTGCGCGATGAGCACGTCGTGTTATGCGATCTGCTCAAGCTCGCCGGCATCGCCGACAGCAGCGGGCAGGGCAAGCACATGGTCGCCCACGGCGACGTCACGGTCGACGGTCGGCCAGAAAGCCGCAAGACGGCGAAGATCCGTGCGGGCCAGACGGTCCGCTGCCTTGGCCGGACGGTTCGGGTCGTGGCCGGCTGAAGCGAAGCCCAGCGAACCGGTCGTGCGCGACTCGCTACGGACCGTCTTTTCTGAACAGGTCGACCCGGATGGGAATATGAAGCGTAGCGCCGTCGGCTGACAGGTGGCGATTGAATTCCGATCGCACGATTTCGTGCAGCGCCGGGGAGATCTGGTGGTCAGTGTGGGTGACCTTGAGAACCCGGTTCTCGAACTGAGCGAAATCATCGAAATGAACAGGCTGCTGAAAGAAAGTTTGTCCCATGAGGGACAGGCGCTGCGTCGAAACGGCTTTCACCTCTGCGGCAAAGGCAGCCTCCCTGACCATTTTCTCGTCGTGGAACAGCCGGATGATCTCGTTGAAGTCGCCGGCGTAGACGGGCTCGGAAATGTAGGCCATGCCACCCGGCTTCAATACTCTGCGGATCTCGGAGAAGACGTCGTCCATCCGCTCGAGCGGGACGTGATGCAGCGACTTGAACATCAGCACGATATCGACGCTTGAGTCGTCCACCGGAATGTCCTCTGCGCCGCCAAATTCGAATTGGACGTTGTCCGGCTTTTCCGCGGACTGATTCTCGGCGAGCTGCCGGGTGTCCACCTCCAGCGCAAGCACCGATGCGGCCGTCCGGGCGATCAGGCGGGTCTTGTCGGCCTTGCCGCAACCGAGTTCGAGCACTTTCGCGCCAGGCAGGGGCAGAAGTTCGTCGAGGATGTCCGCCTCGTCGGCCACGCGGACGGGGTTCGGGTCGGCAATGCGCATGTCGTCGGCTTGCATATCAGGATCTCGTTGCGGGAATTCGCTTGGGCGTGCGGTCCGGATTGGCCTGCCACGATTCACAGAAAACAGAAAGTATAGCGTCCCGAATCGAATTCCACCGCCAGCCGTGCGCCGCGGTTCAGCGCATAATCCCAGGAACCCTTGGTGACACAGCCCTCGTGACATTCGCTGACTCCGGCCGGCGATTCGAGGTCGCGTTCGCGGTCGTACCAGCTCAACAGCATCGTGTCGTCGCCCAGCTGCTGCTGGGCGATGCTCGTCGCCAGCTTCAGCGCGGCGTTGAAATCGAGACCCAGTTCCGTGGTGTCGAGCCGCAGTGTCTTCATGGTGTTCGAAGCCTTCATGATTGGGAGCCGGTTTGTGTTTTCAGGGCGTAGAGCATATCAAGCGCCGCCTTCGGCGTGAGCGCGTCGAGGTCCAGTTCGCGCAACTGCTCGAGCACAGGATGGGGCGGCGGGGCGTCGTTGGGGAGATGGGCGGCGAACAGGTCGCCCTGCGGGCCGGGCTGCAATTGCGCGTCCTCGAGTTGGCGCAGGTGGCGTCGCGCCGCGTGGATCACGGGGTTGGGCACGCCGGCGAGGCGGGCGACCTGGATGCCGTAGCTCTGCGAGGCCGGGCCTTCTTCCACCGCGTGCAGGAACACCAGGTCAGCGCCATGCTCCCTGGCATCGAGATGCACATTGGCGAGTTGACGGAATTCCTGCGCCAGTTGGGTCAGCTCGAAATAGTGGGTGGCGAACAGGGTGAACGCGCGGGTGGCGGTCACCAGGTGGCGCGCCACGGCCCAGGCCAGCGCGAGGCCGTCGAAAGTGGACGTGCCGCGGCCGATCTCGTCGAGCAGCACGAGACTGTTCACGCTGGCATTGTTCAGGATGTGCGCAGTCTCGGTCATCTCGACCATGAAGGTCGAGCGTCCACCGGCCAGATCGTCGGATGCGCCGATGCGGGTGAAAATCTGATCCACGTCGCCAATCTTCGCCGTACTGGCAGGTACCCACAGACCACAACAGGCCATGAGCGTGATCAGCGCCACTTGCCGCATATAGGTCGATTTGCCGCCCATGTTGGGCCCGGTGATCAACAGCATCTGCCGGGCGCGGCTGAGCACCACATCGTTGGGAATGAAGTGATCAACCTGCGCTTCGACTACCGGATGGCGGCCGCCTCGAATGAGGATTCCCGGCTCGCTGGCGTAGTCGGGGGCGCACAGCTTCAGCGCGACGGTACGCTCGGCCTGGCTTGCCAGCACGTCGATCCCGGCCAGTGCGGCGGCAATCGAAAGCAGGCCCGGCACATGCGACGACAAGCTGTCGAGCAATGCCTCGAACAAGGTCTTTTCGCGCGCCAGCGCACGCCCCTGCGCCGATAGCGCCTTGTCTTCGAAGGCTTTCAGTTCGGGGGTGATATAGCGTTCGGCGTTCTTCAGTGTCTGGCGACGGCGATAATCGTCGGGAACATTGTCCGACTGGGCGCGCCCGACCTCGATATAGAAACCGTGCACTTTGTTGTATTCGACCTTGAGGGAAGCGATGCCGCTGCGTGCGCGTTCACGAGCTTCCAGCTCCAGCAGAAATGTCCCGGCGTCGCGCGTCAGGGCTCGCAGTTCATCGAGTTCCGCATCGTAGCCGTCGGCGATCACGCCGCCTTCGCGCAGCACACTGGCAGGTTCGGGCTGGACGGCGCGGGTGAGCAGGGCGTGCAGATCGGGGGGGATGGCGAGTGCCATACTTAGTTCAGATAGCCATGAACGGTCATCGGGCAGCAGCGCGGCGAGCCGGGGCAGCAGCGCCAGCGTATCGCGCAGGCTGGACAGATCGCGCGGCCGCGCATTTTTCAGGGCGATGCGGCCGCTGATCCGTTCCACGTCGGCGCAAGCTTTGAGCGACTGATGGAGCGCGGCGGCGATGTCCGGCAACCCGGCCAGCGTGCCGATGGCGTCACGCCGCTTGGCCAGCGTTTCGCGGTCGCGCAGCGGATGGTGCAGCCAGTGGCGCAGCAGGCGCGTGCCCATGCCGGTGGCCGTGGTGTCGAGTACGGACAGCAGGGTCGGCGCCGCTTCGCCGCGCAGGGTTTCGGTGAGTTCAAGATTGCGCCGGGTGGCCGCGTCAAGCTGTACGAAATCGCTGTCGCGCTCCGCGCGAATCGACTGGATATGCGGCAATGCGGTGCGCTGCGTGCTCTGGATGTAATCGAGCAGGGCGCCTGCGGCGGCAATCGCCCGAGGCAGATCCGCCACGCCGAAGCCGATCAGGTCGCGGCTGCCGAACTGCTGCGCCAGGCGGGTCTGCGCGCCGAGCGTGTCGAATTGCCATGGTGCCAGCCGGCGGACTGCGCAGGCAGTCTCTGCAAGGACGAAATCGTCGGGCGCCAGGATTTCCGCTGGCCGTACTCGCGCCAGCAAGGCAGACAGGCCGGCGGGGTCGGTCTCGGCGATCTGGAAGCGCCCGGCGGCGAGATTGAGCCATGCCACACCGATGGATTCCGTGCCCGCCGCCACGGCAAGAATCAGGGTGTCGCGTGTCTCGTCCAGCAGGCTCGAATCGGTCAGCGTGCCGGGTGTCACGATCCGCGCGATCTGGCGTTCGACGGGGCCTTTGCTGGTGGCGGGATCGCCGACCTGCTCGGCGATCACCACCGATTCGCCCAGCTTCAGAAGCCGCGCAAGATATTGTTCGGCGCTGTGATACGGCACACCGGCCATCTTGATCGGGTGGCCGGCAGACGCGCCGCGCGTCGTGAGCGTGATGTTGAGCAGTCGGGCCGCCTTTTCCGCATCGTCGAAAAACAGCTCGTAGAAATCGCCCATGCGGTAGAACAGCAGCATGTCGGGATGCTGCGACTTGATGCCGAGGTACTGCTGCATCATGGGCGTGTGCGTAGATGAGACTTCTTTACTCATTAAAAACAATCACTTGTCTTGTTTTAATATTTTTATTGGGGCAAATCTGGGGCAATTTGAACGAGTTTTTTCATGCCCTGCCAGATGCGCCCCAGCTCTCTGGGGGACTCCGAATCTATCCAGCGACCATAGACCTTCACGAGCATCGAATAGTCACTGTGCCCCATCTGGTTGGCGATGAAGGCAAGATTACCCCGTGCGGTGAGGTTCCAGCAGGCGTAGGTGTGGCGGGTCTGATAAGGCGGGCGATGCCGTACCTCGGCGCGCCTGGTCAGGTTGGCCCATTTGGTGTTCCATGCGCTTGGCACGTACCACGCGTTTACGTCGGTCTTGCGTGCCTGCGTCTTCGGCGACAACAACAGCCGGGCGCGATCAACGCGAGACTCATGACGATTCAGCCAGACTTCCAAGTCCATCGCATCGCGCGTCAGTGCATCTTCGATTAGGACTTTGAGTGCAGCTTGTGCCGGCGGGAACAGCAGGATGGTACGCTCCTTGTTCGTCTTCGGAATCTTGAAGGTCAGCGACTGTGTGACTGAGCGCCTCACCGTCAGCTTGCTCAGATCGGTGGCAATGTCCTCCACAGCGAGCCCACACAACTCGCCCGGCCGCAGGCCTGTGTAGAACGCGAGTGTCACCGAGGCCGCGTCCACTGGGTGCAGGCAACCCTTCGTGATTAGCGCGTTGTACTCCTGATAAGTGAACGGGTCCGGGTCCTTGTTGCTCTTGGTGAAGCGCGTGCAGTTCTTGGCCAAGCCTTCAGCGCAGAAGTGGTTCTGCTCGCACCAGTGGAGAAAGCCCGCGAATGTTGCGAGGTAGTGATTCACTGTCGAAACTGCGCGCGTCTCGATCAGATCGACTCGCAACTGTTGGATGTCGGCAGGAATAAGCGCATCGGCAAGCCGGTTCCTGCCGATGGTGTTCAAGCAGGAGTTCAGTGCTACCTCGTAGCGATTCTGTGTTTCGGAAGTGATGTCCACGGCCTTGAGCGGCATGTACCGTTCGTACAGATCGCCGAGACGTTTGCCTGCCGTGCCGGCTTGGTCGCCTTGCCTCGAATGGGGGAAAAACGCAGCCTCGTTGTAGGTCCCCGTCTTGAGCGCATACATGGCGGCGCTGCGAAGGCGAGACGCATGTTTCAGGTTTGCCTTGGTTGGCTCGATACCCAGCGTATGGCGATGGCGCACTCCCTTGTGCATGAACACCACGCGAATCGACTTTCCATGCACTTCGATACCTGGAAGGTTGCTGCTTATCACGGTATCCATTTGCGCCGCCATCATTACTCTCCCGAAATTACTCCTGGTTGTTTCTGTCGCTGGCTTGTTGCTTGCGATTTTCTCGTGCGGTCTTGAGCTTGAATAGCTCAAACAGTCCAGGGTGCATCTTGCGATCCCCTGCCTCCCACTGCTGCCAAGTACGCAACGATGCATGCACCACGGCACCGGCTTCCGTTTGCGTCAAACCCGCTGCGGTTCTGGCCGCACGAATGTCATCAGGCTCGGGGGGCGTGGCAGTTGTCGAAGCCGAAATGTTGTTGCGTCGGTTGAGCGAGTGTGGCATCGCGTGAGTCCATGTGCGCCATCACGCCTCGCAGGACAAGATACCCGCGCCGACTGTTGGCAGTCGGCGAAATGATACGCTCATTGAGCGTATAGATCAACGATGCCGCCGCAGGACTGCTCCAAGCAGAGAAGAGCAAAAGTGTGGCTAACGTGAACGACTGACCGGTATCAATGCGCAGCCAGTTGCCTGCCGCTCTCCACCCAGCGCTCAAACTCTTCCAAGTTCACAAGAATGCGGCCATCCGGTGCTTTGCGCCAGATACGGCCTTGCGACCAAGTGCCGTTCTTGACCTTGTGGCGTACCGCGTCTTCGCTGTATCCAGTGATCTCTGCGAATCGGTTGATCAGCACCCATCGACTTGGGTTGCTCATGTTTCGCTCCATGGGTGCGCCGGTTCGGCTCGGATTGAGGCTGACATCGGCAATTTCATGTCTGTTGATATAGTCTCGCCGATCTCCGTTTCCGAAAACCCGCTCCGGCGTGCATGGGCGTACGCCGGGCGTGGGTGGCAATTGCGCATTCACATTCAGGCCAAGCTGGTGATTGAGGCAGAGTCTGATGTCTGATCGCTAGAGATTCGACGCGGGTTTCGGCCGTGACGCCGGCTCTTCTTTAGCGGCCGATTTTCTGAATCCCCGATCCCGTGCCATGAATGATTCCAGCATGTGCGGGATCAATGTAGCGGCATCGACCGGTTCGCCGTAGGTCTGCGCATGCAGCGCGGCGTAGCGCTCTAAATCGGCCTTGAGCGTGACCGTCAGTGCGACAGTGACTTTTACAGTCTCGGTTTTCGGCAGCGGCCCCAGCCGCAGCTTCCCATTTGGTGTGTTCATTGTGACGAACCTCTCTGGAAGAACAGCGGCTGATACGGCCGCAGGATCAGATCCTTGTTCACCATCACGCGCATCGGAAAACCCGGCCGGATGGTCAGTGTTGGCTGGATGCTCAGATTGCGCTTTGTAATCTCCTGACCGATCTGGTTCACGGTGTCCTGCGCGCTCTGGCGAACGGCGACGGTGACGCTACCGGTACTGCCGTTGTTGTTGGGCGCTGCCAGCTCCGCACCGACGCCGAGCAGTGTGGACAACGCCGCACCGGCAAGAATGCGATCCCAATGCCAATCAACGCCATCCTCCAGCCCGGCATAGCCCGCCGGGTCGATGCCGGGCAATCGGTCGAGCGAAATCGATGAAGTATCAGGCAGGATCAAGCGCGTCCACACCAGCAGTACCCGTCGCTGGCCGAATGAAACCTGACTGTCGTAGCGGCCGATCAGCCGCGACCCCTGCGGAATCAGCAGAAAGCGACCGGTGGCCGTGTCGTAGACCGCCTCGGTGACATTGGCGATGACCTGCCCCGGCAGGTCTGAGTTGATGCCCGTCACCAACGCCGCCGGAATGATGGTGCCCGCCATCACCTGGTAGGGCGAGGCTGGCGGTTGCAGGCTGGCCGGATTGCGGGTGGTCGTATCGCCGCCATTAGCGACAAATGCCTGCTTCTGCTCCTGCCGATTCTGCGCAGCCGTTGGATCGGTTGGTTGTGCCGATATCGACGCCATCGGATTGAAGGCTTGATTGCCCGATGCCGGTTCGGGCTGGATTGCGCCTGCGGTGGTTGCCGGTGCCGCCTTGGTTGCACTACTGCTGCGGAAGAACACCGACGAACGCGCCGCATCCTCGGCATCGCCCGGCTGAGCGATGCGACCGGGTTGCGCGGGGCTGTATGCGCCCGTGTTTTCGTGGTTCTGCGCATGCACGATGGCCGGCCCCAAGTCGCCCGGCAATGGCTCACCCAACATCGGCACCACAGGCTTAGCCATTGGCACCACTTTGGTATAGTCCTTGGGCAAATGGTCGAGGCTATCGGCCCGTGAGACGCGATCAACGTTGTACAGCTCGGTGGCCGGATTGCGCTCACGCTTGTGCGGCTGCAAGGACCAAAGTGTGGCGCCCAGTATGACGATGCCGAGCGCCCCTGCAAGCACGGCCAGCATGCGCCGATTGAGCCGCGTGACGGGGCGCGGCGAAGCGCGCAGAGCCAAGGTGTCCGGGTCGACCTTGTTCGTCCCTGGCGGTGGCGATTGCGGTGTGGCGGGCGTGCTCATGCTCAATACCTCCGCGCTGTGCTGACCATGCCATCGGTGCGTTCGATGCGAACGACGGCGGCCTTGTCCGCACCTAGCCGCAACTCGGCGGCACCAAACAGTCGATCCACCACGTAGTAGGGTGCCCGGTAGCGGTAGTTCACGAGCTGGCCATCGCCCTGCTGCCCGATCACGAATAGCGGCGGTAGCTCGCCCTGCGCGATGCCAGCAGGGAACTGGATATAGACCCGCTCGCCGTCATCGAACGCGCGCAGCGGCTTCCATGGTGGGCTGTCACCGGTGATCGCGTAGCGGAACTTGATCTGCTCCAGCGACAAGCCCGAATCCACCGGCGCTGCCGCCTGAGCCTGCTGTGCCCGTTTCTGCAACGCCAGCATGCGGTCTTTCGGGTAGTCCCACGAGGCCGAGGCCATCCACGCCTGCGGCGTCGACGACAATTCGAGCAGGTAGGTGCGGCGGTTGGTGGTGATGACGAGATTCGTCTTCAGCCCGACGCGCGTGGGCTTCACGAGGATGTTCACGCGCAGGCTGGCGCCCGCGCCGCTCGCGGTATCGCCCACGATCCAGCGTACCGTGTCGCCGGCTGAAACCGTCACCAGTTCTTCACCTTCCTGCAAGGCAATCACCGTGACGCGGCCAGGGCTGGTGTAGACCTGATATAGCGCGCCGTCCGCGTAGGGCCAGACCTGGATCGCGTTGATGTAGCCCTCGCGGCTGGGCGGCACGCGTGCCTCCGCATTGGCACGCGCCACGCGAGCCTTCTCGTCGGGCAATTCGGCGATTGGCTTGTCCTCTGGCGTGCTCGCCAGCGGCTTCAACTGTTCCGGCAGCGGCAGTGGCTTTGGCACTTCGACTACCTCGATGGGCTTTGGCAACTCTGGCAGCGCGTGCGCCGCGACGGGTTCGTCCAGCGTGATGTCCGGTGGCGGCTTGCCGTGTGTGGCGCAACCACTGACCATTGCCAGGGTGGCGCTCAGGATCAACGGCAAAGCGTAAATGCGGATTTGGGTTTTCATGGTTTCTTGGCTCCTTCGGTCGCGTCGAGTTCACGGCTCCAGGAAATGCCGTTCACGTAAATTCCTAGCGGGTTCTTGCGCAGCCGCTCTTCGGTGCGCGGCGGTTGCAGCACGATGGACAGCACGGCAGTCCAGCGCTCGATGCCCGAGGGCGAACCGTTCACATAGCTGCGCTCGATCCAGCGCACCTGGAACGATGAATCGCTGGCGCGCACCACGCTGGTAATCTCCACGGCCGTCGAGGTCTGGCCGATGCGCGCGAATGGATCGTTGGTGCGCGCGTAGTCGTTCAACATTGCCGCGCCCGTGTCGGTGGTGTACTCGTAGGCTTCGAGCCAGTTCTGCCGCACGACGATGGGGTCGATCGACAACGAGCGCACGTCGGTAAGAAAGCGCGCCAGGTGGTAGGCGATCTGCGCATCGTTGGGCTTGTATGGCGTGGCCGCTTCACCGACTGCACGCACCTGACCGCCGGTGGCCACCTCAACCACATAAGGCGTGACGATGGACTGCGCCGAACGCCACACCAGGCCACCCGCCATCAGCAAGGCGAGCGACAGACAGCCGAAGGCCATCAGCCGCCAGTTCTTCGCCTGCACGCGCGCGCTGCCGATGCGCTGGTCCCAGACCTGCGCGGCAGCTTGGTACGGGGTAACGGGTTCCGGTGTGTCCGCGTAGCGCACCTGGGGTCGTTTGAATCGCATGAACTGATCTCCGGTAATTTCTATCTTTAGTGGTTCGAATCGTCGCGCAGGCTCGGGCTGGCACCCCCGCCGCCGTGATCGCCCGAGCGCAGGGTGTGAGCCGCCGTCGTGGCGGCATGGCTCACCTGCTGTTTGCGGCGCATTTGTTTGGCCCAGGCGGGCTCTGCCGCAGGAGGTCTGGCTTCGGTAGCATCGGCTGATTCAGTGGAACTGCCTGCCGCCGCAGGCGCAGCAGCGTCAACGACGAAGTTCGCGACGCGATCCTTGACCGCCTTGGCACCGGCTGCGACGCGCTGGCCGACAGCACCGGCGCCGCTTTTGGCCACATTGGCAAGGCCTGCGCCTACAGCACGAACACCACCGCCACCCGATGCGGCAGCCCCGGCCTGGTAGGCGGTTTTCGCGCCGCTTGCCATAGAGCTGCTCGCACGCCCGGCCGACGCTGCTCCGCCTATGGCCGCGCGTGCGGCACCCGGCACCATGCGCGCACCCGCCGCCACTGCTGCACCGCCCGTGGCGATAGCTGCGCCTCCAGCTACCGCCAAACCAGCCGCGCCCAGCGCCGTGCCGGCCGCCGCACCCGCACCGAGCTGCGGTGCGCCGGACACCAGCCCGGTGGCAATCCCCGGCCCGAAGATCCCCAGTCCCAGCATCGCCAGCGAGGCGAGCATGATGGTCAACGCCAGGTCGATGGATGGCTCAGTGTTGGGCGGCATCTGGAACTGTGCAAATAATCCCGTGCCGATGCCGACGATCACCGCCAGTACCAGCACCTTGATGCCCGACGACACCACGTTGCCCAGCACCCGCTCGGCCAGGAACGCGGTTTTGTTCCACAACGCGAACGGCACCAGCACGAAGCCCGCGAGTGTGGTCAGCTTGAATTCGATCAGCGTGACGAAGAGCTGCACCGCGAGCACGAAGAAGCTGACGATCACCACCAGCCAGGCGAGAAACAGTACGGCGATGACATCGAGGTTCGCGAAGACCTCGGGGAAGCCCGTCAGGTCGCTGATCTGCGCCATGATCGGTTGTGCCGCATCGACGCCGACCTTGGCCAGATGGCCCGGCTGCAGGAACTGCGCCTGCGTCAGCGTGGAACCCGACGCCACCAGCCCGAGTCCGGCAAACGAATTGAACAGGATGCCGGCCAGGTTGTTGAAGTTGCCGATGATGAACGCGAACGCACCGACATACAGCGTCTTCTTGATCAGCTTGCCGATCACGTCCTCGCCGCCCATGGCCCAGAATAGCCCGGCCAGCGTCATGTCGATCACCACCAGCGTCGCGGTGAGGAATGCCACCTCGCCATGCAGCAGCCCGAAACCCGAGTCGATGTAGTGCGAGAAGACATCGAGGAAGTGGTCGATGACCGACAGATCGTTCATGGCTCAGTCTTTCGGTGCAGACGGTGGCGCGGGCGTGTACGGCGTGCCGTTACCCATGAAGCGCCGCCGCGTGGCTTCGGCAGCCCTGTTGCACAGGGCATCACCCAGCTTGGCGTGGTCGGTCTTGCACTGCGCGCGGACTTCCTTCAGGCGATCAGGATTCGCCATCAGCGATTCGACGGACTCGGCGGGTTCCGGTTTGCCGCACGCGGCCAGCAGCAGGGTGCAGGCGGCGGCGATGAGAAGGGTTTTCAGGATCACGTTTTCTCAATTGCCGTAGTAGTTGACGCTGTATGGCGTATACGGTGTGCCGGTGCCATGGAAGCGGTTGCGCACCTCGGCGGCACGCGCATGCACCGCGACCTGACGCGCCTGTTCGAGGGCGATGGCGCGGTCTTGCGTGATCTGCAGCTGCTGCGCCTGAATCGCCTGCCGGGCTTGCAAGGCGAGTAACTGGTTCGTCGCCTGCGTGGCTTGCAAGGCGCCCACAGCCGACTGGCTGCTGTTCACGAGGGCGGACAAGGTCTGCTCGTCGGAAGCGAAGTTCTGCACCGACTGCGACTGCACCTCGGTCGCGGTGCGTAGCGCCTCAAGTGCGTTCTGCCAACGTTGGCTGGCGTCGAGCGCCATCTGGTTTGCCGGTGTCGAGGCGGTGTAGGCAGCGGGATAGAGCTGCGCAAACTGGGTCTCCATTTGCGTCAGATTCAATGACAGCCCCTGCGCCTGCTGCAGCAGCTGGTTCGTCGCGGACAGCGCAGATTGCAGTTGATTGAGCGCGCTGAAGGGGAGACTGGCCAGGTTCTTCGCCTGGTTGGTCAGCATCTGCGCTTCGTTCTGCAGTTGCTGGATCTGGTTGTTGATCTGCTGCAGAGTACGGGCAGCTGTCAGAATATTCTGAATCAAGTTGGCCGGATCGATGACTACCACCGTCGCCTGTACCGAGGGCATCACGGTCATGAGTACGGCGGTGACGAAGGCAAGAAGGGTTTTCTTCATGGCTGCTTCTCCTGGGGGGTGAAGGGGAACGACGGGATCAGATCGGCGGCCCAGTCGAGGCCGCGATGGCGCAGCCAGGCGGCTGCGAAATCCGAGGGCGGCACCGACGCGGAAACGGCGTCGATGGCGCGCTGGTCTTCGGGCTTGGCTGCGCCAGCGAACGCCAGCGTCACCGGCCCGAGTCCGAGGTCGAAGATGCGGTTGCCGAGCCGCGACTGGTAGTAGTAGTCGCGCTTGGGCTGGGCGGTCGCCACGATCTCGATCTGTCGCGCATTGAGGCCAAAACTCTCGTAGATGGCGCGAATCTGCGGCTCGGTCGCCTGCGGGTTGGGCAGGAAGATACGGCTCACGCAGCTCTCGACGATGGCCGGCGCAATACTGGAATCCTTGATGTCCGCCAGCGATTGCGTGGCGAAGATCACCGACACGTTCTTCTTGCGCAGGGTCTTCAACCACTGCCGGATGCGCGCGGCGAACACCGGGTCGTCGAGGAACAGCCAGGCTTCATCGAGGATCAGCAGTGTCGGGGCACCGTCGAGTCGTTCCTCGAAGCGCGCGAACAGGTAGCGCAGTACCGCCAGCGCCGCCGCTTTGCTGTGCATCAGTTCTTCCATCTCGAACGCCTGCATGTCGGCGAAACCGAGCCGGTCATGATCGGCATCGAGCAGCTTGCCGTGAGCGCCGTCCAGCACATAGGGTTGCAGCGCCTGGCGCAGTGCGTTCGATTGCAGTAGTACCGACAAGCCGGTCAGAGTGCGCTGACCGAGTGGCGCGCTGGCGAGACTGTGCAGCGCCGACCACACAGACTCCTTCTCGGCCGGCCCGATAACCACGCCTTCGTGAATCAAAAGGCCTTGGACCCAATCCGCCGCCCAGGCGCGATATCCCTCCTGGTCGATACGGGCCAGCGGCTGGAAGGCGATGGCGCCGTCCGCGCCCAGGTCGTAATGCTCGCCACCCAGCCCAAGCACGGTGGCGCGAATGGAGCGCCCCATGTCGAAGGCGAAGATGCGCGATCCGGCATAGCGGCGGAACTGCAATGCCAAGGTAGCCAGCAGCACCGACTTGCCCATGCCGATGGGGCCGACCACCAGCGTGTTGCCCACGTCGCCGATGTGTGTGACCAGCCGGAACGGTGTCGCGCCATCGGTGCGCGTCACGATCAGTGGTGGGCCGTCGAGATGTGTATTGCGCTCTTGCCCGGCCCACACCGCCGACACCGGCATCATGTGCGCGAGGTTCAGCGTCGAGACGATGGGCTGGCGCACGTTGGCGTAGGCGTGTCCCGGAATCGACGACAGCCAGGCATCGACCGCGTTCAAGGTCTCGGGGATCGTCACGAAACCCCGGCCCTGGATGGTGCGCTCCACGGTACGCAGCTTCTCGTCGGCGGCGGTCGCATCGGCATCGAGTACCGTCACGGTTGCGGTGAGGTAGCCGAACGAAACCTGATCGCTGCCCAATTCCTGCAAGGCGGCGTCGGCATCGGCCGCCTTGTTCGACGCATCGGAGTCGACCAGCGGGCTTTCCTGCTGGAAGACCGTCTCGCGCAGCAGCGCGACGATATTCTTGCGCTTGGCGAACCACTGGCGGCGCAAGCGGCTGAGTTCCTTCTCGGCATCGGCCTTGTCGAGGCATAGGAAGCGTGTGCTCCACCGGTAGGCAAAGCCCAGGCGGTTGAGGTCGTCAAGCAAACCAGGCCAGGTCGAAGTCGGAAAGCCACGCACCGACACCACGCGCAGGTGCTGGCTCCCGAGCATCGGCGCAAGGCCACCCGTCAATGGCTCATCAGCCAGCAGCGCATCGAGATGCATCGGCACCTCGGGCACGGCCACGGGATGCCGACGGGTGGATATGCAAGCGTGCAGATAGGTAAGCGTCTGGCCATCATCGAGCCACGCGATCTCCGGCATCACCCCTTCGAGCAGGCCGAAGAAGCGTTCGGTCTCCGACACGAAGCCATCCAGCCGTTCGCGCCAGTCCACGCCTTCGACCTTGCTGTTCTCATACAGCAGCTTCGCGGCGCGGGCCGTCGATTCCTCGGGCGGCAGGTACAGCAGCGTCAGGTGGTACGCGCTCTCGAAGTGGCTTTCGGCTTCCTCGAAAGCCGCCCTGCGCTCTTCATCGACCAGCCAGGACAGCGGCTCGGGGAACACCGACTCCGGATAGTTAGCGGCTGCGCGCCGCTCGGCTTCCACGAACAAAGCCCAACCCGATCCAAGCCTACGCAGTGCGTTATTCAACCGCGCGGAGGTCGCAACCAGTTCACCCTGCGTCGCGCTGTCCAAATCAGGCCCGCGAAAGCTTGCCGTGCGCTGGAACGAGCCGTCCTTGTTGAGCACGACGCCCGGCGCGACCAGTCCCGCCCAAGGCAGCCAGTCGGCCAACAGCGCGGGGCGCTTGCGGTATTCGGCGAGGTGCATCATGGGATCGTCCTCACACGTCCAGAAGTTGCCGGTGCTTGATGTGCCGCGCGAAGACCGCCATGAACTGCGCATCCAGTCTCGCGCCCCACACGGCCAGCGAGTGCCCGACAATCCACAGCACCATGCCGGGCAGCCAGAGTTGCAGTCCGAGCCCCACGGCGGCGGCCAACGTGCCGTTGGCAATCGCCATGGTGCGTGGTGCGCCACCCAGCAGAATGGGTTCGGTCAGAGAGCGGTGCAGCGGCACCTCGAAACCGGCCATATCAGCGCTTGGCGCGCTCATGCCAGCACCGCTCCGCCGCTGAAACTGAAGAAGGTCAGGAAGAACGATGAGGCGGCAAACGCGATCGACAGACCAAACACGATCTGCACCAACTTGCGGAAGCCGCCGCTGGTGTCGCCGAATGCCAGCGTCAATCCGGTGGCAATGATGATGATGACCGCGATGATTCGGGCCACCGGCCCCTGGATCGAATCCAGCACCGATTGCAGCGGCGCCTCCCACGGCATGTTCGAGCCTGCTGCGTGCGCGGGAATGGTGATGGCCAGTAACAGCGCGGCGAGAGCCACGAATTGCAGGGCAGGTTTTACGGAAATGCGTGAAGTCGTCATGACGGTTCTCCGGGAGTTGATGAAAGTAAAGGGACGCAAGGCATCAGCTCGGCGCTGAGTTGATAGCCGTGGTTGTCGAAGCCAGTGACACGGGCGATTTCCTGTACGCGGCGCGCATGGCCGCGCCCGGCGATGTAGACGATGACGTTGACCGCTTCCGCGATCAGGGCGCGTGGCGGGGTCACGGCGACTTCGAGGATCAGTTGTTCCAGCCGCAGCAGCGCGCCCGCAGCGGAACCGGCATGGACGGTGGCGATGCCGCCAGGATGGCCGGTGCCCCAGGCCTTGAGCAAGTCCAGCGCTTCGGCGCCGCGTACTTCACCGACGACGATGCGGTCTGGCCGTAGCCGCAGGGTCGAGCGCACCAGCTCGGCCATGGTCACGACACCCGCACGAGTGCGCAGCGGGACGTGGTCGCGTGCCGTGCATTGCAGCTCCACCGTGTCTTCGAGCACGATCACGCGGTCGCTGGTGGCGGCGATCTCGTCGAGCAGGGCGTTCGCCAGCGTGGTCTTGCCGGTGCTGGTGCCGCCAGCGATCAGGATGTTCCGGCGCTCGCGTACTGCATCGCGCAGGAATTCCGCCTGAGTTTCGGTCAGGATGCTATCGGCCACGTAGGCGTCGAGCCGGATCAAGCCGACCGCGCGCTTGCGCAGCGCGAAGACCGGTCCCGGCGTCACCGGTGGCAGCGCGCCCTCGAAACGCTCGCCGGTCTCCGGCAGCTCGGCGGACAACAGCGGCTTGCCCGCATGCACCTCGGCGCCCACGTGGGCGGCGACCAGGCGAATGATGCGCTCGCCATCGGCTGGCGTGAGGCTGACGCCGAGCGGTTCGCGCCCGCTGCCCAGTCGATCCACCCAGAGCGAGCCGTCGGGATTCAGCATGACTTCCACCACGTCGGGGTCGTTCAAAGCCTTGGCGATGTCCGGCCCCATCGCCGTGCGCAGCATGAGCACGCGACGCTCCAGCGCCAGCGAGGCCGACAAGCCATGATCGCGCGCCGCGCCGCTCATGACGGTGCTCCGGGGTCGTCTGTTGACGACACGGTGTTGGCGTTCTCCTGCAAGCCGAAGAACTGGCTCTGATCGGGCTGAATTTCTTCGACCACATCCTTGACCAGACTGCGTCCGCGCAGCAGGTGCCGTCCGAGTTGTTCGATGAACTGCTCGAAGCGCGCGCGGCCCTGGGCGCGTGCCGCTTCCTGATGCGCCTCGGGCACCGGTGTGCTGACGGTGAGGAAGTAGCGCACGTACAGCGCCAGCGTCTCTATCAGGATGTTCTGGTCTCGCTCCAGCTTGTCGAGCTGGCGGGAAAGTCGATCCAATCGCTTGGCGAGCGCGGCTTCGCGCTGGTCGCCGCCATCAGGCGACAGGAACGAGGCCAGCGCCGCGGCAATGATGGATGACTTCGACAGGCCCTTGAGCGCCGCCAATTCGTCGAGCCGTTTAGCGTGCTCATGCTCGATGAAGACGTTCAGGCGAGTGCGGCTCATAGCGCGATTCCGTCGTCAGGGTCGAGAGCGGCCAGCCGCGCGGTGCGCTGCAAGCGCGGATCGAGCTGGCCGGGCAGGGGCAAGGGGACGTCGTCGTCATCGAGCATCCCCAAATCATCCGCAGCCTGGTCGGGCTGCTGTGTGAGAATGACTTCGCCCAGTTCGGGCTGTTGCTGGCGGCCACCGTCGTCGATGGACTCGCCATGTCCGGGCAGTGCGAGTTCAATGGTCGTGGATGCGAGCGCCGCCAGGCCGCTCCAGTCATCCGGCCGCGTGGGCGGCGTATCAGGGTAGCGCCCCAGTTCCAACGGCGGTGGCGCTTGCACGCGCGCCTTGAAGTTGGCATCGCTGAAGTACCGAATCTTCTTGGCCTGGATCGGCGGATGGCCGGAGACCATTACCACCTCGTCCTCGGGCGGCAGTTGCATTACTTCGCCGGGGGTCAACAGCGGCCGGGCGGTTTCCTGGCGCGACACCATCAAGTGGCCGAGCCACGGCGCCAGGCGGTGGCCCGCGTAGTTGCGTTGCGCGCGCAACTCGGTCGCGGTGCCAAGCGCTTCCGAGATGCGCTTCGCGGTGCGCTCGTCGTTGGTCGCGAACGCGATGCGCACGTGGCAGTTGTCGAGGATCGAATGGTTCTGGCCGTAGGCCTTGTCGATCTGGTTGAGCGACTGCGCGATCAGGAAGGCGCGCAGGCCGTAGCCGGCCATGAAGGCGAGAGCACTCTCGAAAAAGTCGAGCCGACCCAAGGCAGGAAACTCGTCGAGCATCAGCAGCAACTGGTGTTTCCTGGCGATACCGTCCGATCCATCCAGCGATTCGGTCAGGCGCCGCCCGATCTGGTTGAGAATCAGGCGGATCAGCGGCTTCGTGCGGCTGATGTCCGATGGCGGCACCACCAGGTACAGCGAGACTGGGTGCTCGGCGGAGATGAGATCGGCGATGCGCCAATCACAGCGCGAGGTGACTTCGGCCACCGTCGGATCGCGATACAGCCCGAGAAAACTCATCGCCGTGGACAGCACGCCCGACCGCTCGTTGTCGCTCTTATTGAGCACCTCGCGCGCCGCCGAGGCCACGACCGGATGCGGTGACTCGCCAAGGTGCCGTGTCGTCATCATTCGATGCAGCGTGGCTTCGAAAGGGTAGGCTGGGTCGGACAGAAAGTTGGCGACGCCACGCAACGTCTTGTCCTCACCCGCGTAGAGCACATGCAGGATTGCGCCCACCAGTAACGCGTGCGAAGTCTTCTCCCAATGGTTGCGCCGCTCCAGCGCGCCTTCGGGATCGACCAGAATGTCGGCGATGTTCTGCACGTCACGCACCTCGTGCATGCCGCGCCGCACTTCGAGCAGCGGATTGTAGGCGGCCGACTTTGCATCGGTGGGGTTGAACAGCAGGCAATGCGAGAAGCGCGAGCGCCAGCCGGCGGTGAGCGTCCAGTTCTCGCCTTTGATGTCGTGGATGACGGCCGAGCCGGGCCACGTGAGCAGGGTTGGGACAACCAACCCGACGCCTTTCCCTGAGCGGGTCGGCGCAAAGGCCATCACATGCTCGGGGCCGTCGTGGCGCAGGTAGTCGTGGTCCTTGCGTCCGAGGAAGACGCCATTGGGTCCAGTCAGGCCGGCCTTGCGAATCTCAGCGGAGAGCGCCCAGCGGGCGGAGCCGTAGGTCGTGACCAGCTTGGACTGTCGTGCGCGCCATACCGACATGGTCATGGCGACGATGGCGGCGGCGAAACCGCTGCAGGCCGCGATGGCGCCGCCACGCAGGAAGATGTCGGGCGCGTAGGCATCGAAGAAGTACCACCACTCGAACAGTCTCCACGGGTGATAGACCGGCGTGCCCAGCAGGTCGAACCACGGCATACCGAGGCGTAGCTGGTAGCCCAGTTGTGCGGCGGTCCACTGGGTGGCGCCCCAGGTTCCCGCGATCACGATCCCGAACACCGCCAGGATCTGACCGAACAGCACACTGGTTCCCTGCATCACGACCTCCTGAATCGCACTCCAAAACAAGACGCGGACGAACACGTGCCGCATGCGTCAGATTGGGTGTCGAATCAGTGCCGGTCAAAGACCGTTATCGGGATGATCGAGACCAAGAAGGAAAAACTTCCAGTGAGGGAATGATTAAGCGAGCGGGTGCAAACGGCAGCGTGTTTCGGCGTGTATGGCGTTCGCCGAGAAAAACACAGTTGGGTGCCAACGAGCAGGCACAAGAACGCGTCGCTATCGGATTCTTCCGATCGAGACGGGATGCAGCGGCACGGTCACGGTTCAGTCTTGCGGCGCGGGCTGTGGTGTGTACTTGCCCTTGCTGTCCCCCATGAAACGTTGGTGGAAGGCTTCGGCCGCGGCGTTGCAAGTGGCATCGCCCATCTTCGCGTGGTCCTCCTTGCACAGACGCCGTACCTCCTTGAGCCGTTCTGGATTGGCGACCAGCGATTCGACGGTATCCGTGGGGGCGGGCTGCCCGCATGCGGTGAGTACGACAGCTGCGATAATCATCACCATGTGCTTCATCTTTTGTCCTCCTCTCAGGCTTTGACACGATGAAACCCGGCATGTCATGTTGGGTTGTCGCGTGCCAGTGGTTTGGCCGGATTGGCCCGGTCGATAAAACGATTCAACTGCTCGGACGGATCGATGTCAGGTCGCAGCAGGTAGGTCGTCAGCATCGGCGAGCGCCCGGCCAATGGACGCGCAACCACTTCCTGGTGGCGGCATACGGGAATCTGCGAAGCACTGGCGAAGCCCAGACCGTAGCCCGCGGTCACCAGCGTCATCATCAGATCGAGCGTGGCAACATACTCCGCCACGATGGGTTGCGTATTTGCGGAACGCAATACGGCCTCGATTTGCCGGCAGTAGCCTTCGCACATTTCCGGCTGGCACAGTACCAGGGGATATCGCAACACTTCGTCCAGCGGGATGCGTTTGTGCGCCAGCAGCGGATGACGTGCGGGAACGGCGACCACGAGCGCATCGCTCCACACCGGCTCGGCGACGATGCCTTGACCCACATCGTCGGACTGCGCGAAACCCGCATCGTACAAACCGCTGCGCAAGCCCTTTATCTGCTGCGAGAGTGGCTTTTCAAACAGGCGTATTTCCACATCCGGTTCCTCTTCCCGGCATCGGGCTAGCAATGCGGCAAGCCGCGGCTGGGCGACACTGTCGGAAAGCGCGATACGCAGAATGCCGCGATAGCCGGTGGCTGCGGCTTTCACGCTTGCCTTGGCTTGATCAATCGTAATGAAGACGCGCCGGACATCCTCCAGAAAAACTTGCCCGGCCCAAGTCAACCGTGTGCTGCGGGTGGTGCGCTCGAACAACTGAACGCTCAGGACGTGTTCCAGTTCCTTGATGGCGCGCGAGAGCGGCGACTGCTCGATGTGCAGACGTTCTGCAGCGCGGGCGAAGTGGAGTTCTTCAGCCACGGCGATGAAATAGCGGAGATGTCGCAGTTCCATGTTTATGTACCTTGGCGTGAGCCATAAGCGGCAAAGTCTAGTGCCGCTGGACCGCTCGGAGCCGCTGGTGTGGTCAGCACGGTCTCGCCTCGCGTTGCTCGTTCATGGTCGCCCAGTGACGACGGCGCTGGCAATGCTGACGCTGCTTCAGCTCGACTTCCTGGCGCGAGACCTCGATCGCGGCGACCGCCCTGGCACTGCGCGAATCGCGCACGCCCCCGGGGATCGGAATGCTGATCGCGACGCCGGCAACGCGCTCGCGGCCGTCGATCTCCGTGGCCGTATAGATGCCTAGCTCGGGTTGGGCCGTCCGCATGTATGCCTGCGCGACTTTCAGTTAATCGCTTTCAGCCAGGATGCGGTCGCGCAAAAATGCCGCGTCCCCCTGTCGGCAGCGGCGCGGGCAAAGCCATGAGCTGATGGTCCGCCCCGGGAAGTCGAACAGCTTTTCCTCGACCGTCCGGGGCACAGCAGTGTAATGCTATTGCCCCATCGACTTCACCGCTGGCAAAACACTCCACCCGCTCACGGAGCGGGTTGTTTCGGATTCAGAGCATCCGCTCGATCTTCTCATAGTCGCCGCGGGTCTTCAGCGTGATCGTCACCTCGGCGCCCGACCGGTTTCGCCAGTACCAGCCGTGCTTGCCATCGAAGGCGGCCTGCAGCATACCGGCGTCGCCGGTTTCGTTTCGACCCTTGCTGTAGCCGTGGTACTTGATCACGTTGCCCTGATCGCCATGGGTGTCATAGTTGACCGCTCCGCCCGCAGTGGACCATTCGTAGCGCACGCTGGCATCCTTGCGCATGGCGAGCTTGATTTCCGCTGCCTCGCCAGGTTTCAACGTGACCATCATCGTGTGCTGCTGCGCCGGCAACATGTCTTGGGAAGCGGACTCGGAACGTGATGTCACGGCGGGCGCCTCAGCGGTTGCGGGGGCAGCCGTTGCGGGCGGCGTTTCCGCGGCGTTTGCCTCGGTAGCGAGCGAAACCTTGATCTCGCCCATTTGGGCAAGGCCGAGTGCGCGACCGGCGCCGGTCGGGTCGATGCCGTATTCGGCGGGCAGGACGACGGTGACGAGCAGGCCGGCCGCGACCAATGCGGCAACGGCGGTGGAGCGCAGCAACTTGCCGCTGCTCGGCAGGTCGGCGCGGGTGGGAAGGTCGGTGTTGTACATGGTTGAGACTCCGTGGAATTCAGGAAACGAGAAGGCCGGTGAGCTGATAACCGATCAGCATGAAACCGGCGCACATCATGGCAACGTTGGCGGTGTAGGCGTGCCTGAAGAAACTGGCGCTGCGCCGCCAGTAGCCCATCGCGATGAGGATGGCGCCCAGCGCGAGCAGCTGGCCGATCTCGACGCCAACATTGAAGGCCAGCAGGTTGGGCAGGAGACCGTCGCGCGCGATTTCGAATTCCTGGATTTTCGCCGCCAGGCCGAAACCATGGAACAGCCCGAAAATCAGGGTCGCGGCCTTGGTGTTGGGCTGCACGCCGAACCAGCGCTGATAGGCGCCGAGGTTGTCGAGCGCCTTGTACACCACCGACAGGCCGATGATCGCGTCGATCACATAGGGGTTCACGTTCACCCCGGCGTAGACGCCGTAAAGCATCGTGACCGAATGGCCGACCGCGAACAGGCTGACGTAGAGTGCAATGTCCTTCAGCTTGTAGAGGAAGAAGATCACCCCGGCGAGAAACAGCAGATGGTCGTAGCCGGTGACCATGTGTTTGGCGCCGAGATAGGTAAAGGGCAACAGCTGCGTGCCCGAAATCTCCTGGATATAGCCCTTGTCGCCTTCGGCCACGCCATGCGCCAGCGCCCCAGTTGCGGCAAGAGACAGCAGCAGGATCGCGGCCAGTGCAAACCAGTAGGCGAGCGGCGTGCGCGCAAGCCGTTGCAGCGAGAAAGTGAGCGGCGAAGTCCTAGTCATGTTCCAAACCCCAAATCAGGTGCGCGTCGACGAGCAGGCCGTAGTAAGCCCTCAAGGCCGTGACTTGGGCTTGCAGCGCATTGTTCAACGCCGCGGTCGCCTGTCGTCGTGCCAGCAGCAAGGCCTGCAGTTCCGCTTCGCCGAGCGCATAGGCCCGCTGCATCAGGCTGGCATTCTCCTGCATGGCCGCCGCGCCTTCGTTGGCGATTTGCAGGCTGTCATAGGCACCTTGCGCAGTCGCGACAGCGCTCGCGATGTCGGCTTCGAGCTGGCGCTGCTTCAACTCGACTTCCTGGCGCGAGACCTCGATCGCGGCGATCGCCCTGGCACTGCGCGAATCGCGCACGCCCCCGGGGATCGGAATGCTGATCGCGACGCCGGCAACGCGCTCGCGGCCGTCGATCTCCGAGGCCGTATAGACACCCAGCGTCGGGTCGGGCATCTTGTCCGCGCGTGCGCGCTCCGCGTGAGCCTGAGCCGTCCGCATTTGCGCCTGCGCGACTTTCAGCTCGTCGCTTTCAGCCAGGATGCGGTCGCGCCAGAACGCCGCGTCCTTCCCTGTCGGCAGCGGCGCGGGCAGTGCCATGAGCTGACGTTCCGCCCCGGGGAAACGGGTGGCCAGACGCGACCGCGCGGCGGCAGCCTGGGTCTTCGCATCGTTGTACAGGCGTTTCTGCTCGGCCCGTTCGGCGCGCGCGATGCTCAGGTCCAATTTCGAGGCGTCGCCGGCGCGGGCACGTTTTTCCACGGCCGCGAGGCTTTCCTCGACCAACCGCAGATTGTTCTCGGCCAGTTCGCGGGCACGTTCCGCCGCGAGCCAGTCCACCCACAACGCCATCAGCTCGCGCGCCGCTTCGTGCAGGGCTTCGCCGTAACCGGCCTGGGACGCTTCGACGGTGGCCTTGCCGATGTTGCGATCGGCTACGGCTTTGCCCGGAAGCCGGACAGTCCGCTCGATCCCTGCAGACCACTCCCTGCGCTTGCCGGTGGAAGTATCGCCAGGGCCGTAGTCCTGAACCCGGCGCTGTCCTGTAACCCTTGTGGTCCATTCATAGGGCGATTGGTCGAGGATGCCCGCCTCTTGCCGCGCAACCTCCAGGCCGGCGCGCGCGGCGGCGACGCCGGGGTCCTGTTCCAGCAAGGCCCGTGCCGTTTCGGTGGGCAAGAGCCCGGGCGGGCTCACCGGTTCCACCGCCTGCACGGCAGCGCTGAAGGTCAACAGGCTGACCAGGAGCAAACGGCTCATCATGCGATTTCTCCCGCTTCAAGCACCGGCGTCAGCCAATAGCGCAGGCCCGCGCCGGCGAATTCCTGGTGTATCTGTTCGAGCAAGCTCGTCTTGTCGGCCGCCGCAAAGATCACCTGAATTTGCGTGGCATGCGCCCGGCCCAGGACCTGTTCGGTCTGGCTCAGATTGCCGTGGTCGAGGCCGTGCGCGGCCGTGGGGGCGCTGGTGAAAACCGCCGCATTGGGCGACATGAGCAGCAGGTCGAGCAGCTTTTCCTCGACCGCCGGGGGGCATAGCAGCGTCAAGCAGAGTTCAGACATGGGAAACCTCTCGTTTCGGGAATGCGAAGCGCAAATACAGGATGGGCAGCAGCAGCAGGGTGAGCGCCGTGGCGGTCATCAAGCCGCCGATCACCACGATGGCGAGGGGCCGCTGGATTTCCGAGCCGGGACCGCTGGCGAACAGCAGCGGGATCAGGCCGAATGCGGTGATCGACGCGGTCATCAGCACCGGGCGCAGGCGACGCTTCGCCCCCTGCACCACGACCTCGGCGAGCTTCATGCCCTCGCTGCGCAATTGGTTGAAATAGCTGACCAGCACCACGCCATTCAAAACGGCGATGCCGAGCAGCGCGATGAAGCCGACCGAGGCCGGGACCGACAGATATTCGCCGGTGACCCACAGGGCGACGATGCCGCCGACCAGCGCGAACGGGATATTGCTGAGGATCAGAAGCGCCTGGCGCACCGAGCGGAAGGTCGAGAACAGCAGCACGAAGACGAGCCCGAGCGCGACCGGCACGACCACCGCCAGACGGGCCGCGGCGCGCTGCTGGTTCTCGAACTGCCCGCCCCAGCTGATGCGGTAGCCGGTGGGCAGGGGCAGCTTCTGGGTGACGAGCGCCTTGGCCTCTTCGACGAAGCCGACCAGATCGCGGCCGCCGACGTTGGCGATCACCACGCTGTAGCGGCTGCCCATTTCGCGGTCGATCTTGACCGGTCCCGAGGCGCGCTCCAGGGTGGCGACGCTGGTCAGCGGGACGGTGCTGCCATCCCTCGTTGTGATGCGCATGGCCGCAAAATCAGCCGGCGACAGGCGCACCGATTCCGCGCCACGCAACACGATCGGCGTGCGGCGGTTGCCTTCGATGACGATGCCGGCGCGTTGTCCCTCGATCTGGGTACGCAGCGCATCCTGAATCTCTTCGACGCTCAGTCCCAGCCGCCCCGCCTGCAAGCGATCCACCGCCACCCGCAGGTACTGCACGCCGTCGTTCTGCACCGTGTAGACGTCCTGATTTCCGGGCACCGTCTTCAGGAGCGCTTCGACCTGGCTGGCGTAGCCGTTGAGCTTGTCGAGGTCGGGGCCGAAGATCTTGACCGCGAGGTCGCCGCGCACGCCGATGATCATTTCCGAGACCCGCATCTCGATCGGCTGGGTGAAGCTGTACTTGATGCCGGGCATCGGGTCGAGCACTTTGCGCACTTCATCCATCAGCGCTTCCTTGCTCTTCATGCGCCATTCGCCCTGCGGCTTTAGCAGCAGGTAGGTGTCGGTCTGGTTGAGCCCCATCGGGTCGAGGCCGATTTCATCGGAGCCGGCGCGGGCCACGATGCCGGTGACCTCGGGAATGGACTTCATGATGGCCTGGTGGATTTTCAGGTCGAGCGCGGCGCTTTGCTCCAGGCTGACCGAAGGCAGCTTCTCGATGCCGACGATCAGGTCGCCCTCGTCCATGGTCGGCATGAAAGTCTTGCCGACCTGGGTGTAGACCGCGCCGGCCAGGACGAGCATCACCCCCGCGGCAATGGCAACGACCCGCTGCCGGCGCATGGCCCAGGCGAGCGTCGGCTCGTACAGGGCAAGCAGTTTGCGCGGCAGCCACGGGTCTTCGTGCCGGACTTCGCGCAACAGGTACGACGCCAGCACCGGGATCGCGGTCAGCGACAAGACCAGCGAGCCGGCCAGGGCGAACACGATGGTGAGCGCCACCGGCACGAAGAACTTGCCTTCGAGGTCCTGCAGCGTCAGCAGCGGCAGGAACACGGTGATGATGATGAGAATCCCGGAGGTGACCGGCACCGCCACTTCGCGCACGGCGCGATAGATCAGGTGCAGTCGCGGCAGCTTGCCGGCGGTGGGGTCGTGCGCCAGGTGCTGCACGATGTTTTCGACCACCACCACGGCGGCATCGACCAGCATGCCGATGGCGATCGCCAGGCCGCCCAGGCTCATCAGGTTCGCCGACATGCCGAAGCCGCGCATGAGGATGAAGGTGATCAGCGCCGCCAGCGGCAGCACCAGCGCGACTGTCAAGGCCGCGCGGATATTGCCGAGGAACAGCCCGAGCAGCACGATGACCAGGACGGTCGCCTCCAGCAGCGCGGACGAGACGGTGCCGACCGCCTTGCTGACGAGCGAGGCGCGGTCGTAGAAAGGCTTGATCTGCACGCCCTTGGGCAGCGTCGGTTTCAGTTCCTCCAGTTTCTCACGCACGCCTTCGACGACCTTCTGCGCATTGGCGCCGGCCAAGCCGAGCACCAGACCCTGGACGGCTTCGCCGCGCCCGCTCTGCGTCACGACGCCATAGCGCGTGACCGTGCCGATCTTGACCTCGGCCAGATTGCCCAGGCGGATCGGGGCGCCGTCCTTCACCGCGACTACGACCGCGCGCAAATCGTCCAGGCTGGTAATACTGCCTTCGCTGCGTACCAGCAGCACTTCGTCGCCCTCGCCGAGCCGCCCCGCGCCGTCGTTGCGGTTGTTGGCGTCGATGGCTTCCTTCAACTGCGCCATGGTCACGCCGCTGGCGGCCATCCTGACCGGATCGGGCACGACCTCGTACGCCCGCACCACGCCGCCCAGGGCATTCACGTCGGCGACGCCAGGCACGGTGCGCAACGCCGGCCGGATGACCCAGTCGAGCAGGCTGCGCCGTTCGGCCAGGGACAGGCCCTCACCCTCGACGGTGAACATGTACATTTCACCCAGCGGCGTGGTGATCGGCGCCATGCCGCCCGTGATGCCGGCCGGCAGGTTTTCCGTCAGGCCGCCCAGGCGTTCGCTCACCTGTTGGCGCGCCCAGTATCTGTCAGTGCCATCCTCGAAATCGATGGTGACATCGACCAGGCCGTACTTGGTGACCGAGCGCAGGATTTTGGTTTTCGGGATGCCTAGCATTTCGACTTCGATCGGCACCGCGATGCGGCTCTCGACCTCTTCCGGCGTCATGCCGGGCGCCTTCATGATGATCTTGACCTGGGTGCTCGACACGTCGGGGAAAGCGTCGATCGGCAGCCCCCGGTACGCATACCATCCCGCGCCGGCGACGATCAGCGTGGCCAGCAGGATGAACAGGCGTTGCGCCAAAGAGAATTGGATGAGGCGGGAAAGCATCACTGGTCTCCCTTCTCATCGAGCCACGCGCCCTTGAGCGCGACGATGCCGGAAACGGCGATCTGTTCGCCGGTCTTGAGTTGGCCCTGCGCGCGCACGCGCTGGCCGGCGCTGGCCACGACCTTCACCGGGCGGGCTTCGAAACCGTCAGGCGTGCGGACGAACAGGTAGGCTTGGCTGCCGTCATGGGCCACGGCGGACAGCGGCACGTCCCAACCGTCCTGCGCGGCCGCAACGGGCAGCTCGACGGTGACAAACTCGCCCGGACGCACCTGGCCCGCCTTGTCTTCGATCACGGCGCGCAGCATCACGGTCTGACTGCCGGACGCGACGGTCGAACCGGCGCTCAACAGGCGTGCGGCGATGTCCTTGCCCCGCACATTGAGCCGGGTGCCGGGCTGCCAACTGGCGCGCTCGGTCACTGGAACCTGGATGTCCAGCCAGAGCGTATCGGTTTGCGCCACATGCAGGAGTGCGGTGGCGGGTTCGACGCGCTGGCCGGGCCTGACCGCAATCTCGGTCACGATGCCCGCCCGCGTCGCGGCCAGGGTGACACTGTCCTGCGGCTGGCCGGAGGCGGCGATGCGCTTGATCGTCGCGGCCGGCATGCCGCTTAGACGCAATGCCGCCTTGGCCTGGCTGAGTGCGGCTTCGGCCTCCTTCAACCCGGCCTGCGCTTCCTGCACCCGGCGCTGCGGGATGATGCCTTCGTCGAACAACTGCTGCTCGCGCTCGGAAGCCTGCCGCGCGAGCGTGGCGCGGGCGCTCGCTTGCAGCAATTGCAATTGCAACTGGCCGAGTTCCGGGCTGGCGATGCGCAACAGCGACGTGCCGGCGCGCACCGCCTGGTTCTGCTGCACCAGCAGTTGCGCGACCATGCCGGCCACCGGCGAACTGACCACCTGTTCCGCATTCGGCGGGACGATCACCTGCGCCGGGAAACTTGCCTTGACCGAGCCGGTTTGACCTTGTAATGGCGCGGTTTGAATGCCCAATGCCTGAATCTGGCTGTTAGGCACGGCGAACCTGGCCGGCCGGTCGGCCGCCAGAGCGGCAGACGCAAATACGCACATGGCGGCCACGGCCAATGCGTTGAGCGGGAAGCGGGTATTCCGTTTTTTCATGAGCAACCTCGAACAGCGCCCGAAGGCGCGACAAACGTGAGCACACTGCTCAATGACGATGAGCCGTGGAAGGAAAAGCAGGCTGAACTCCGCGCTACGCGGAGTTAGATGAGGGTGAGGGCTCGGGGAGGGCGGAAGGGAGACTCAAGCTCTGTGGGGGGCAAAGTGGGCAAATCCAGCAGCAAGGGTGCTGTCCGCGCGGGCGGTTCCCCCAGTCCGTTGGAAATCGAGCTTGGAACTGGCTCGAAGTGTCCGAACGCATGGAACAGTTTATGTTCGCTGTCGTTTAGTGGCTCAGGGTCCGGACTGTCCTGGGCATCAAGCTGGGGCGCGTGGTCGTGATTGACCGATGCGACGAGCGTTTTACGGTCGTGATCGAGTTCGTGCGCCAGCCATTTCGAATTGAAACCGTACGCACCAAGACCCATCACCAAAAAGATGAAGAGCATTAGCAACGAGATGGCTTTTCGATGTGGACTGCGCATTACAAATACTTTGTAATTTCCTTGAATTCTCGGAGTGCCGTCGAAGCACCAGGGGTCGCCGGGCTGATGGCGTGTTCCAGGCAATGATCGATGTGATCATGAACAAGCGCCTTCTTCGCCGCATTGAGCGCCTTTTCGACGGCATGCAGTTGCTGCGCGACGTCCAGACAAGATCGGTTCGCCTCCATCATTTCGACGATGGTCCGCAAGTGGCCTTCAGCCCGCTTGAGGCGTTTCATGATGTCCGGGTGCGAGGCGTGAACCGTGGATTCTTTCATGGTGTGATCGTATCCTGGTGGATGGGATGTGTCAACTGTGGGCTGATCGACATCGCAAGACTAATTTGCTTGACCTTATCCTGTCCACAGGGATAGGATAAGGTGAAGCGTCAATCCATTAGATTGTTCCATGGCCCCCTGCGGGGGCGCGTCATGGCCGAGGGCGCTTACTTCCAGAAAGGGAAACCGAAGAAAATGGAAATCCAAGCAATCCACGAAAATGCCGAGAAGACTGCCACATCAAGTTTGCGCGGCCTGATGACACGCGAACGCTGGATCGAAGTCGGACGCATTTTCCTCACCGGCCTGGCGGTATTGCTTTACTGGCAGCACTGGATGCCAGTGCAAGCACTGTGGGCGGCCGTCGCCATCGGTTTGTATCCCCTCGTCAAAACCGGACTGCTCGACCTCTTCCACGAACACAAGATCGGTACTGAGATTTTCGTGACCATCGCCACGCTGGTCGCAATGCTTGGCGGCGAAACGGTTGCCGGTGCGGTGCTGATGGTGATTATTCTCATCGCGGAATTCATCGCCGGTTTGAATACCGATCGCGCCCGCGCCTCCATCAAGGCGCTCATCGGCTCGGTGCCGCAGGTTGCGCTGGTGCGCGGGGAGGGGGTTGAGCGCGTTGCCCCTATCGCCGAATTGCGAGCGGGCGACGTGGTGCTGGTGCGTGCCGGGGAAAAGATTCCAGTGGACGGCAGCGTCGTCGGCGGCGAGGCATCGGTTAACGAAGCACCTATCACCGGCGAGAGCATCCCGAAGGACAAGAACGTGGGCGCGGGGGTTTTCGCCGGCACCATCGTCGAATCCGGCGCGCTGGATATCCAGACCGAGAAAGTCGGCGGCGACACCACTTTCGCGCGCATTGTCGCGTTGGTCGAAAATGCCGAAGCGATGCAAGCGCCGGTGCAGAAACTCGCCGATAAGGTCGCAGCTTGGCTGATTCCAGTCGTCTTCGTCTTTCTGATCGCGGTTTATCTCTACACGCGCGACGTGCGAATGATTGTCACACTGCTGATTTTCACCTCCCCTGCAGAGCTCGGTCTGGCGACACCGCTGGTCATGATCGCCGCCATCGCCCGTGCGGCGCGCACCGGAATCTTGATCAAGGGCGGCATTTACCTCGAATCGCTGGCGAAAGTGGACGTGATGGTGTTCGACAAAACTGGTACGCTGACGGCGAACAAACCCGAAGTCGTGCGTGTCGAATCGCGGGACGCAGCGTTATCAGAAACCGACTTGCTAAGTCTGGCCGCCGCCGCCGACCGGCGTTCCGCGCACCCACTCGCCAAAGCGGTTGTGAATTACGCCGTACGCAAACAAATCGCCGTGCCGGAGCCGGACGAATACGAGCAGTTGCACGGGCGCGGCGTGAAAGCGACCGTCGCAGGACGCGCAGTGCTGGTCGGCAACCCGGCGCTGCTGCGTGACAATGGCGTGCAACTTTCAGCTGCGGTCGAAGACGGCGGACAAACGCCGGTTCACGTGGCGGTGGATGGACGGCTCGCGGGTGTGATTTTCATCGCCGACCCCCTGCGTCCGGGTGCGCGCGAGGCGTTGGCGATGCTCAAAGCCAGCGGCGTCAAACGCATCGTGATGTTGACCGGCGATAACGCGGCAACGGCGCGAGCGGTGACGGCCGGGCTGGGGGTGGACGAAGTACGTGCCGACTTGATGCCCGAAGACAAAGTGAAGGCCATCGCCGAGCTTCAAGAACAAGGCCATCACGTAGCAATGATTGGCGATGGCGTCAACGACGCGCCCGCCTTAGCGCGTGCCGACGTAGGCATTGCAATGGGCGGCGGCGGCACGCAGGTGGCGCTCGAAGCCGCCGACATCGCGTTGATGACGGATGATTTATCCAAAATCGTCAGCGCTCGTGCCATTGCCCGACGCGCTTACCGCACGATTCAAGAAAATCTTTTCGTGGGCGTTGGAGTGGTGCATGTCTTGGGCATCACGGCAGCGCTGCTCGGCTGGATCGGCCCCATCCAGGCCGCCTTTCTCCACTTGGGGCCAGACGTGTTGGTGTTCGTGAATTCCGTCAAGCTACTGCGAGTTCGTATTGATGACTTGACCCAAATAAAAACCTGAAAAAAATGGATCAGACTGATCTAATCAATCACTAAGCAATCCTGTTTTTACAGTGTCGACTGCACCCGGATTATGAACGAGCGACTTACCTCACTGATATCCCGCGCTGCCGTTCAAGCTCCCATGACACATTACTTCCTCGAATGACAGCCGTCATTGTTTGTCCCAGCCGCTGCTCAATCACCGGCTTCCAGGGCACCAGACTGAAACCCATGCCGTCATCGAGCATCGCGAACCTGCCGCTGGCGAGCTGGACGCTGCGACGGAAAACGCCGGTGATGCGCTCGCCATCCGCGAAGGCGCGATGCGCCAAGCCGGTCTCCGCGGCGATGGACCTCGCGGCCGCCGCGATGTCGCGGCCGCGCAAGGTCGCCAGCAGGTTGTGCGAGAGGATGACACGCTGCCCGTGTCGCTCGGCCAAACCCTGTTCGACCAGAAAATCCGACCGCTGTCGCAGCGCCTCGCGCACCTCGCGACCAAAACCTTGATCGCCTAATCCAACAGACTTGCTGATCAACTGCTGGTCTAGCCAGGTGGCTCCGATCACGCGTGTTTGCCGCTCGATCGGCAGGTGCGAACGCACTTCCACCGACACGCCACCCAGCCGCTGGACGTCGTATCGCCGGCCTTGCTCGGGCAGGTTCGCCGGCACCCGCCAGACACCTTCGGCCACCCGTTCCACAATGCCCGCCCGGCGTAAAGCTTCCAGTCGGCGGACATGGGCGTTGACCACGTCGCCGGGCGCACGCTCGGGCGCGGTCTGCGCCCTGGCCATCGCCAGATGATGGTCGGTGCGATAGAGACCATCGACCGCCAGTGCGGCGATCTTCTTGTCGGCAGCGCGGATATCGGCTGATCCGCGTGCCTCGACCACGGCGCCAACCGGGTAACGCTCCAGTTCCGTCTTGCCATTGAGAGCAACGTAGTGCGCTCTGCCATCGATACCATCGATCACAAGGTAGCTCCGGTCGTACAACTCGTCGGCCAAGCCCTTGGCGGCGACCCGGCCGACCACTGGCCAGGCGTTTTCGCCCGGCTCGAATACCGCCAGGTCGCGCTTCACGCCGCTCATGGCCCGCTGCAGGGTGCGCACGATGTCGCCACGCTCACCCATGGCCCTCAGAACCGTCTCGGCATCGGTATGGATGGACCACACGCCAATGGATTGTTCGTGCGCCAAGCCCATGCGCTGCAAGCGTTGCAGCCGGCCGACCAGCAGCACGTGATGCTGTCTGAGTGTTGAGTCGGCGGCGGGCTGGTCGATTCGTATCAATCCGCCGCTGGCTTCGCGTTGCAACGCGCGGTCCAGATTCGTCCATCGTTCCTGTTCTACCTCGCGTTGCAGGCTCTGCTGGATCTCACGCTCGGTGCGCGGCCCCAGCCATTCGGTCGCCAGTTCGGCCGCGCGTTCGCGCATGCCCTGGGCGATGTAGTCGCGCGAGATGATCAAATCCTTGCCGGCGTCGTCCTTGCCACGCAGCACGACGTGGGTGTGCGGGTTGTCGGTGTTCCAGTGGTTGACCGCTACCCAGTCAAGCCGGGTGCCCAGGTCCGCTTCCATCCGGCTCATCAGGTGACGGGTATAGGTGCGCAGGTCGTCGAGTTGTTCGGCGTCCTCCGGCGAGACGATGAAGCGGAACTGGTGCCGGTCCTCGCGGCCACGTTCCTCGAAGGCCACCAGGTCGGCTTCGTCCGTGACGGGGCCGTAGGCTTTGCCTGGCTCGCCGTCGCGGCCAACGCCCTCGCGCTCGATATAGCGCAGGTGCGTGGTGGTGGAGCGCGGCCCGGTCTGCCTGAGGTTCACCAACCGGGTCTTGATTGTCACGCGCCGGGTGTTGGGCGACAGTGAGCGCCCGGTGAAGCGGGCCGCCACATGCCCGCGCCCGAGGCGTGCGCCAGGCCGCGCGGCCGATTTGCGCACCGATTTTCCGCCAGCCTTGCCGACCTCCTTGAGCACTTGGGAAACGAACTTCTGCTGGCGGTTCTTCGGAGCGCCTGGACGCACGCGGAAACGGTCTTCGTCATGGCCGCTCATGGCAAACACCAACCAAGTCGAGCGTGCGAAGCACGCCATTCCTTCAACGCGGGCGTGACCATCGCGCCGTCCGCGGCACACCGCCGCAAATCGCGCGTGCCGCGCCAACCCACGTGCAGACCAGCCTTTCGACGCGCCGAAGTGCCGCGTCCTTTTATCTTGCCCTCCGTCTTTTCCGATCGCTGACGCGACCGGCCCAGACGGTCAGGCTGCGATTGTCTGCACGGGTGAAGCACCGCAACCGCAGGCTGTGGTGCAAGCAATATGCAGCGGGGCTGCACGTTCATGGCGTGCCCCATGTCCATAGGGGATGCGCGCTGCCGATCACGGCGGAGACAGCAATGGGACCGAAGTAGCGGCTGTCGAACGACGCCGAATTGGTTGCACTGAGCAGGAATAGCTCGCCGTCGCGAAGCGGTCGGCATTGCTGCCAGGCTGACAGCGGACGGCCACGACCATCGACGCTATGGACACCAGCGACCGCCACGCCGTCGATGCGAACGATGCGCTTTTCGATGCACACCTGCTGCGGTGACATCGCGCCGACGCGCTTGAGCAGCGGGATGTGCTCAGGCAGGTAGCCACGGTGCGCAGCCAGCGCGGCGGCGTCTGCGGGAAGCCGGGCGAGCACGATGCTGTCGACGTGCAGCGAGTCAGGCGGGCCGATGCGATACCAGCCGCGTGGCACGCTGTCACTTGGGTTATAGACGAGGCGCGCAACGGGCATATGGTCAGACGGCCAGGCGAGCGCAGCAATGCCAAGGACGGTGAACAGTTCGACGGCCCAGCGATGGACGCGGGTGCTCATCGCAACACCTCGTCTGCGAGGTAGGCCGCATGCCGTTCGGCGGTGTAGACCGGCAGAGGCAGGCGCGCGGTCAGCCGGTTGCCCAACGTGCGCCAATATGCGGGTGACACCGCTGCTGGATCGATGCCGAGCGTTTCGATGGCGTCGATATGTGGTAGCACCGACCGCACTTGCTGTTCGCCTTCGGCGCACAGCAGCAGGCGCGCGCCCGGCTGGATGCCGGCGATGCGCTGGATGTCATCGAGCGGTGTGCAGGCCTGCAAAACCATGAGCTGCCAGCGCGTCGTACCGTAGTCATTGGACTCCCATCGCACGCGGCAGAACACAGCCGCCGGTGTGAAGATCGCGCTGCGCCGCGAGCGGTCCAGTCGCAGCTCGCGCACCGGGTGCCCGAAGCGCAGGTAGAGGTTGATCCGGTGTTCGACGAACGCCAGCGACACGCGCGTCAGCGGCGTGTCGTTCGCAACGCTCGTTAGCACGGTGCGCGGTGTGGGAAGGCTCTCGCTCGCGGTCTGTTGGACTGCGTTCATTGCGGCTTCTCCGGGAATTCATGTTCCAGCAGTGCACGCAGCATCTCGGCGACCGTGATGCCGCGTGTGAAGGCCTCGATCTTGATGCGGGCGCGCAGCGTCGGCGTCACGTCGATGGTCAAGCGGGCGGTGTAGAGATCGGTTTTTCCGATGTCTGCACCATCGCCCTGGCGCACCCATGCATCGGCCTGCGGATTGGCAGGTGGACGCGCACCGATGGCAACCCGTTTGCCATTCTTCATGGCGCCATCCTCAACACTTCAGCGGCGAGCGCCGCGATCTCGCATGCGGCATTGCTGTCTGCGTCGAGTTCGCGGGCGAGTTGCCCCCTGGCCACGCTGTCGGCGAACACGATACGCTGCCGAACTTCCGACAACAACGATAGCAACGGTTGATCGGTGAGCGCATTGCGTGCCTCGCGCCCGATCACTGTGGTGCTGACCCGTCGGTTGATGACAAAGGCCGCGCGCAGCGCTGGCCGGAACACCTGCGCTTCGCGAATCAGCGACACCATCTCGGCGCTGGCCCATACGTCGTAGGGACTGGGCTGAACGGGAATCAGCACCAGGTCCACCGCGAGCAGCGCGGAGCGCGCGAGGGCGGCAATTCGGGGTGGGCCATCGATGACGATGTGATCGCAGCGCCTGGCTAGTTCTGGCGCTTCCTGATGCAAGGTTTCCCTTGCCAGACCTACAGCGCTGAATAATCGTGGCAAACCATTCTGGCTACGGCGCTGGGTCCAGTCGAGTGCCGAACCTTGCGGATCGGCATCGAGTAGGATCACTGAGCTGCCTTGCATGGCCAGCTCGCCAGCAATGTGCGTGGCGAGCGTGGTTTTGCCGACCCCGCCTTTCTGGTTGAGTAGCGCGATGATCATGATGCGCGGCCTCCGGCGAGCCGGTTTATCCACAGCGCGCAGGGTCTTTTTATCGTTAGTTTTATAGATTCAAAGTTAGAACCTAAGTTAAGAGACACCGAAATCCGCGCCGAAGAAGGTGTTTCGGTCGATCCGTACTCCTGATAGCACGACAGCGCTGCGCCTGATAGCACGAGGATTTCTACGCCTGATAGCACGAGCGGATTCACCGCTTTTCCACAGGCACGGCACTGGCACCAAAGCTGCCACCGGGTCGAAGTGGTGCCGTGGACGGCACGGCGTGGAAGGTCAACACTTCCGGCCCATGCCTCGGCCGCAGGACGGCGAGCGTGTAGCCCGGCAAGGGTTGCCGCGCCACGATGCAGCGCAGGTCGTAGGCGAAGTCGGTGAAGCGCGCCAGGCTGCCCGATTTTCGGTGCAGCTGCGGGAAGTCGAAGCGCCAGCCGTCGCGCTGCCAACCGCCGTGCTTGCGCACCAGGCGGTACAGCCAGCGCTCGATGCCACCGGTCAGACGGAAGTAGTTGGCGTCGATGGTCAATACCAGGCTCTCTTCGAGCACACCGGCATAGAACCAGTCCGGCAGGATCAGCTCGATGCCCAGCGGCCGGCCCTGGCCATCGGCGCGTTCCTTCCACTCGTTGATCCACGAGAAGCGATGCAGGCGCCGCGCATTGGGTTGGCGAATCGAGGTGGCCACGCTGGTGGACTGCAAGCGATCCAGCGCCGCCTTGAGACGCTGGTAGTCGCGCAGCGACGTGCCGCGACCGATGAAGCGCAGGATTTCGTAGGGTGTGGCCGCCATCAGCCTTGACGAGCGAATGCCCGCATCGCGCGCCTCGACGATCTGGCTCGCGGCCCAGATCAGGATATCGGCATCCCAGATCGTCGCGATGCCATGTTCGGCCGTGCCTTCGACCCGCACCGTCACGCTGCCGGTACGAAAGTCGATTGGCGCCGTGCGCTTGCTCTTGGCCAGCGAGAAGAACGGGTAGGCCATCAGGTCCTGCGCGTCGCGCGCTGGCAGCTCGCCCGAGAAGGCATGGAACAGTTCGAGCTGCTCGCGCTGCGGGTCGCGCCCGATGGTCATCGGTGAAGGTGTCCATCGCCGATCAGCGCGAGCCGGGGCGGCGCGCGGCGTGTTGTTCGGTGTACTGCGGATCGGAGGTCATCTCGAAGCTGCGCGCGTCGGCCCACGCTTCGAGGTCGGCGATGGCGTACATCACGCGCCGGCCGAATTTGCGAAAGCGCGGCCCGCCGCCGATGACGCGCTGCTTCTCCAGCGTGCGCGGCGACAGCCGCAGGAATTCGGCGGCTTCGTTGTTAGTCAAGTAGCGCGCAGGCTGCGTGGACTGGGCAGACTGCTGGGTGGCAGCGGGTACGGGATACGGCCGTAACGGTGCGGGTCTCATGGCATATGCCTCCATCGGTCAAGATCGGCGACGAGGCAATCGCCGCCGGATGGAAGCAGTCTCGGGAAAGTCAGGCGTTGTGCGCAGGGACGTTTTGCGCCGCCGCGCGAACGTCCCTGTGCGGCTGTGCCGAGTCAGAGTAGACGCTGGTAGCCGCCGTCCATGAGCGTCTGCCCGCGCCGGATCAGGCGGCGAACCTGGGCGCGCAGATCGCTGTCGTCGTACCAGCGCTCGGCGACGGTGTTGATGCCGAACAACACTTCGGCCACGCCGCGCTGCGAGGCACCTGCCAGCGTGCCGTCGAGCGCCTGCAGGGTGTGCATGTGGAGCATCGATGTGCGGCCTGGTCTGTCCGAGGTGGTCGCGCTGTGGTGCGCGCTGTCGGTGTCGAGCATCGCCAGCTCAGTTTCGACTGCACGCCAGCGCTCGCGGAGCTGGCAACCGGCGCGGACGGCATAGGCGTAAGCCATGCCGTCCGCCAGTGCGGGAGATATCGCCATGCGCAGCATGCGGCCGACGAGCCGGGTGGTCAGCACCAGGCGCTTGCCGTCGTGCGTCAGGTGCTTGCGGCCGGGGAAGTGCCAGAGGTGGAACGGCAGCGCATCGGCTGTGGGATCGGCATCCGGACAGACCTGGACGACCGAGGAGGGATCAGGGAACCAGTCGGGGTGCGCGTCGCGTGCATCGCGCATGGGGTCTTCCAGCAGGCGCAAGCCCCAGCGATGCGCTTCGTGCTCCGGACGGTGCCGGTGTTGTTGCCAGGCGCGACGGTATTCCGGGTTGCGTCGCAGGTATTCCCAAGCCAGCGCGGGGCCGTCCAGATGCAGGACGTAAAGGTATGCGGCGCTGGGATGCCAGTGAACGGCGCTCGAATCTGCCATGGCGAAACCTCCTCTCGGTTAGAAAGAAACCAATCGCCACGGGGGACACGGTGGGCAAGACCGCCTCGGTCTTCGACTGTTATGGGTTAACCACAATAAACATAAGGTTATAAGTTGATGACGATGGGTTGGTAAAGTTCCATCATCGGTCTGCGTCGGCAAGTTGGCCAACAACGGGCCGGACATTCGCACTATTTGCGACCGCGTTGTGCCGCTGCAGCCACCAGCAGTCCAACGGGAATCGGTCAATCGTTGATTGCCCCATCGGTTCGCGCCAGCCGGACGTACTCAGACAGTCGCCGCTTTGGCGTGAAATGCAGATCCCGCACAACGGCCAGGTTCCGCGGCCCCCGAATGCCTTCCAGGACGGACAACCTCACATGGCCGAGTTCCGGCATGCCCATGCCGAGGTCGAGCAGGCCGAACGCGGTATCGCCGTCGTCTGGATCGAGTTCGGTCAACAGCCAAGTCGCATGCGCGTCCAGGGTGAACAGCTTGACGACCGGCAGCGGGTCGCGGTTCTCGCCGCGCGCGGCGGCAGCGCCGTTGTCCAGCAGCTGGCTGCGGTGATCATCGTTGATGAGTGGTTTCATAGTTGCTGCGCGCAAGGGATTACGATCAACGCAGTGTCAGTTTTGCGCAAACGTGCCGATGAGTCAAAACTTGAATGTACAAGTGCGCTTCTGCACCAAATCGCCAAAGCGGGTTCCACCGAATCCGTGGATACACGAATCGGCGATTGCGTAAGTACGGAAGCCATGATTGCCGTAAAAGCGGCTTTCAGCGTAGACACGCCCGCATCAAGTTCAAGCAGGGAAGACTACAAATGAACACCATAAACTTGTAGTCCTATCGCCATCGAGTGGCCTGAAAAGCCCGACCTTGAGCAAGGTCGTCAAGCTGTGCGAGGTCATGGACGTGCAGGGGCCAAAACTCCCCGTCCTTTTACCGGGCGAATGGGCGAAAAAACCGCGCCGTCGTACCCCTTACGTCGGCGCAAATCGTGCGAGGTAGTCGGCAGTTCGATCCCCAATCGAACTATCGAACCTGCTGCCCACCAGACACAGCCGAAAAAACTAAGCATAGGCTTATATTTTCGGTTATTATTAGGCTTATGCAACCTGCAGAGATCGCCTCCCTTCGACGAGCACTTGGACTTTCCCAAGTGGAATTCGGCCAACTGTTCGATGCCCACTCTATGACCGTAAGTAAGTGGGAGCGCGGGGTGCTGCGGCCCTCTGCCTACCAAATCGCTTTGATGCGGCAATTCCAGGCGACCGCCGAAGCGAAACAGGAGCAGGCCCGGGAGCAGGTGAAGAACCTGCTAGTCGGCGCCGGTGTGGTCGCTGCCCTCGTCTGGCTACTCAGTGGAAAAGGATGATCAAGATGTTTACCAGCATGCAAGCACCCGTTCGGATCGTGTCGCGCCCCAAGCTGTCAGGGTTTGGCGAGCACTGGGGCGTGCAGTTGCCGGACGGCAACGTCGCGCACCTGACGACTGCCGGCGAAAAGATCGTTAGCCTTCAGGAATTCGCCCAGGGACGCGCCGTCAAGGAAGTGCGGCGTGCCGCGCCGGAGCACTACGGGCAAATCGTGTGGCGCGCCGCCGGGTCCACACGCAACCCTGGCCAATACAGACTGCTCGATCGCAACTGCGAAACCTACGCCACCTGGCTCATGGGCGAAAAACCACAAAGCCCACAAGTACAGGGCATGCTCCTGATTGGTCTACTTTCTGTGTTCATTCGTTTCGCGTGACGGCGCGCCTTGCTTTATTACAACGGTTATGCCCCGAATCCTGATCATTGAAGACGAGCAGAAGATCGCTTCTTTCGTAAGACAAGGGTTTTCGCAGGAAGGCTTCGTGGTCGATGTCGCTTCGGACGGCATCAACGGACTTCATCTTGCGACGACTTCCGAATATGACCTGATCGTCCTCGATGTCATGTTGCCGGGACGGGATGGCTGGTCGGTGCTTCAGGAAATCCGAAAGCATCGCCCGGGCCAACCGGTCATCCTGCTCACCGCGCTGGATGCGGTCTCGCACCGGGTGAAGGGGCTGTCCGCCGGCGCCGACGACTATCTGGTCAAGCCTTTTGCGTTTTCGGAACTGCTGGCGCGCGTACGCAACGTCTTGCGCCGGGCACCGGCGCGTCCGATGGAAATGCTTCGGCTCGACGACCTCGAAATGGACCTGCTACGGCATAAAGCGAGCAGGGGCGGGAAGCCGATGGACCTGGCCCCGCAGGAATACCGTCTTCTGGAATATCTGCTGCGTCACCCTGGTGAAGTGCTCACGCGCACGCGACTTGCCGAACAGGTGTGGGACATGAATTTCGACGGCGACAGCAATGTCGTCGATGTGGCCATCCGCAGGCTGCGAAGAAAAATTGATGATGCGTTTGAGCGGAAGTTGATTCATACCTTGCGCGGCGTGGGCTATGTTCTGGAAACGCGGGATTGAGCCGATGACGGCCGACACAGGCTCCATTGCCGCCCGGCTTACCTTTTGGTATGCGCTCCTCAGCGTCATCGTCATCGCGGCGGCCGGCAGCGGCCTTTACTGGGTGCTCATCCAGCAACTGCATGACGAGGACGATCGCCTTTTGGCGGGGAAGATTGCCGAGGTGCGTGCCGTCGTGCTGTTACATCCCAATGACCGGACGGCATTGCGGGAAGAGGTCCAGCATGAAGCGGAAACGCTTCCCGGAATCTTTATCCGCGTAAAGAGTGCACAGGCGGGCGTGGTCGCGGAAAGCCCCGGCTCCCGCAAGATATTTGGTGATCATGGCCTGTTCGCGGCCATTCACACTCCGGACATCGGCGAGGCGCTGAACTGGCTTGCTCCCGACGGCGAGAAATACCGAGTCATGCGGGGCGGTTTCGAGCTTGAGTCGCGATACACCGTCGATGCGGCGCTGAGTCTGAAAAGGGAGGAGCAATTCCTGGCGAGCTACCGGCGCGTCTTGCTGTTGGCCGTTACGGGCGCGCTGGCGGTCGCTTTGGGCGCCGGCTACCTGATCGCCCGCCGCGGATTACGGCCCGTTTCCCGGCTGGCGGCGATCGTCGATGGGCTCGGGGCGGGAAAGTTGCACCACCGCATAGGCGAGGAAGCCTGGCCAGACGAATTGAAGCCGCTCGCGAAAAACTTCGATCGCTTACTTTCGCGACTCGAAGAATCCTTTGCCCGTATCTCGCGCTTCTCGGCCGACATCGCGCATGAGCTTCGCACGCCACTCCAGATTCTTCGGGGTGAAGCCGAAATCACGCTTTCCAAGAAAAACTCGAACGAAAATTACCGGGCGTGCATCGAATCGGCGGCAGACGAATACGACCGCCTGTCACGCATGGTAGACGCCCTGCTGTTCCTGGCGCGCAGCGAGCAGCCGAACGCACATCTCGACAGACAAACACTGGATGCCAGGCAGGAAGTCATCGCCGTCTTCGACTTCTACCAGGCCATGGCCGACGAACAAGGCATCACACTGACGTGTCTTGGCGAGGGCACCCTTTCGGCAGACTCGGCTCTCTTGCGCAGAGCATTGGGCAACCTGGTGGCAAACGCCTTGCGTCACACGCCTGACGGCGGGCGGATCACGGTCGATATCCAATCGCAACCAGACCACATGATGGCCATGACCGTGAGCGACACGGGGCACGGGATTGCGCCCGAGGATCTGCCCCATGTGCTGGAGCGCTTTTACCGGGCCGACGCGGCACGGCCGCGGCAGGGACAAGGCACCGGCCTGGGTCTCGCCATCGTCCAGTCGATCATGCACTTGCACGGCGGCACGATTTCGATCCGAAGCGAAGTCGATCGGGGCACGAGCGTCACGCTGATGTTTCCCATCGACACAGTCGCGGGCTAATTCTTATTCCGGTCGCGCCGCGTGCTCTATCCAGGCCCGGCGTGAAGATGACCAAACGGACAGCTTACGGTCATCTTCCGGTTCCAGCCTCGTCGCTATCCTTCTCCGCATCCCACGCTGTTTGCAATCTGTTATGTCTGAGCGGAGAAAATGAATCGCCTATCGATTGTCTTTATCTGCACCCAGCTGTTGGTCGCCGGCTGCGCCAGCTATACGGCCAAGCCGATCGACCCGGACGCGCAGCAGACCGCCCTGGAAAACAGGCGTCTGAACTCACCGGCGGTTAGCCAGTTTATCCAGCGCGCATCCGGGAAGGAAATCGCCGCTTGGCCGCCCAAGGCCTGGGATTTGAATCTACTCACCCTGGCTGCCTTTTACTTTCACCCGGATCTGGACCGTGCGCAGGCGCAGCGGCTCGCCGCGGAGGCCGCCACCATCACTGCGGGTGCGCGGCCGAATCCGACGGGCGGGGTTTCATTCCAGCGCAACATGGATGCGCCCGCGGGCCAATCTCCCTGGACCAACGGCCTCACCCTCGACATCCCGTTCGAGACCGCCGGCAAGCGTGACATTCGCATCGAGCAAGCACGCTATCTCGCGCAGGCCGCGCGGCTGCGCGAGGCCGAAGCCGTCTGGCAAATTCGCAGCCGGGTGCGGGCGAGCCTGCTTGTGGCCTATCCGACCGAGGCGCTGGTGCGCTCGCAGCGCGACCTGCAGGAACAGATCGAGCGCATGATCGAGCGCCGCTTCGCGGCCGGTTTTGCCTCCCAGCCGGAGCTCACGCAGGCGCGCTTGACGCTCAACCGGGCGGCGCTGGCGCTACGCGAGAACCAGAAACAAGGGGCCGAAAACCGCGCCCGGCTGGCCGCCGCCGTCGGTGTGCCGGACGCGGCGCTCGACGGTGCTGAGATTTCCTACCAAGCCTTCGAGCAACTGCTGCCGGTCTCGTCGCTGCCGCCCGCCGAAGCCCGGCGCCAGGCCCTGCTCACCCGCCCCGATGTGCTCGCGGCGCTGGCCGACTACGAGGCCGCCCAATCAGCGCTGCAACTGGAGGTTGCCAAACAGTATCCCGACATCTCGCTAGGTCCCGGCTACACCTGGGACGCCGGCCAGGTGAAATGGTCGCTGGGCCTCTCCCTGGTGCTGCCGCTACTCAACCGGAATGAGGGTCCGATCGTCGAGGCCAAGGCGCGGCGCGAAGAAGCCGCTGCGGCCTTCCTCGCGGTGCAGGCCAAGGCCATCGCTGAGGTCGATGAAGCGCTCGCCGGCTACGGCTATGCTGTCCAGATGTTCGAGACGGCCGACGCGCTGCTGCGCGACCAGCAGAAAACCGAGCGCGCCGTCGCCGCCGCCTTTCAGGCCGGGGAAGTCGACCGGCTCGCCTGGATGTCGGCGCGCTTTGAAACCGCCGCCGCCGAACTCGCGCGCATCAACGCACTGACCCAGGCGCAGCAAAGTCTGGGGCGGCTGGAGGATGCCTTGCGCCGACCGATCGCGGCCGACGAAGAGAAGATCGAGGCCGAGCGGATCATGTCATCAAAACAGCAGCCCCTTGGGAAATAAGCATGAGAAAAAAACCATTCATCCTGACGGTCATCGGCCTCGCCGTCGCCGGCCTCGCCATCTGGGGTTTCATCGAAGGCCGCAAGGAACTCACCCTCGAAGCGGAGCGGGAGAGGCCAGTCCAGGTGCCATCCCGCGTGCTCGCCGAGCCAGATGGCATCGCGGTGGTCTTCGACGCTGCAACGCAGAAACGTGCCGACATCGCGGTCGCGCCACTGCGGACGGCCACCCGGCACGGAGAGGTGGAGGCACTGGCTACGATCCTGCTGCCTCAGGATCTGATCGACCTGCGCAACACCTACGTTGCCGCCCGTACCCAGGTCGAGCGCACCCGGGCAACCGCCCAAGCCTCCCATCGGGAATACGAGCGGATCAAGTCGCTGCACGGCGATGAGTTCAACGTCTCGACCAAGGCCCTGGAAGCGGCGCAAGCCCAGTGGCAGGCCGACGAGGCTGCCGCCCGAGGCGCGGCCGAAGCGTTGCTGACGGTGGAACGCGGGGCGCGGCAGAAATGGGGCGGTGCGCTGACCGCGGCCGTCGCGGGCGATGCCGCGAGATTTCGAAGTGTCGCCGAGGGGCGCGAGGTGCTGCTGCGGGTGGCGGCGCCGGCCGGTGCGGCGCTTTCCAAGCCGTCGGCCACGGCGCGGGTGGTGGCGGGCGATGGCCGCTTGCGGAGCGCGACGCTGGTTTCCCCCTCGCCCCAGGCCGATCCCCGCATCCAGGGACCGACCTTCTTCTACACTGCCTCTTCCGAGGGGCTGCTGCCCGGCACCACGCTCACCGCCTACCTGCCCATCGGAGCTGAGCGCAGCGGCGCCATCGTCCCGGCCGATGCAGTCGTCTGGTGGCAGGGCAAGGCCTGGTACTACGTGCAAAGCGTGCCCGACCGCTTCCTGCGGCGCGAGCTGGCGGGCGCGCAGCCGGTGGATGAAGGCTGGTTCGTGCCGGGGATGCCGTCCCTCAATGTGGTTATGCGCGGCGCCCAGACCCTGCTCTCGGAAGAGCTGCGCAGCCAGATCCAAGTGGGCGAGGAGAACAAATGAAGGATGGCCTGCGCGCCGGCTGGCTCGCCGCCATCGTCGGCTTCTCCCTGCGCTACAAGGGGGTAGTGATCACGCTTGCCGTGCTGTTGGCGGGCTACGGCGTCTATGCCCTGGGCGGCGCCAACTATGACGTCTTCCCCGAGTTCGCCCCGCCCCAGGTCAGCATCCAGACCGAGGCGCCGGGCCTCGCGCCGGAGCAGGTCGAAGTGCTGGTGACCCAGCCCATCGAGAACGCCACCAACGGCGTGCCGGGCATCGAGGCGCTGCGTTCCCAATCGATCCAGGGGCTGTCGGTCATCACGGTCACCTTCGACCCCGGCAGCGACATCTGGCGCGACCGCCAGAGCGTGAACGAGCGCTTGGCGGCGCTGGCCACCCAGCTGCCGCGCGGCGTCCAGGCCCCGGCCATGTCGCCGCTGACCTCCTCGACCAGCGTCGTCATGGCCATCGGCCTCACTTCGACCAGGCGCTCGCTCATGGAGCTGCGTACCCTGGCCGACTGGACCCTGAAGCCGCGGCTGCTCTCCGTGCCCGGGGTCGCCAAAGTGGCCGTCTTCGGCGGCGAGGCCAAGGAGTTCCAGATCCAGGTCAAACCGGAGCGGCTCATCAAGTACGATCTGGCGCTCTCCGATGTTCTGGACGTCGCGCGCCGCGCCACCGGCGTGCGCGGCGCGGGCTTCATCGACAGCGCCAACCAGCGCGTCGTCCTGCGCACTCAGGCCCAATCCCTCACCGCAGCCGAACTCGCTGGCAGCGTGGTGCGAAGCCAAGGTGGCGCCAACCTGGTACTCGGCGACGTGGCGGAGGTGCGCGCAGCCCCCGAACCACCCATCGGCGCCGCGCAGATCGGCGGGACGCCGGGGGTGCAACTGGTGATTTCCGAGCAGTACGGCGCCAACACGCTGGCCGTCACCGAGGCAGTCGAGCGGGCCCTGAATGAATTGCGACCCGGTCTGGAAGGCGAACAGGTCACGCTGCATGCCGACGTGTTTCGGCCCGCCAACTTCATCGAGACCGCAACCCGCAACGTGCAGCATTCGCTGCTCTTCGGCGCGGTCCTGGTGGTCGCGGTGGTAGTGCTGTTCCTTTTCAACTGGCGCACATCCGCCATCGCGCTCGCCGCCATCCCGCTCTCCCTCCTCGCCGCGGTTACGGTCATGACGCAGCGAGGCATTAGCCTAAACACCATGACGCTCGGGGGGCTGGCCATCGCCATCGGCCTTCTGGTGGATGACGCCATCATCGTGGTGGAGAACATCTACCGGCGCTTGCGCGAGAATCGCCAGCGGCCGGCGCCGGCCCCGATCCTGGAGGTGGTGCTCGATGCCGCGCTGGAGGTGCGGAGCGCGGTGGTCTACGCCACCTTCGCCATCGCGCTCGTGTTCCTGCCGGTGCTCACCATGCCCGGGCTCGCGGGACGGCTGTTCTCGCCGCTGGGCACGGCTTACCTCCTGGCGACGCTGGCTTCCCTGCTGGTGGCCATCACTGTCACGCCGGTGCTCTGCCTTTCGCTGCTGCCTGGCAGCGCGCTGCCCGAGCATGATGCCGCCTTCGCCCGCTGGCTGAAGGAGAGATACCGGAACCTCATCGCGGGAGTCGAGCACCACTACCGCGTCATCATCGCCACGGTCGGTCTGCTCACCCTGGCCGGGCTGGCGATGCTGCCTTTCTTCGGCGGCAGCTTCCTGCCCGAGCTCAAGGAGGGGCATTACATCCTCCACATGTCCGCCGTTCCGGGCACCTCGATCGCAGAGTCGCTGCGCCTCGGCCGCCAGGTTTCGGCGGAACTGCTGAAGCTGCCGGCCGTGCGGGCGGTCAGCCAGCGGGTCGGGCGGGCCGAGAAGGCCGACGACACCTGGGGTACGCACTACAGCGAGATCGACGTCGATCTGAAACCACTGTCCGGGGAGGAGGCGGAGTTTGCCCAGGCGGACATCCGCAGGGCCCTGGGCGGCATTCCCGGCGTGAGCTCCGCCCTCAAGACCTTCCTCACCGAACGGGTGGAGGAAACCCTGTCCGGCTACACGGCGGCGGTGGTGGTGAACATCTACGGCAACGATCTCGATACGCTTGACGCCGAGGCACAGCGCGCGGCCCAGGCGCTGGGACAGGTGCCCGGCGCCACCGAGGTACAGATCCAGTCGCCGCCCGGCACCCCCGAACTGGGCGTCCGGGTGCGCCCCGAGGCGCTGGCGCGCTGGGGGTTCGATGCCGTGGACGTGCTCGATGCCGTGGAAACGGCCTTCCAGGGGGCGGTGGTCGGGCAGGTTTACGACGGCAACCGCGTCTTCAACGTCAGCGTCATTCTGCCACCTGCGGCGCGGCGCTCGATCGCCGACGTGCGGGCCCTGCCGCTCAGGAACGCGACCGGCGCCTTCGTGCGCCTCGACCAGCTCGCCGACGTGTATGCCACCTCCGGCCGCTATGTGGTCCTGCACAACGGCGCCCGTCGGGTCCAGGCCATCACCTGCAACGTCGCCGGCCGGGACGTGGCCTCTTTCGTCGCCGACGCCAGGAAGAGCCTGGCGAAAGTCCATCTGAGCCAGGGCAACTACATCGAGTTCGGCGGCGCCGCCGAGGCCCAGTCTGCCTCCCTGCGCACTCTGCTGATGCATTCGGTGGTCGCGGCCGTGGCCATCGTCCTGCTGCTCTGGCTCACCCTGAGGCGCTGGCGCAACCTCTCCCTGGTGCTGCTCAACTTGCCTTTCGCCCTGGCCGGCGGGGTGTTGGCCGTCTTCGCCACCGGCGGCGGGATTTCCCTGGGCTCCCTGGTCGGTTTCGTGACCTTGTTCGGCATCACCCTGCGCAACTCGGTGATGCTGCTGTCCCACTACGACCATCTGGTGACCATCGAAGGCATGCCCTGGGGACCGGAAGCTGCCGTGCGCGGCGCCGTCGAGCGGCTGACGCCGATCCTCATGACCGCGCTGGCCACGGCCTTGGGCCTGCTGCCCTTGGCGATCGGCAGCGGCGATCCCGGGCGGGAGATCGAAGGCCCCATGGCACTGGTGATCCTGGGGGGGCTGTTCACCGCTACCGCCCTCAATCTGCTGGTGATGCCCAGTTTGGCGCTGCGCTACGGGCGGTTCAATCCCGACAACGAACAAAGGAACGCATGACGGAATTACCACACGAGAAGCGCTTGCGGAATATTCCGACGGGCATCTGGATGCTCGGTTTCGTCAGCATGCTGATGGATATCTCTTCGGAGATCATCCATAGCCTGCTGCCGGTATTCCTGGTGTCCGTACTGGGTGCAAGCGCCTTCACCGTCGGCCTCATCGAAGGCGTTGCCGAATCGGCCGCGCTGATCGTCAAGGTGTTCTCCGGCACGTTGAGTGACTATCTCGGCAGGCGCAAGATGCTGGCCGTCATCGGCTACGGCCTCGGCGCGTTGAGCAAACCGTTGTTCGCCATCGCGACGAGCGCCGGCATGGTGCTCACCGCGCGCTTCGTGGACCGGATCGGCAAGGGAATTCGCGGCGCGCCCCGCGATGCGCTGGTGGCGGACATTGCGCCGCCCGGCGTGCGCGGCGCGGCCTACGGCCTGCGGCAGTCCCTGGATACGGTCGGCGCGTTTACCGGTCCGTTGCTGGCGGTGGGGCTGATGCTGCTGTGGGCTGATGATTTCCGCGCCGTGTTCTGGGTTGCGATCATTCCGGGTGTGCTTGCCGTCGCGTTGTTGTTCTTCGGGGTGCGGGAGCCGGTGCGGCATCGGCGTGAGAAACCCGTGAATCCCATCCACTGGCGCGAACTCAAACGCTTGAGCCGCGCCTATTGGTGGGTCGTGGCGATCGGCGCCATCTTCACCCTGGCGCGTTTCAGTGAGGCGTTCCTTGTCCTGCGTGCCCAGCAGGGCGGACTGCCGATGGCCTGGGTGCCGCTCGTGCTGGTGGCGATGAACCTCGTCTACGCGGCTTCGGCGTATCCCTTCGGCAAGCTGTCGGACAACATGAGCCACACCAAGCTGCTGGCGTTCGGCCTGATTGTGCTGATGAGTGCGGATGTGGTGTTGGCCTATTCTCAGTCCTGGGGCGTGGTATTCCTCGGCGTCGCCCTGTGGGGTCTGCACATGGGCATCACCCAGGGGCTGCTGGCGACCATGGTGGCGGATACTGCGCCCGCCGACCTGCGCGGCAGCGCATTCGGGTTTTTCAATTTACTCAGCGGCTTGACCATGCTGATCGCCAGCGCTCTGGCCGGTTTGTTGTGGGATCGGCTTGGGGCGGCCTTCACGTTTCATGCAGGCGCGCTCTTTTGCGTTCTTGCGTTGGGAGCCATTGCGATCAAGCGGCGGAGAGGACGCCGCGCGTCTTCTTAGCACGGCATCGAGAGGGAGTGCACGATATCGAAATCCAATCGTTCCTGAGCTGGATTACGCAGCATCCCCATTGGGCCCTGGCCGGCGTCTTCCTCGTCGCTTCCGGCGAGTCGCTGGCGGTAGTGGGGTTGATCGTGCCCGGCGCCGCGGTCATGGTCGCTGCCGGGGCGCTCGTCGCCTTGGGGGCACTCGAGTTTTGGCCGACGCTGCTCGCGGCCGTCGCGGGCGCAATCGCCGGCGACGGCATCAGCTACTGGCTCGGCCACCACTACCGCGATCGCCTACGTTCTGTCTGGCCGTTCCGCAGTCATCCGGATTGGCTGTCGCGCGGGGAGACTTTCTTTCGCCGCCATGGCGCCAAGAGCATCCTTTTCGGCCGTTTCGTCGGCCCGGTACGCCCGATCATTCCCGTGGTGGCCGGTATGCTCGGAATGCTGCCGGCGGTTTTCTACGCCGTGAACGTCCTGTCGGCGCTGGCATGGGCGCCGGCCTATCTGTTGCCCGGCATGGCCTTCGGCGCGTCGCTTGCGCTGGCAGGCGCGGTTGCGGCGAGGCTGGCGGTCCTGTTGGTACTGCTGGTCGCTTCGACGTGGCTCCTGTTGTGGCTGGTTCGCTGGGATTTTCGGGTGCTCTCTCCACGGGCCGGGCGGATCGCGCAAAGAATCCTCACCTGGGGCGCCGGCCATCCGCGCCTGAACAGGTTATTCGGCGGCGTGCTTGATCCGTCGCGCCCGGAAGCAAGCGCGCTGCTCCTGATCGGAACCTTGCTGATCGGCTCCACCTGGCTGTTCTTGGGCATTTTGGAGGACGTGATCACCGGTGATCCGCTGGTGCGCGCGGATCAGGGCGTCTACCAGCTCATGCAAGGCTTGCGCACGCCATGGGGTGACAAGGTCATGGTGTTCGCAACGGAGTTGGGCGATGGCGTGGTGATCGCGCTCGTCGCCGCCGCAGTATTAGCATGGCTCATGTGGAGCAAGAGCTGGCGTACCGCACGGTACTGGGTCGCGGCAATCGGCTTCGGACAGATCGCCGCCACCATGTTCAAGCTGGTGCTGCAACGGCCCCGGCCGCTTGTGGATATCTACGACGGACTGTCCACCTATGCCTTTCCCAGTGGCCATGCCACCATGAGCACGGTGGCCTACGGTTTCCTGGCTGCGCTCGTCGCTGGCCAAGTCGCCCGTCCGCGCCGCTGGATTGGGTATGCCGTGGCCGCATTGCTCATCGGCGTTATTGCCGCTTCCCGGCTCTATCTGGGCGCGCACTGGCTGTCGGATGTGATCGGAGGATTGAGTCTCGGGCTCGCCTGGGTTTGCTTGCTGGCGATCGCATACTATCGTCATCCCGTTTCGGCTCCATCTTCGCGAGGGCTTCCCACTGTGGTCCTGCTCGCGTTTGCGCTCGCAGGCGGCTGGCACGTGAGCACGCGGTATTCCACCGACTTGCAGCGCTACGCGCCGCGCCAGGTGGCCCAACACCTCGATGCGGCGACGTGGTGGCAGACGGACTGGCGACGGTTGCCGGTCTATCGTCAGGACCTCGAAGGGGAGTTTGAACAACCCCTCAACGTGCAATGGGCAGGAACGCTGGTCGACTTGCAGCGGGTGCTCAAGGCACAGGGTTGGCGTGAACCCGTTTCCTTGAATGCCCGCACAGCCTTGCGCTGGTTGGCGCCCGCCGCGACGCTGGATGAATTGCCCCTGCTTCCGCAGGTCCACGATGGGAGGAACGAGGCGCTGCGGGTGATTTTCCCGTTGCATACGAACCAAGAGGGCTCGCGGGAGCTCGTCCTTCGTCTTTGGAAGAGCGGCGTGGAACTGGACTCTGGTGAAAAACAGCTTTGGGTTGGGAGCGTCTCATTCGAAAAGCCAGGACATTTCGCATTGCTCACGATTTCTGTCGGAGACCAGCGGTATGAAGAGGCACTTTCAATCCTGGCCCGCTCGATCAAGGTGGCAGGGCTCCAAATCGCTCAACGAGCACGCAACAAAGACGAGATCAGGACGCCTTGGACAGGGGAAGTGTTATTGATAGGGAATCCGTGACTCGACCCGCCTCAGCATTGATCTCTTGACAGTGCCTTATGCGCTTCCGCTGCCCCTCCCACAACAACGGTGTCCCCGAAGTCAGATCAAATAATGTCACTTTCGGCGGCAGGGTCTCGTCGAGGATGGCGGCGACGATGTCCGGCGCCAGGGTGGTGAGGTTGACCATCCGGCTCACATAGACCCGATCCATCCCCTCGCGCTCGGCCACTTCGGACAGCGTGCGCGCCTCGCCGGACCGCACCTCGATTAGGCGAGAAATGGGCGCTGCCCAGAGGCAGCGCCCGCGTGACGGCTATGTCACGATGCGCTCCGCGAGCCGTGCTTCACGCGCATAGGCACTGATCGGCTTCGTCGAGATAAAGTGCAAATCCTGTTCGACCGGAAGGCTAAGTCGGCCACGTACCGATTGCAGCTCGGCCAGGCTCACATAACCCAGTTCCGGAAAACCCTGTCCCAGGTCGCACAGGCCGAAGGCATGGTCGTGGTCATCCGGGTCGATCTCGGTGAGCAGCCAGGTCGCGCCCGCGTCAGGGGTGAACAGCTTGACCACAGGAGGTGGGTCGAAGTCGTTGTTGTCGAGGGACTGCCGGCCGTTGGCCAGAAGTTGTACGCGTTGTTCGTCGGTGATGAGCTTCGTCATGGTCTTCTCCTTGGAAGGATTCAGGGCGGGATTGCCCGAGACCGCGACAAGCACGGCGCAGCGCAGCAGTCAGGGTTCGTAGACGGCCGCAGGACGCCAGCGTGCAAGGCACGCGCAGACCTTGACGGCGAGAACACCGTGATAAGGTGAAGGGAGCAGCAAGCCAGCGCCCCACCGGTGGACCGGCTCGACACATGCCGGAGCTGGGAAACTCAATAAGCTCCGGGCAACTGGGCGAACACCTTGCGCAAAGCAAGCGGACTGAGCGCCCCTTGAATCAGGACGGCGTTCCCGTTCCTATCCGCAAACACCATTGTGGGTACCACCGGGACTGGCAGTTCTGACAAGAGGCGCGTGTTGGCGTGCAGCCGCTGCTCCGTTACGGCATCGGGGATGTCTTCCTCGATGCCGCCATTTTCCATCTGATAGTGTTCCTCATTTCGGGCAAGGGCGGCGATAGGGTCCTTGGCTTGCAGAATGGCGGCAGCTTTTCCGAGACTGGTCTCGTTCACCACGGCTACGGGAATCCAGCGGATGGAAACCTGCCCGGACTGTACGAACGAGCGCAAGCTCTTGTAGAGAAAGTTGCAGCCCGCGCAGTTGGGGTCGAAGAAAACATATACGATGCGCTTACTCTGCCCCTCGCTGAACCAAGCCGTCTTTGGGGCCTGGGCCAGCACCTGGTCGACTGCCGAACGCGTCTCTTGCGGAGCCGCCCAGGTTATGGGGAAGAAAAGCAGCGCAGCGATGAATGCGGTCAAGGATTTCATCACGCCGCCAGCCATGGAATCACGAAGAAGTAGGCGTTGAGCATATACAGCCCCGCCAGGATGAGCGTGATGCCACCCAATACTTCAAACGCCCGGTTGAAACGGCCCAGCCCTTTCATTTGTTCCAGATAGCCCATACCCCAGGCGCCGATCAGGACCGGGACGGCGCGCCCCAGGGCGAAAGCCAGGAGCAGCAACAACCCAAAAAGCGGCGAGCCGGACCCCACTGCAATGCCGAGCAGGACGACCAGAGCGGGCGTGCAGAACGGGCAGACGGCCACCGAGAACAGCCCGCCCAGCAGCAAGGCGCCGCCATGGGTAGTCACCCGCTGCGCGTGCAGGCGCGGCAGGGGTAGCGGGAGCCTGATCCAACCCGGCCACAGCAGACCCAGCACAATCAGCAAAGGCCCGAGCACCAGGCCCCACCAGCGGCCGAGCCACTGCTGCACAAAGGCGCCGCCGAGGCCGGCGATCAACCCCATCAGCGCTTGAACCAGCAGCATGCCGAGGACGAACATTCCGGCATAGCGCCACGCCGTGCGGCGGTCGCGGGCCTTGGTGACATAGGCCAAGGAAACAGGGATCGCGGCGAATGCCACGGGATTGAAGCTGAAGAAGAATCCGATTGCGAAGCTTACGCCCAGGGACGCCGGGGTCGCCTGCTCGATGATTGTGCGCACACTTTCGATGTCCAACCCGGTCTCCTCGTCCGATGATCGATTACCGCGCAAGCCGCTGACGCAAAGCCACGCGCAGCTTCTCGACACTGGGAAGGCTCGCGAAGACCAGTTCCCCGTCGATCGCGATGGCCGGGGTGGACAGTACCCCGAGGTCTACCGCGTAATCCATTTCCTTGAGCACATCCACTTCGCGCCAGGTCACCTTGTCCGCGCCCAACTCCATGACGGCCGCCTTGAGCGCGGCCGTCGCCTGCGCGCATTTGCCGCAGCCCGGCGAAGAGAATATTTCCACCTTAAGCATCGCTCGCCGCCTCCTGTTGCCGACCCAGGCTCGTTTCCAGTGCAGCCAGGATCGGGCAGTCGTCCAGGGACCGGGTTTCGTCGTTGCAGACTGCGATCAGTTCGGTCAGGGCCTGTGACATGGCGTGCAGTGCCCTCAGCTTGTGTTCCAGTTGCAGTTTTTTCTGGATGGCGACGTTTCGCACGTCCCTGCAGCAGGCGGCATCGCTGTTTTTCAAGGTCAGCAACTCGCGGATTTCGGCGAGGCTGAAGCCGCAGTGCTGCGCATGCTTGATGAAATGCAGACGCCGAACAGCGTCCGCATCGTACAGGCGATAGCCCGCATCACTTTTTTTTGCCGGCTGTAGCAAGCCTTCCTTCTCGTAGTAGCGCAGCGTGTCCGCGCTGATGCCCACCTGGGCGGCGATTCTGCCAATCGTGTACATATCTGCCTCCAATCTCTACCAGGATAAGCCTTGGAGCCTACTCCAATGTCAAGGGGCGCGGAGCGTTCGCCAGGTACGCAGGAAACTGCTTGACTCTTGAGCATACTCCAAGGTCCACAATGAATTTGAGAGCCTCGGAGCCGGGCAGTTCTCCAAGGTTTGGAATGCAACGTCGTGAAGGAAATAGATCATGACCAAGCTCATTCGTTTTCAGGTAATCGGAGAAGAGCGCATGCATTGCGCAAGCTGTGAGGCGCGGGTCGTCCTTGGGCTGCGCCGCCTGCCCGGCGTGCGCGACGTGCACGCCAGCGCGCAAACCCAGCAGATATCGGTGAGCGTGGATTCCGGCCCGGTGACCTCGGAACAGCTTCAGGAAAAGCTCCTGGAGCTGGGATACCGGGCGGAACCCGTGGCCAGGGATCACTAACAGGATTCAAAGGAGGTCGATCATGAATACGGCAAAGATTCCGGAGGGCGCACCCCGCTACTGGAGCGAGGAACCCTCCACTCGTCCGGACCGCGCCCGCATCCGCGCGCGCATCGGCGGCCTGCATTGCTCACTGTGCACGGGCACCATCGAAAAGGCCCTGGGGCGGCAGCTCGGCGTTGACAAGGTAGCGGTGAGCCTCACCCACGAACAGGCGCTGATCGAATACGACCCCGGCATCGCGCATCCGGAGAAGCTCCTGCAGACGCTCAAGGACATCGGCTACACGATTTCCGACCCGCGCAAGCTGCGTCCGTTCGAAGAAGAGGAGGCGGCGCTGGTGCGCGAGGGACGGCGTTTCATCGTTGCGGTGGGCTTCAGCCTGGCATCGATTGCGCTCGTGGCGAATCCGGTCGGCATTTGGTCCATGCTGCTTGCCGGCGTGGCCTTTATCAGCCTGGTCGCGTTTCTTTTCGTCGTCCTGAGGCCGCGGGGAATCGTCACCGCGTTGAGCGGGGTGGCTGGGATCTCCGTCCTTGGGGCGGCCCTGTATTATTTGCGGCTCGGCGGTTGGCTGGGCGAGTGGACACCATGGCTGACCGGGACCCTGGCGCTGGGCCTCGTGTTCGGCGTGGGCAGGCACATTCTCTTGATGGCCACCCAGGCTCTAAAGCGCGGGATTCTGAATCAACATGTCCTCCTGGAAACGGGCGCGATGGCCGGCATCGCCGGGGGCATCATCGGGCTTGCCGCGCACCCTGCGAACTACCCGACCGCGCCGTTCTTCGCCGTCGCGGTGCTGGTGACGACCTATCACATCTTCTCCGAATGGCTCTCGCTCATCGTCAAGACCCGCAGCTCCCAGGCGGTCAAGAAGCTGCTGGACCTGCAGCCGGACACGGCGTGCGTCGTGCGCGATGGCGGCGAAACAGAAGTGCCGATCGAAGAGGTTGCGCTGGGCGAGCATGTGCGCATCCGGCCCGGCGAGCGCATCGCCGTCGATGGCGAGGTGATCGAAGGCCACTCGGCGGTGGATGAATCCTTCATCACCGGCGAGCCCATGCCCATCGAGAAGACGGTCGGCGCCAAGGTGGTGGGCGGCGCCATCAACGGTACGGGCACCCTGGTCGTTCGCGTGACCGCGATCGGCGAAGAAAGCTTCTTGCAGCAGGTCGTTCGCCACGTGGAGGACGCGCGTGCGTTGAAGCCCGGGCTGCTGCACCTGGTGGACCGGGTCCTGCGCGTGTACACGCCCACCGTGCTCATCATCGCGGCCCTTGCCTTGGTCGGCTGGATCGTCGGGTCATTTCTGATGACGGGGCACATAGACATCCAGCGCGCCGTGTTCGCGGGCCTGAGCGTGCTGATCATGGGCTACCCCTGCGCGGTCGGGATATCCGCGCCGCTCTCCATCGTCCGCGGTGCGGGCGAAGCGGCGGAGCGCGGCATTCTGATGCGCACCGGCGAGGCCTTCCAAGGCTATCGCCTGGTCACCCATGTGGTGCTGGACAAGACGGGAACGCTCACCGAGGGGCGGCCCCGGGTGGGCGAGATCGTGCCGATTTCATCGAGTGAAGACGAGGTATTGGGCGTCGCGGCCGCGGCGGAAGCCGCCTCCGAGCATCCGCTGGCGCAAGCGATCGTGCGCGCGGCCTTCGATCGCGGGCTCACGCCACCCAGCGTCGAGCGCTTTCAGGCGATCCCGGGCGGTGGCGTCACCGCAACGATCACAGCTGCCAAAGTCGTCGTGGGGAGCCCCGCGTTTGTGGAAGAACAAGGCTATGACCTTGGCTCACTCAGAACGCGTGTCCATGTTATGGAAGAGGCGGGGCAAACCGTCATCGCGGTGGCCAAAGGTGAAAAGACGCTGGGACTCATCGCCCTCGGCGACCCCCTGCGGGCGGATGCCGCCGCGACGGTGGCCGGATTGCGCCAGAAGGGGATCACCCCGATCCTGCTGACCGGCGACAACGAACGCACGGCCAGGCGCGTTGCGCGCGAAGTCGGCATCGATGTCGTCCATGCGGGCGTGCGCCCGGAACGCAAGGCGGAGATCGTGCGGGATATCCAGCAAAAAGGCAAAGTGGCCATGGTGGGCGACGGCATCAACGACGCGCCCGCGCTCATGCAGGCCGATGTGGGCATCGCCATGGGCAGCGGCACGGATATCGCCATCGAATCGGCCGACATCATCATTGTCGGCAACCGGCTGGCGTCCATTCTCACTGCCCACGACATCAGCCGACGCGGCTACCGCAAGATGGTGCAGAACGTCGTGCTTGCATTTTCCTTCAACGGCATTGGCATCCCGGTGGCGGCAACGGGGCTGGTATATCCGGTCTGGGCCATGGCGGCCATGGCGGGCAGCGTGACGGCGATCTTCTTCAACTCCCTCTGGGGCAAGGCGTCATTGTTCTTCGATGCTTTGACGAGCGTGGGGCGTCCTCTCGCGATCGAAGGGGAGTCTGCACGGCCGGGCGGCGGTGAAGGGCATTCACACCACACCGCGACCCAAGGAGAACCCCATGCATGAAGGCAATAAATAACTTGATTAGCCCCCAACCTGGTTGATTAGAATGGCTGAGGTTGGGGGCTAATCAAGATAAATAATGGTCGCGCCTTGCCGCCGGCGGCCTCGCGGCGATCCTCGCCTCAACCTCTGCCTCGGTTCGCTGGTGCTGGTTGCGCTCGACTTCTCCGAGCCTGGATGGGGGGTTACAGCATTCGGAAAAATCGTGCGCTTAGCGACGAGGAGATACTGGTTAACTGCCACGCAAGGCAGCGATCAGTGGGCAGGACACGCTGCCGTGGTGCGCATGGCACGCACTCACGAAATTGGATAGCGCCGACTCGATTCGCGTGAGGTCGGCGAGCTTGGCGCGCACATCGGCGAGGTGCAGTTCTGCCAGTTTGGCGGCCTCATCGCAATGGGTGCCGTCCTCCAACTTCAGAAGTTGCCCGATCTCGTCCAAGCTGAACCCCAGCCGCTGGGCCGCCTTCACGAACCTCAGCCGCGCCACATCGGCGCTGCCGTAGCGGCGGATGCTGCCGTATGGGCGCTCGGGCTCACGCAGCAATCCCTTGTGCTGATAGAAGCGGATGGTCTCCACATTGACCCCAGCGTCCTTGGCGAAGGCGCTGATGGTCAGGTTTTCAAGATCGTTCTCCATACCGCTTGACTCCGTACATAACTACGGAAGTAAGGTTACGCTATCCATTCCGGATTCGAAAGGAGAATGTCGTGTCACAAGAGAAAACTGGGCGCCTGCCCCTCATCGGTGGCGTCATTGCAGCGATCGGGGCTTCCCTCTGCTGCATCGGACCATTGGTGCTGGTGATGCTCGGCATCGGTGGGGCCTGGGTATCCAATCTAGCGGTGCTGGAACCGTTTCGACCCTATTTTCTCGGCGTAGCCGTGATTTTCCTGTTCTTGGCTTGGCGAAAGATCTACCGGACACCCGCGGCAGCCGCCTGCACACCGGGTTCACTGTGCGCCATGCCCCAGACCAACCGGGTCTACAGAATCCTGTTTTGGATTGTGGCCGTCCTCGTCGGGCTGGCCATGGCCTTCCCCTATATCGCCCCGCTTTTCTATTAAAGGAGTCCCATCATGAAGAAACTGATTCTTGCCTCCACCCTGGTTTTCGGCCTCGCTACCGTCTGGGCCGACGCCGCCCTCGCCGCCGTGCGCACCGTCACGCTGTCCGTGCCCGGCATGTATTGCGAGGTCTGCCCCATCACGGTACGCAAGGCACTGGAAAAAGTTCCGGGCGTGTCCAAGGTCAACGTCTCTTTCGAAAAGAAGGAAGCAGTGGTCACGTTCGACGACGCCAAAACCAGCACCAAAGCGCTAGAAGATGCCACTTTCGAGGCGGGCTATGAATCCACCGTGAAAGGGGAAAAGGCGAAATGAGCGCGCAGGCCCTGAAAATTTCCGGCATGACCTGCGACCACTGCGCCGCCTCGGTGCAGGCGGCGCTGCTGGGAGTGGTAGGCGTGACCCGCGCCGACGTGTCCTATTGGGCAGGCACGGCCCAAGTGGAAACATCCGCTGACACGCCCATCTCCGCGTTACTCAATGCCGTGCGCGCCAAAGGCTATGGCGCGGAAATCGGCGACGATGCGTGTTGCCCACCCCCATCCCCGCAGTTGTCCAAATTGCACGTCGCCATCATCGGCACCGGTTCGGCCGCATTCGCCGCCGCCATCCGCGCGGCGGAAGAAGGCGCCGAGGTGACCGTCATCGAAGCCTCGACCATCGGCGGCACCTGCGTCAACGTGGGCTGCGTGCCCTCGAAGATTTTCATCCGCGCCGCTCACGTCGCGTATCTGCAAGCGCACCACCCGTTTCCCGGCATCGCCCAGCACGCGCCGATAATCGACCGCGCGGCCCTGGTTGCGCAGCAGCAGGCGCGGGTGGAAGAATTGCGCCACGCCAAATACGAAAGCATCCTGGAAACCAGCCCTGGTATCAATCTGGAACACGGCTTTGCTCACTTCAAGGATGAGCACACGTTGCTGGTGAAAAAAACCGATGGCAGCGAAAAAGAAATCATGGCCGACCGCATCCTCATTGCCACTGGCCGCTTGCCGCAGATTCCAGAGATTCCCGGACTCGCGGGCACGCCCTACTGGACCTCCACCGAAGCCCTGGTGGCCGAGCCCCAACCCAAACACTTGATCGTCTACGGCGGCTCGGTGGTGGCGCTGGAACTGGCTCAGGCGTTCCTGCGGCTGGGTAGCCGCGTCACGCTCATCGCCCGTAGCGGTTTGCTTTCGAAAGAAGACCCGGCCATCGGCGAGGGACTCAAGGCCGCGCTGATCGAGGAAGGCATGCGCATCCTCACCGATAGGCGCGTGAACGCGGCGCGCTTTGACGGCAAGACCTTTCACCTCGACCTGGATGGCGAAACCATCACGGGGGATCGACTGCTCGTCGCCACCGGGCGCAAGCCGAACACGGACGGGCTTCACCTCGACCGCGCGGAGGTTCAGACCGATGCGACAGGTGCGATCATTGTGGACGGCCATCTGCGCACCAGCGCCCCGAACATCTTTGCCGCAGGGGACTGCACCAACGCGCCCCAATTCGTCTACGTGGCAGCGGCGGCCGGTACCCGTGCCGCCATCAACATGACCGGCGGCGATACCGCTCTGGATCTCTCCATCGTACCGGTCGTGGTGTTCACCGATCCGCAGGTGGCAACCGTGGGCCTTACCGAAGCTCAGGCAGCAAAACGCGGCATCGAAACCGATAGCCGCACCCTCACGCTCGACAACGTGCCGCGGGCGCTCGCCAACTTCGACACGCGTGGTTTCATCAAGCTGGTGGCGGAGAAAAGCTCCGGGCGGCTCATAGGCGCACAGGTGTTGGCGGCAGAGGGCGGCGAGATCATCCAGACCGCCGCGCTGTCCATCCGCAACCGGATGACAGTCGCCGATCTGGCGGGGCAATTGTTCCCTTACCTCACCATGGCGGAAGGGTTGAAGCTCTGTGCCCAGACTTTTACCAAGGACGTGAAGCAATTATCCTGCTGCGCGGGGTGAACCGGGGACGTCAGATGGCCAGCGCCCATTGAAGAACACAACAGGGCCGAACAAGCCCTGTGGCGTCCGCTCAACGATGGACTAGTGGTGCTGGCGAATGCAAAACCGCCCCGCCGAAGCGGGGCGACGAGGGCGATGATCAATCGCCCTTGCTGCGCGACCAGATCAGGTTGTGCGCGCCGTCCTCGCCTTCGACCAGACGGGCATAGATGGTCGCCGGGAACGACGGGTCGTCGAGGGTCGCCGACAGGTAGGGCCGCTCCGCCTTGCTGATTTTCTTCCATGCCGCGCCGATCTCGAAGTTGCCTGCGACGATTCGGTAGTCCGGGGCGTTCTCGCTCTCCTTGACGTTCGGAATGAATTTGACCTTGACGTTGAGCGTCAAGGTGCGAACCGTGCCGGTGAAGCTGTCGTTCTGTGCGGTGAAGGTGCCGATGTTTGCCATGATGAATCTCCTTTTGGTGGTGCAAGGTCGCGCCCATCGCGGCCTTGTCGGTGATCCGAAGGGCGAGGTACGGGCGGGCTGCATCGCGCAGCGGCCGCAACGCAGTGGAGGACCGGGAGGAACAAGAAATTTGTTTCGCGAGGAAGGCACGCAGTGCCGGGGAAATTTGTTGAGCCGGACGGTTGCAGCCATGACGCCCGAGGCACAGCCGGTGCCTCGCCAGGATTCACGACAAGCCAAGGCCGCCGTTGGGTGCGATCCTCACCGAAAGGCAGCATGGCTCCGGCATCCCCGCGCAGAAGAGTTGCCGGCACGCTCCCCATCGCAGGCAAGGTCGGTTCCGAATAACCAAGGATGAACGCTCCTCGCGCATTGGCGCGGGCTTGATCGATCGCGGCGTGGATGGCTCTGGGCATGGTGGACGGCCTGTCGGTGGCCGCCGTCGTTTCTGGCGACCTGCCCGCCAGAGTCGGGGACGGTGCGCCATTGCACAACCGGGCGCGGCAAAGTCTGTCGCACCCCGGCGCCCCGCGTCTGCGGCGGTGCGCGTTTTCCAGAAGGGGTTTGGGGCTGCCGGCTGTTAAAACGCGCGCGGCATACCTGCCGCGCGCGACGTGCAATAGATGCCCCGGCGAAATTTGCCGGGGCATCTTGCTTACTCGCTGGCCTCAGTATCCGGGAGTGTTTCTGCTTGTGCCTCCTGTACCGCTGCCCGCAGCATCACCGGCAGCCAACCCGTGCCTACCGCCAGCCGTTCCGCTTCGCTGGCCAAGTCGTTCTTCTTGAGCTTGGCGAGCCGCGCCGCATGCTCCGGTGCGAACACCTGCACTGCCTCGATGGCCTTGGCCTTTGACACATGGGCGAAGTAGCCTTCGGCGGTCGGTGTCCACCACGGGTGCATGTCGAGGCCCACCGCCTGCGCCAGTGCGGTAGCAGGCAACGTGTCTTCGCGTGGTGTGACCGCGCCCACCGTCGTGGCCACGCACACCGCCAGCAACGACAGGAGTTCCTGCAGGGGTAACGCCAGCAGTTCGGCGAACAGTGCGTCCGGGTCACTGGGTAGCCGTGCCGCCCACGCTTGCCGCACTTCCCGCAGCCCGATCAGGGCGGGCGACTGCGCCACATCCGGCGCAAACGCATCGAGTCCATCCTGCGGCGAAGCGCTGATATTGATCGGCGAATCACCCGAGCCGAAGCTATCGACCACCACGCGCAGCGCGAGTCGATGCACTACCGCGACCAGCGCCACCTGCGGATGACGGGCAAGTTCGGCTTGCAGCGCCGCCGTGCGGTGTGCGCTCAAGCGCCGCGCCAGCTTCTCGGAAATACCGGGCGCAGTCGGCTGCTGTGCCTCGCCTTCGTCATCACCGCCAGCCTGCGTGCCTTGCCGTTCCTGTGCCCGCAATGCCTTGGCCTCGGCTTCGCGCAGCAAGCCGCGATGGGTGATGACCTCGCCCGCATGATCGACGGTCACGATGGCCCCAGCTACCGCCAGTGTCTCGGGTGCGAATACCAGCAGCGATTGCTCGATGGTGTCGAGTTCCGCGCCGAGCTTGTCGCTTTCCTCGTAGAGTGTCGATGCTTCTTCTTCCGCGATGCCCTCGGCATCGTCGGCATTTAGCCTGTCGTCGATGGCCTGTTGCCGCGATTGCAGCTTGGCGATGCGCTTGGCTTCGGTCTTGTTAGGCATGCGCCGGTTACGGCGGGCATGCTGAAAGCCGTGCAGTTCCGCCGACGTGATGCGCGGCACTGCTTCAACCCATGCCCAGCCTTCTGCCCGGACGCTGTCCGCAGTGGTGGCGAGCTTGTCTCGCGCAAGGCTGTCCAGCAAAGACGCATCGGTCAGGAACACTCCCCGCGTATCGTCAGAGAATAGGTCGCGCCGCATGCCGCCGCCTGCGGCCTCATAAGCCTCGATGCCGACGAAGCGCGCCAGTGCATCGCGTGTGGCGTCAATCTCGCGTTCGGTCAGGTGCTCGCGCAAGGCCTGCGGGCTGCGCTGCCATTGTGGTGACTCATAGAACGCGGCCTCTTGCGCGGTGTGGTCGTCAGTGATCGCCAGTGCCATCAACTGATCGAGCGTGACCACATCGGCGCGATAGTCCGCCAGTAGGCGCGGCGAGACGTTTGCCAGCTTCAAGCGCCGCTGCACCACCAAGGGCGTCACGCCGAAATCGGCGGCGATGTCTTCGATGGGCCGACCCTCGGCCACCAAGGCGGCGAAGGCCTCGAACTGCTCAGCGGGATGCATCGCCTCGCGCTGCACGTTCTCGGTCAGACTCACGGTACGCGCCGACGCATCCGGCACCAGCAGGCAAGGCACGTCGTGCGCCTTGTCGAGCTTGCGTCGCTTCGCCAGCAGCTTCAACGCCGCCAGCCGCCGCTTGCCCGCGACGACTTCGTAATGTTCGCCGTCGCTCGCGGCGGTCACGGTGAGGTTTTGCAGCAGGCCGACGCGGGCGATGCTCGACGCTAGTTCGGGAATCGACGCGCCGCCGCTCGTGCGCACGTTGCGGCTCGAAGGCCGCAACTGAGACAGCGGAATCAACAGCAGCTCGTGTGCCGCAACGGCAGCGGTGGCGACTGCGTCCATGGCCTGGGTTTCTTGATGGGTAACGGTGTTCATGGTTATCGCTCCTATCCCTCGCGGGAAATTGAAAAAATGGAAGAAGAAAACTTGCTGGGTGATTCACGGTGTTGGTGTCTGCATGCGCGGCCTCCTGTGGTTTTCAAACCGACCGGATTCCAAGATTCGGAGCCCGGTGTTGACTTTGGTTTGTTCGGCGCAGTGACCTGGGCTGGTCGCCGTTGCCGCCGTCTTTCCTGAGTTCATCGCCCGCGAACAACCGGGTCAGCGAGGGTCTGGCGGTCAAGGAGGAAAGCGCAGGGTGGTGCGGCCCGCAGCGCAGCGAGGACACGGCCCTGCGCGCCTTGACGGACAGGCACCGCTGGCTACGGTCGCGGGATCAGCGATGAAGGAGAGGGAAAGACGGATGACCGGCTTACGGCCAGATGATCGACGGACCAACGCCGCGCGGCGAGCGCGACTGCGTGCCACAGGCACGTCTTGATGAGAGTGACCGAAGCGCGCAGCGCGAAAACGGCAATGTGCGCAGGCCGATCAGGCGCAGCCTGTTCGGCGGTCTTCTGGGGCGCCAAGCCTGCGCGGCGGGGTGGGCGTCAGCCGACCCCTGGAGGCAAGCGCAGCGCGCAGTTCTTTCTCGAAACCAAGGACGCAGCAAAAAAGGGGCAAAGCCCCCTCGGGCTACAACAGCCCGCGTTCGGCAAACGACAGGATGGCGCTACCAGCGACGATCAGGTGATCCAGCACCCGAACGTCCACCAGCGCCAGCGCCGACTTCAGCGTCTGCGTCAGCATTTCGTCGGCGCGCGAGGGCTCGGCTGCACCCGAAGGGTGGTTATGCACCAGCAGCAGCGCAGCGCTGTTCCTGGCCAACGCCTCCTTGACCACCTCGCGCGGATACACCGATGTCTGGCTCACCGTGCCGCGAAACATCTCGACGTAGTCGATGACACGGTTCTGCGCATCTAAATGGATGACGGCGAACACCTCGTGCTCCAGCGTCCCCAGCTTGACCCGCAGGAAGTCGCGCACCACCTGCGGCGAGGTCAGCGCTTCGCAGCCACGCATCTGTTCTGCGAGCACACGTCGCGCAGCCTGCAACACCTCGTCGGCATTGGCCGGACGGTAGTCGCCCGCGACATCGCGAACGAGAAGGGAAGAATCGAGAGAAAGAGAAAGTTGCGACATGATCGTGCTCCGGTTCGTATCAGGCGGAATTGCCTGGAACCGGCGAAACACGCCGCAGCGCAGCGGTCAGGGGTCGTAGACGGCCGCATGGACGCAAGCGGCCAACCGCAGGGCAGGGCGCGCAGCCCTTGACGGCGAGAACGGCGTGGTACGTTGAAGGGAACAGCAAGGCCGCCCCTCCACACACTCCACTGTTTCTTGGGCAAGCGGAGCGCGCAGGCCATCAAGGGCCGAAGGCGTCAGGGATCAAAGCCGAATGGCCGCGATTCGGCACGAAGCGCGGGGCACTGCCCGTGAGCCCGACGGCACCATGTGCCGGGACGCCCTTTTGCCTTCGATGTTTTGTCCGAAGTAACACCCCATTTTTCGGACAAACGAAGTGCGGTTAGCTTCCATCTGGCGTATCGATTTGTGCCGTCCCGGCATACAGTATCTCCAAACACCCCAACTCATACGCAAAAACCTTGTCATTGTGTCTGTTTTTGCATATGATCCGGGAATGGCATCCCTTGAACAATTCGTTGATGACCGGCTTCTCCATGGTCGTGCGCACTTCAACCGCGAAGAGGCGCTGGCTGCGGTCGATCTGAAACCTGATGGCCTGACCGCCGCGATCACCCGGCTGGTGAAAAAAAAGCGGCTGGCCAACCCTCGCCATGGCTTCTATTTGATCCTGCGTCCCGAGGACCAGATGGCCGGCGCCCCCGATCCCGTGCGTTGGATCGATCCATTGATGAAGTACCAGGGTCTCGACTATCGCATCTCGCTGCTGCGTGCTGCGGCCTTCCATGGTTCGTCGCACCAGGCTGCCATGGTCTTTCAGGTAGTTGTGCCCAAGCAGTTGCGGGACTTCGAGATCGGACGCCACCGCCTCCAGTTTCTCTACCAGACCCCCAAGGCCTTCGCAAAGCTCAATCAACCCGATTGGCTCGACCGGATGAAGAGTGATGCCGGCTTTGCCCAAGTAGCCGGCGTCGAGCTGACGTTGCTGGATTGCGCACGCTACTTCCACAAGGCCACCGGTATCAATGGGGTTGCGCAGATCGCCAAGGACATTGGAGCCAAGGCCGAGCCGCGTGCGCTCGCCAAAGCGGCCGCTGCCTATGAAAACTCGTCCGTGCGACGGCTGGGCTACCTGCTCGAACGGGCAGGGCACACGAGACAAGCCAACGCGCTGGCATCCTTCGTCAAGAAGGCCAAAACGGCGGTGCCGCTGGATCCTTCCGTCAAGCCTCTCATTGAATCCCTTTCCGGGCTTCACCAGAAAGATGCCCGGTGGAAGCTCGTAATCAATGAACCCGTGGAGATCGACTTTTGATTCCGAGTTCCTACATCCAGGCCTGGAGTGTGACAGCCCCTTGGCCCGACGCGCGGCAGATCGAGCAGGACCTGATCATCAGCCGCGCGTTGTGCGACCTGTTCAACGCGCCGACATTGAAAGACAAGATCGCTTTCCGTGGTGGCACTGCAATCAACAAACTGCTGTTCAAGCAGCCATTGCGCTATTCGGAAGATATCGATCTGGTGCAGACGCAGGCTGAGTCCATCGGCGCGACGGTCGATGCGATCCGCGAGGCACTGTCATGGCTCGGCAAGTGCAATCGCGAGCAGGCGGGGCATTCGATGCACCTGGTGTTCAAGTTCACGCCCGAAGCTGACCCGCAGACGACGCTGAAGCTCAAGGTTGAGATCAATACCCGTGAGCATGAACATCTGCTCGGCATCAAGTCGTATCCCTTCGCGGTGAAAAGCGACTGGTACCAGGGCGAGACCGAGATCGCGTCCTTCGAACCCGAGGAACTGTTCGGCACCAAACTGCGCGCATTACTGCAGCGACGCAAGAACCGCGACCTCTTCGACCTGCATCACGGACTCGACCAGCTCGCCATGGATCGGGGCAAGCTCATCGCCTGTTTCGAACACTACCTTGCGCTTGAAGGCAAATCCATCACGCGTGCCGTCGCCGAGCAGCGTATGCTGGAAAAGCTCACGCGCAGCCTGATCGAGGACATCGCGCCATTACTACCGGCCGGCGTCCGCTTCAACGACGACGATGCGATGCAGGCTTTCGAGCGCGTCTGGAAGGAACTCATCGTCCGCATCAAAGGCGATGCGTGGAAGCTGACCGACAAAGTGCTCGAAGAACTGTGCGCAAAGAAATATCCCGGCCTGTTGAGCCGGTAACCGATTTGGCGATAGCTGTCGATCAACGCAGTTGGACGAAGCCGATCCCTGTACCATTTACCTTGACCCGTACGTTTTGAGGCCTCTCAATTGTCGAACATCGCATCCGTTCTCAAGGAAGAAATCGCCCGACTCGTCCGCAGGCAGTTACGCGGCGAAACCGAAAACCTCAAGAAGGCATCGAGCCGTTATCGCGCCGATATCGCCGCTTTGAAGCGGCGCATCGAGGCCTTGGAAAAGCAGATATCCCGCCTCGAAAAAATGTTGCCGAAGAAGGCCGCGCCTATCGCCGATGGGGAATCCGAAACGAAACTGAGATTCAAGCCGCAAGGTGTGCGTGCGCAGCGGACGCGGCTCGGACTGTCCGCGCCGGAGATGGGGGCGCTCGTGGGCGTCTCCGCCCAAACCATCTACAACTGGGAATCCGGCACGTCGCGCCCAAGGAACGAGCAGCTTGCCACCATCGCGGCCGTCAGGAAGATGGGCAAGCGCGAGGTCAAGGCACGGCTTGACCAGTTGCGAGCGGAGTGATGGACCAGCACCGCCGCTCCTCCGCCGTACGAGAACCGCCATACCCTGGGAGCCCTGAAGGATCTCTTCGCCGACAGGACCATCCAGGAACGCGTCGAGTACGAGAATGATATTGCGAACGGGTTCGGGCACCTTGGCCGGCCCGCGCTGACCACAGAGGTTGCGGCGGTCGACAATCCAGGCATGGCAGGCAGGTCGTCGGCCAGAACGGTCACCGGATTGCCGTTCGCACTAAGTCCGTAAAGTGGAGAATTGCAGACTGTGGTCACTGCGAGTAACTGAATTGATAGCTTTTATAAATGTCGTTACGCGACAGTGCTCAGGACCAAAATGCGAAGCGATCTGTGACGTATGAGATACTACGGCTTGTGCCTGATGGAAAAAAGAAGAGTGCACAAAGCCTAAAAATACCAAAGCTTATGAGTTCCGGATTCGCCCCAAAATAATCATCCGCAGAGACTTAACGATGGCATTCACTGACCTTCTCACCGACGCTCTGGACAAGGAGAAAGGTGGACGCCATGGTGGCAAAGGTCATGACTTTCAACGCTATTGGGCGCTTTGCCATTTGCTGAAACTGGATCAGGAACAAGATGACTACCTCCTGCTGGTCGAGTACGTAGAGGATGTAGCCGTGCTGGACTCGGAGAGTAATCCGAGTCACATCGATCTCATTCAACTGAAAAAGAAAGCTGGCTCCACTAGCTGGACGAAAGCGGGATTAATCAATCCTCCCAAGGAAGGCGAGCATTCCGTTCTTGGGAAGCTGTTTGAATCGCATAGGCAGTTCAAACCAGATGAGGCCACTGTTGCCTTCAGCAGTAATGCTCCAATTTCTTTAGACCTTGTCTCCGGGAAAGACTCTAAGAATCTGGTTGAGTTTGATGCCGATACCCTGACGGATGACCTAAAGCTCGAATTGCGGAACTCACTGGCTACGCAGATCAAGTGCGACCCCAATGACCTTTCCCTCACCTCGCTGCGATTTCTAAAGAGCGACTTGGCACTGGACGACCTCGCAACCCATGCATCAGGCAAAGTGGGCAACTATCTGGCCGCAAAGTTTCCCGATCACCGCTGCCGTCCCGACATTCTGTGCCAGCAGCTTTATTTCGAAATATCCAAGCGGGCAGGTAATACCCAGGATGCTCCTTCCTTTGACGAGCTGAAAAAAGCGCGAGGTATCAGCGCTTCGGAACTCAAGGCGATGCTTGCGTCAGTACTGAACTCAAAGGCGCCAGCCGACATCGTTGAAACCATATATAACTCGCTGGCTATGGAAGGCGTTTCCTGGGTCGACCGAAATCAGTTCAAGGAACTAGCTCGGCGCTATTTGATAGAGCGTACCGGCAAGAGCAATAGCACTCTCGATTCAATCGAAAGAGAAATCGAGATTCTCAGAGGATCAATCCCGGAAGGGCTGTCTAAAGCCTGGGATGTTGCTCACTGGATGCTCGGCCAAATGGCCGCATCGACCAGAACAAATGACGCGATATCGACTCTCGACAAGCCCTATGTCGTGGCCATCATTCTTTACGCCATCAACAAATGAGCAAGCTTTCCAACACCATTCGTCTCGCCAGAAATCTAAGGAAGGGCAAACATGAAACGTTTGCGATACAAAAAGCTCTGGCTAGTATCAGAGCAAAGCAGGGGAGCATTCAGCATCAACTTCCATCCACAGATGACACTGCTGGTCGGCAAGAATCGCACGGGGAAGTCGACGCTGGTGAAGCACATCTTCCAGACATTGGGGTGCGAGACCCTCGGTAAGTCAGATAAGTGGGACCCCCAGACGCTTTCTGTTTTGTCGTTTGAATGTGACGGAACCGACTATCTGGCGTACCGGCGGGCAAATGCATATGCACTGAAGAATGCACAGACAGGCGAGATCAAGGCCACGACAAGCTATAAGGACTGGACGGGCATCATCGCTAGCCTGTTCGACTTTCGGTTGCAGTTGCAGACCCACCAAGATCAACTCCGGCAAGCGACTCCTCCTTACCTTTTTCTACCCTACTACATCGACCAGGACGGTGGCTGGCAGAAGGTCTGGAACTCCTTTAACAAACTGTCGCAGTTTCACGGGTCATGGAAGAAAATGTTGATCTCCTATGCAACGGGTCAGCGGCCAAACGAATACTTTCTGGCCAAGTTGAACTGGTCGCGGGCAAAGGCGGAAAGGAAGGAACTGGAGCAAGAGCTCGGTGCAGTGCAGACTGCAATGAGTCGAGTCAAAAGAGCTCTACCGAAATCATCAGTCCGTATCGATCAGAATGTCTTCCGGCAAGAGATCAACGACCTTTTGCGTGATGCTTCGGCATTACAAAAGGATCAAGAGATTTTACGAGCAAAGGCTTTCTCTCTTGGTACAGCAAAGCTGTCTTTGACCGCCCAGATTCAAATGGCCAAAACCTCCCTTCGGGAGATTGAGGGTGACCTGAAGTATCTGACCGAGACGCAGCCGGACGGAAAAATAATCTGTCCCACATGCGGAGATGAGCACGAAAACGCCTTCCCGGTGCGATTTGAACTTGTCGAGGATGCGGTGACGCTGCGCGGGATCATTGCTGAGTTGGAAGCCGACCTACAAAAGGTAGAAAAGGAACTGGCCTCTGTTCAAACCAAGATCAGCCAACTCAGGAATCGAGAGCGAGATATCGAGAAAGCACTTCAAACCAAGAAGGGAGCCCTCAGGCTTCGAGACGTAGTGGAAAGTCAAAGCGCCGAAGTAGTGCGATCCGTGTTTTCCAGCGATATTGGGACGCTGCGGAAGAACATCGAACGCCGAGATGACGAAATCGTTGAATTGAAGGCAAAGGTGGCGCAGTACGACGCACCTGAGCGCGCGAAAGCCATCAATGAATACTACTCGGAGCGAATTCAGTTATTCGCCTCGGAGCTGTCATCGTTGCAGGAGCTAGGCGACGATATCAAGGCTCGCCCAGACGCGACGGTGAAGGGAACCGGCAGTTCTCTCCCCCGAGCCATATTGGCATACCAATACGCCATCATTCATACGGCCAAGGAAAAGGGTGATGCGAAGCTCTTCCCGATTGTGGTCGACTCGCCGAATCAGCAGGCTCAGGACAAGGAAAACCTTGAGCGGATTCTGAAATTCATCCTCAATCGAACCCCTACCGATCAGCAGCTCGTACTGACTGTCGAAGAGGACCCTGGGCTGACGATCAACGGAGACAAGGTAACTTTGGATAAACCGTTCGGATTGCTTAGCCCTGATCTGTACGAACCGATAAGGGCAGAGCTTCAGGAGTTCATTGGCCAAGTCAATATTGAGATTAACGAACACATCAATCGGCCAATCAACTATGAGATGGCGGACGACGAAGCTGATGAATTTCTGTGACCTCGCCGACCTGAATTGCCTGGATTTTACAGGCTGATAGACCTGCCATGCCCACTGTCTTCTATCTCGCTTACGGCTCTAATCTGCATCCACTACGGCTTACCGCTCGGGTACCTTCGGCACGCATTGTCAGCGTTGTTGAAATGCCGGGGTATTTGCTGGCGTTTCACAAGCGTAGCGTCGATGGTTCAGGTAAGTGCCTCATCTACTCGGAGCAAGGGCAACACCATAAGATGCATGGTGTCCTTTATGAGTTTGACGTCCGCGAAAAAGACGCACTTGATAAGGCGGAGGGGAAGGGAAACGGATATTGCGAGCAACTCTTGCAATTGCAACTTGATGGGAAAACATACCTCCCCTATGTCTATGTCGCTCAATCCACCCATATCGACCCAGCTCTAGTCCCTTACGACTGGTACAAGGAACTCGTTATTGCAGGGGCGCGATATCACGGCTTCCCAGCCGACTACATCGCATCCATTGCAGCAATACCGTCAAAGCCAGATCTGAATGCAAAGCGAAGACGAGAAAATGAAGACCTATTGCTGCAAATCGGACAGGCCTAGGTTCTAGTCGTTAGACATCCACTTGTGACGTGAAGCGGACACCAAGGCCAACATAGACGACCGTCCGATCCGGCCGACATGCAGCCCACTCGAACAAAGCTCCACCATCCCGTCTTGGCCCGAGCAGTCGCACGATGTCGGCTTGGAATGCCCACGGAACGCGGGTGGGGCAAACCACTGGTAACAGTATCAGTTGGTCAGGGTTTTGTTATTAATGTTATAAGAATTTATATGTTATATTTTTCTATAACATATGAAGACCCACTACATGGACCAACGGAACGACAGCCCGCAACAACGCCTCACCCTTCTGGAGCTTTTGCTGGTTTGGGAAGGACGCATCTACCGTTCTCGGGTATGCGAGTTGTTCGGTATTGGTTTGCCACGGGCCAGCCAGTGGATCAAGGAAATCCGCGACCTGAACCCTACCTGGATGCAATGGGACAGCAAGTACAGGAGCTACTTCGCTACGTCAGATTTCTACAAGCGGTACGCCAAGGCCTCTCAGGCAGATATTTCCGAATCACTTTCCCGCTACCTGTCCATGGTCGGGCTTCCTTATGCGTCGGCCATGGAAAATGGCGACTCGGTGGCCTGGTCGGCGACGCCGAGCATCACCGCCCCGAAGCCGAAGATATTCGCCAGCCTCGGCAACGCGATCAGGCAGGGAAAGTCGGTCGAAATCGAATACATGTCGATGAGCGAGCCAGCCCCGCATCGCCGCACGATCTTTCCACACAGCCTGGTTCTGGCCGGCCACAGGTGGCATGTGCGCGCGTTCAGCGAGACCCATCAGGAATTTCGGGATTACGCGCTGGGGCGAATCATCGAGGTGAAGCCTTTGGCGCGCCTCGCGGATCGCGCCCGTTTCGATGACCCCGACTGGAACACCAAGGTCAAGGTTCGCCTGGTCGCCCACCCTAAGCTTTCGCCAGCACAGGCCCGCGTGATCCAGGCCGAATATTTCAACGGGACGGCAAGCCGCGTGGAAACCTGCCGCGCGGCACTGGTCCCCTATTTCATCCAGGGCATCCATGCTGCGATGGACACGCAGACGCAGCATCCCCCCGAATATCTGATCGCCGTAGAAAACGCACGAGAGGTGTCCAAGTGGCTGTTCAACCGCTAGGAGTCGGCGGCGCAGCCTCCCTCCTGTTCACGCGGCTGCCCGAGCGGCTGTTTGCACCGCTGGCCTCGCCCAACAAGCAGACCTACTGGGGCATCCTGTGCGCGCTGTACGACAGGCGCTTCGGCCCGGATGCCCCCTTGCCGCCCAGCCACGGATTCACGACCCGAGACATCACGCAGGACATCGAGGGTGAACTCGTCATCCACGATTCCTGGATTGACGAGGATGGCGCCATGCCCGAAACACCCCTCAACATCCGCGCCATCACCATCTTCAACAGGCTGCATGATTGCGGATGGCTGCGGCTGGACCGCCATGGCGTCGATAAGCGGGTATCCATGACCCCAGTGGTCAACCAGTTCCTGGGACAGCTCATCAATTTCGCGGAAACAGGGCCGATCTACGTCGCGGGCAAGGTTCGATCCATCGAAGCCAACCTCAAGCTGGTGATGGAAGGAGCCGGCGGCGACTCACTGTCGGAAGCAGCAGACCAGGCACGAAACCTGATCGAACACATCCGTAATACCGGCACGAACGTGCGCGACCTGATGAGCGCGCTTGGGACCGAAGAAACCACCGCCCAGTATGTCCGCGGGTTCTTCAGCGGGTTCATCGAGCAGGTGTTCATCGGTGACTACAAGGAACTCAGGACGCGCGAGCACCCGCTGTCGCGGCGCCCGCAGATCCTTCACTGGGCCGACGAACTGCATGGTAACGATCAAAATCGCGAGCGCCTGATTGCCTGGTATGAAGCGCGTCGCTTTCCGGGTGACCGGGCCCGCGCCGAACGCATGTTCGAACGAGACGTGCAGAAGCTGCGCGACCTCCAGCGGATCGACGATTACCTGGAGCGCCTGGACGACGAAATCCGCCGGGCAAACCGCCGCGCACTGGCCTATCTGGATTATCGGTTGCGCTCCCTTCGCCCCATCGACGAGGTTGTCGACGTGGCGATTGCCCGGATCCTGGACAGCGGAACGGACGTTCACGATACCCCTTTCCCCCCGGGCGACCTAGTCAGCCCAGTCAACCTTGCCGAACCTCGTCGGCAGGAGACGCGGGAGAAAGCCACACAGCTGCGGGAGACCATTCCGACCGACGAAGATCTCGCGCGGGCGAAGCTCCGGGCACTCGCACGCAATGTCCGAATGGTGAATGCCCCGAAGCTCGTCGAATTCGTGTCGCGTCAGCTGTTAGGCCGTCCTGCCGTCGCCAGCGAAGACCTTCAGATCAACAGCATCGCGGACGTGCGTGCCTATCAGACCCTGCTGGTGCTCGGCGCCGCCATGGACAGCGGATCGCCTGATCTGCAGCGGGAGGCATTGGCCATGATGCGAGGCTTCCGGGTCCGCCGTACCGGCGACAAGGAAGTGGAAAACAAATGGATCACCGGTGTACCGTTCCGGATCGAGAAAGCGAAACGGCCGGCAGCTGCAAAAGGAGGGACGACATGAGCCAGTATTGGGAAGGCATCGCTGCGAAGACCGACAGACAGTACGTGGCCAATGAATTCGAGTCGATCGCCAGCAGGCTGCTCGCGGAACAGGTTCTCTATTACGCAGACCGGCACAGCCGCATGGCTTATGGGATGGTTGAACGCTTCGAGCACGAATACAAGCACGTCCTCTCCCAGGTTGGCGTCGGCCTGACCGTGAACCGGCAGCTTCGCTATGCGTGCGCGATTCCGGATAGTGGCCGGGCGGGCACGGCCAATACTGCCCAGACGCTGCTCGCGCTCGTGTTGAGGAAGATCTACGACGAACAGGCCCGGACCGGGCAGCTGAACGATGACGGCGAAGTGATCTGCGATGCGGTCGAGCTCGAGGAAAAGTATCGCCTGTCCACGGCGGGCAAGCGCGAGCTGCCCGGACGTGGCGAACTCGACAGCCTTGTCCGGACGCTCAAACGCTGGGGCATCGTGCGCAAGGTAGAGGAACATGAATTGCCCGATTCCGCCGCCAGCGACATGCAGCCCTACGTGCTGGCGATCCGTCCCGCCATCGTGGATCTGCTGGGTGAGACAGCGATCACCAGGCTGGCCCAGTTCACACAGTCCTACGAGCCCGCATCGGACGCGCTCGAGGACGGCGACGGTCAAGGACCGGCGCAGGCTGAGGAAGAGGAAGCATGAAATATCTGGAAAGCATCAACTTGGTGCAGTTCTTTCTGTATGAACGAGAGCACATCCGCGTTACCGAGATCACCGGTCTCTTCGGGGCAAACGGCAGCGGCAAGAGCTCGTTCCTCGACGCCGTCCAGATCGCCATGTTTGGCGCCAACAGCCGCCTCATGGCTCTGAACGCCCAGGCGGACGAGAACAAGACCACACGGTCGATTCGGAGCTATTGCCTTGGCCAGTACGGGGATACGCCCGATGATCGGGTACGGCCGAATTCAAACACCTACATCACGCTCGTCTGGCGCGACTCGGAGACCAACAAGCCCGTCTCCATGGGGGTGTGCATCTACGCCTCCAAGGATCGCGAGCAGCACGACGTGCTGGGCCGTTATCTGCTGCCGGACGTCGAGCTGACGCTGGGAGATCACCTCGAAACGGTCGATGGCAAGGAAAAGCCGCGAGAATGGGCCGCCTTCAAGCAGCAGCTGATGCAGCGGTCCAAAGTGTCCGGCGATGAATGCCTATTTCAGGAGGCGGAACGGTACATCCGCGCCTGCCTACTCGAATTGCGCGGATCCGGTGGTACGCCGTCCTACGATGCATTTGTCCGCGCTTTCCGGTTTGCGCTGCGTATGCGCTTCGACAAGACTGTGGACGAGATCGTGCGCAACGACGTGCTCGAGTCCCGGCCGACGAATATCAAGAAATTCAAGGACGTCACCGATTCTTTCCGGCGCCTGGCCGAGATGGTGGCCCATGTCGAGAAAAAGATCGTCGACGGCACTGCGGTACACGATGCCTTTGACAACGCGGCCAAGGCGTCGAGAAAAGCCGTCACCTGGAAGGCGCTTGGGCTGGACGCGGCGCGCGAACATGCCAACCAGGCCAAGGAGCAATGCGAGCACGCCCAGCAGGAGGCCCAGGAAGCGTTTGAGACCGCTGACAAGACATTACGTGACTTGAAGAAAAAACAAGGTGCCGCCGAAGAGAAAGCGGCGCACTACCGTGGGCTACGCGAACAGCATGGCTCGCATGCCGATTACGCCGGTCTGGAAAGCCAGATCATCGAACATCGCAACAGGGCAGCGCGCAATACAAAGGGCATCTCGGATCAACTGTCTCAATTTCGCTTGCTCCTGAAAAAAGCTGCGGACGCCGGCGTACTGAAGGAAGAGATCACGCGCACCCTGCTCGACGAATCGCAGCGGTTGGCATCTTTGCTGGAACAGTTCGATCAAGCCGACTGGGCAGCGATCGACGGGCACCTTGGAACCGCGGTCGAGGCTGCGCAAAATGCCCTGCGGGTACTGACCGACATCACCAGCACCCTGAATGCGCAACTGGAAACGGCCAATGGCGAACTCCAGCTCGCCAAAGAATCCCTCGCCCGGGTCAAACAAGGGAAGGCGCCGCTCAGCCAGAACGTCGAAACCCTGATGCGCGAGCTGCGGGATGAAGGCATCAATCCGGTTGCGGTATGCGATGTCGTCCGGATCACAAAAAAGGAATGGCAGCCGGCAATCGAGGCCTACCTGGCTGGCAACCTGCAGGCGCTGCTCGTACGGGAACATGAAGAGCGGCGGGCTTTCGAGGTCTACCGCGGCCTCCCGGAAAAGCGTGTCGTCTACGGCGCCAAAATCGTCATGGAAAGCCGGCAGCAGGTCGGCCGGCATCCGGAGCCCGGCTCCGTCGCCGAACTGATCGAAGGAACCGATCCGGCGGCCGTGGCCTATCTGCGCGGGCTCTTCGGCGACATGGTGTGCGCCACGACCACCGCTCAGGCCATGGAGCGCGGCAAACGCACCCTGACGCAGGACGGCATGCTGGTCGGCAAGGGCACCATCGAACGCCTGAAGCCCGTCATCGAGGGGGATCTTCGTATCGGGCGCGATGGCGGCGGCCAGCACCTTCAAGCGGCCGAAGCACGGCACACCGCCTGCGCAAAGGAGGTGTCGAGGCTCGCGGCGGAGAAACAGAAGCTCGCAGCGCTTGCATCGGTATTGCACAACATCCCGCCGGAAGATCAGGCCCGGATGTACCTGAAGCGCTTCTGGGACGAAGCGGATTCCGCTGAATCCAATGTCTCCGCACTCCAAAGCAAGCTGCAGGGCGCAGCAGACAAGGAATACGTGGCGCTTGGCGAGCAGGAAAAGCAGTGGTCTGACGAAGCCAAAAAACTGGGTGAGGCGGTCACTGACGCCAGCGGCAAGCGTGGCATTGCCGAGAACGCAATGAGCGAGCGTCAAAAGGATGTTGAGGCAGCCGCTGCCAAGCTTACGACTGCCAGCGAGGCCGCGGAGGAAGCCCGCCAGGATCCGGAGTACGACGCCGATTACGCGTCGCCCCATTGGGACGTCGTTCTGGAGAAGCACGGCGATAGCTACGAGGCTATGGCCACCTATTGCGAAACGAAAAGAGGCGAAGCTCTGCGTGAGGTAACACGCGAAGTCACCAAGGGCAGCAATCTGCTCGGCGACTTCGTGTCGAAATACCGTGAGCAGGCTAGCGAAGCAGTGGTGGAAGACTGGCGCAAGGGGCAAGCCTGGATAGCCGACATCCTCAAGCGTCTGCAGGACACCGAGCTGCTCGACTTCAAGGCGCAGATGGAGAACGCCTACAAGGTTTCGCAGGAGACCTTCAGGAATGACGTTGCCCTGGCGTTGAGCCAGAACATCGACGCGCTGGACATGACCATGGATCAGCTGAACCGGGTGTTGAAGAACTGCCCCGCCTTCACCAACGGCGAGCGCTACCAATTCAAACGTGTCGTCCGCCCCCACTTCAAGCAGCTGCTCGACTTCGTCAAGAACATCGCCTCGTTCGGTCCGCAGGAAGACTTGCTCGGCGGCGCCGGCGAGATCCCCGCTCAGTTCAAGGAACTGCTGGAGGACAAGATTGCGCCGGGAGCTGGCAGCGTCAAGAGCCCGCTCGATGATTACCGCGAGTTCTACGAATTCGACGTCGAGATCATTCGGGATGACCCGCTGACGGGCAAACCCAAGGTCGTTGGACACCTGAGCAAGCGCCTCGGTCCGGGTTCCGGCGGCGAGCACCGCGCGCCACTGTATGTGATCGCCGGCGCCGCGCTGGCATCGGCCTATCGCCTCGACCGTGACAACCGCGATGGCGTCAGGCTGATCCTGCTGGACGAGGCCTTCAACAAGATGGATCCCACCAACATCTCCGCCACCATGCGCTATCTGCAGGATCTGGGTCTACAGGTGCTCATGGCCAGCCCCGGCGAGAACCTCGGCGTGCTCACCGCCTACCTGCACCGCTATTACGACATCGCGAAGGACGCCGTGCGCAACGTGATCCTGATCAACGGTCACGATGTCACGGAAGAGACGCGGGAAATGTTCATGTCGGACGACCTGGACGCCTTCCCCGATCTCATCGAGCAGGAAGTCAATCGCATGCGTGGGGCGGGAACGACCGCTACCCAGCCGGCTTGATCGTCACATGGACGCAAAGGCCCGTAACGCCCTCACGAAACTGCTGGAGGCTGGCAATCGCGCGACGGCAGGTGTTCGCTCGACACCGCCGGCGCTGACCCGGTCCCAATTGGCCGATTACCAGGCCACACGTTCGCTGGCCGACAAGGAGGCATTCGAGGCTGCGATGAAGGCGGCCCGAGCCGAAGGCGCCGTGGCTCTCACCTGGGAAAAGGGCTTGGGCGAGGAAGGGTTTATCCAACGCGTCGAACTGATCGACCTCGATGCCCTGGCGAAACTGCTCGGCGTGGAGACCGCCGCGAGCCGCCTTGAGAGGGCTGCCGCGCAGCTCGCCGATCTGCTGACGGGTTTCCCGGTCCTGACGGACGTGCTGGCGCGCTGGGCAAGCCTGAAGAAAGTTCGCACCTACGGCCCAGAGGACGCCCAGGACTGGGCTGATGCCGCCCGCGTCATCCAGTTCATGACCTCGGCCCGTGAAAACAGAGCGGTTGACGAGCCAATCCGTGAAGTCAGCGCGCGATTGTTCAAGGACAGCAAACGCATCGAGAAACTGGCAGCGCCGGTTGATGTGCTGCTGACAGGCGATGTGGATGCGGAGCCTCGAGAAGCGCATGACGTATGGCAGGAAATCGGCCTGTTCCGCGAAGAACAGCCCGTCCGCATGGCCGGCCGGGTGATAGTTGCGCGAACCCGCGTCACTGAAATTCTGGATGAGCCGTATGGAGCTTTCTCCGCGCCTTCCGTCATCGGGCTGGCCAGCCAGCCAAAGCTGGTCATGACCATCGAAAACCAGACCACCTTCCACAGCGAAGCGCGGCGCCGCTGCGACGAGGACATCCTGCTCATCTATACGGCCGGCATGCCCACACCCGCCTGGCGGGCAATGTACGGCCGCTTGCTCAAGGGCTTGCCGCCGGAGATGCCGGTCTATCACTTCGGGGACATCGACGAAGGTGGATTCCGGATAGCGGCCATCCTGGCACTCGACGCGCAATCAGCCGGGCACATCCTGCAGCCATGGAAAATGCATCCTGACGACGTTCCGGAAGAACGACGGGTTGAGGCCAGCAAGCACACGCTTGAACGAATCCAGCGGTTCGCGAGTGCGGCAGGTTGGGATGAGCTTGGAAGAGAAGTCGCTAAAGCCGGGTTCACGGTTGAACAGGAAGCGTTAAGGTAGCTCCCGGCTTCGTACTTCAGGGCTGCAACGACCAGTTTGAAGCCCTGCTTTTTCAGACACTCCAACTTGTCGGCATATTCCAGTGAATTACGCCACCAGTTCTGATTCAAATCCGCCACTGATTTCCAGTCCAAATCCGCCACATGAAACAACAGCTTCATCCAGCCGTCGAATGTCCCATTACTGCAAGAGCGGAAGCTCGTGTCGCTGACTACGACGGGCTCTTCCTCGGCCGTAGCGGCCTCTCAGGCTGACTGGTCCAAATGTCCGGTGTTCGGCGATTACCGGTCAACGTAAAGTTAGCCGTTTTTTCGCAAGAATGGCTGCGGATGGCCAACTGAACCGAAAAGTTGGGACACTGGTGCCGTCGGGTGCATTCCAAACCGCCGCTTGAGAATTTTGAGCACCAAGCGCCAGATAAAAGTTCTGTGCATGTTCGTTGGTCTGGTTCACGGAAAGGTACAGGCCTTGGCCCGGGAGCCTTTGCTCACAAATGGAAGCCACTTGGACAAGCAAACCACTGCCTATGCCTCTACCCTGATGAGATTGCTTGACGTGTAAGTTATCGAGATATGACCCCCAATCTGAATGTTCTCCAACGAATGCACAGGCAAATCCGACTATAACTCCATCCTCTTTGGCAACCAAAACGAATTGATTTTCTCTCGGATTTATAAACCGTTCCTGCCAGATAGCTAGGCGCTCTGTCGGAACTACATCTTGCAGATACAACGGACTCAGGACATCGCTGTATGTCGTAGCCCAACTCGCCGCGTGCAACGCAGCAATTTGTTCAGCATGTTCAGAAGAAGCGAAAGTGATATTCATGGCGGCTAGCCGTTGCGACGCATATAGACATAGTGAGTGTATGGGATAGAAGCTTGTATGGTTTCAGACGAGATGACCTCGAATTCTGTCTCATCCAGCCTTGGAAAGAACGCGTCACCGTCGAAGGCTTGATGTATCTCCGAAAGAAAGACGCCGTGGGCATGCGGCATTGCTAGCGCATATATTTCCGCCCCGCCAGCCACGTACAGATCGCTGCCACGTTCGGCAGCGAAGGAGATTGCCTGCGAGAGATTCGAAGCGACAGAACAGCCCCTGGCGCAGTAATTTGCTTGGCGAGAAATCACTACGGTATGGCGGTTTGGCAAAGGCTTGCCGATAGATTCGAAGGTCTTTCGCCCCATCGCAACGACTTTACCCTCAGTGAGTCTTCGAAAGATCTTCTGTTCGCCAGGGATCTTCCACGGGATATCGGGGCCATTACCAACAACTCGGTTGGCACCCATCGCCGCAACCAGATAAATGCGCACAGCTTGCTGGCTCATATGGCTACGTTAGCACCTGGGTTCCCAACGCAACGAATTCACCGGTGAACCGGCCAACAACCTGGCCCTCATGCTGCAGCAATGATGACACTGAGATTCTTGACTTGCCTTTGCGTGCAAGCATGCGAATGAACTGCGGCCAGGAAGCAGGTTGTTCCAGCGTTGCGTGTGCCGTGAACTCACCCTGAATGGGCTGCTCGTATTCGACGGTGTTGCGCTGAATGACGAGACGACTGGTGATGCCTTCTGCACGCAAGCGGGTGTGAAGCAGGGACCACGCAGCCAAGATTGCGAGAGCTGAAGCGCTGCCGCCGAAGACGGTTGCGCGGTGATTGATGTTTGGTGCCAGCGGCGCACGAAGAACGACCGCGCCAAGCTCCGCTGAGACCACAGAGACAGCCATGGCGTTGGACAGCGGGATGTGCTCGTGCAAGTACTTCTCTAATTCGACGGGCAGCACGGATTCTTCCTCATGTGCCTAACAGCTAATCACAAGAGACCCATCGGTCCGGGCGTTTTTGAATATTAGAGACAGGCATTTTGTCGATCTATCGTTAGGATTCTTATGGAGATGTTTTGTCTGTTTCTATCATTACGTTATGCAAAAGGAGGCAGGCCGCTTCTGGATTATGCCCCCGTTTTTTCCCCTCGACACTAGGTGCGAACCCATTTTCGACCTGATGAATAACCCCTCCATGTTGATGGCGATCTAGATCAGTGCCTGCTCTGGTTGTGACCGGTCGATCGTGGATCACGAACGTTCGACATGAGCGGCGGCGCCAAAGTTGGCGAAGCCAGCTTTGGGTCCGCTCGACTGCCGGGTTATGCGTCATGTGTGTCATACGAGAGACGATACAAGCAGAGGGTGCGGAAGCCACTCTTTTCCGGTGCATGAGGGTTCTCGAAGGTACCGGAGTCGCGCATGCCAAGACGTTCCATCACGGCTCGGGACCTGAGATTACCAACCGCGGAGAAGGAAACAATTTCTTTCAACCCCAGCCGATGAAAGCCAATGTGAAGAGCCTCCCTCGCCGCCTCCGAGGCGAACCCCTTACCCCAATGGCAAAACGCAAGCCGCCACCCGATCTCGACGCAGGGGGAAATTGGAAGTTCAGCAGACGGGATATGCAGGCCCACGTAGCCGACGAATTGACCGGTGGCCTTGCATTCGGCCGCCCAGAAACCCCAACCGCGTTCTTCGATGAGCAATTGGCAACGGTCAGCCATTGCATCACTCTCAGCGCGTGTGAGCATTGATGGGAAGAACTCCATGACCCGTGGATCCGCGTTCAGCGCGGCGAATGGTTCACGGTCAGCGAGCCTCCATTGCCGTAAGCGAAGGCGCTCCGTTTCAACTTCGATTAGCTCAGCCATTCGCTACAGCGCTCGGTGTTGTTGCCGCATAACGTCTGAGTTCGGCGGTGAGCGAAGCGAGTCCGCCGGAATGGTGGGTTGGATGTGATGCACTTCAAAGGCTGCGTCCATCAAAATGCCCCACCGTGAGGGGGAATAAGTCGACGCCATCCAAACAGCGGGCGTTGATAGCAACCATGTAGTCGCCAGAAGGGCTTATACCTTCGCTATAGGGCGAACACCCGCACTCGGGACAATAGCGATGCTTGATGGTGTGCTTGCTGAAAGTGTATGTACCCATGCTGTCTTCGGACGTGAGCAAACGAAAATTTTCGCGGGTAATAAACCAGTGAAGCGAACCGTGCTTGCTGCAGATTGAGCAATTACACTCTATGACTTTCTCAAGATTGCCTTCAGCTTCGAACGCGATTTGCCCACAGTGACAGTTACCCTTGTAAATCATTTGATCGTTCCTTTCGATGACTTCGTTCTAGGCCTGCTGCAGAGAAACCTGGTTTTCTGGCGCCCAACGTGCTAGCTCAGGGGCGCGCTGCTTGCGGCGCGTCCCACTGGAGCGCCTTGCTGGGCTCTATGTTCTCGAAGAAATGAAAGCTAGCCATTGCCATACCCTCGCGTTCATAGAAGCGATGTGCTTCTTTTCTTTGAACTCCACTATCCAGGTGCAATTGGGAGCAGCCTTCTTTTGCTGCGTGTTCTTTGAGCCAAAGAAGTAACCCGGCCCCATAACCTTTTGAGCGGTGCGCGGGGTGGGTTACGAGATCGTCCACATACAGGAAGCGACCCCACGCGAGGTTTTCGCCGACCCGGAAACCTGCGACGGCAACCACACTATCCGTCACCCGCATACAAGCCAGCCGATAGCCTGAGTTTTCCTGGCTTCGGATTCGAGAAAGAAATTGGTTCTCCGCAATGTGCGGGCGAAGCTCCCGCATTACGGGAAAGCAATCAGCAATCTCAACGTCAGATGTGGCTAGGTGAATGCGCACGATTTACCTGTTGTGACGCCCAACGAATGAAAGGAACTTCCCCGTCCCGAGGTTGCGGTGGAAGCCGCGATCGGCAACGAGTGCCATGATGGATTTTCCGAACCTCATCAAGACCACGAAAGGGGAGGTGCGTCCCTCTCGAACGGTACGTTAGAGCTTGGTGGCAAGAATGACACCACTAGCCCAGGATAGCTTCGTGACACGAAAGTCCTCCATTTGCTCCAGTGTGGCGACAAGGTCTGTCACCTTTTCTGCGTGACCTTCTGGCCAGTTGGGCTGCGGAAGCATGTCATCGACGACATACAGGCCACCCGGGTTCAGCAACCCTATTGCGTCATGAAGCAAGCGATACTTGCCAGCCCAAGTATCGGCAAAGATGAAGTCGAAGTATTGTCCATCGAGGGAGCGCAGAAAATCATCGCCGTCGGAGCAGACAACTTTCAGTCGTGGGTCTGCGCCCAGATTGCGCTTCAAAATTGATAGCAGCAATTCGTCATTGTCGACGGTTGTGAGATGCGACTCAGAGTCCATGCCGTCGAGCAGCCACGCGGTTGATAAACCAGTACCCGAGCCAAGCTCAAGAAACCGTGATGAGGGCTTTGATGCCGCTAGGGTCCGTAGCAGTGAACAGGTAGGCGGCTCTGACGCCATGGTGAACCCAGCTGCGCGAGTATCGGCCCAGATGGCCGGAATGGATTTCGGTTCGTTGATGTTGTGGAGATCGTTCATAGCGCGTCCGCGTTGATTGCGTCGTTAGGCCGCATTCGTGTGAATCCACGCTATGACATCGGCCGCGTTCTGGTTTGGCGGAAACACCGGGTAAAAAACCTTCTTTATCACGCCGCCCTCGGCTACCAGTGTCAGCCTCTTGATAAGGCGTAAGGAATCGTATTCGAATGTTGGAAGGTCCAGTTGTCTTGTAAGTTCGAAGGAACCATCACTGAGCAGTTCGAAAGGCAAGTGTAGGCGCTGTACGGCTTCTTTCTGGTCTGCCGGTGATTGTGCGCTTACGCCGTACACTGTTGCTCCGAGGTCGCGCAGCTCGGAATAGTAGTCGCGGAACGCACAAGCCTGGGGCGTGCAACCTCGTGCTCCCGGGATCTCGTTCCAACCAATCATTGGCGGTGCGTCTGGTCTTCCGGTCATGGGATAAAAGTAGATAACGATTCGTCCCACCTCTGACCCGAGATCGACCTTTCGGCCAGAGGTGCTCGCCAATGTGATCGACGGTAGTTTTCTTCCCTCTAAATGAACGCAGGCTCCGTCATCTATAGGAACTGGCAGATCGTCTGGCAGGATGTGGAGATCTTTCATGATCGCGTTTTTCTGATGTTCGTAGATACACGGCTAGATGTGCTTGAGGACCAGCATTTCATTCCCGCCTCTCTGGAACTCGTAGGAGACCCGCCTGATTTCAACTTCGAAGTCATTGCTCTCGAAGTGTTTTGTCACCACGGGGAGATGGGACGATACAATCCCATCAAGAGAAAGCAGCGGGAACACCCTGACCTCGCGAGATACCCGCAACATTTCATTGAGAGCCTGAATGTGAAAGTCGGTAGACAGGTGTGGGCTGTACAAGAACAAAAAGTGTGACGACAAGGCGATGTCGAATTGCCCATCGTCGAACCGCAAGGTTGGCAATTCACCCGCGACATAGCGGCCTTCCTGTTTTCCTGTGTCGTAATCTGCAAGAAATTCTTCCATTGCGGACATACGGGTGGTGCCTAGATCTTCGACAGACCGTATCGCATCCCAGATGTAATCGTTCTTGTTCTTAGACATCTGATCCAACACCACGTCAAAGGTATCCGCAATGCGTCCCCTGATTTGCGCGGTGTCGAAAACATAGATGGGGTCGACAGAGATGACGTTCCCCCCGCGTTGGGTTGCCTCGGAATTGAATGCAGCGGGCCCATCCCCGCAACCGAGAATGCGCTGTGTCAAATCGGTCTCGGTGAGAGTGAACATATTGACATACTCGTTGTACGAGCGCCCCCAGGGCACTACCTTCTCAAGTGTGAATTTCATGAATGAAATTTTGTGTAATTTGATACAGCAAATTTGCTCCGATGTACCTATAGTTACGCCTCGCGGACGGAAGCATGGCAGAGGGTATTTTGGTTGAGTCGCTTGGAAATTTATATACAACTTTAGTTGTAGACGGAGATGCAGATCGTCAGCAATCCCTGTGCGGATTCAACCGGTGGATGCAACAAGTTGGTTAAATCGCTCGGCAGGTGTTTCATAGTTTAGTGTTTTACGAGGTCGCTCGTTCAGTCGCCGGGCCACGGCATTGAGCCTGGCTTGTGAGTGGACAGATAAATCGGTTCCCTTGGGAAAGTACTGTCGCAGGAGTCCGTTCGTGTTCTCGTTCGTTCCGCGCTGCCAAGGGTTCCGTGGATCGCAGAAATAGACCTTGATGTCGGTCGCGAGCGTAAAGCGTTTGTGATCGGCCATCTCCGTTCCCCGATCCCAGGTGAGCGACTTGTAGAGTTCCTGGGGCAATTTGCGCGCATGCTTGATCAATGCGTTAGCAACGGTCTCACTATCCTTGCTGGCAACTTTCACCAGCATCACGTAGCGCGTCTGGCGTTCGACCAGGGTCGCAATCTGACTGCTCCTGTCGCCGCATAACAGGTCACCCTCCCAATGGCCCGGCACGGCTCGATCTTCCACTGTGGCCGGACGCTCGCTGATCGACACCGTGTCAAGGATCCTGCCATGATTGTCTGTCTTCTGCGTGTGGTGGCGTGAACGCCGCATCACCCGTGGGCGTTTCAAATGCTGTAACAGCTCTTTTTTCAAGGCGCCGCGGGCTTGGATGTAGAGGCTGCGATAGATGGTTTCGTGTGACACCAGGCTGTTCGCGTCGTCCGGATAAGTGCGCTTGAGCCACCCGGCAATCTGTTCTGGTGACCACTGCAATCGGAGCTTGTCTGCCACGATGCGCGCCAAGGCACGGTTTTTCACCAGTTTACAGCTCTTGGGGCGGCAGGACCGATCCCAGGCCATCTGGTCAGCCTGACTTGCCCGGTAGCGTTATTGCCCGCCGTTGCGCTGTAGTTCTCGGCTGATGGTAGAGGGCGCCCTCCCTAATTGCCTTGCAACCGAGCGTATCGACTGGCCCGTTACTACCGCACGTGAAATTTCTTCACGTTCAGCCAAGGTCAGCGCCAATCTCGAACGACGACGTGGAGTGGGTCGTATCCCGCCAGTCCTGGAAAGAATCCCTTGTACCGTCGAATGGTTCCGATCAAAAAGCTGGGCAATCTGCTGCAGTGAATCACCCTTTTGCCAGCGCTCCCACATCAAGGCCTTCTGGCTCTCCGAATAGTTGGTCCGTGTCCTGTATTTCATCTGCAACACTCCTTCTGCTTACGCAGTTTCTAGTGTGTTGCATCCACCGGTTGAATCCGCACTGTCACACCGGTCATTCACCTGACACACTATCACCGGCGGCTTTGGCCGAAAAGCACTCAGCCGATTCCGGGAGCTCAGCGGCAGTACCACCCCAGATAACTGACCTTCATTTGCTTCGAAACCCATCGCACATTGTCACAGTCCAGCGCGGTGCCGCGTAGCCTCTTGAAACTTACGTTCGCACACGACTGGCTATGCCCCGGTATGCGGTCCAATTTCGTGGGGCAAATTTGGGGCAATTTGGGCGCCAAACCATGCCCATCTATGCCAATTCGAAGCTCTGTGAGGCGATGGCTGTTATCGCCATAACTTATTGATATTAAATAGGAATGCAGATCCATGGCAGCGCGCCAACTCAGTGTCCTAACACAATCGGCGTGTGCGCGGAGAGATCTGTTTGATTCATTGCGGGTATTTGTTGGGTACGTTACACAGCCTGGCGCGCAGCAAGATACTCCAGCTGGACGCGCGTAGACCTGTATCGGTCAGAACGTTCCGGGATAGGCGCCGCCGTCGAGCAGGATGTTTTGTCCAGTCAGGTAGGCGGCCTGACGACTGCATAGAAAGGCACAGACTTCACCAAACTCTTTCGGGTCGCCCACTCGACCGGCGGGGATCGTTCTGCCCACGATCTGCCGGGCTTCGTCGAGGCTTGCACGGTGCTGCGCAGCAGTCTCGTCGAGGAGGGCGGAGAGGCGGTCCGTGTCGAAGCGTCCGGGCAGCAGGTTGTTGATCGTCACGCCTCGCGCCGCGATTTCCGGATTGCGTGCCATGCCGGCGACGAATCCCGTCAGGCCGCTACGCGCACCGTTGGACAGGCCAAGATTGGCGATCGGCGCTTTGACTGCACTCGACGTGATGTTGACGATACGACCGAAGCCGCGCCTTTGCATGCCATCAATGGTGGCCTGGATCAGCGCAATGGGCGTGAGCATGTTGGCGTCCAGTGCCTTGATCCAGGCATCCCGATCCCAGTCGTGGAACGCTCCGGGGGGCGGGCCGCCTGCATTCGTGACAACGATGTCAAAGTCCGCACCAGGGCCTTCGGCATGCCTGAAGACGGCTTGCCTGCCCGCCTCCGTAGTGATGTCCGCTGCGGCCGCCACGATCCTGACACCGAAATCCTGGCGCAAGCGCACGGCAGCCGCGTCCAGCGCCTCAACGCCGCGGGCCACCATGACCACGTTCACGCCCTCGGCGGCCAGCGCCGTGGCGCATCCGAGACCAAGCCCTTTACTGGCGCCTCCTACCAGCGCCCACTTTCCCTGCAAGCCAAAATTCATGAGACTTTCTCCTGTTGATGGGCGCCTGTGCTCAACCGGGCGCGCCATAGGCTGGCTGCTGGTCATTTGACGCAGCATCGGCTTCATCGTGGGCAAGGCCCGGCCCTGGGCGGCTTGGTTCACCGCGATCAGCGATACGGCGCCAATCTTACGGAATCTCACGCAGCCATCGCAATACTGCCTGCTCGCCCGCCGGGAACGCAAGGCGAAGGCCGCTCATGCCGGTGAGGGAGCGGTCGTACCTGACTGGTTTTCCGCAGGCGCCGCAGGATTCATCGAGAAGGCATCCGTATCAGCCTGCGCGAACCCGGTTTGCCGTCGCGATGCGCGGTCAGTAGTTGAATCGCAGCGTCACCCTGAAGGTGCGCGGCTCGGACGGATGGGTGTGGAGATCGTCCACCGGCGCCGTCTCGTTGCGCAGTTGAGACGCGTAGTAGTAGTCGATGTCGCTGACCCTGGCATCGAACAGGTTGAGTACGTCCACCGCCAGCCTGGTATGGCGGTCGATCCTGTAACCAAGGCGCAGATTGGCCAGCGTCGATGACTTCGAGCGGACCGAATTGTCCTCGATCAGCGGGCGCGGGCCGAAGTAGCGCAGCCGCAGGCCGCCCGACCACTTCCCGCCGTCGGCGTAGCTCACGCCCAGCGACGCCGTCTTCTCGATGGCGCCCGGAATGTAGTCGCCGGAAACCGAGTTGTCGATCGACGTGTAGCGGGCACGCGACATGGCGAGGTCGGCGTCGACGGTGATCTGCGGCGTCGGCGTCCAGTAGTTGGCCCATTCGATGCCGGTGCGGCGGCTCGGAAAGCTCGGCTCGGTGGTGCCGGCGTCGCCCACGAACAGCAGCTCGGAATCGAGGTCCAGCCGCCACAGGGCGAGCGAGGTCTGCAGCGTCGGTACGATGGCGCTGCGCAGTCCCAGTTCGGCGCCCTTCGCCCGTACCAGTGGCGTCGCCGCCTCGACCGGCTGGCCGTAGCCGGGATCGCGGAAGTCCGGATTGATCCTGGCGGTCACGCCGCGCGCGTCGTTGCTGTGGAAACCATAGCCGTAATTGACGTAATACTCGGTCTTGCTCCAGGGGCCGAAGATCAGCGAGAGCTTCGGGCTGGCAATGCTGTCGTTGACCTTGCCGGAATTCTGCGGCGTGTCGCTCGTCACGTCGAAGCGGTAGACGTCTCCGCGCAGCCCGACGATGCTGCGGAACTTCTCGGCCCATTGCACCTGGCTTTCGCCGTAGAGCGCGAAGCTGGCCTCCTTGACGCGGTTCTGGTTGATCGTGCCCCAGCGCTGCCGCGCCGTCGTGGTGTAGAGGCCGACGTTGCCGATGTCGTCGTAGCGGGATTGCAGACCGAGCGTGAAATCCGTCGCCCGGCCGTTCCAGTCGCTGTACCAGGTGCGCGCGGCATTGAGCCCATAGACCTGACGCCGGTCGGCCTGTTCGAACTGGTCGCCGGGGCCGGGATGGCAGCCGAGCGTGCAGAAGGTGAAGTTCGACCAGAGATTGAGGCTGTAGTCGATGACGTAGGCGTTGGCGCGCGTCCAGCGGTCGTTGGCCTTTTCGGACCATTCGCCGGAGAGGCTGTAGCGCTGTGTCTTGCCGCCGTCGGTGGGGTCGAGATTACCGAAACGCGAGATGAGGCCCTGGTCGATGGCACGCTGCGGGACCTGGTCGGTCGAGTCCCAACTGGCCTTGTAAGCCATGCCGGTCACCGACCAGCCGTTGTCCCGGGTGCCCTGGCTGTAGCGCAGCAGACCGTTGAGCTTGCCGAGATCCTCCGGTAGCACCCAGGGGCCGTTGTTTTGCGTCCATTCCAGCGCATAGAGCAAATTGCCCCCGCCAGCCTGGGGCGAACCGGCGAGCAGGCCGCGGCGGTAGCCGTGCCCGCCGACAGACCACTCGGCAAAGGAGGTATCGAGCGTGCGGAAATAGTCGATCGACGCCGAGCCCGCGCTGGCGAAGTCGCCGACGTTGGCGGCGTAGGGGCCTTTGCGGTACTGCATGCGGTCCACCAGTTCGGGGATCAGAAACTGCAGGTCCGAATAGCCCTGGCCGTGTCCGTGTGTCGGCATGTTGACCGGCATCCCCATCAGCGTGGTGGCGAAGTCGGTACCGTGGTCGAGGTTGAAGCCACGCAGATAATACTGATTGGCCTTGCCGTCGCCGCTGTGCTGGGAAACGATCAGGCCCGGCACCACTTCCAGCACTTCCGCAGGCCGCAGCAGCGGCCGGTTCTCCAGTTGCCTGGCCGTCACCGTCCCTTCGCTGGCCGTTCCTGCTAGGCCGATCAGGCCCTCGCTGTCGGCGCTGACTTCCACCACGTCCAGCGTCTGGATACCGCCGGCAAAGGTGTCGGGAACGATCGTCAACGCGCCGGCCGAGACCCAGATCAGGTGCATGATCCGGCCAGGCCGCGAGATATTGCGGGATGGTCGGTCTTCCATGATGTGCTTCCCCTTCATGCGTTCTCCGTTGTCCTGGTCCTGGGTTGAGGATTTGTTCTGAAAGCGGGCCAATACCCGTCTGGCGCCGCACGCTGGCGCTGCGGCGAATCGGCTCAGCGCCTGGTTGGTCTTCGATCGGAAGGGGCGGGATCGGCCCCGGTATGGCCGGCGCGGACTTCGCGTCGCCCCGGCGAATGGTGTCGCGTCAGGATGCGGGATGGCGGCTCGTGTCCCGATTCATCATTCGCCCGCTTCCGGCAACGGCCGGTAGCCGACGTCCGGTAACGTCGGTTTGCGGGTCAACCGGACCGCCAGCAGGAAACTGCCGGCGACGACCATCACCACGGCCATGCCGAACGCCAGTTCCTTGCCTTCGCTCCAGAATTCGACGGTCGGCGAGGCCAGTTTGATCGCGCCGAAGGCCGCGACCAGCAGGCTCACGCCGGCGACCGCGAGGCTCATGACGCGGGAGGCAATCCGGGCGATCTGGTCGGCGCGGCAGATCAGACGCGAGATCCAGAAGCCGTTGATGCCGTCGGTCACCAGCATGCCGAGCGTGAACAGCAGACCCAGGACCAATGCGTGCTGCCAGCCGCCGAAGTGCACCGCGGCCAGAGCGAACAGCGTCGCCTGGCTGATCGTGTCAAACGAAAACGCGAACAGCGCGCCGACCAGCGCCACGAGTCCCGGGCTCGCCGCCTGACTGAGGCGGCCCAGCCAACGGCCCTTGACCCCGATCGGGCGCACGATCTGTGCCGGGTCGGTGCGCAGCACCGCGTGAATGTTCAGCAGGCCCAACGCGGCGAGCACGACGATCGAGACGATGACCCCGAAGGTTTCCATCCATTGCGGGATCTGCCATTGCCGCGCCAGCGTGCCGACGATCAGGGCGATGGCGACCACGATCGCGCCATGACCGAGCGAGAAGAGCGCGCCGCAGAACCTCGCCAGGCGTGGCTTGGCATGCATGTTGAAGCGTGTCAGGCCATCGATGGTGGCGAGATGGTCGGCATCGAAGCCGTGCTTGAGCCCCAGCAGGAACACGAGAAGACACAGGGCCGTCCAATCCTGCGGCAGGGAATCCATCGCCTGCTGCCCATGCGCGGCACCGGCCCACAGCAGGCCGCTCATCAGGGCTATTTTGCTTTTTGCGTGTAGCACGATGTCTCCTCGGTTGGTTTTTCTTCCATAATTTAAGAAGAAAATATTTTTTGTCTTACGCAAGGGCCAAATGAATGGCCAATGACTTGGCCCGTGTTTGGTGTTTCCGCCACGTCGTCGTATCTGTCGATTTTCGGGTGTCGGGTTTTCGGGCTTCAGGAAAGACAGCCCATCACCTGAAATGGATTCTCCCTGCGTTCCGTCGTGCGATGAAATTGTTAATGCACATGCCGTTTATTCGATTGTTCAATAAATTCGATAGCCTCGATGGAAGTAGGCTGGAGTCTGCGTACCGCCCTGGAAGAGAAAGAATGAATATGGAACGTTTCACGATTTCGCTCAGCGCCGAACTGGCCCGGGAATTCGATGAACTGATCCGCGCGCGTGGCTATCAGAACCGCTCGGAGGCCATGCGCGACATTCTGCGCCAGCACATTGAGGAGCAGCGCCTGCGCGTGCAGAAAGCACCGCAATGCGTGGCCAACGTCAGTTATGTATACAGCCATCACGAGCGCGAACTGGCCGACCGCGTGATCGACCTGCAGCACCATTTTCATGACCTGGCCATCGCCACCATGCATGCGCACCTGGACCACGATCAGTGCATGGAAAGTCTGTTTCTGAAAGGCCCCACCGACCGCGTGCGCGCCTGCGCCGACAGTCTCATTGCCGAGCGGGGCGTTCGTCATGGAGCCATCAACCTGGTGCCGGTGGACCTCCACACCCATCGCCATGCGCATGCCAACGAGACCGACGAAGGCGCGCACGATCACGAGATTCCGCATCACCACGCGCGGCCGAAGTCCTGAACGGACCAGGGTCTGTTAACACTATTTTCAGGTCTGCGTTGCTGCGAGAAAGCGATGGATGCAAGGCGCGTCGCGCCGGCAAGGGTCGTTCCCTTGCCAAGCGGCGCAACGCCGCAGACGCGCTTTCTCGCAGCAACCCGGAGGGGCGGGCCCATTCGGGCGCATCCCTTTGTCGCAGCCCGCTTGCTGTGCCCGCACAGCGGCACGGCCTGCTTCGCGGGCTGCATCCCGAATCGGCCTCGCCGCAGACCTGAAAATAGTGTTAACAGACCCTAACGGATACTGCCGTGGCGAATGGCGCTACGGCGCTTATTGATCCGGCTCTCAAATAGCCTTAAGCCGCATACTTGACGCATGGGTTGCAAAAGTGTGCATATGTTCTGGATTGCCTGACCGCGGCGTCTCGCAGGCCATCATTTCCCGCCCATCGTGAGCACCATGCGGAACTTCACGTCACCGGACTTCATCCGCCGGTACGCTTCATGGGCATGCTCCAGCGGCATGACCTCGATCATCGGGCGCACGCCCGCAAGCACGCTGAAATTCAGCGTCTTCTCGTTCTCGTAAGGCGTGCCGGTAATCGAACCCAGCACATCGCGTTCGCCGACGACCAGATGGCCGGCCGGGATGGGCAGCGGATCCTTGCCGGCCCCGAGCACGACCAGCCGCCCCCGCGGTGCCAGCCCGGCCAGCAGCGCCGATACGGTGGCGGCATGACCAATGGTGCTGATGATGGCTTGCGCGCCGCCCATGCCTTGCAGCCGGGCCGCCGCATCCCCCTGTTCGAGGTCCAGATAAAGGTATGCGCCCAGAGCCAGCGCGTCTTCGGCAATGTCGTGGCCACGTCCGACCGCAACGACCTTGAAGCCCATGCGGCGCGCATATTGAAGCGCCATGTGCCCCAGGCCGCCGATCCCCAGCACGGCCACCGTGTCGCCGGCCTGGGCGCCGGATTTCTTGAGCGCGTTGAAGGTGGCGAGGCCGGCGCACAGGATCGGCGCGGCTTCTTCCGCATCCAGTTCGTCCGGAATCGACACCAGCCCGGTGTGACGCGCCAGCATCATTTCGGCATACCCCCCGTCGCGCGTGGAACCGACGAAAGGCTGGTTCTGGCAAAGCTGGAATCGCCCCTGACGGCATTGGGCGCATTCGTTGCAATGGCCGCCCAGACGCCCCACGCCTACACGCTGGCCGGTCTTCCAGATCGAAGGCACGCCCGCGCCGAGGACAGCGATACGGCCGACGACCTCATGGCCGGGCACGCGCGGCGGCTGCAATGCCGGATCGGCACCCTCGATGTCGGCGGCGTCCGCGCCGCAGACGCCGCAGGCTTCGACTTCGATCAGCACTTCACCGGCGTCTGGCACCGGCGTCTGGCGTTCCACCAGTTCGAGCGTTCCGGGATGCGTCACTTGCATGGCGCGATAGGTGGTCTTCATGGGTGGCTCCGTCTCGTTTAGGGTGTTGTCCGGAATGCGATGTGTTCCGCCAGGGTCTGCACACCGATGGCTGCGGCCTCGATGGCACCCGCGACGTAACCGGGAAACTGCGGCGACCACTCGCTGGCGATGCCGGTAATCCGGCCATGCCAGACACCTGACGCTGCAACGGCCGCAGGCGCGGCGCCGTGCTGGGCCGTACCGTCCTGATCGGCGACAGTCGCCGTGTAAGGGTCGCTCGCCCAATCCTTGATGACGTCGGCTACCGGCATCGCCGCCTGCGGCCCGAACAGCCGCGCGAACTGCGTGCGGCAATGGGCGCGCATCACGTCATCGGAAACGTTCCGGCGGACGCGGGCCGGAATCGCGAAGAATCCGAACAGGGCGGCGTGACCGCCCGGCATCGACGCGTCGTGGATTTCGCCCAATGGCCCGCGTGCGCTACGGGCTTCGCCGGAAAGCCCTTGTTCGCGCCAGAACGGCGTGTCGTAGAGGGCGACGTATTTGGCGTGCGTGGCCATCCACGTCGCCGTGTTGCGCCAGTCGTGCATCAGCGTATCGGGCAAGGCCGGCGAGAAGCGGAGGGTGGCTGCGGCCAGGCGCGGCGGCAAGGCCAGCAGGACATGCTCGGCGCGATACGTTGTGGACTGCCCATGGGCAGTCTCGGTGCCGATCTCGATGTGCGGTCCGCTGTGGTGCAGCCACTTGACGGGCTGGGCGGCGATGAGCCGGGTCGGTTCCAGTTTGCTGCGTATCGCGTCGATCAGCGCGCCCATGCCCCCGACCAAGCGCATGGAAGACGGCGCGCTGAGGTAGCCGCGCGTCCGTGCGGGCGGCTCCTGCGGCGAGAGTTCCACGACCATGTCACCCGTTTCATGCTGTTCGAAGTATGCGAGATCCAGGTCGCGGACAAGCTTGTCCATCTGAGGCTGGTACACAGGCCAGAACCACGTGGGTCCGAGATCGAAGCGGTCGATGCCGTCAGAGGGGAGCCCCGTTTCCTGAGCCATCTGCCCGGCGGAGGCAACGGACGCGATGCGGCCGCCAAATGTCTCGCGGGCTTCAAGGAGCAGATAGTCCTTGATGCCGCGCTGTTCGAGCAGAAGGGCGGCATACAGACCGCTCAGGCCACCGCCGACGATGGCAATGCGTGCATCCGGCATCGTGCTATCCCTCTTCCGCCATCATGTCGCCATGATGATCAATCCTGAGATGCAGGATTGCGCCGCCTTCGGCTGTGACACAGGCCGGGCGGCTGCTGCGGTCCGGCATGACGAGCATCGTTCAACTACCCGGCTGATGCCGGGCATCGAATATTCACGCGGCCGCATAGATCCGTACTTCCGGATCGGTGCCCAGCAAGGGCTGCAGGCGAGCGACCACATTGGCGGTGAACAGCTCACTCTGCAAGTAAGCCTGAGCGTTCTCCTTGCTGTCGAAACCATGCAGGACCTGCACGTCCTCGTCCCGCACCAGCAGTTCCTTCGATTTCGCGCCGACGATGGTGTTGAGGAACAGCGTCTTGAATTCATGGTAGATGCAAGCGGCGGCGGGCCGATTGGCAGCAGAGGTGTTGAGGGTGATTTGCAGATAAGCGGCCATGACGAACTCCTATGGTTGAGGGTGAACAACGCATCGGGTCAAGAGGAAAAATTGAAAACAATTTCTTGTTTAAATCCCATTGACTGAATCGGATTTTTACTTTCTGACAAGTGATAAGCAAATGAGATATAGTTTTCTCCATTGAAAGAAAATCTTTCTCGTGATGAAAACCCCTGTCCACCTGAACGCCTTGCGGGCATTCGAAGCCAGCGCCCGTCATCGGAGCTTTTCCGCGGCGGCGGCCGAACTGAACGTGACGCCGGCAGCCGTCGGCCAGCTCGTGCGTGCGCTGGAAGAATGGTTGGGCACGCCGTTGTTCCACCGCGGCAACAGTGGACGGGCCAGGCTCGTCGCCACCGACGCGGCGCAACGCGCCTTGCCCGACATTCGGGCAGGCTTCGACAGCTTGAGTCTGGGGCTGGAACGGCTCAAGGAAGGGGCGACCGGCGGCGTGCTGACCGTAACGGTCAGCCCGGCCTTCGCCGCCAAGTGGCTGCTGCCACGCATCGAACGCTTCCAGGCCGCATGGCCCGATACCGACATCCGCCTGGACACGAACCACAAGCCCGTGGATTTCGTGGCGCAGCGGGTGGATATCGGCGTGCGCTACGGCATGGGGGACTGGCCGGGGCTGGTTGCGGAAAAGCTGATGGACGAGGAAATCTATCCAGTGTGTTCGCCGGCATTGCCGCGTCGGTATCGACGACTGCGCAAACCGGGCGACCTGATACGGGAAACCCTGATCCATGATCTGTCGATGGACGGCCACACGGGTTTTCCTTCGTGGGACGCCTGGTTCCAGAAAGCCGGCGTGACCGGCGCAGGCGCCCTGCGTGGCATGAAGATCAACAATTCCGCAGCGGTCTTGCAGGCGGCGATCGAAGGTCACGGCATCGCGCTCGCCCGCAGCGTGATGGCGCGCGACGATCTGGCCGCAGGCCGCTTGGTGCGGCTGTTTCCCGGGATCGCCTGCACGTCGGCGCTGGCCTACTACGTGGTCTACCGCGCCGAGTGTTCCAGCTTGCCGCGCCTGGTCGCATTTCGGGATTGGCTGCTCAAGGAAGCTGCCACATAGCGACGTGTGCGGCATCAGACCAGCGGTCTCCGCTGTCGTACAGCGTGGCCCATACCGGATCGGGAACGCCATACCGGATGCATGTCATGCCGACATACACTCCATCAGGGTAAGCGGGCCGCCTGCGCGTTCCGCACGCGGCGCACATTGCCGGAGTTCCAGGCTGGCGGCCAGCAGGGCCAGTTGGGCCACGACGCCATAAGCGAAGAAGCGGTTGGGCGGGGTGTCCGGTCCGCCGCGCGGATCCGGCATGGCGCAGGGCCCCTCGAAGGACAAGGGCTGGAGATGCATGCCGGGTGCGTTGAGATTCTCGTCATGCCGGCGATCGGCATGCGCGCGGTAGAAGCCCCCCACGATGTAGCGGTCGATCATGTAAATCGCCGGCTCGGCGGCGCCGCCGTTGACGGTTTCGATGGTATGCACGCCTTCCTGGATGATCACTTCGGTGACGGGCAGTCCTTCTTTCACGACGGCCATCTTGTTTCGCTGTTTGCGATTGAGATCTTTCACTTCGGCGGCATCGCGAATGGTCATGATGCCCATGCCGTAAGTGCCGGCATTGGCCTTGACGATGACGAAGGGCTGCGCCTTGATGCCGTATTCGCGGTACCTGGCGCGCGTGCGGGACAGTACGGCGTCCACCTTGGCGGCCAGACAGTCCTCCCCGGTCCGTTCCCGGAAATTGATCCCGTCGCAGACGGCGAAATCCGGATCGATCAGCCAGGGATCGATACCGATGGCTGCGGCGAAACGGCTGGCGACTTCCCTGAAGGCCGCGAAGTGATCGGATTTGCGCCGCGTCGTCCAGCCGGCATGGAGCGGCGGAATGATCGCCTGTTCGTGCAGATTTTCCAGGATGTCCGGAATCCCGGCCGACAAATCGTTGTTGAGCAGGATGGCGTCAGGGTCGAAATCCCTGAGTACCAGGCGACGCCGCTCGGGGCCGGGGCGCAACAAGGGCTCCAGCACCAGGCTCTGGCCATCGGCAAGGGGAATCGGCGTCGGGGCCGTGATCTCGGGCAGCAGGCTGCCGATGCGCACGTTGAGGCCCGCCCGTCGCAGAATCATGGTCAGTTGCAGCACGTTCTGCAGATAGAACGGGTTGCGAGTGTGGCTCTCCGGAATCAGGAGCAGCTTGCGGGCACCCGGGCAGTGCTGCTCGATGGCCGACATGACGGCCGGCGTGCATAGTGGATGGAACAGCGTATGGAGATTGTTCCAGCCGCCGGGAAACAGGTTGGTGTCGACCGGTGCCAGCTTGAAACCGCTATGGCGAAGATCGACGGACGCATAGAAAGGTGGAACATGCCCCTGCCATTGGTCGTGCAGCCAGTGTTTGACCGTGGCGGCGTTGTCCAGGAAATGCTTTTCCAGATCCAGCACCGGTCCGGTGAGCGCCGTGGTGAAATGCGGAATCATCGGGAAGCCTCAGCGCGTATGCGCGTGAGAGGTTCGGGCTTGGGCCGCGCCGCGAACAGGCGCTTGGGCCAGAACCAGTCGGGAGACGCTAGTGGAGGGGGATCGCAGAGGGACGGACAGACGCACGGGCGGTCTCCGAAGGGCGAATCGATCAAACGAGGCCTGTCCGGCAGTAGAGGCGGTGCGAAGCGGCATCACACGTACAGGCCATCGGATCTACCCGGAATCGGTCAATTCACGGCGGTATGCCGCCTCGTCTCGCTGCGGGCTGTCTTCCTGCTCGCGGGAAGACAGCCCGCAACTTGAAGCGCATTATCTTGATCCCTTGCCGAACATTGAAATTATTAATGTACATGTCACTTATTTGAATATTCAATCAATGCGCTGGCCTGATTTGACCATGAGTTGACGGAAACTTGCTTAAATTGGAAGGCACCGTGAAGATCACGATGTCGTGCAGGAGGTTGTTCATCATGAGTATCAGTGAATATCGTTTTGCCTGTGCCGTTGCCAGCAGCGGGTCGTTCACCGCTGCCGCGGATGCGTGCTTTGTCACCCAGCCGACATTGTCGAATGGCATTGCCCGGCTTGAACATGAGTTTGGCGAGCGCCTCTTCATCCGCACGACGCGCAAGGTGACGCTCACGCCGTTCGGCGAGCACATCCTCCCCTATCTGAGCGAAATCGTGCACGCCCAGGAGACGCTCAAGCGGCAGGTGCGGACGTTTGGCGCGCCGGAAACGCGCGCCATTCATATAGGGTTGTCGCCCTTGATCGATGCACGCCAGGTGGCCCGGGTGATCGCCCCGTTTCGCCACAAATGCCCCGAAATCGAAATCGTGCTGTGCGAAATGAACCTGACGAATCTGGATCGCGAATTCGCCGAGGGGCGTATTGATTTCCTGGTCGAAGTCGAAAACGTCACGAAACGCTCATGCCAGAGCATCGTCCTGTATCGCGAACCGCTGGTGTTCGTGCCGCGCGGCGGCATGTCGAAGGAAAAAGTCACCGGTCACGGCGTGCGTCTGGCGGATATCGTGGAGGAGACCTTCGTGATGGCGCCCAACGACGCGTGCGGACTTGCGCGCGCCACGCGCGAATTGTTTCGCAGACATCGCTGCAAGCTGAATGAGTACGCCGGAGAGACGCTAAGCTGTCAGGTGCTGGAAGAGTGGGCGATGCTGGGCATCGGCGCGGCCATCCTGCCGGGTTCCAAGTTGAGGCAGATGAATCGGGCCTTCCCGATCACCGACAAGTCCGGTCTGGATGTCGATATGCCTGTCACCGCGACCTGGTCGCGCAAGCTCACGTCCGTCCCCCATGTTTCGGAATTCATCGAGCATTTGCAGGCGACGGCTGCGTCCCTGAAGCCCCGCGGCAAGAAGCCCCGGTTGAAACAGGCCGAGACGCCATTACCGAAACCCTGCGAAGTGTGACCGCCGGTGACGTGGTTGGCCTTCGTGCAGCATCAATAGCCCGGGGGCGGCATGATTGAATATCCAAATGAATGGCATGTGCATTCACAATTTCCAGCCCCGGCAGGGGGAAGCGGACAATCCGCCGCAGGCTGCGGACAGGACAGACGCCGCATGAATATTGACGATTCCAGGAGACTCGATGGCCCTGCATTCCAACCCCGCACACGATCACGTAAACCCGTCACCTGAACACGCGAAGGCGCGCAAGACCACGGTCATTGTCGGCGGCGTCGCCGGCGGTGCATCGTGCGCCGCGCGTCTGCGCCGCAACGACGAACACGCCCATATCATCGTCCTGGAACGCGGCCCCTACGTTTCGTTCGCCAATTGCGGTCTGCCCTACTACCTGGGCGGGGTCATCGAAAAGGAAGAGGCGTTGCTGCTCTCCAGTCCGGCGTTCTTCAAGCGCCGCTTCGATATCGACGTGCGCACCGGCCACGACGTTGTCGCCATCGACCGCGCCGCGCGCACGATACGCGTTCAGCCGGACGACGGCCCCGACTACGAACTGGCCTACGACGCCCTGGTTCTGTCGCCCGGCGCGCAACCCATCCGTCCGCCGCTGCCCGGCATCGACCTGCCCGGCATCTTCTCGTTGCGCACCGTGCCGGACAGCAACCTCATCAAGCAGTGGATCGCCCGGCACAAGGTCAGGCGCGCCGTGGTGATCGGGGGCGGTTTCATCGGCCTGGAGGTCGTCGAGAACCTGCACCATCTGGGCATCCAGGTTGCCCTGGTCGAACTGGGCGAACAGGTCATGTCGATGATCGATCGGGAAATGGTCCAGCCCATGACCCAAGCCATCCGTGCGGCCGGCGTCGACCTCCGTCTGCGCACCAAGGTGAGCGGCTTCGAGCCGGGCGCCAGAGGGCGGGGCCTCAAGGTCGGTTTTGCGGATGGCAGCCAGCTCGATACCGACATGGTCATCCTGGCGGTCGGCGTGAGCCCGGAAAATGGTCTGGCCCAGGCCGCGGGGCTTGCCCTGGGCGCGCGTGGCCATATTTCGGTGGATGCCCGCATGCAGACTTCGGATCCGCATATCTACGCCGTCGGCGATGCGGTCGAGGTGCGATGCGCGCTCACCGGCCAGCGTGTTGCCGTGCCGCTTGCCGGCCCCGCCAACCGCCAGGGTCGCCTGGTCGCCGATGTCATCGCGGGCAAGCGGCGCGGTTTCCGCGGCGTGCAGGGTACCGCTGTATGCGGGGCCTTCGGCCTGACCCTGGCCAGCACCGGTTTGAACGAGCGCACCCTGCGCAATTTGCGCATCCCGTATGAGGTGGTCTATGCCCACCCGCTCAACCATGTTGGCTACTACCCGGGTGCCACGACCATCAACATGAAACTGCTCTACGACACGACCGACGGGCGTGTCCTGGGGGCTCAGGCCGTGGGTCAGGACGGCGTCGAGCGGCGTATCGATGTCATCGCCATGGCTATCCAGATGAAAGCCAGCGTCTTCGACCTGGAAGAAGCCGAGCTCTGCTACGCCCCCCAGTATGGGGCCGCCAAGGATCCCGTGAACCTGGTCGGCATGATCGCCGCCAATGCCATGCGCGGCGACCTGCCCATCACGCACTGGAGCGACGTCGGTGACGACGCCGCCGCCTCCATCCTGGACGTGCGTACCAAGGAAGAAGTGGAAAAGGACCGTCTGCCGTGCGAGATGCATATCCCCATTGATGAATTGCGCGCCCGCCTGCACGAGCTTCCCGCCGACAAGCCCATCCACGTGGTGTGCGGCGTCGGCTTGCGCGCGTACAACGCCATCCGCATGTTGCGCCAGCACGGCTACCGGGCCAGTCTGCTCTCCGGCGGTTTTTCGACCTGGTCGCACCTCAACCCGCCAGAACAAAGCGCTGCGCAAGGCTAGCTGGCCAAGGCAAGAGGCGCTTGGCCGAGGGCCGGGCGTGGCCTTCGACCATGACATCGGTACGAACCTCGCCCCGGCGTGCGCGATACCGGGGAAGTCGTGGCCAGCCTGTTGACCAATCCTGTCATCCACATGGCATCCGCTGCGTGCGGGACGTCCTTCACGCTGCCGGACACTGCCCCCATCGCATCCGTCGACACTGCGACGGCACGCTGACACACAACAGGAGCAAGGGGCAGTCCGCCCTCCGTTCGCGCTGTCTGCTGCCTGCTTCCTGAGCAGAACCGTGCCCTGGTCGCCACCTCGATCGTCGCGGCACGAATGGGGCCTCTCAACGATGGACGGGTGAAATATCCGGGTGAGTGCCGCCAGCTGGCAAGCCTGTCTGGGCAGCCAATGCCAGTCGCGACAATTGATAGAGGGCTGGAATGAATGGCATGCGCTTAAACAATTCGTCATGAAAAAGACGCGCGAGTATCTTTTGCCGCAACTCGATGCGCATCGGGCTGCAACAAGCAAACCGGAAAAGGCCGAAGCCCCTGAACAGGATCGAATGGAAAGGCGGCTTCGTTGACCCACTCGTTTTACGGAGGAATGACATGACAATCAAACTATATGACCTGGCCGCTGCGAATCCGAAAATCATGTTTGGCCCGTTCTCGTGGCGCAGCCGTATGGCGCTGCTGCACAAGGGGCTGGACTTCGAAGTCGTGCCGTGGCGTTGGAGCGACCCGAATATCGGGCCTAAAGGTTTAGCAAGCGTGCCCGTGCTTCATGACGGCGACAATTGGATCGGGGACAGCTGGGACATCGCGCTCTACCTGGACAAGCAGTATCCCGACAAGCCGACCTTGATGCACGGCGCGGAAGGCCAGGCGGCCGCGCAATTCGTCATGTCGATTTGCGGTGCCATGGTGTTTCCGGGGGCGATCCCCGCCGCCGTCTATCAGGCGTATCAAATCCTCGACGAGACCTCGAAGCCCTTGTTCCGCAAGAGCCGGGAAGAAATGTTCGGCTGCACGCTGGAAGCCATTCACGTGGGCGAGGAGAAGGGCAAGGCAGGTCTGGCCGCTGCGCTCGTGCCGTTCAATGAAACCCTGGCCAGCGCGCCATTCCTGGGTGGAGATTCGCCCACCTATGCCGACTTCGCGCTTTTCGGCGTGCTCAAGTGGGTCGACATCGTAAGCAGCTACCGCGTCATCGACGATTCCAGCGACGTGGGCAAGTGGTTCGTGCGTCTGGAGAACATGTACAACGGTTATGCACGCGACGTGCCCACCGTTCGCAACACCAGATAGCACGTGGTGCATCGTCGGCGCGATCCCGGCCCTGACCGGCATGACGATGGCGTCGACGACGAAGTTTTAGTGAAGTGATGGAAGGATCGGAAATCAATGAAACATTCAGAAACCGAGCGCGAAAAAATCCTGCTTGCCGCGATCACCGGCGCCAACGCCAGCCCCAACTGGCTGACCAGCGACATGGTGGATGCGTTGCTGGGTGGGCATGGCATGCTCAACATTGCCGTGGTGAATATCGCGGACGTTCTGGTGAGTCAGATGACACGCGGTGCGGACACCAAGCTCCGCCTCGCCAACGCATCGAGCATTCCGCTCGATGGTGTGCTGGAAAAGGCCATCAAGGCGGCCATGGCGGCGGGCGCCGCGCCGGCGAACGCCGCGCTGTTGAGCGCGGTCATGCTCTATTTCACGGGGACCAAAGCGCAAGTCGGCATCCCGGCGGGCAATCGCAAGCTGGGTGCCCGGGCGCGGATGCTGGCGGGGGTGGATCGCTCCGGCGTGGCTGTCATTCCAACCTCGAAAAAGAACAACAAGGTGTCGGGTTTTGCCGCGGTCATGGCGGTTCACCAGGCGCTGATTGCGGGCGAACTGTCGCCGGTCAGCGGGGACGATATGGTGGTCTCGGGCGGGCCGTTGGTGGGTCACAGCCGCCTGGGCGAGGACATCATTTTCCCGGCCATGGCCGCCAACGGCGCGCGTGTCGGCACCCGGGCGATGATGGCTGCCATGGCCGGCGCGGCGATGAAACCGCAGAAGGTCAATGCGGCCGTGTTCGGGGCGGCGGCGATCCTGGAAATCATCCACCCGGACGCCGACGTTGCCGAGGAGTGGGGGCCGCATGGCAAGGTGACCACGACTTACGTTGCCGGAAAATCCGCCGCTGAAACCGCGGGGCTCCCGGACACGCTGCATGTTCGCATCACCGGTCAGGAATACGACACGGCCCAGGTCATCGGTGACCTGGGGCTGATGCTCAAGGATATCGGCGGCCCATCGGTGATCGGCATCATGGCTGTTGACGAGATTCTGGGGATGTTCGAGGAAGGCATCGCCGGCAGTTCCGCGGGCCCGGTCAATCCCCCTCTGGGGCATGTCTGTACGGACGCCGTCATTGCCATGAAGTGCCTCCTGGAGGAGGGAGAAACGTCAGAAAGCGTGGCGCTCGCTCTCCGCAAGCGGCGTTTCGACATGGCCTTCGATCCGGAAGTGTCCATGGTCGCCATGAACATCGTGGCGAAGAAAGCGATGCAGTTGATGGGCGGGCCGGTCACGAACGCCATGATTCTTGCTTCGGAGCCGACGCGGGCCAAGGCCCTGTATCGGCGCGCGGCCAAAACCTACGATGATCTGAAGGCCGGCAAGGATCTCGCGGAAATCGTCCGTGAACTGGACGATGAACGGAAGACCAATGTCGAAGCCAATGTGGGCAAGTTCTTCAGCAAGATGATGAACAAGGACGTCACGATCCGTCTGACCCATATCGGCCCGGGTGCTCGCCGCTCCAGCAAGCTGGCAAAGGAGTGGTATGCCTTCGACGCGCATCTGGATGCGGAAATTACCGTGGATGGCGTGACCACGAGGCTCGAACGCTATGCGGATCAGGTGATTCCGGACGTCGCTCAAGGCAGGCGGCAGGATATCGCCTGGGCAGTGCCCATGGTGGTCCCGCTCGCAAGTGAAATTCTGCTTTCATCCAACGTGATCATGAACGTCACCGTGCCCGCCGCAGTCGCCGCGGCCATGGGGAAGATGACGCCGCAGGAAGCAGGCAAGGTTGCTCAAAAGGCCGCTTTTGTGTCGTCGGGCATTCCGGGCTCCAACGTGAATGCCGAAGCGGCGGCCAGAATGGCTGTCCTGGTCATGGAAAACTAGCCGGCAAGGCGACGGTATGACAGCCCTGCCTGCATGCGCGGAGCGATTCGTCAGGCAAGCAGAAGCTGTCTTCCGGATGGTGGGGTAAACATATGGCAGAGCCGATACGCCTCATGATGGCGCAGGTCGATGATGTTCCGGGAGAGCTGATGGGCGAATTCATCCGGCGCGCGGAAGCGCTGGGCGCCCGCAATGTGCAGGTCGTGGCAAGCGTGACCAAGAAAGGCCGCCCCGGGTACATCGTCTATGTCGATGTCCCCGGCGAGATCGAATCGGATGTGGCTTTCCTGCTGGGCTCTGAATTGGGCGCGTGGGGCTATCGCGTCCTGAGCGCCGAGCATCACCATTTCGAGATCGAGCGTTTCAACGTCTCCCTGGAGGTCGATGCCGACGATGCGACCTACCGCTTCACGATCCGCATGAAGACGGTATCCCGTTCGGGCACGCTGCTGCGCGTCAAGGCGGAACACGATGATCTGGCGTCGATCTGCCGAAGCCTGCGAGAGGCGAAGCGCCAGCTTCCGGTCATGGTCCTGAAGGCTTCGGTGGAAAGCCAGTTTTCCGACCAGCATCTGACCGGCGCACCCTTGCGCGTGAAGATCTGATGCCGAACGGCATCACGAGGAGAGGTGCCGGTGAATGATCGAGCTCGAAATGGACAAGGAGCAGAAATGATGCACATCCATCTGGATCCGCTGGGCGGCGTCGCCGGAGACATGTTCGTGGCGGCCCTGCTCGACCTGCGCCCCGATCTGGCGCCGCCGGCCATGGCGGCGGTGCGCGCCGCGGGCCTGGGCGACGACATCGATCTGGCATTCGTGCCTTTCTCGGACGGCATACTGGCCGGCAGCCGCTTCGACGTGGCCGAATCGCCGACACGCGGCCTGTCCGGCCGCGGCGCTGGCCAGGTGCAGGCTGTCGGGCATCGGCACGTGCACGAACACCGGCACGCGCACGTGCATGCGCATCCCCCGCACGCAGACGATGCGCCGGGCGACGCGTCCGGCCACGGGGGCGCATACGTTTACCAGCGGGCGAAGCCGCACAGCCATACGCGCTGGTTCGACATCCGCGCGCGGCTGGAGGCCTCCGCTCTCGAACCCGCCGTGTGCCGACGGGCGATCGAAATCTTCAGCCTGCTCGCCGAGGCCGAAGCGCGCGTTCACGACAAGCCCGTGGCAGACGTCTCGTTCCACGAGGTCGGCGCATGGGATTCGATTGCCGATATCGTCGCCGCCGCCTTCCTGATCGAATCGCTCATGCCGTGCGAGTGGTCCATCGGGGCCATCCCGATCGGATCGGGCCTGGTTTCGACGGCGCATGGCATGCTGCCCGTTCCCGCACCGGCGACGGCATTGCTGCTCGACGGTTTTCTCTGCTTCGACGATGGCCTGACAGGCGAACGCGTCACCCCGACCGGGGCCGCCATCATTCGGCATCTCCAGCCCGCCCGCGGCATCGGCCAGGCGCCCAGGCGGCTGGGGAAATCGGCGCACGGTTTCGGAACCCGGCGCTTGCCCGGCCGAAGCAATGTGCTTCGGGTGCTCGAGTTCGAAGCGGCGGCATCGCGCGTTGACGCGGACCGGGTCGCAGTCATCAATTTTGAAATTGACGACCAGACGCCCGAAGATCTTGCAGAAGGTCTCGACAAGCTGCGCGGGGTGGAAGGGGTGATCGATGTGACCCAGCATGCGGCGACGGGCAAGCGCGGCAGGGCGATGGCCGCGGTCCAGCTCCTGGCAAAGCCCGAATGGGCGGAAACGGTTTCCGCTGCGTGTTTCTCCGAGACCACCACGCTGGGCCTGCGCATGCAGGTGACCGACCGGCTGATCCTGTCGAGACATGAAGCGCTTGCAAGCGACGGGGTTCGAGTGAAATTCGCCCAACGTCCCGCCGGCCTGACAGCGAAGGCGGATATCAAGGATGTAGCGGATGCGGACGGCCATGCCGGCCGGCAGCGGCTACGGGATTGCGCAGTATCCGAGGTGAGATCGAAATGACGAATGATTCAGTATTGACGGACATCGGCCGCCTGACGGCCGTTCTCAAGGATTGCGGGCCGGTGGCGATCGCCGTCTCCGGGGGGGTGGACAGTTTGACCCTCGCTTTTGTGGCGCATCGGGAACTCGGCGGCGAGGCGCAGATGTTCCATGCCACGTCGCCCGCGGTTCCCCCCAGCGGAACGGAGCGGGTCAGGCGCTATGCGGAAAGCGAGGGATGGGCGTTGGCCGTCATCGATGCCGGCGAATTCGACGATGAACGCTATATGGCAAACCCCGCCAATCGATGCTTCTATTGCAAGAGCAATCTGTATGACGCCCTGGCCCGGACGACCCGGCGGCAGTTGCTGTCCGGCACCAACCTCGATGATCTCGGCGACTGGCGGCCCGGCCTGCAGGCCGCGGCGGAACATGCCGTCAGACATCCCTTTGTCGAAGCCCGCATCACCAAGGACATGGTGCGCGCCATCGCCCGTCGATACGGATTGGACGAGGTCGCAGAACTTCCGGGGTCTCCTTGTCTGTCCAGTCGCGTGGAAACCGGCATCCGGATCATTCCGGAGGCGTTGAGGTCGATCGACGAGATCGAGAGACTGGTGCAGCGAATCCTGAATCCGAAGACGGTCCGGTGCCGGATCCGCAGCCAGGGACTGGTGGTGGAGCTGGACGAGGCGTGCTACGCCAGCTTTGACGGCGGGCAGCGGGCAATGGTGCTGGAGGAGCTTGGTCACCTGAGCATCCTGCAAAAGTATCCGTCCACCCATGCGGTCGAATTCGTCCCGTATGTACGGGGCAGTGCTTTCCTGAGGAACGAAACATGAGCCAATCAGAGATCAAGCTGGATCACCATCGGGCTAACCGTATCGGAATCGAGGAAGCGATCTATTGCGCGGGCAAATCCGATGATCAAATCGGAACCATCCTGGGTCAATTGCGTGCGGTGCACAAGAGTTGCCTGCTGACGCGGCTCAGCCCGGAAAGCCATGCCCGGATCAGTGCGGAGTTTCGGCCGATGCTGGATTACGAGCCCGCTTCCCGAACCGCTTTTTTCAACTGGCGCGCCAGGCAGACCGAACCGGCACAGGTGGCCGTGCTGACCGCAGGCAGTTCGGATGTGCCCGTGGCCCGGGAAGCCATCCGCACACTCGCCTATGCGCACGTCGATTCGCTCGCCGTGTTCGACGTCGGGGTGGCGGGCCTGTGGCGCCTGACGGAACGCATGGAAGAGATCAGGAAATACCCGGTAGCCATCGTGGCGGCTGGCATGGACGCCGCCCTGCCCAGTGTCGTCGGCGGGCTTTTTCCGGGCTTGATCATCGCGATCCCGACATCGGTTGGATATGGCGTGGCCGCGGGCGGGACCACGGCCTTGAACGCGATTCTGGCGTCCTGCGCTTCGGGCATCACGACGGTCAATATCGACAACGGTTACGGGGCGGCGTGCGCAGCGCTCCGCGTGCTCAACATGTCACGACGGACCGGCGGCGCGGCGGTGGCCGATGAGGGCGGCAAACGTCAGCCAGTCGCAGCCTGGAGCGCGTCATCCCACGCAGCAAAAAAACCGGTTTGTTGAGCCCCTGATTTGCCATTGCACGTCTGTCTGGCAGGCGTGCAATGGCAAATGTCATCAGCATGGCATCGAATAATTTCTAACTTGCGATCATGAATGGAAGGGGAAATATGAAGAAGACTCAATTAATGGCGGCGCTTGCCACCCTCGGCCTGGCCGGATCCGCCCTCGCGACCGACGGCTATTTCTCACATGGCTATGGGATGAAAGCGAAGGGCATGGGTGGCGCGGCCACTGCCATGTCCGATGACGCCTTCGGCGGCGCCAACAACCCGGCCTCGATGGCGTTCGTGGGCAACCGCCTGGATCTGGGCGTCGATGTGTTCAGCCCGCGCCGCGAAGCGAGTCGCACGGGTAGTGGCGTGATTGACGGCTCGGTGGACAGCGATTCGAATTATTTCCTGGTTCCCGAACTGGGCTATAACCGCATGCTCAACCCCGATCTGGCCCTGGGTGTCACGGTGTATGGAAACGGCGGGATGAATACCGACTACCCCGCTTTTGCAAATGGCCCCAACCTGCTGGGCGGTCAAGGCAAGCTGGGGGTCGATCTGATGCAGTTGATCGTGGCGCCGACCGCGGCCTACAAGATCGCTCCGAACCATTCGATCGGTATTTCCCCGCTGATTGGCTATCAGCGTTTCAAGGCTCACGGCGTGCAGGCGTTTGATCAAGCAGGTTTCACTTCCAGCCTGGGCAATGTCACCAACCGCGGCTACGACGACAGCTTCGGCTACGGCGTGCGGATCGGCTATATGGGAAAACTGACCCCGACCTTCAGCATTGGCGCGGCGTATGCGTCGACGATGAAATTCGACGAATTCTCCAAATACAAGGGCCTGTTTGCCGAGCAGGGCGGCATGGACATTCCGGAGAATTACAACCTCGGCGTGGCCTGGCAGGCAACGCCGGCTTTCCTGGTCGCGCTGGATTACCAGCGCATCAATTACTCCAACGTGAATTCGGTCGGCAACCCCAGCACCAACCTGGCCTTCGCCCCGCTTGGCGCCGACAATGGCCCGGGCTTTGGCTGGAAAGATGTGGACGTATGGAAACTGGGCGTCGAATACCGGTACAGCCAGCAATTGACACTGCGTGCGGGCTACAACCATACGGACAACCCGATCCAGTCACGTGACGTCGTGTTCAATATTCTCGCGCCGGCCGTCGTGAAGGATCACGCCACGCTGGGCTTCACGTACACCCTGGCGTCCGGGAACGAGTTGACCATGGCCTATATGCACGCGTTCAAGAATGATGTGACGGGCCCTGATGGTTTCTTCGGTGGCACCGACAAGATCGAGATGTACGAGAACTCGCTGGGCATCGCCTATAGCTGGAAGATGTAATTCTTCGGCCAGGCATTGCCATCGAACCGGGGTCGAAAGCCCCCGGTTTCAGACCACTCCTCCCCGTCTTTTCACGAAGACGGGTTTTTTTGCGGGTTGCGTTCAGGTATACCGGGGTGGCCACCCGCGCATGGAAACGCGTCATCGCGGGAAGTTGACGGTTGCGTGGTGTCTGATCGTGTTGGCTCAGCCGTTGAGATCGATGCTGAGATTCTTCATCTTGCGGTACAGGGTATTGCGACTGATGAACATACGCTTGGCTGTCAGGGTCATGTTCCAGCGGCTGTCTTTCAGAGTCTGAAGAATCACGATTCGCTCCGCGGCCTCCGGGGCGGACAGATGGACGCCTTCCCACTCGTCCATCGCTGTCGCTTCAGGCTCGTCCTGGCCAAACCCTGTTGTTTCGGCCTCGGCTGCCGGGGATTCGTCGGTCATTTGCACGGCCGTTTTCGCGCTGCAGGCGGAGAATTCCTCGGGCAGATCACGGACATTGATTTCATCGCCCTCCCGAAGCGCCAGTATGGTCCGCAGCACGTTGCGCAGTTGACGAAAGTTGCCGGGCCAGTCGTAAGCGTCGAGGCATTTCATGGCCGCGGCGGACAAGCGGACCGGGGCGCCGTTGGCTTCCAGAGTGATGAGGTGGCCGATGATCGCCTGGCGATCCCGGCGCGCCCTCAGGGGCGGCAAGGTGAGGCTGATGCCCTGCAGACGGTAGTACAAATCCTCACGGAATTTCCCTTCCGCGACCCGTTCCTTGAGGTTGCGGTGGGTGGCGCTGATGAGCTTGATGTCTATCTTGACCGGAGACTCTCCGCCCAGCGGCACCACCTCGCGTTCTTCCAGTACACGCAGCAGGCGCGCCTGGAGCAGGAGCGGCATATCGCCAATTTCATCCAGAAAAAGCGTGCCGCCGTGGGCCTGGAGGATCTTGCCCCGTTGCCCGCCCCGACTGGCGCCGGTGAAGGCGCCGGAGGCGTAGCCGAACAGTTCGCTCTCGATCAGGGATTCGGGGATCGCCACGCAATTGACCGCCACGAAGGGCCGGCCGGCGCCGGCATATTCCGCGTGGACGGCTTTGGCGAACACCTCCTTGCCGGTGCCGGTTTCTCCCATGAGCAGAATGGGAATGTCCTGGTTCAGCACACGCCTGGCGCACTGAACGTTGTATGCCATGCGGGGCTCGCCGAATTGCAGCTTGTCCAGGTGAACGATTGGAAAGCCCCCGCGCGGGGGCGCGTTGACGGGTTGAACGGACTGGCGCGGCGTATTGGTGGCCAAGGAAAAGCTGCTGTTTTTCGGCAGTGTGAGCAGCGAGTAGAAACGGTTGCCGTGGCGGGCCTCATAAAGGGGAAGGGGCGCGAGCCAGGCCCGGTTCTTCCGGCTCAGCAAGCCTTCTATTCCGATGTTGAACAGCATCGGCAACGTGCGACCTGCCAGAACATCGGTGCGTGTCAATCCCAGCAGCGCGCGCGCGCTGCGATTGGCGGCCAGAACACGGCCGCTTTCGTCTAGCGCCAGTATGCCTTCCCGTACGCTGCCTATGACCTCGGGGTGGCTATGGAAGCGCAGGACGTAGTGCTTGCGGAAGTGGCCGAGGAAGGCCCGATTCTCAATCATCCGGGCTGACACCTCGATCAGCGCCAGCGTGTGCTGCTGGGCCATCCGGGAGAAACTGGAGGCATTCAGTACCGCCAGCAGCTTGCCCTCATGGTCGAAAACGGGGGCAGCGGAACCGGTCAGATCGACGTGACGGGACAGGAAATGCTCGCTGTGATGGACCAGAACGGGCTGCTGTTCGATGGCGCACGTGCCCAGGCTGTTGGTACCCCGGTAGCGCTCGCTCCAGTTGGCCCCTTGAACCAGACCGTGTGCCATGGCGCTGTCGCGGCAAGCCGGATCGCCGATCAGGTCCAGCACGACGCCGTCCGGATCGGCAAGCAGGACCGAGCAGCCTGAACCGGCAAGCTGCTGGTCGAGACTGGCCATTTCTTCCCTGGCAATGGCCCGCGAGCGTCCCAGGCGTTCCCGGCGAATCTTGAGATCGTCGGGATCCACTCTGGCCACAGGCTGATCACTGTCCGGGTCGAGGCCGAACTCGTGGAGGCAGCGATGCCATGAGCGAATGATGAAAGGCTGTACCGCCACCGGTTTGACGGAATGATCCAGATCGACGACGGGGCGGGCCAGGCGGGCGAGATCCGGGATGTCCTGTCGTTCCATGCGTGACGCTCGTAGGGTGAAAATACTCAAATGGAACGGATTCTCCCTATGCCCGGCCAGATAATGAAATTATTAGTCTGCATGATGTTTATTCATCTTTTCAATGAATAACGTGCTTTCCTGATGAATGTATTGGCTATTTCCCTGATTGACCTCGTGCCAAATAGAGGCTGGCCGTGATTGATGAACATGACAAATGAGTGGTATGTATTTAAACAATTACCCATATGGATGGGTGTGCTTCACCATCCAGTCATCAAGCAATACATTGCGCGTGCGGCGCCGGTAAAGGCTAAAAATCCGGATATCTGCTGGAGCGGCTTCATGTGAACAGGACAATGAATGGCGGTCTGCCACGATAGCGTTCAAGAAAACAGCGAGTTCAGGAAAACAGCGAGGATTCTCATTATTTCCAGCAGAACACGCGTCATGGCAATTCCAGCCATGAATGACGCCACACACGTCATGACAGGAAACTGGCCGATATTGCGGCACCAATCCATCCGGACGGATGGTTCCCCGTGCCGGGAACATGCGCCATCTGTTCGTAGCCCGGCATCCGCGAAGCAGTCATGAGTCATTTTCAACAACCCCCAGCATAAAACAAGGAGGAAATATGTCTTCAACACAACCGACCGAGCGCGAGCAGGTCATCCTGGCCGCCACGACCGCCGCGACGGCCCATCCGAACTGGGTCACGAGCGACATGGTCGACGCATTGATGGGCGGTCACGGCCAGTTGAACATCGCCACGTTCACCGTGGCCGATATCCTCGTGTCCGAACTGAAACGCGGTGCGGACAACAAACTTCGTCTTTCCAATGCGCCGTCGCAAGGCATCGACGAACTCCTGGGCAAGCTCATCAAAGGGGCGTTGGCCGCGGGGGCGATGCCGGCGAATGCCGCGCTGATCAGCGCGGTGATGCTCTATCTGACCGGAACGCGGGCGCAAATCGGTGTTCCCGCCGGCAATCGAAAACTGGGCGCCACCGCGCGGATGATCGCCGGGGTCGACCGCTGTGGCGTGGCGGCCATTCCCACTTCGAAGAAGAACAACAAGGTCTCTGGCTTTCCGGCGGTGGCCGCGCTCTACGAAGCCATGCGGAAAGGCGAGCTGTCGCCGCTCAGCGGATACGATCTCCCCATTTCCGGCGGCCCGCTCATCGGCCACGGCGCCCTCGGCGAGGACATCATCTTCCCGATCATGGCCGACAAGGGCGCGCGCGTCGCGACCAAGGCCATGATGGATGCCTTCGCGGGCGGCGGCATGAAGCCTCATGCCTTCAACTGTGCGGTCATTGGGGCCGCCGCGATACTCGAGATCATGCATCCGGATGCCGCGGTCGCCGAGGAGTACGGGGCTTACGAGCGGGTCAACACGGCGTATCTCGCCGGCAAGGCGGCTGCGGAAACCGCGGGCTTGCCCGAAAAGATTCACGTGCTGCTGACGGGCCAGGAGTATTCGACCGCCCAGTTGATCGGCGACCTCGGACTGATCTTCAAGGATATCGGCGGGCCATCGGTCATCGGCATCATGGCGGTGGACGAGATGATGGGGATTTTCACGCCGGATTTCGCCGGCCATGCCGGGCCTGTGAATCCTCCGCTCGGCCACATCTCCACCGACGCGGTCATTGCCATGAAGCTTTGGCTGGAGGAAGGCGCGACGCAGGAATCCGTCAGTGACGCGCTCAGGAAACGGCGGGAGGAATTCCTTTTCGATCCCGAGATTTCGATGATCTCCATGAACATCATTGCCAAGAAGGCCGCGCAACTGCGCAGGGGTCCGGTCAGCGATGCGATGATCCTGGCTTCGGAGCCGGTTCTCGCCAAGGCGCTTTATCGGCGCGCGGCCAAGGCGTACGACGATCTCAAGGCCGGCAAGGAACTCGGTCAGATCGTCCGGGAACTGGACGACGAGCGCAAGCACAAGGTCGAAAGGAACGTGGGCGCGTTCTTCAGCAGGATGATGAACAAGTCGATATCGCTCAGCCTGACGCACATCGGACCCGGCGCGCGCAGGACCAACAGCAGGCTTGCCAAGGAATGGATGGCGTTCGACACCCATCTGGATGTCGAGGTGACGGTGGATGGCGTGACGACAAAACTGGAGCACCTGTCCGACCGCGTCCTGCCGGACCTGGCCCAGGGCAAGCGGAAAGAACTGACCGAAGCGTTCATGCTGTCGGTTCCGCTGGTCAGCGAGCTGATGTTCTCGTCCTCGGTCAGTCTGAACGTCACGGTACCCGCGGCGGTGGCGGTGGCCATGGGGCGGATGGAAGTCGGGGAAGCGGCGAAGGTCGCGCAGAAGGCGGGCTACATCACCTGCGGCATTCCCGGAGCCGATGTCAATGCCGAACACGCGGCACGCGCGGCAAAAAACTTCATGGGCGTCCAGGTGGTATGACGCATGGGCGGGTTGGCGGCCGCTCGAAGCCGATGCGCGCCGCCAGCCGGATTTGCGTAGCGTAGTGTGCCGCCCGGGGCCTGGGCTGGCTAGCGATACAGCTGGGCCGCGAATCCGTCGTGCGTCCACTCGCCGGCGGGCTGCCAGCCGGAAGTCCGGGCAAGCGCGCTGAATTCGTCGCCGCGGAATTTGTAGGAATGTTCGGTATGCAGCGTCTCGCCCAGTGCGAAATGAAAGCGCTCGCCGGCAATATGCACGTCCTGTTCGGCGAGGCTGGCCAGGTGCATCTCGATTCGGCCTTCCACCGGGTTGTAGTACGCGTAGTGGCGGAACAGGGCCGGGTCGAAGTCGGCGTCCAGTTCGCGATTGAGGCGTACGAGGAGGTTGAGATTGAACGCGGCAGTCACGCCAGCGGCATCGTTGTAGGCGGCGTGCAGGTGCTGCGGGTCTTTCTTGAGGTCGAAGCCGATCAGCAGGCAGCCTTGCTCGCCGGCCAATCGACGAAAGCGGGCGAGCAGCGCCGCCGCCGCGGCAGGCGCGAAGTTGCCGATACTGGAGCCGGGATAGTAGATCAGCCGCCGGCCAGCCGGCAGCCATGACGCCGCCGCTTCCAGATCACGGATGAAATCCATCCCCAGCGCGGTGACGGCGAGTCGGGGATAGTCGCGGGCAACCCCTTCTGCGGCCGCGGCCAACGGCGCGCCTGCGATGTCCAGAACGACGAGATGGGCGGGGCGAAGAGTATCGATGAGTCGCCGAACCTTGCTACAGTCGCCGGCGCCTGGCTCGATGATCGCGTCCACTTCACCGATGGCGGTGGCCATGTCCGCCATGTAATGGGCCATCAGCGCCTGTTCGGCACGGCAGAGCGCGTATTCGGGTTGTGCGCAGATAGATTCGAACAGGCGGCAGCCGGCCTCGTCGTAGAAATACTTGGGCGGAATGGACTTGGGGCGGGCGGCGAGACCGGCCAGCACGTCAGCGCGCAGGTCGTCGCGCGCAGCGGGAAAATTCCGGAAGGTGAACGACACTCAGGACACGACCACAATGTTGGTGCCGGGCTGGAGCCGGCCAATTTCCATCGCGCCTCCAAAGCCGTGGCGACGGAAGGCATCCAGCACGGCGTCCCGGGCTTCCGGCGCACAGCTTGCCAGCAAGCCGCCGCTGGTCTGCGGATCGGTCAGCAGCGCGCGCTGCCAGCCGGCGATCCCCTCGGCGATCTCCACTTCGTTGCCGTAGCTCATCCAGTTGCGTTCGCTGGCACCGGTGATGTTTCCTGCCCGGGCCAGTTCGCCCACGCCGGGCAACAACGGCAGCCGCCCCAGTTCGATCCGGGCCGACAGTCCCGATGCGCGAGTGATTTCTAGCAGATGGCCCAGCAGGCCGAAACCGGTGATGTCGGTCATCGCATGCACGCCTGCGATATCGGCCAGATCGGCGCCCGCGGTATTGAGCTGGGTGGTGGCGGCGATCATCGCCGCGTACTGGTCGGTGCTCAGCAGTTCTTTTTTCAGCGCCGCACTGTAGATGCCCACCCCCAATGGCTTGCCGAGAATCAGGCAGTCGCCGGCCTGGCCGCCGCTGTTTTGCTTGACCTTGCGCGGGTCCACCACACCGATGCCGACCAGACCGTAGATCGGCTCCGGGGCGTCGATGGAATGGCCGCCGGCGATCGGGATGCCGGCCGCTTTGCACACTGCTTCGCCGCCGGCGAGGATCTGGCGGATGACCTCGTTGGGCAGCTTGCCGATCGGCATGCCGACAATGGCCAGGGCGAACAGCGGCCGTCCGCCCATGGCGTAGACGTCGGACAGCGCGTTGGTGGCGGCGATGCGGCCGAAATCAAACGGGTCGTCGACGATGGGCATGAAGAAATCGGTGGTCGCCACGATCGCCTGCTCGTCGTTGAGGCGGTAGACTGCGGCATCGTCGCCGTGTTCGATGCCGACCAGCAGATCGGGATAGGCCGTCGCCATATGCGAGGCGAAGGGCGTACCGGCCAGGATGTCGCGCAACACGGATGGGGCAATCTTGCAGCCGCACCCACCGCCATGGGAAAACTGGGTCAGACGGATGGGGTCGTTGGGAGAGAGGGGGCTCATGGTCCGATTTCGCCGGTCGAGAACAGGCGCCTACAATGAAATGAATGGAGTTCTTTATATAACATGATCCGGGCTCGACCTGTCAGCGTATATTCCGCTCCGCAACTCATCGACCGGCTCGGCCAGGCACGCGGCCGGCTTCGCGCGCTGATCGACGCGCTGCCTGCGGCGAACGGCTGGCTGGGGCCTCGCGCGACGCACTTGAATCCACCCTTGTGGGAATATGGGCACATCGTCTGGTTTCAGGAGCGCTGGTGCCTGCGCGAGCAGCCCGACGGTTCGTGCGGTCCGGGCCTGCGCAGCGGGGTCGATGCGCTGTACGATTCTTCCAATGTGCCGCATGCTACCCGCTGGGTTCTGCCCCTGCTGCAGCCGGCGGAGGTCGACGACTACGCGGCCAGGGTCGCCGAGGCGGTGGCGGCACGCCTGCACCGTGGGTTCGACAATGGCATGGCCTATTTTGCCGAGCTTTGCCTCTATCACGAGTTGATGCACATCGAGGCCTGGTGGATGGCATTCCAGAACCTGGGCTATACGCCGCCCGAATGGCCCGACACGGCTCAGGTGCTGCCCGCACAACGATTGGTGTTCGCGGCGGGCGAGGGGGAACTCGGCAGCGGACCTGACGCGGGTTTTATTTTCGACAATGAGAAATGGCGTCATCCGGTCGCGGTCGAGGCATTCGAGATGGATGCGAATCCGGTGTCGGAAGCGGCCTTCGCCGAATTCGTCGAGGTCGGCGGTTACCGGAACCGCGCGGTCTGGTCTGACGCCGGCTGGAGCTGGCGGGTGGCCAGCGAAGCGGATCACCCGCTCTACTGGCGACAGGAGCAGGGCGTCTGGCAGGTGCGCCGCTTCGACCGTTGGCAGGCCCTGCGTGAGCATACGCCCGTGCTGCACGTGAACCGCTACGAGGCCGAGGCGTATGCGGCGTGGCGGGGCCGGCGCCTGCCCACGGCGGCGCAATGGCAGCGTGCGACAGCGCAGAAGGCATTCCACTGGGGACATGCATGGGAATGGATGCGCGATCCGTTTACCGCGTATCCGGGCTTCACGCCCGATCCCTATCGCGATTATTCCCAGCCCTGGTTCCACACGCACGGAGAACTGCGCGGCGGCGGACCGGTGACCGATCCCGCGCTCAAGCGCCCGGGCTTCCGCAATTTCTATCTGCCCGACCGACGCGACCCCTTCGCCGGTTTCCGTACCGTGAATCCGGATTGAAGCAGATTCAGCCGCCGGTCATCGACATGAAGCGCAGGATCTTGTACGGCACTTCGCGGAATTCGTGGCGTTCCGGCTTGAGATCGATCGCATGCAGGATCGCAGCCTCCAGTTCCGCGTCCGAGCAAGCGTCGCGCAGCAGCGTGCGGAATTCGAATTTCTCTTCCTGTCCAAGGCACATATAGGCAGTGCCGTCGACGGCGATGCGGATGCGGTTGCAGGTTTCGCAGAAATGCTGCGAGATCGGGGTGATGAAGCCGATATTGAAGCGGCCGTCGGCCGTGCCGAGATAGCGCGCGGGACCGGCGCCGGGCAGAATGGTCTCGATCAGGCCGAACTGCGCGCGCAGACGCTCCTTCACCGGCTGCAGATCAAGATATTCCGCGTTGCGGCCGGTCTCGCCCATCGGCATCGCTTCGATCAGCCGCAGGATGAAGCCGCGCGCCATGCAGAAGGCGACCATGGCATCGATCTCGTCGTCGTTGGTGCCGCGCAGGGCCACCATGTTGATCTTGATGGGGGCGAATCCCGCTTCCTGCGCCGCGTCGAGTCCGGACATGACCCGGGCCAGCACATCGCGGCCGTTGATTTGCGTCACCCGTTCCCGTTGCAGCGAGTCGAGGCTGACGTTGAGCCGCGTCACGCCCGCGGCCTTGAGCGCGCGGGCATGCCTCTCGAGCTGGGTGGCGTTGGTGGAGAGCGACAGATCCTCGATGCCGGGCAGGGCGGCGATGCGTCCGGCGAGTTCGGCGATGTTCCGGCGCAGCAGGGGCTCGCCGCCAGTGAGACGGATACGCCGCACCCCAAGGCGGGAAAACGCACCGACCAGACGTACGATTTCGTCGAAATTCAGCCAGTGTCCGGGCTCTTCGAAACCGGTGAAACCCTCTGGCATGCAGTAACTGCAACGCAGGTCGCAGCGGTCGGTCACCGATAGCCGCACATAGTCGATACGGCGGCCGAATTGATCGACGAGGCCTGATTCCATGGGTTCCATTTGATGAGTCAGAACGGCGGCGTTCATGATGGAGAGGGCAGGTGGTGGCGGGGACGGGCTATATATGAAAGAATATAGCTCTATTCAAATGGATAGGCAACGCGCGTATGCGAGTGTTCGGCATCGCAGGGTATAGCGGGAGCGGCAAGACCACACTGATCGAACGTGTGTTGCCGGTATTGGCTGCGCGCGGCCTGAGCATTGCAGTGATCAAGCATACCCACCACGACTTCGATATCGACCAGCCCGGCAAGGACAGCTGGCGCGTGCGCGAGGCCGGCGCTGTGGCGGTATTGCTGGCGTCGGATCACCGTACGGCCGTGCTGACGGAGCATCGCGATGCGCCGCCGCGGCTGGAGGAGCTGCTGGACCGGCTGCCGCCTTGCGATCTGGCCCTGGTCGAAGGCTTCAAGCGGGAGCCTATCCCCAAGCTTGAAGTACATCGTGCCGAGACGGGCAGGCCCTGGCTGTTCCCGGACGACCCGAATATTCTGGCCGTGGCGGTCGACGTCGGGCGGCCCCACGATTTTCCCTGTATCGACATCGATGCGGTTCAACAACTTGCGGATTTCATTCTGGATCATGCTCAAAGCCGACCAACTCCTTGACGCCTTGCTCGAACGCGCGCATGAAGTCACCGACACTGAAACCGTCGCGGTGGGCGCGGCCCTTGGGCGTGTGCTGGCCGTGTCGCAGACTTCCACGATCAGGGTGCCGCCGCTCGATAACAGTGCGATGGACGGCTATGCCGTACGCGTCGCCGACGTGGCTGCAGTCGGTGTCAGGCTCCCCGTGTCGCAACGCATCCCCGCCGGCACGGTGGGCGATCCCCTGCAGCCGGGCAGCGCGGCGCGCATCTTTACCGGTGCGCCGGTTCCGCCGGGGGCCGATGCCGTGCTGATGCAGGAATACTGCCGTGCCGAAGGGGACGATGTCGTGATCAACGCGCTGCCACACCCGGGCGAAAATATCCGCCGTGCCGGCGAGGACATCGAATCCGGCGCCCAGGTGCTCGCTGCCGGGATTCGTATCGGCGCGGCCGAAATGGGCCTTGCGGCATCGGTCGGACTGGCCAGGCTGCCGGTGTACCGGCGGCTGAAAGTGGCGTGCTTCTTTACCGGGGACGAACTGGTGACGCCAGGCGATCCCCTTGCCGCCGGCCAGATCTACAACTCCAACCGCTATACGCTGACCGGCCTGGTGAACGGCCTCGGCTGTGAGCTGATCGATCTCGGTATCGTACCCGATACGCTGGAAGCGACGGAGACCGCGCTGGCAGGCGCCGCCAGCGTGGCCGATGTCGTGATCACCAGTGGCGGCGTGTCGGTGGGCGAGGCGGATTATGTGAAAGCCGCGCTCGAGAAAGTGGGACGGATCGAGATGTGGAAAGTCGCCATGAAGCCCGGCAAGCCGCTCGTCTACGGGCGTGTGAATGCCGTCGACTTCATCGGCCTGCCAGGCAATCCGGTATCGGCTTTCGTGACGTTCTGCCTGTTCGTGCGACCGTTCCTGCTCAAGCGCATGGGCGCCCGCGATGTGCGGTATCGCGCTTTTCCGCTCAAGGCGGATTTCACCTGGAGCAAACCGGGCGACCGGCGCGAATTCCTGCGCGCACGCATGCAGGAAAATGGCTGCGTGGCGGTCTACCCCAATCAAAGCTCGGGTGTGCTGACTTCATGTACCTGGGCCGATGGTTTCGTCGATATCGAGATTGGCCAGACCGTGAGGCCGGGCGACTGGGTGCGCTTCATCCCGCTTTCGGAGTTGCTGACATGACACTGCGCATATTGTATTTCGCACGACTGCGGGAGCGTTTCGGGCAGCATGAGGAAACCCTGGATTTCGCGGGCAGCACCGCCGCCGACCTGATCGCCCAGCTCCGGGCACGCGGCGGGGTGTGGGCAGAAGAACTGGCCGCAGGCCGGGCATTCCGGGTGGCGGTCAACCAGAACCTCGTCGCGTTCGATGCCGCCTTGACGGAAAACGCCGAAGTCGCAATCTTTCCACCGGTCACCGGAGGCTGAGATGCCGACCATCCGGATCCAGACCGAGGCCTTCGATTCGGGCGCCGAGATGGCTGCCATCAGCCGGAACCGCACGGATATCGGAGCGGTCGCCAGCTTTGTCGGCCTGGCGCGCGACATGAACCATGGCGACGACGTGCGGGCGATGGTGCTGGAGCACTATCCGGGCATGACCGAGAAAGTACTGGCCGGCCTGGTCGACGAAGCCCGATCGCGCTGGGCGCTGCTCGACGTGACGCTGATCCATCGAGTCGGGCGCCTGCTGCCGGGCGACGCCATCGTGCTGGTGGCGGTGGCCAGCACTCACCGTGGCGAAGCTTTCTCCGCCTGCGAATTCATCATGGATTATCTGAAGACGCAGGCACCGTTCTGGAAAAAGGAGGAAACGGAACATGGCGCGCGCTGGGTGGAGGCACGTGCCAGCGACGACACAGCGGCCGCACGCTGGACCGGGTCCTGATCCCGTCCGCCGCGATCCATCACGGATCATTCGACGTTGTACCCCCCGCGCCACAGCGGACGCCTTTTGAACATAAGGAGATTGCATGATGTCCGCGCTGCGCTATTCTACCCCCGCCATCGTATTGCACTGGCTGGTGGCCTTGCTGATCTTCGTGGCCTTTCCGCTCGGTCTGTACATGGCCGACCTGCCCTTATCGCCCGGGAAGCTCAAGCTCGTCAGTTATCACAAATGGATCGGCGTCACGGTATTCATGCTGGCGGGACTGCGTGTGGCGTGGCGGCTGACGCATACTCCGCCGCCGCTGCCTGCGGGCGTGGCCGGCTGGCAGCGGCGCGCGAGTGCCGTCGCGCATGGTCTGCTGTATCTGCTGATTCTGGTGATTCCGGTTTCCGGCTGGCTGATGAGCTCTGCCAAGGGGGTCCAGACCGTGTGGTTCGGCGTACTGCCGTTGCCTGACCTGATCGGCAAGGACAAGGCGCTGGGTCATCTGCTCGAAGCGGTCCATGAAACGCTGAATTACGCCCTGCTTGTTCTGGTCGTCCTGCATGTGGTCGGCGCCCTGCAACATCACTTCATCGAACGCCAGCCCTTCCTGCAGCGCATGGGCTGGGGCAAGACTTAAGCGGCAAGCTGCCTCTCTCTCCTCTTGATGGGCAGGTGCGGCGCCAGCTGTGCCTGCCCCCGGCCTGCGCACCGGCAGGCTGTCGATTCCCGGCTTTCATCCCGACATGGGCCTGTGCGTTTTCGTGCGGGCTCGGTGTTGTCCCCGATTTGACGCTGCGTGTGGGATTTCCGTCATCTGGCGCTCATTCACGGGCTGGTTCATCGGCGGCTTGAAAGGATAACATGATGATTTTACTGGCTTTAATTTGATCGTCTGCAGTGCCCGGCAGCGGGCACACGCGTTGCAACACCTGCGAAGCTTCCGGATGAAACGACGACCGGGAGCGGTCGGGCGGCATGGCCGCCGGGCAAATGGATCCCGATGTTCACCTTTCGCAGGAGCATCTGATGAAACGTTTTGTCTTGTTGACCGCGCTTGTCGCCAGTGCAACTTCGGCCCTGGCTGCGCCCGAAACCTATGTGATCGACAGCAGCCGCACGTCCTCGCAGTTCAGTTATCGCTATCTGGGGCTCTCGAACCAGACCAATCGCTTCGAAAAGATCCATGGCACGCTGGTGTTCGATCGCGACAGCCAGTCAGGATCGGCCCAGGTGATCATCGACGCTGCTTCGGTCAACACCGGCCAGGCTTTGCTGGATGCGCAAATGAAAGCGGTGGATTTCTTCGATACCGCCAACTATCCGGTCATTACCTTCAAGTCCGGCAAGATGAGTCTGACTGGCGATCAATCGAGCCTGTCGGGCGATCTCACGATCAAGGATGTGACCCGGCCGGTGACGCTTGCCGTGACGCATTTTCAGTGCATGCAGGATCCCGAGTCGGGGGTGGAGACCTGCGGCGCCAATGCGACCCTCACGCTCAGGCGCTCGGACTTCAATATGGGCAAGTACGTTTTCCTTGTCGGCAACGACATCACGCTGAACCTGGCCTTCAAGGCAGTCAAGGTGCAATCGTATCTGCAGTTGGCGAGCCGCGACCCCGGCAAGTAAGTAAAATGGCGTTTTGCTGTCCGGAACGCCGCCCGTGGAACCCCATCAACTCGAACTGCTCGCGCCCGCGCGCGACGCCGACATCGGCATCGAAGCCGTCAACCACGGCGCCGATGCGGTGTATATCGGCGGGCCATCGTTCGGCGCGCGCGCGGCGGCGTCCAACGACATCGCCGACATCGCGCGGCTGGCGGCGCATGCGCACCGCTTCAACGCGCGCGTGTTCGCCACCCTCAACACCATCCTGCGCGACGACGAACTGGAGCCGGCGCGCCGACAGATTCACCAGCTCTACGAGGCCGGCGTCGATGCGCTGATCATCCAGGACATGGGGCTGCTGGAACTCGATCTGCCGCCGATCCAGTTGCACGCCAGTACCCAGACCGACATCCGCACCCCGGACAAGGCCCGTTTCCTGCAGGACGTCGGGCTCTCGCAGATCGTGCTCGCGCGCGAACTCGATCTGAAACAGATTGCCGCCATCCGTGCCGCCACGCGATCCGAGACCACGCTGGAATTCTTCGTTCATGGCGCGCTGTGCGTCGCTTACAGCGGTCAGTGCTCCCTCAGCCACGCCCATACCGGACGCAGCGCCAATCGCGGCGACTGCTCGCAGGCCTGCCGCCTGCCGTACCAGGTCGCCGACCTGGAAGGCCGCATCATCGCGCACGACAAGCATGTGCTGTCGATGAAGGACAACAACCAGAGCGCCAACCTCGAAGCGCTGATCGACGCCGGTATCCGCAGTTTCAAGATCGAGGGCCGCTACAAGGACATGGGCTACGTGAAGAACATCACCGCCCATTACCGCACGCTGCTCGACCAGATCATCGAGCGTCGCCCGGAATTCGCATGGGCGTCCTCGGGCCGTACCACGTTCAGCTTCACGCCCGATCCTCACCAGAACTTCAACCGCGAGTTCACCGACTACTTCGTCGGCGGCCGCCGCGCCGACATCGGTGCGTTCGACACACCGAAGAACCCCGGCCTGCCGATCGGCCACGTCGGCAAGGTCGGCGACACCTGGATCGAGCTCGTCACCGATTTGCCGGGCACCGTGTTGAATAACGGGGACGGACTGTGTTACTACACCTTGCAGAAAGAACTGACCGGCCTCGCCATCAATCGCGCGGAGCAGGCAGGTGAACACATATGGCGCGTGTTTCCGAAGGATTCCATGGCGGGCTTCAAGGACTTGCGCGCCGGGACGGCGCTCAATCGCAATCGCGACATGAACTGGATACGCATGCTGGACAAGGCATCCAGCCGCCGTCGTATCGACGTATGGGTGCGATTCGAAGAAACCGCGGCGGGTTTTTCATTGACGCTGACCGACGAGGAAGGTTACACCGCGACGGTGAATGCCGCACACGCCAGGGAGCCGGCCCGGGACGCCGTCAAGGCCGCAGCCAGCCTGCGTGAGCACCTCGGCAAGCTGGGCGCCACGTCGTTCGCCGCACGGCACATCGCAGTGGAATGGCGCCAACCCTGGTTCGTGCCTGCATCGTTCATCAATGCCTTGCGCCGCGATACGGTCGCCGCGCTGGAAGCAGTGCGTGCCGCCGGGTACGTTCGCCCCTCGCGCGCGCAGCCCGTCGACCCTCCGGCGATCTATCCCGACGATACGCTTTCCTATCTGGCCAACGTCTACAACCACAAGGCGCATGATTTCTATGCCCGGCACGGGGTGAAGGTCATCGCCGCGGCGTATGAAAGTCACGAAGAAACCGGCGAGGTTTCGTTGATGATTACCAGGCATTGCGTGCGTTATTCGCTCTCGCTTTGTCCCAAACAAGCCAAGGGCGTTCCTGGCGTGCAAGGCACGGTACGCGCGGCACCGCTAACGCTGACCCATGGCAGCGAAAAGCTCACGCTGCGTTTTGATTGCAAGGCGTGCGAAATGCATGTGGTGGGGAAGGCGAAACCAGCGGTCGCGAAAAACAGCGCGCCGTTGACGTTCTACCGCACGCGCACCTGATCGATCCGCGTCACAGGCGGAGCAGACCGGTCTGCTGAATCAACGCCGGCCTGTCCACATCACGCTACATACGGAAACTTACTTGGCGTACTTGGCCTGAATGGAAACGACCGACGCATTTTGTTGCATGTCCGCAGGACCGATATGCATGACGCCGTCGGATTCGCTGCGGTCGAGACGATAGAGCGCAATGATCAGGCCAGCCGAAGCGGTCAGAAGGAAATAGGGCCCGAACAGCCAGAACACCAGCGGGATGGCGAACAGGAAAGCGCGCATGCCGATGGAGAACATGGTGCCTGAGCGGTGCAGGCGGCGTGCCACGGATTCCGGCGACAGATTGGAGTGCGTCTCGAATTCCGGTACGTTGATCATGAATACCACATGATTCGCCAGCCGTACCGACATCGCAAAGGCGAAGAATGCCACGATGAAAGTGACCAGCAGGGCCATGACCTTGATGATCCACAACTCGGCGGAAGCGGTGCTGCCCATGCTCAGCACATGCCAGCTCCGCGTGATGTTCTCGGCCTGGCCGGAAAGCGTGAGCGTGCCGATGATCAGGATGGCTGCGGTGGAGGCCATCAGCGTCGAGCCCATGATCCAGTTACGCAGGGTTTGCACCCCCATGACGCCGCACTTGTCGGGATTGCGCATGATGTTGGCCACCCACAGGCGTCGTGCCAACTCATGCACGCCGTGGATCGTATAGGTGGGATCCTCCCGTACTTTCATGTTGAGAAAAAAATAATAGGCGGCAACGCTGAGCACGCTGAGCGCGAATGCCGCGATATCGATATCAAACTCGGCTAACAATTCCATCCCCCCTCGATTTCTTGATCAATTCATCTCATCGTCTTGCACGTGGAGGCATGACGCTTACAGCGCGCCATGGGCATGCCGGATTGGCGTCGTCGCGGAATAGGCCTCCGTCCGCGTGGAAACCGGGCTGCACTGGATTCGGTTCTGCAGGGGATCAGACGAGAGATTGACCTGGCGGAGCAGAATATTGAAGCTATTCTGGTTGCCGGCGTTGGCGAAGACCAGCGCGTTGAGGATTCTTGTCATGACATTCATGGTGTTCTCGCAATCGTTGTTGTGGCGCTCATAACGATGCATGTTGCGTGCCATGTCATTAACACTATGTTTATAAAGAAGTAAGTTCCATATTGGCAATCTGATGAAGTGTTCAAATGTTGCTTAATGCAACTTTGTGGATTGGGGATGTAAGCGTAACTAATTGTAAATAAAGTAAAATATTTAATAATCCTGAATCTGTTGCTTTTGTTTTAACTAGTTGCAAATTGCAACTATACTGTGTGTGCCGTCGTGACCTGAACCAAGGATGCCCGTGATTCCCGCTATTCGAGAGGCTGTTTTGCGTCATTCCCTGCGGGGGAAGATCACGTTCGGGTATTACGCCGTGGCGGCGATCATCCTGGTAGCGTCCCTGTTTTTTGTGGGGGAATTACGCACATTGGAAGCGCGGGTGGTCCTGGGGCAACGGGCCACCGATCTGTACGACACTGTGCTGGAGATCCGCCGCTTCGAACGCAATTACTTTCTCCACCATCAGAACGCCGATCTCGAGGAGAACCTGGTCTATATCAAGCTTGCCCGGTCCATGCTGAGCGCCAACCGGACGGACTTCCTGGCGATCGCCACGCAGACCCGTCTGGATGAATTGCACACGCTTCTCGACGATTATCATCGCCAGATGATGGCGTTTTCGACCGCCGGTCAGTCTCCGCTCGAACAGGAGCCCCGAGTGCGTTCCCTTGGGCAAGAACTGGTCGCCATTGCCGAGGACATGGCCGGATCGGAGCGGCGGCAGATTCAGACGACCCTGGCTTCGTTCCGTACGCTGCTACTGGGCGTCATCCTGGCGATGGCGCTTCTGATTGTGGTCATCGGCCGTGCGTTGTCACAGCGGGTCGTACGGCCGTTGAAGGAAATGGAAGCCAGCGTGGCGGCGATTTCCGCGAATCGACGTGAAAGCCTGTCGGCGCCCTCGAACGATCGCGAGATTATTTCCATCATCGCAGCCTTCAATCACATGCTGAAGGAACTGGACGTGCGGCAGAAATCGCTGATGCGCTCGGAACGGCTGGCTTCGCTTGGCACCATGCTGTCCGGCGTGGCGCATGAACTGAACAATCCGTTGTCGAATATCTCGACATCCTGCCAGATCCTGCAGGAAGAAGCGGGCGAGTGTGATGCGGCGACCCAGAGGAGGTATCTGGATCAGATCGACCAGCAGACGGAACGCGCGCGTCATATCGTCCGTTCGCTGCTCGATTTTTCCCGCGAACGGGCATTCAGGAAGGAGCCGGTCCCTCTCAGGCAGCTCGTCGCACAGACGGTCGGATTTGTGCGGGGCGAGGTGTCGGCCAAATCGGTCGTGCGTCTGGCTATTCCGGAGGAGATGACGGTACAGGCCGATGCGCAGCGCCTGCAGCAGGTATTCGTGAACCTGATTCGCAATGCGATGGAAGGGCTGGGCCCGGAGGGTCGAATCCTCATTTCTGCCAGGATCCTGCACGTCAGCGAACCGCCTGAAGGCACCGCCCTGGGAGAAGGCTGCGAACGGGACGGAGAGGTCGTGGAAATCTGCGTGGCGGACGATGGGCCGGGCATCGCGCCGGATATTCTGCCGCGTATCTTCGACCCGTTCTTCACGACCCGCGACGTCGGCCATGGCATGGGGCTGGGGCTGTTCGTGGTGTATGAAATCGTCGATGAGCATGGCGGCTGCATTGCCGTGCGCAGCACGCCTGGCGAGGGCGCCACGTTCTGCATCCGTCTGCCACGGGAGGCGGCGGACGAGCAGCCAGCCGGCGCGCGGGAAGACAAGGGGGGACAATGATGCAAGCAAGCCTGCTGATCGTGGACGACGAGGAGATCGCGCTGCGCAACCTCCAGCATGTGATGGAGAAAGCGGGCTATCAGGTCACCGCTACGCAGAGCGGCGCCACGGCCCTTGCGCTGCTGGCATCGCGGCGTTTCGACGTGGTGCTCACCGATCTGCGCATGGAAGGCGTGGACGGCATGGATGTATTGAACAGCAGCCGCGAACTGCAGCCGGAAGCAGAAGTGATCTTCATCACAGGCTTCGCGACGGCGGAATCCGCCGTGCAGGCGCTGAAGCACGGGGCGTTCTATTACATTGCCAAACCGTTCCGTCTGGACGAGGTGCGCAAGGTGGTCGCCGAAGCGCTGGAAAAGGTCCGCCTGCGCCGGGAGAACGATGCCTTGCGCCGTGAAGTCGAGGGCTACCGGGATGGCGAGGGCATCGTCACCCAGGATGTCGAGATGCAGCGCCTGCTGGAGATCGCACGGCAGATCGCGCCGACGGACTGCAGCGTGCTCATCACGGGCGGCAGCGGAACCGGCAAGGAGCTTTTCGCGAAATACCTTCACAAGCACAGTACGCGGGCCGGTGGCCCCTACGTGGCGATCAACTGCGGCGCCTTCAGCGAGCAACTGCTGGCCAATGAATTGTTCGGCCACGAGAAAGGCGCATTCACCGGCGCATCGGCATTGAAAAAGGGCCTGATCGAAGTGAGCTCCGGCGGCACGCTGTTTCTCGATGAAGTGACGGAAATGACACCGTCCATGCAGGTCAAGTTGCTGCGTGTCCTGCAGGAAGGAGAAGTATTGCGGGTAGGCGGGACGCGGCCGGTGAAATGCGATGTGCGGATACTGGCGGCGACCAACCGCGACGCCGCCGAGGCGGTGAAGGCGGGAGACTTCCGGGAAGATCTCTACTTCCGGCTGAATGTGGTGAATCTGAATATTCCCCCGCTTATGGCGCGTAAAGGCGATATTCCCCTGCTTGCGCAGCATTTCCTGCTCAAGTACGCCAGCCGGATGAAGAAACCGGTGGTACGGATTTCCGGCGAGGTGATGGCATTGCTGATGGAGTATCCGTTTCCCGGCAATGTCCGCGAACTGGAAAACCTGATCGAGCGCGGCACGGCCATGTCGCAAGGCGACACCATCGAAGTGGCGCATCTGCCTGAAGCCTTGCAGAAAAGGGAGCAGCGTGATGTCCGCAAGGGCGGAGAGCGCTTGCCCACCCTGGAGGAACAGGAGCAAAGCTATATCACCCGGGTGCTGGATGAAGTGCAGGGCAACCAGACGGCGGCGGCGCAGATCCTCGGAATCAACCGGGCTTCGTTATGGCGGAAACTGAAGGCCCGGCGGAACGCGGAATCGTCTTCCCAATAAGACGGCCCTAGGGACCGGGCAGGCTCTGCGCCAGTTTCAGCATGAAGGCCGCGTGTCGCGCCGCGGCCTGTTGATAGGCGGCGATGAGCCGCTCGGCATCGGGTGTGAGCCGGCTACCGGCCGGGCCGCTTTCGACCAGGGGCGTGTCCCAGGCCGTGTTCATCGCATCCACGGCGTCCCAGGCCGCCTTGTAGCTCATCTTCATTGTCCTGGCCGCTTTGGAGATGGAACCGGTCTCGCGTATGCGCTGCAGCAGTTCAACCCGGCCATGACCAAGAAAATTCCTGCCGTTCAGCGTCAGCCAGAAACGGCCATCTGCCTTGAGTTGCGTGCCCATGCGGCGAGTGTAGCAAATGGCCATTGCGGTTCGAGCGTGCATGAAAGAAAATCACCCTATGAAACCGGACATTCAAGGAGTCGTGCCATGAAGAAAATCCTCGCGATGTGCGCGCTCTTGTGCCTGCCGCTTTCCGCGCTGGCATCCGATGACTACATGGTCCTGTTCAAGAAACAGGGAACCTTCCAGGATGTTCGCGATTCGATCCAGTTCTCGATCGAAGGAAAAGGCCTCAAGATCAACCATACCAACAAGATCGCCGAAATGCTGGCGCGTACCGGAACCGCTGTGGGCGCGAGCAGGCAGGTATACGTGGACGGGGAACAGTTCGAGTTCTGCAGCGCCACCATTTCGCGCGAGATGATGGAAGCCGACCCGCATGCCATGGTGATGTGCCCCTACATTGTGTCGGTGTACACGATTCCGGATGACAAGAACGTCTATGTCGCCTACCGCAAGCCCGGCCCCACCACGAATCCGAAGCTGCAGAAGGCGCTGTCCGACGTCGAGAACCTGCTGACCGGCATTATCAACGACGCGATGTAAGCGCCGCAGCGAAGCGGTGCCCCGTTCACGGTGACGACCCCGGGACGCGCCGGACCAGATCGACGGCGGCTTCCGGAAGACAGGCATTCCGGATGCCGGCCGTGAATCGAACCGTTTGCATTAGAATGCCCGCATGCCCCCTCCCTGCCATCTGTCCCGGTCGTGACCGCTTTTCTCGCCATTGGCCTGGGGGCCGCCATCGGCGCCTGGCTGCGCTGGGGCCTGGGACTCTGGCTCAATCCCCTGTTTCCCTCGATGCCGCTGGGCACGCTGGCCGCCAATCTGATCGGTGGCTACAGCATTGGTCTGGTCATCGCCTGGTTCACCGAACATCCTGGCCTGCCGCCGGAAGCGCAGTTGTTCCTGATTACCGGTCTGCTTGGCGGGCTCACCACGTTTTCCACGTTCTCCGCCGAAGTCGTCACCGCGCTGATGCGCGGCCTCTGGATGACCGGCGGCCTGATTGCCCTGGCCCACATGGCCGGCTCCTTTCTTGCCACCGGACTGGGTTTTCTTTCGATGAGGGGGTTCAAATGAGCGTTGTCTGTCTGCAGATATTCGTGTCTGAAGCCAGTCGTCATCATGGAAAACTGACCTATGAATGGCTGCTCGATACCGCGCAGAAACTTGGCATTGCCGGGGGTTCGGCATTTGCCGCGCTGGCCGGTTTCGGCCGTCACGGCCGGCACGACGCCGGATTTTTCGAACTGGCGGGTGAGTTGCCGGTCGTGGTGGAGTTCTTCGTCGATCCGGCAATGGCCGAGCAGTTGCTGAAGCGTATCGGCGAAGCGGGACTGAAGCTGGTGTATGCCCGACTGCCGGCCGAAATCGGGATGACTGCCCAATAAACGCGCTCGACCAGCTTGTCCTGTTCGCCGCCTCGCTGGCGGCCAATTTTTTCTCGGCCCTGTCGGGAGGAGGGGCCGGACTGATCCAGTTTCCCGTTCTCATCTTTCTGGGGCTGCCTTTCGGCGTGGCGCTGGCCACGCACAAGATCGCCAGTGTGGCGCTCGGGCTCGGCGCCACACTGCGGCACCTGAAGGAATCGCATCTCGAACGCCGCTTCTCACTGATCATTCTGGGGGCGGGGCTACCGGGCGTGATACTGGGGGCGCTGACAATCCTGCACGTGCCCGAGCGGGCCGCCACCCTGGCGCTGGGCGTCCTGACGCTCGGCCTCGGGCTGTATTCGGTGTTCAAATCCAGCCTTGGCATGACGTACCAGCCCCGAAACCGGCAGGGCATCGCGCTTGCCGGCGGCGTGGCGGGGCTCTTCTTCGTCGGTTTTCTCAATGGCTCGATCACCAGCGGAACGGGACTTTTCCTGACCCTCTGGCTGATCCGCTGGTTCGGCCTCGATTACACCCGTGCGGTGGCGTATACACTGATCCTGTGCGGGCTGGTATGGAACGCTACCGGCGCGCTGGTGCTGGGCGTGATCGGCACCGTGGCATGGAGCTGGATGCCGGTTCTGCTGGCCGGCTCGATCCTCGGCGGCTACCTCGGCAGCCATCTCGCCATCCGGAAAGGCAATCTGTGGATCAAGCGCTCGTTCGAGACCGTGACGATACTGATCGGTCTGAAGCTGATTCTGGGCTAATCGTCGCCGCAGTGGATGCGGTTGCGGCCGCTGCGCTTGGCCTGATAGAGCGCCTCGTCCGCGGCCCTGATCAGTGCGTCGCCGCTCTGATGGAGCGGATAGGTGGCGATGCCGGCGCTGGCGGTGGTCATGAAATGCGTATCGTGGCAGGGATGCCGGATCTGTGCGAAATCGTGGCGGATGCGGTCCACGATGCGGAAGGCCTCTTCGGCATCGGTGTGCGGCAGTCCGATGAGGAATTCTTCGCCGCCATAGCGGCAGAGGATGTCATGCCTGCGCAGGCGCTGCTTCAGCAGCCACGAGAGGCTGCGGATGACCTGGTCGCCGACCGGGTGGCCGTAGGTGTCGTTGACCCGCTTGAAATGGTCGATATCCATCATCGCCACCGACAGGAAACCGCCTTCGTGCGCCACGCTGGACAGTGCCATGTCGAGCGTACTCTTGCCGCTGGAGTGGTTGAGCAGGCCGGTCAGACTGTCATGGTACATCGAGCGGCGCAGGGCGCGGTAACGCTCGATCTTGCTCATGACGATGGTGTTCAGGAACACCGGATTGAACGGCTTGGTGAGGAAATGATCGCCACCGAGCCGCATGGCGTCGACCTGCAGGGCGACGTTGGTTTCGCCCGACAGGTAGACGATGGGCATGCTGAGGAATTCGTCGTGCTGGCGGATGATGCGCGCGACCTCGACGCCCGTGCAGTTGGGCATGTACATGTCCATCAGGATCAGGTCCGGGTTGAACTGCTTGAGCGCGTTCAGCGTCTGGCGCGGATCGTTGACGATCTCCGACACGATCCGGTTTTCCTGCAGCGTGCGGCGGATCAGGTGGCTGGCGGTCTTGGAGTCCTCCACGATCAGCACGCGGTAGGCTTCCTGCTCGTGCCGCTCGTTCAGTTCCATGATGTGCTCGATGATGGCGTGGGGCGGCGTGCCTTCCAGCAGACAGCTGTCGCAGCCGCCGCTCAATGCCTGCTGCAGCTGCTCGAAATCAGAGCGCACGTTGAGGCAGATCAGCTGCCCCATCCCGAACCGCTGCCGCAGCGCCTGAATGCGGACGCGCCACTCGGTTCCGGGCAGGCTGCCCAGGTCGAGCAGCAGGAGCTGGGGCGACACCCGCGCTGTCCGGCAGTTCCTGGTCCTAGGTGATGAATCCGGCCGCCATGCCGAAATAGCCGAGCTGTGCTTCCAGGCCGGCCCAATCGGCACGGTTCTGCGCAATCAGCCAGGTCTGACCAATGCGAACGGATGCGGGCGAAGCGGGGTGAGTGTCCTGGCGGTGCTCGATCAGTCCGGCCGTGGCCGAAGCGTGGGCATGGGTCATGCGTGCGAGTGCGCCGACGCGTTCGTTCAGATCATCCAGTGCGGCTTGCGGGAGCGGATGCCCGACTTCCTTGCTGAACAGTGCGAGCGCCACCTGTTCGAGCTGGTGGCTGGCGTGGTGCAGGGCCGTGATGCCCTTGTCGATCAGGAATTCGGTAAAGCTGTTGATGGAAACCGCCAGCTCCACGAAACTGTCGAAGCTCGGTTCCACGCGGTAACGCCGCCAGGAGGTGGACACCGCCTGGTTTTTCTGCAGGAGTTCTTCCGGGGAGCAGAGCATGAAGAATCAGTTTGATATACGTTTTATATGGATTTCTTGTGAGAGCCCATTATCGCGCTTTCATGCATGGCAGCCATACAAGCAGGCGGATCATGATGGCGAAGCGCTCCTGGCGGCAGACGGCATGATGGTCATGGGGTCCCGGCGGGCACGGTATGGCGCACGGGCTGCGTATGCGCCCAGGCATCGAAAATGGCGGGTGGCTGCGGCCGGTTGAACAGATAGCCCTGATAGGTCTGGCAGCCATGGCAGGCAAGAAAGGCATGTTGCGCCTCCGTTTCCACCCCTTCGGCGACCACGCCGAGATTGAGGCTTTGTCCCAGCGCCAGGATGCTGTGCGCAATGGAGGCATCGTTGGGATCGGTCAGCACGTCGCGCACGAACGACTGGTCGATCTTGATCTCGTCCAGCGGCAAGCGCTTCAGGTACGACAGTGACGAATAGCCCGTGCCGAAATCGTCGAGCGAAAAACCGATGCCGCGTGCCTTGAGTGCGCTCATCTTGACGATGACTTCCTCGATGTTGTCCACCAGCAGGCTCTCGGTCAGTTCCAGTTTCAGCCGATGCGGATCGGCGCCGCTGCGGTCGATGATATCCAGCACCTGAGGCACGAAATCCGGCTGGTGGAACTGGCGCGCACTGACGTTCACAGCCAGATTCAGCGAAGCCATATGTGGCTGGGCGGACCAGGCCACCAGTTGCATGCAGGCGATTTCCAGGACCTGCTGCCCGAGTGCCAGGATGAGGCCGGTTTCCTCGGCCAGCGGAATGAAGACGGCGGGTGCGACCCAGCCACGCCCGGCGTGATGCCAGCGCAGCAGGGCCTCGGCCCCGCACAGGCGGCCCAGGTTGTCGATCTGCGCCTGGTAATGCAATTCGAACATCCGGTTCTGCAAGGCGTGGCGCAGATCGGCTTCCAGTTTGGCGCGGGCGGCCGCGGCCGCCTGCATGGCCGGGTCAAAAAAACGCAGGGTGTTGCGGCCCTGCGCCTTGGCCTGGTACATGGCGAGATCGGCACGCTGCCGCAATTCGTCCTGTGTCGCCGGCTGATCGTTGAAAAGCGTGACGCCGATACTCGAGGTGCTGTGGTGCACATAGCCGGACAGATGAAAGGGCGAGGCGAAACTGGCGAGTATTTTCTCGCCCACGCCCATGGCGAGCGCGGCGGCTTCATGCGGGGTGGTCGCCAGATTTTCCAGCACGATCACGAATTCATCGCCGCCCAGGCGCGCCAGGGTGTCGCTCTCGCGCAGGCAGGACTGCAGGCGCTGGGCAAGCTGCTGCAGGAACAGATCGCCGATGGCATGGCCCAGCGTGTCGTTCAGGGCCTTGAAATTGTCGACATCGAGGAAGAGCAGAGCGCCCACTTTCGACAGCCGGGCTTCGACCGCCAGGGCATGCTGCAGGCGGTCGTGCAATAACTGGCGGTTGGGCAGGCCGGTGAGCGGGTCGTAAAACGCCAGATACTGGATTTCAAGTTCGGCGGCCTTGCGTTCCGTGATGTCGGTGTTGATGCCGAGAATGGCATCGGGTACCTGGTTTTCATCGCGCAGCAGGGTCCAGTGGGCTTCGACGATGAGCGTGCTGCCATCCTTGCGATGCTGTGTGATCTCGCCGCTCCATTCACCCTGTTCCAGCAGGGTGTGGGTACATTCACGAAACAATGACGCATCCTCGTAGAGCAGGGTTTCGATCGACTGGCCGACGGCCTGCTCGCGCGTCCAGCCATACAGGCGTTCGGCACCCTTGTTCCAGTAACGGACGATATGATCGAAGCCGCGCATGATGATGGCGTCCTGCGCCTTGTCGAGCAGCGAGGCTTGCTGCCGGATCTGGGCTTCGGCGACCTGACGTTCAAGCTCCGAGGAAACGCGCGTGGCGAAGATCTGCAGCGTGGACGTGATGAAGGCCGTGTCCCGCAGGGGATGGTTGAACAATACGAACAATTGTCCGATCGGCTGACCGGCGGAATTGTCCAGCTGGTGTCCCACATAGGCCTGGGCGCGGTTCCCGCTGGCTTTCGCGGTAAAGGGGAAGAGCTCGCAGACGCGGGCGGGAATCACGTAATTGGGCGTATCGCCGAGGTGCTGGCAGGGCGTACCGGAGAGCTGATAGCTGAAATTGGGAAGCAGCCGTCCGTCCATGTAGGCCACCTCGGTACGCGCCGAGGCGGGTTCGCCGGGCTGGAGGCGCGCAATGAACCCGGCACTGGCGCCGAGTGCTTCGGTCATGTTGATGACCAGTTCCTCGAAAAAGGCCTTGCCCGAATTGGCGGATACGCCCGCGGCGATTTTCAGCACGGCCGCCTGGATCCGGCTCTGTTCGAGGCGGCTGCGCAGGGTGGCGATGGCAAATGCCAGATCGCCGGTCAGTTCCTGCAGCAGGCGGATTTCTTCGGCGCCGAAGTGGCGGGTGCCTGGCGAAAACAGCGCAAATGTCCCGTAGGCATGCTGGCCGTCGTGCATGGGCAGTACCACCAGGCTGCGATAACCGTGGTGCAAGGCGGCTTTGCGCCAGGGTTCGAAGCTGGGGTCGCTTTCCAGGTCCTCGATCATGACCACCTGGTTGCTGCGTATCGCCCGCCCCACCGGTCCGCGCCCCACGGCCTTGTCGTCGGACCAGCTGAGCGGGATGTCCTGCAGGTAGCGGGTGCCCTGGCCTGCCCAGGCGACGGGTGCGACCGATTGTTCGGCATCATCCCGGGTATAGCCGATCCAGGCCATGCGATAGCCGCCCACCTCGACGGCGATGCGGCAGATCTCGTCCAGCAAGCCTTTCTCGTCTGTCGCATGAATCACGATTTCGTTGCAGGCGCTTCGCATGCGCAGGGCACGGTTGAGGCGCGCCAGTTCAATTGCCGCTTCATTACGGCTGCTGAGATCCGTGATGCCGCCGACCATGCGGAGGGCGCGTCCGTTGTCGTCGCGGATCACCGAGCCGCGATCCAGCACATAGGCATATTCGCCGCTTCTGCGCAGGAAGCGGTATTCGGCGGCCCAGTTGGTGCCGCCGCTGTCGATCACCTGATGGATGCTTTTCAATACGCGATCATGATCGTCGGGATGGAGATACCGCGTCCAGGAACTGCTGTCGGCAGGCAGATCGGCGGGTTCGTGGCCGAAAGTGCTTTGCATGCCCTCGTTCCACCAGATATGGTCGGAAATCAGGTCCCAGTCCCAGATGGTATCGGAGTTGGCGCGCGCGACCGCCTGGAAGCGCTGCTCGTTTTCGTACAGGGCCTGCAGAACCCGCTTGCGTTCGGTGATGTCGCGCTGTACCGCCACGAAGTGGGTGTGCCGGCCCGCGGCATCGACGACGGGAACAATGTCAAGATCAAGCCAGAAGGGCTTGCCCGCCCGGGTGTAGTTGACGAGCTCGCTGTGCACCGGCAGCCGGGCTTCCAGCGCAGCACGGATGCGGTCGAGCTCGTGGCGGTCGGTCAGGGGGCCGTGCAGGAAGCGGGGTGATTTCCCCAATACCTCTTCGCGCCGATGGCCGGTGAGCCGCTCGAACGCATCGTTGACGAACACGATGCGCGGTCCGGGTTCGTCCAGGGGCTCGGCTTCCGTGATGAGCACGATATCGTTCAGGCGGGCAACGCTTGCCTCCAGCAGCGCAAAATGCTGGAGGTCGCCCTGAGCGGTGGCAGATGGGTGTGGAGGAGCGTTCATGGCGTCCAGGCTAGACATGGCTGCCTGATAATCAAACGGCAGATACGCATGCGGAACATCGTCGCGTGGGTCGGATCGATTCGGTCGGTGCGTACATGGTGAATCAGGAGGACGGTGTATGTCTGATTTTACGTCTATTTTCCGCTCGAACTTGAAACCAGGCCGGACGGCGGGGCGTGTACCGGACCGAGCGCAAGGCTGTGGTATCTTCTTGCGGTGCAGAAAGGGGTCTCTTCCGTGTTCAAGAAACAGTGGCCGGTGTTCGTGCTGGCGTTCGTATTGCCGATTCTGGCGGTTTTCTGGTGGTGGGGCGGATTCAATGCCGTCAATGTGACTGAAACCGTGGCGGGCCCCTATCGTTATGCCTATCTCGATTACGAAGGCCCGATCAGCAACATGCGAAAATCGCAGATCGCCGCACTGGACCGGTTCACTGACGCCCATGTGACGGCGGGCGACACGATCAGCGTGATCCTCACCGATCCGCGTCAGGCAAACGGCAAGGTCCGGGCACAACTGGGCTATACACTGGACGCTGCCGCCGCGATCCCCGCCGGCCTGAAGGAAGGCCGCATCGAGCGTCGTCCGGTCTATGCGGCGCGAATTCATGCAGCGGTACTGCTGGCGCCGTCCAAGGCCTATCAGGCGCTGGACGACATGCTCGAACCGCTGGGCAAGGGCATAGTCATGCCGACGGTCGAACTGTACCGGCCAGCCGGCCAGGCTGACCGGATTGGCGTCTTCACCCTGGAGATGAACCGCTGATGGCATTCTTCTCGGTTTTCGCCGCCCTCGTGCTCGAGCACATGCGCCCCCTGCGGCGGCCCTTGCCGCATTACCAGCGCTACACGCTTTTCATCCAGTGGCTGCAGCGCAAGCTCAATGCCGGCGAATACAGCCATGGAGCGATTGCCTGGATGCTGGCCGTGGTGCCCGTATTGTCAGGCGTGTGGCTGGTCTTTTTCCTGCTCAGCGGCATCAGCCCGTTTCTTGGCTGGCTGTGGAATGTGGGCGTGTTGTACGTCACGCTGGGTTTCAAGTATTTCAGCGATGATGCCGAGCGCATTGCGCGGCTGATCAGAGCGGGCGAGCTCGACGTGGCGCGTACCCAGCTTGAAGCCTGGCGCGGCGGAGATACCCGCGCATTCAGCGCCGACGACATTGCGCGGGTCACCATCGAGCAGGTGATGGGGGCCAGCCTGCGGCAGATGTATGGCGTGTTGTTCTGGTTCGTGCTGCTGGGGCCGGTCGGGGCGGTACTGTTCCGTGCCGCCTCAATCCTGGCACGACGCTGGTCGAATACCGGGGGCCGGTTCGGCCTGTTCGCGCTGAAGGCTTTTCATGTCGTCAACTGGCTGCCCGCCCGGCTGACCGCGCTGACCTATGCCATTGCCGGCAATTTCGAGGACGCCACCTTCTGCTGGCGGACTCAGGCGCCAGGCTGGCCGGAGCCGGAAGAAGGCGTGGTGCTGGCGGCCGGCGCCGGCGCCATGGGCGTGCGTTTGGGCCAGAGCCTCAACGTGGGCGAGGAAACCGTGTGGCGCCCGGATCTGGGAACTGGCCAGGCGCCCGATGCCGACTGCATCGACAGCGCCATCAGCATGATCTGGCGCGGGCTGGTGATCTGGCTGGTGGCCGGACTGCTGGTCGTTGTCGCCGGCTGGGTTTCTTGAGGCTGAACCTAAAAACCGCAGTTGACCGCTTAATAATCTAATCGAATTCCGCATGAATACTGGCCCTTTAGCCTTTGAACGCGTTCATCGGGAAGGTGATTCCGCTACGCGCCCGCTGGTTCGTCAGGCCATGCGCCTGCATTTGTCGCTCGTCGTTGCAGGCATGAGCCTGCGGCCTCCTCGCTTCGCGGCAATCGCACGCCCTGACGCCCCATCGGGCGCGTCCAACTGCGGTTTCTAGGTTTATGCTCAACGCGCTGTGGGTCGGCTTTTTTCTGGTCGCCTTCCTGATCGCGCTGTTCAAACTGGTTTTCTTCGGCGACGCCGGCGTATTCGCAGCCCTGGTCAAGTCGCTGTTCGACAGCAGCAAGACCGCATTTGAAATCTCCCTCGGGCTGACCGGTGTGATGGCGCTGTGGCTGGGCGTGATGAAAGTCGGCGAACGCGCCGGCATGCTCGACGTGCTGACGCGCGGCCTGGCGCCGCTGTTTCGCCGCCTGTTTCCCGATGTGCCGCCCAATCATCCGGCACTCGGCGCGATGACCATGAACATGGGCGCCAACATGCTGGGCCTCGACAACGCGGCGACGCCTCTTGGCATCAAGGCGATGCAGGCACTGCAGACGCTCAACCCTTCCAGCGACACCGCGAGCGATGCGCAGATCCTGTTCCTGGTGATCAACACCGCGTCGGTCACCCTGCTGCCGGTCACCATCTTCACCTTCCGCGCGCAGCTCGGCGCCGCCGACCCCACCGACGTCTTCGTGCCGCTGCTCATCACCACTTATATGGGCACCCTGACCGGGTTGCTGGTCACCGGCCTGTTCCAGCGCCTGCATCTGTGGAATCGCGTCACCCTGGCTTATCTAGGCGGCGTCACCACGCTGATCGGCGGGCTGGTCGCGTATTTCTCCAGTCTCGACGCCGCCGAGATGACGCGGCAGTCGGCCATTCTCAGCAACGTCGTGCTGTCCGGCATCATTGTGATGTTCCTGCTGATGGCGGTGTGGCGGCGCGTCAATGCCTACGAGGCTTTCATCGAGGGGGCGAAAGAGGGCTTTCACACGGCGGTCACGATCATTCCGTATCTGGTCGCGATGCTGGTGGCGATCGGCGTGTTCCGCGCCAGCGGCGCGCTCGATCTGCTGATGGACGGCGTGCGCGGCGCCGTGCAGGCGCTGGGCTTCGACGCCCGCTGGGTCGACGCGCTGCCGACCGCGCTGATGAAACCGTTTTCCGGCAGCGGCGCGCGCGCCATGATGATCGACACCATGCAGACGCACGGCGCGGATTCCTTTGCCGGGCGGCTCGCGTCCATCGTGCAGGGTAGCACCGAGACGACGTTTTACGTGCTGGCCGTGTATTTCGGCGCGGTCGGGATCAAGCGTGTGCGCCACGCCGTCACGTGCGGGCTGATCGCCGACCTCGCCGGCGTCCTCGCCGCCATCGGCATGGCCTATCTCTTTTTTGGCAAAGCCGCATGAAACCCTACGATACGCTTGCCGCGGTCGATCTCGGATCCAATTCCTTTCGTCTGGAAGTGGCACGGGTGGCCGGTGACCAGCTCTACCCGCTTGATTCGCTGAAGGAAACCGTGCGCCTGGCCGGCGGGCTTGGCGCAGACAAGCGGCTCGATGAGGCCACCCAGAAGCGTGCGCTGGCCTGTCTGCAGCGTTTCGGCGAGCGCCTGCGCGGCCTGCCGCCGGAAGCGGTCCGCTGCGTCGGCACCTCGGCGCTACGCGTCGCCAGGAATGCCGGCGAGTTCATTTCCCAGGCCGAAGCTGCGCTCGGGCAGCCGATCGAGATTGTCGCCGGACGCGAAGAAGCGCGGCTCATCTATCTGGGGGTCGCGCATTCGCTGCCGGCGTCGCCCGACCGGCGTCTGGTCGTCGACATCGGCGGCGGTTCCACCGAATTCATCATCGGCCACGGGCTGAAGCCGCATGAACGGGAAAGCCTGCATATGGGCTGCGTCAATTTCTCCACGCGCTTCTTTGCCGGCGGAGTCGTCGACAAGGCTGCGCTGAAAGCCGCCGAGACCGCGGCCCGGGTCGAGGTCGAGCGTATTGCGAAAGCGTTTTCCCGCGGCAACTGGCAACAGGCGGTGGGCTCCAGCGGCACCGCTCGCGCGTTGCGCGAGATCCTCGAACAGAGCGGCTGGTCGGCACACGGCATCACCGCCGACGGGCTCGCCCAGCTGCGCGCCCAGTTCATCCGGGCCGGCCACCTCGACGCGCTCGAACTGCCCGGCCTGACGCGCGACCGCCGTCCGGTCATCGCCGGCGGTTTCGCCATCATGGCCGGTTTGTTTGCCGAGCTTGAAATCGAGCAGATGGACGTCGCCGAAACGGCCATGCGCGAAGGGATACTTTACGATCTGCTTGGGCGCTTCCACCAGCACGACATGCGCGAAGCGACGGTGAATGAATTCATGCGCCGCTATCATATCGATACCTTGCAGGCGAAGCGGGTCAGGCAGATGGCGGTGAAATTGCTGAGGGCCTGCCGTGGCGGCAACGAGAACGATGTGCGCTTTCTCGACTGGGCCGCGCGCCTGCATGAAATCGGGCTCATGGTGTCGCACGGCGGCTACCATCGCCATTCCGGCTATATCCTGGAAAACGCCGACATGCCCGGCTTCTCGCGCACCGATCAGGCACGACTGGCGCTGCTGGCGCGAGCGCAGCGCGGGGCGCTGACGAAGTTGTCGGCATTTTCGATGGAAACGGTGTCGGACAGCGAACGCCTGCTGGTGTGGCTGTTACGCCAGGCCGTCATCCTTTGCCGCAGTCGTGCCGATGCGCATCTGCCCGAGGTGGCCGTGGAGACGGGCAGCAAGCGCTTCCGGCTGACCTTGCCCGAAGGCTGGCTGGAAAGTCGCCCGCTTACCCAGCGTGCCCTGGAGGAGGAGGCGGCGTACTGGCAGTCGGCAGGAATCAAATACCTGTTTGCCTAGATAGTGTCGTCACGAGATGGCCAACCAAAGTGTCAGGCAGCGAATCTG